>OFCW01000002.1_pt1 | contig 151868 bp, 142 predicted proteins | sample 1520951 | NCBI WGS metagenome assembly OFCW01 (sample SAMEA4349680, study PRJEB24078) | microbial mat metagenome | biome: Terrestrial Biome; feature: Habitat; material: Microbial Mat | place: India | collected 2012-06-12 | depth 10 m | reverse complement strand
CGGCGCACCGGCGTACATCTGTTGCGGTACAGTTTTGTGCTCTCTGTATCTGTTGCGGTGTGGCCGTGCCCGGCATGATGTGCCGTGCACCTCACCGTGTTATCGCCCGCCATGTCCGTCGCCGAGTTGACTCCGCCGCCCGCACAGCCGCTGTATCGCACGTTGGCCGATCACTACCTCGGCGCCATCCGCAGCGGCGTCCTCGCGCCCGGCGAGCGCATGCCGTCAGTGCGCACGTTGATGCGCACGCACGGTGTGAGCCTGTCGACCGCCCTACAGGTATGCCGGCATCTCGAGACAGAAGGCTGGCTCGAGGCGCGGGAGCGCTCCGGCTACTTCGTGCGCCAGCCGCGCCGCGCGTTGCTGGCCCCCGTCAAGGAGCCGGAGGTGGCAACGCCCGACCCCGCCGCCTACGTGGGCGTGCATGCGCGCGTGTCGGCCATCGTGGCGCGCGGGCAGCAGGCTACTCTGCGCGTCGACCTGTCGGGTGCAAGCGGGGCCGCCACCTTGTATCCATCGGCAGCGCTCAACCGGATTGCCTCGCAGATGCTGCGCCGGCATCCGCTCCTGCTCACGCAGGCTGTGCGACCGAACGGGCATCCCGAGTTGCAGACCGCCGTGGCGCGCCGGGCGCTGGACATGGGCGTGCAGATTGCGCCGGACGACGTGGTGGTCACGCACGGCTGCATCGAAGCAGTGAATCTGGCATTGCGCGCCGTCGCCCAGCCCGGCGACACGGTGGCCGTGGAATCGCCCACGTATTACGGGCTGCTGCAGGTGCTGGAAAGCCTTGGCATGCGCGCGGTCGAGATTCCCACCAGCCCGCGCACGGGCATGTCGATCGAGGCGCTGGAGATGGCGGTGCAGGCCTACGGCAACATCCGGGCGGTGGTGGTCGTGCCGAACCTGCAGAACCCGCTGGGCAGCATCATGCCTGACGCGGCCAAGCGGCGGATGGCGGCGTTTTGCGATGCGCATCGCATCGCGCTGATCGAAGACGACACCTACAGCGCACTGGCCGACAGCCCCACGCCGCTGAAGGCAATCAAGGCATGGGACCGCACAGGCAACGTCATCTATTGCGCGTCACTGAGCAAGGTGCTGGCGCCCGGCCTGCGCCTCGGGTGGATGGCGGCGGGCCGCTGGCACGAGCGCGTGCAGATGCTGAAGTTTGCACAGTCGCGACCGAACGAGTCGTGGTCGCAGGTGATGGCCGGGCGCTTCATCGCATCGGGCGCGTACGACCGGCATCTGCGCACGCTTCGGCAGACCTTGCGCGAGCAGCGCGAGCGGATGGCGGAGTCGATCGCGGGATGCTTTCCGGCCGGCACGCGGCTGTCGGTGCCGGCCGGCGGTCTGGCGATGTGGGTGGAACTGCCGGCCAATGTGTCGTCGGTGGCGCTGTTCGATGCGGCGCTGGCGCAGGGCATCCGCATTGCGCCGGGGACGATGTTCTCGAACCTGAACCGGTTCGATCATTACTTCCGGCTGTGCTTCGGGCTGCCGCCTTCGGCTGACCTGGAAGCGGCGCTCACCACGCTCGGCCGGCTCACGCAGCAACTCGCCGAGCGCTGACGCATCGCCTTACCGGCACCACGCCGGCACGGAGGACGGCGATTCGAGCCCCTGCACGCTCTGCGCAATCTGCGCCGACCACTGCTGCACCAGGCGCTGCGTGGCGGACACCACGGCATCGACGCCTGCGTTCTGGTCGCCGGCCACCGGCTCGGTCAGCGCGGTCTGGCACGTGAGTGCGGCGGCTGCGGGCTGCGCCATATCCGGCTTGGCGACGTCGCGCGCGACCCGCCAGGTCAGCAGCGCCGCGACGCGCTGGCCGGGGCGCGCATCGTAGCTGCGCATGTCGGCAGTGATGCGGTAGAGCGGCACGCCGGCGGGCGCCGCGCCGCCGCCGACGTCCACCGCGGCCAGCGCCGCCGCCAGATTGACGGACAACGCATCCCGCAACTCCGCGCCGAACGGTGCGGCCCAACGCTGTTGCTCGAGCGCCTGCACTTCGCTGTCCGATGTGCGCAGCACTATCTGCGGCTTGTCGAGGCGGTCGGGCACCCGCACGCCCGAGAGGCGGAAGGCCCGCTCGAAGCGCACCGTGTCGGCGGCGGCCGGGCGCGCCGACAGCGTGTGCAGCGTCGGCTCGGGCGAGGCGCACGCCGCTACCATTGCAGCCGCGCCGGCCGCGCAGGCCAGGCGCACAGAAGAAGACAGCATCGTCGTTTGCATCGGCATCATTGCGCGTCCTTTGCCTTGCCCCGGATCAGCGCTTCCGGGTGGCGGTCCAGATAGTCGGTCAGCACGCGCACGGACGCGGCGGCCTTGGCCACCTGTTCCAGCGTATCGCGCGCATTGCGTTGCAGCGGGGCATCGTCAGAGAAGACCTGGCGCGCAGAATCCAGCGTGCGGCGGGCCTCGGCCAGCGTCTCCTTCATCTGCGGAGCGAGGTCGCTGTTGACGGTCTTGGCCAACTGCTCGGTCTGCTTGAGCGTGGCGTCGAGCGTGGTCAGCGTGCGGTGGACGTCCTGTCCGATCTGCTCGAACGGCACCTTGTTGAGCTTCTTGGCGATGCCGGCAATCTGCGCCTCGAGGTCGTCGGTCGGGTTGTCGGCAGTCGGGAAGACGTACGCACCGTCACGATCGCGCATGCCGAAGCGCGGCGGAGTCTTGTCGCGGTCCGCTGCGTCGATGAAGTCGAGGTTCACGAACTGCTGGCCTGTCAGCAGGCTCGCGCTCTTCAGCTGCGCGCGCATGCCGTTCTTCACCAGCACATCGAACTGCGTGCGGACGTCTTCGGCGGCGTGCTGCGGATTGTCGTCGCGGATGTCCATGCCGAAGCGGGTCGGGTACAGCGTGGCGGTCACGGGCAGCACGAACTCGTGGCGCTTCTTGCTGTAGTGGATGCCGATCGATTTGATCTCGCCCACGTTGATGCCCTTGAACTCCACCGGCGCCCCCACGTTGAGGCCGCGCAACGAGCGGTGGAAGTACATCACCACGGTCTGCGACAGGTGTTCCGGGTCCTTTAGCGCTGCAGTTTCGTTGCGCACGAGCTGGAACTGCGCGTCGGACGCAGCCGGTTCGTGATCGGCTTCCTCGGGCGTCTGGAACGCGATGCCGCCGAGCGCCACGGTCAGCAGCGATTGCGTATCGACCTTCAGCCCATTGGCGTCGAGCTTCAGGTCGATGCCGCTGGCGTTCCAGAACCGCGTGCCGCGTGCCACAAACTTGTCGAACGGCGCGTTGACGAAGATGTGCAACGTCACGCCCTTGCCGTCGGCGTCGATGTCGTAAGCCGTCACCTGGCCCACGCGCACGCGGCGGAAATACACTGGCGCACCGATGTCGAGCGAGCCCAGGTCGGGTGCGTGCAGCGTGAATTGTTTGCCGGGCGCGTCGGCCGAAATGGCCGGCGGTGTGTCGAGGCCCCTGAAGACGGATTTCTTCTCTTGCGAGCGGCCGCCGTCCACGCCGATATAGGCGCCGGAGAGCAACGTGCCGAGCCCCGAAATGCTGCCGGCCGCCACGCGCGGGCGTACCACCCAGAAGCGCGTGTCCGATGCGGCGAACGCCTTGCCGTCATGCGTGAGTTCGATCAGCACGACGGCGCCGGAGCGGTCGTCGGTCAGCCCGACCGCCTTGACCACGCCGATATCGACGCTCTTGTATTTGACGCGCGTCTTGCCGGCCTCGATGCCCTCGGCCGAGCTGAACGTGACGGTGACCTGCGCGCCGCGCGCCAGGATCACCCGCGCCATGAGTGTGGCGCCCACCACGAGCGCCACGATCGGCACCAGCCAGATCAGCGAGGGCAGCCAGCGCTTGCGCTTCGTGCGGCGCGGCGCCGGAATGTTTTCGTTATCGACGGGGTCGGTCATACATCGGTCTCTTCGGGATCGGGCTCGTCGATGACGTCCCAGATCAGGCGGGGATCAAAACAGCGGGCGGCGAACATGGTCAGCACCACCACGGCGGCAAACGGGCCGACACCAGGGCCGGGCTTGATGATGGCCAGCGTCGAGAGGTGCACAAGACCTGCGAGCAGCGTCACCACAAACACATCGAGCATCGACCACCGGCCGATGATCTCGACCAGCGCATACAGGCGCGTGCGCAGGCGCGGGTTCCAGTGCCAGCGTTGCTGCACCGAAAGGCACAGCACCGCGAGGATGCCGAGCTTGGCCAGCGGCACCAGGAAGCTTGCGATGAACACGATGATGGCCAGGTGCCACGAGCCCGACGTCCAGAGGTAGACGATCCCGCTCATGATGGTGTCCTGCTGCGTGCCGAGGAGGGTGTCGGTAATCATCACCGGCAGCAGGTTGGCCGGCAGGTACATGGCGGCTGCCGCAATCAGCAGCGCCCAGCAGCGCGCCAGGCTGTCGGGCTTGCGCACGTGCAGGGGAGACATGCAGCGCGGGCAGACTGGCGCTGGGGCGGTTTCGTCGGGCGCGTCTTCGTGGGTCAGCACCGCTCGCGTGGCGGCCTCTGATTCGGGCATGCGCGCCAGCAGGCCGCAGCGCTCGCATGTCACCAGGCCATGCGCGGCGGCGCGCAGCGGGCGGGCTTGTTGCGCCGGCTGTGCGGAGGCAGGCGTGGTGGCGCTGCTCATGAGCGCTTCTCCCCAGGCCGGGCGGCGGCATCTACGCCCGTGGGCGCGTCCACTTGCGAGCCCGGCGGCAGCGTCAGGCCGATCTCGCGCCAGAACGGCCGCAGGTCGATCGACAACGCCACCGTCAGGAACACGGTCAGCGCGGCAAACGCCCACAAGCCTGCATCGGCTTCCAGCGACACCATGCGTGCCACTTTGATGAGCGCCACCACCACGCCCAGCATGAAGATCTCGACCATCGCCCACGGGCGAATCAACGCTGCCGCGCGCAGCACCAGCGCGGCGGCCGGATGCTGCCGCCCGCGCCATCGCGCGATGAGCAGCGGCGCCAGCACCGACATGTACATCAGCGGAAAAAACACCGTGGTGAGCGCCACCAGCACGGCAGTGAACAGCATGTCGTAGTCATACAGCGCCACGATGGCACCCCAGAGCGTGGTGGCGTGCCGGTTGCCGCCGCCGTTCATCTCGGCAATCGGAAAGATGTTCGCGACGATGTAGACGATGAGGCCCGTCACCACCAGCGGCAGCAGCACCGACAGCCGCTCGCTCTGGTTGCGGTACAGCTTCACGCCGCAGCGCGTGCAGTGCGCCTCTTCATCGAGCGCAATGACTTCGTGGCGATGCAGGGTGTCGCAATGCTCGCAGGCGATCCAGGCATCCGGATCGCCCGGCAGCGGTTGCGCGACCGGGGCGGCCTTGGCGTCGAGGGCATCGCCCGCTGCGCGCCATGATCGCGGCAGCGGGAAGGGGAATTTCACGGTTAACAGCTCCATCGTCGGGCTGAAGGCGCAGCGGCAGCGTTGAATTCACGCGGGACGGCGCACCGACAGTCGGGCAGGCGATTATACATACAGGGTTGAATGTATAGCTGAGTGCCGGCTTCCGCATTTTGACGCACGGTCACAAGCAAATATCCCGCCAATCAGCGCGTTCGACGATGGGCACCGGGTGATGGCGGAACGGCCCTTGCTGAGTTGGAGGGGCACATCCTCAACCTCAAAGGAGCCATTCATGACGTATCTCCGTGCATCTTCTCTTGTAGTCGCGCTGGCGCTGGCAGGCGGTACCGCGGCGGCGTATGCCCAGACGGGGGCGGCCCAATCGAACAGCACGGCGGGGGGCAGCACCATGTCGCCGGCCGGCGGTACCAGCACCGACGCAACGGCCACGGGCACGGGGGGCACCGCCGTCAATGGCGGCTCGACGGGCAGCGGCCGGGACGCCACCCGTAATCGCAATGCCACCGGCAAGCAAGGGCGCTCCGGCAATACATCGTCGCGCTCCGGTTCCAGCGGCGGCTATGGCGGCAGCGCGAACGATTCGACCGGCAGCACGACCGGCGGCGGTTCTGGCGGGGTCGGGGTCGGCGCCCCGGGTACCGGCGGCTCGATGGGCGCGCCGGGCGGGGGCAATGGCGGCGGTGCTGCCGGCTCGGGCGGTGTCGGTGGCGGCGTCGGTGGCGGAGCAGGCAGCGGGGGCGCCGGCGGCGCCGCGGGCGGCAGCGGCGGTGGGAGCGGCCGCTAACCGCCCGCTAACCTGCTGCTAACGCAGTTGCGCTGCGTGATGCAGCAGGTGATCTTCGATGAAGGTCTCGATGAAGTAGTAGCCGTGGTCGTAGCCGGGGTGGCGGCGCAGTTGCAGCGGCTGCCCGGCTGCGGCGCACGCGGCGGCAAAGTCTTCCGGATACAACTGCTCGGCGAGGAACTTGTCGGCCTCGCCCTGATCGATCAGGATGCCGCCCGGAAACGGGCATGAGGCCAGCCGCATCAATTGCGTAGCGTCGTGCGCCGCCCAGGCGGTGCGGTCCTCCCCGAGATACCCGGTGAAGGCCTTGATGCCCCACGGGCACACCGACGGGTGCGCGATGGGTGCAAACGCCGACACCGAAGCAAAGCGTTCCCGATGGCGCAGGGCCAGCGTCAACGCGCCGTGGCCGCCCATCGAATGCCCAAAGATTCCGATGCGTCCGGGTGCCACGGGAAACGCCACGCGCGCAATGTGATGCAGCTCGTCCGCGACGTAGCTTTCCATACGGTAGTGCTCGCGCCACGGGGCCTGCGTCGCGTCCAGATAAAAACCGGCGGCGATGCCGAAATCCCAGTGGTCGGCTTCGCCGGGGACGTTTGCGCCGCGCGGACTGGTGTCGGGCCCGATCAGGATGAGCCCCTCGCGTGCGGCCACGCGTTGCGCGCCGGCTTTGATGGCGAACGTCTCTTCCGTAGACGTCAGCCCGGCCAGATAGAACAGCGCAGGGCACCGCGTGCCGGCCAGCGCCTGCGGCGGCAGGTAGACCGAGAAGCGCATCGGCAGCCCAATCACCGCTGAGTCATGCCGATAAAACCGCTGCACGCCGCCAAAGCAGGCGTGCTCCGAAATCAGTTCAAGCACGGGTGTCGGACTCGTCATCGCGTGGCGCCTCAGTACAGCACGACGGAGCGGATCGACTCGCCGCGCTTCATCAGGTCAAAGCCCTCGTTGATGCGATCCAGCGGCAGCGTGTGCGTGATGAGGTCGTCGATGTTGAGCTTGCCTTCCATGTACCAGTCGACGATCTTCGGCACGTCGGTGCGGCCTCGCGCGCCCCCAAAGGCCGAGCCTTTCCACTGCCGGCCCGTCACAAGCTGGAACGGGCGTGTACTGATCTCCGCGCCGGCCTCGGCCACGCCGATGATGATCGACTGGCCCCAGCCCTTGTGCGTGCACTCCAGCGCCTGGCGCATGACCTTCGTGTTGCCGATGCATTCGAACGAGTAATCCGCGCCGCCGTCGGTGAGCTGGATGATGTGGTCCACCACGTTTTCCACATGGTTGGGGTTGATGAAATGCGTCATGCCGAACTTGCGTGCCATCGCCTCGCGCGCGGGGTTCAGGTCCACGCCGATGATCTTGTCGGCGCCGACCATCTTGGCGCCCTGGATCACGTTCAGCCCGATGCCGCCCAGACCGAACACGACCACGTTGGCGCCGGCTTCCACCTTGGCCGTGTAGACCACCGCGCCCACGCCCGTTGTCACGCCGCAGCCGATGTAGCAGACCTTGTCGAACGGTGCGTCGGGGCGGATCTTCGCCAGCGCGATCTCCGGCACCACGATGTGATTCGCAAACGTTGACGTGCCCATGTAGTGGAACAGCGGCTTGCCATCGAGCGAGAAGCGCGACGTGCCGTCCGGCATCAGGCCCTTGCCCTGCGTGGCGCGAATCGCCTGGCACAGGTTCGTCTTGCGCGACAGGCAGAACTTGCACTGGCGGCATTCCGGTGTGTAAAGCGGAATCACGTGGTCGCCCGCTTTCAATGACGTCACGCCCGCGCCCACCTCCAGCACCACGCCCGCGCCTTCATGGCCGAGAATCGCCGGGAAGATGCCTTCCGGGTCGGCACCCGAGAGCGTGTAGTAATCGGTATGGCAGATGCCGGTCGCCTTGATCTCGACGAGCACCTCGCCGGCACGCGGGCCTTGCAGGTCGACTTCTTCCACGGTGAGCGGAGCACCGGCTTTCCAGGCGATGGCGGCTTTCGTTTTCATGCGCATTCCTTTTCTTGAAGTGGAGCCAGCCCGACCCGGGCAGCGTAGTGAGTGCGATTGTAGGACGATGTCTGCCGCGGCAACGTGCCAGCAACGTCATGTTCGGCACATCAGACTTCAGATTTTCTTACGACGGCCGTTTCTTGTGCGACGGCAGGCCGACAGGGCCGCGTGCCGCATGCCTTACATGGCGGAACCCCCGCCATGGGCCTCGTAGGAAACCATACCGTGCTTGCATCCATCCGTACTCGCATTTTGCTCACCTGCGTTGCCATCGTGGTCGGCGCATTGACCTTCGCTGGCGGTCTCAACTATCTCGTCACGCGTTCGTACAACGAAGAATCGGCCCGGCTGAGCCTGCAGGCGAACGTGCGCGGCCGGACTTCCGCCATTGACGAGTGGGTCGCCACCAAGACGCAGATGGTTGCGTCGCTGCAGGACGTCGCGCTCAGCGCCGATCCAGTTCCGCTGTTCAAGGCCGTGCATCAGGCTGGCGGCTTCATCAACATCTATGTCGGGTACCCCGACAAGTCGTACAAGTTCTCGAACCCTGAGGGCATTCCGCCCACCTACGACCCGACCGCGCGGCCTTGGTACAAGCAGGCGGTGGAAGCAGGTAAGCCGGTGGTGACGCCGCCGTACGTAAGCGCGAGCACGGGGCAGCTCGTTGTAACCTTTGCGGTGCCTATCCTGCAGGGTGGCGCGCTCAAGGGCGTGATCGGCGGTGATGTGGCCATGGACAGCGTGATCGCGAACGTGAAGTCCATCCGGCCGACCCCTGCCAGCTTTGGCTTCCTCGTCAATGCCGCAGGCAAGATCGTCGCGCATTCCAACGACAAGCTCACCCTCAAGCCGGCGACCGAGTTGTCCGCGGCGCTCACTGAGAGCGCGCTGGCCGCATTGGGGCAGGTCGACAAGCTCACGGAAGTCACGATTGACGGCGTTCCCAAGCTGCTCTGGCGCCAGGGCGTGAAGGGCACCGACTGGAGTCTCATCGTTGCGCTAGACGAGTCCGATGCCACTGCCGGCCTGCGTTCGCTGGTGATGACGTCGATTGGCGCGCTGGTGGGCGTGGCCATCGTTGCGGCACTCATCGTGGGTGCGATGACGGCACGTGCGTTCCGCCGCCTGTCGATGATCCGCGATGCCATGGACGACATCGGCTCGGGCAGCGGCGACCTCACCAAGCGCCTGCCGTCCGACGGCGAAGACGAAGTCGCCCAGATCGCGCGTTCGTTCAATACCTTCGCAGACAAGCTTACCGCGGTGATGCAGCAGATCCGCCTGGGCAGCGATTCGGTGCGCTCGGCCGCGCAGGAGATTGCCGCCGGCAACGCAGACCTCTCGCAGCGCACGGAAGAGCAAGCCAGCTCGCTGGAAGAAACCGCATCGAGCATGGAAGAGCTGACGAGCATCGTGAAGCAGAACGCCGACAACGCGCGTCAGGCCAGCCAGCTTGCCGTGACGGCGTCGGACGTTGCTACGCGCGGCGGCGAGGTGGTCGGCCAGGTCGTGCAGACCATGGGCGGCATCAACGAGAGCAGCAAGAAGATCGCCGACATCATCGGCGTGATCGAAAGCATCGCCTTCCAGACCAACATCCTGGCGTTGAACGCCGCGGTGGAAGCGGCACGTGCCGGCGAGCAGGGCCGCGGCTTTGCCGTCGTGGCCAGCGAAGTGCGCAGCCTCGCGCAGCGCTCGGCCGGTGCCGCGAAGGAAATCAAGGCGCTGATCCACGACTCGGTGGACCGCGTCGCCAACGGCACGGCGCTGGTGGACCAGGCCGGCGTGACGATGGCGGAGATCGTCGATGCGGTGAAGCGCGTGACCGACATCATGGGCGAGATTTCCGCCGCGTCGGAAGAGCAGAGCAGCGGCATCGAGCAGGTCAACCAGGCCGTCAACCAGATGGACCAGGTGACGCAGCAGAACGCCGCACTCGTGGAGCAGGCCGCCGCCGCCGCGGAATCGCTGGAGGAGCAGGCCCGCAACCTGAACGAGGCGGTGGGGATGTTCCGGCTTTCGCACTGAGTGCCGCACAGTCGCAACGGCTGACGAGGCCGGGCCCGCTGCTGATGCGGGCGCCCGGCCTTGTGCTTTGCAGGCTATTGCGCAGCGGTCGACAGGTCCGGTGAAGCAGGCGGCGCGTCGGTCATCACGCAATTGCGCCCGGCCAGCTTGGCGGCATAGAGCAAGCGGTCGGCGCGCCGCAGCAGCAACTCGGGCGAGGGCCGGTCGGCGGTAGGCACCACTGCCACGCCAAAGCTGGCCGTCATCCGGCAAGGCGGCTGCGCGCCCGTCGGCACCCTGACGTCGGCAATGCGGCGGCGCAGGCGTTCGGCCACGTCGCGCGCCTGCGCCACGCTGTCTGCCCACACCATCACCGCGAACTCCTCGCCGCCGATGCGCGCCACCACGTCGGCCGAAGGCCCATCGGTGCGGCACAGCCCGGCAACGGTACGCAGGGCCTCGTCGCCCACGCCGTGGCCGTAGGTGTCGTTGATCTGCTTGAAGTGATCGACATCGAACATGATGAGCGCCACCAGCCTTCCCTTCGGTCGCGGCGATGTGCACATCGCCTGGGCGCGGTCTTCGAAGGCGCGGCGGTTCAGCAGTTTGGTGAGCGGGTCGGTTTCGGCCATGCGCGCCAGTTCCTCCATGAGGTGCGCACGCTCGATCTCCAGGCGGCGGCGCTCGATGCTGTAGACGCGCAGTATGCGAATCGCCTCGAACATCGCGCGGATCTCGCGCCGTGCGTAGCCGGTCGGGATGTGCACCCCGAGGTTGCCGCGCGCGATGGCGTCGATCAACTGCGTGGCCCGTACGAACGGCGCCACCACATCGCGGCGGAACGACACTGTCATCCACGCCAGCGCCCCCAGCGCCGAGAGTACCGCCGCTGCCGAGCCGATCAGCACGAGCAGCATGGCGCGCCGGTGCTTGCGGATCTCCTCTTCGGCCACGCGCAGCACGCTGTCGCGGAAATCCGTGATGGCGCGCATGGTCGGCACGTAATGCTCGGCGAACTCCGCCGTGGAGATGTCCGCGCCGCCGGGCCGGCTGGCCTGTTGGCGTACCGCATCGACATAACGCAGGCCCTCGACGAAGTACTGCGCATTCAGGGGGGTCGTGACGTGCTGCGTCAGGGCGAGCCGGCCGTTGGTGCGCGTGTCGATGAGGTGGCGCAATTGCTCGATGCGCCCGCGCGTCCGTTCGATGGCGAACTGCTCCTCCGGCGTCAGCGCGCGCCGCAGGGCCAGCGCGCCGGTAAAGCGGGAGCCGAGCTGGCCGGCGTATTCGCGCAGGTCGGCGGCAAGCCGCGCCAGCAGCAGGCAGTTGAGCGCGTCCGGGTCGCCACGCCCGACGGTGGCCGTCCGCAGGTTCACCACCGGAAACAGCTCGGGGATGACGGCGATCATGCGGTCAACGGCATCGGTCAGCGCGCTGCTTTCGCGGGCCCGCAACGGCAGGGCGATCAGGCGGTCGACGTTGGCGCGTGCTGCCGCGAGGCTGGCGCGGGCGCCTCGCGCGGCGTCGGTGTCGGCGTCGCACAGGCGGCAGTGTTCGGGGCGCAGCACGTCGAGCAATTGCGCCAGATGCGCATCGCTCGTGGCGCGGGCACGCAGCAGGGCGGCCTGGCGCTCGGCCGGTATCGGCAGGTCTTCGCCGAGCACGCCGTTGGTCGGGCCCCGCTCGGCCGAGATCTTCTCCATGGACAGCAGCACCACGCGCAGCGCCTCAAGGCTGTGCGCGGCGGCGTCCGCGCGACCGTAGGCGAGCCACGCATAGCCCAGCAGCCAGCATGACAACGACAGCACTGGAACGAGGACGATGGCGACCGCCGTGCCAAAGCGCCTGTCCATCGACATTTCAGAAGACATGACCGAAAGCATGGGCGTCCGGACGGGCACTTCGGAAGGCGGTGCCGCACAGGCCACACTCCGCGCGACCGGCAAGACGCAGGCATCGTGATGGGCGCATTGAAACGCGCCCGGGCCCCCAGAGTGCAAACAAATGAAAATCGACTGTGGCGGAAATGTAAGCGCCCCCACGGCAGGTGGGTTGACTGCATGCGCGGCCTTTTCTGGCGCGTGCGCGTGTCTGCCGGGTCCAGTACTGCCGCGGCAGCTATGACAACGGTGCCTGAGCGGGCATACTCGGTCCTGAACCTCCGCCGAGCGCGGCCTTGCCCCGATACACCCACGTCGAACGATCATGGATAGCGGACACGACCGACAGAAATTCTTCTACCTGCTGCTGTTTGCCGTCACTGCCGGCCTGTGCTGGATTCTTTCGCCGTTCTTCGGCGCGGTGTTCTGGGGCGTGATCCTCGCGATCCTGTTCCAGCCGGTGCAGCGCTGGCTGGTGCTGCGTCTTGACAAGCGCCACAACCTCGCCGCGCTGGCTACGCTGGTACTCATCATCCTCATGGTGATCCTGCCCGTCATCTTCGTGGCGGCCACCATCGTGCAGGAGATCACGGTCGGGTATCAGCAGTTGCAGACCGCGCAGCCCAATTACTCGCGGTACCTGCAGCAGTTCATCCAGGCGCTGCCGACGGGGCTTCAGAACCTGCTCGCCAAGGCGGGCCTGACCAACATCCCGGGCATCCAGAAGAAACTTGCCGATGGCGCGGCGCAGATCAGCCAGTTTGCCGCGGCACAGGCGCTCAGCATCGGGCAGAACACGTTCCAGTTCGTCATCGGCTTTGGCGTGATGCTTTACATGGTGTTCTTCCTGCTGCGCGACGGCCCGGCGATCGGCCGCCACGTGCGCCGCGCGCTGCCGATGGACGAAGAGCACAAGCGCCTGCTGCTGACCAAGTTCACGACGGTGGTGCGCGCCACGGTCAAGGGCAACATCGTGGTGGCGCTGGTGCAGGGCCTGCTGGGCGGCTTCATCTTCGCGGTGCTCGGCATCGAGGGGGTCGTGCTGTGGGGCGCGCTGATGGCCTTCCTGTCATTGCTGCCCGCCATCGGGGCGAGCATCGTCTGGGTGCCGGTCGCGGTCTATTTTCTGATGACCGGCGCGGTCTGGAAGGGCGTGGTGCTGATCGCGTTCTGCGGCGGGGTGATCGGCCTGGTCGACAACCTGCTGCGGCCGCTGCTGGTAGGCAAGGACACCAAGATGCCCGACTGGGTCGTGTTGATCTCGACGCTCGGCGGGATGGAACTGTTCGGCATCACCGGTTTCGTCATCGGCCCGCTCGTGGCCGCGCTGTTCATGGCCAGCTGGGACATCTTCGTGCGAGCGCAGGGCGAGTGACGCCGGCCGCGCGGGGGTGGCACGGCCAGCGCGGCGCTCAGTTCATGCGCTCGGGGCTGGGCGTCTCGCGCAGGATCCTGCGCCTGCGTCGCTCGTCCGGGTTCAGCGCTTCCAGGAACGATTGCCCCCTGTCCGTCAGCTGCGCGCGGCGATGGCCCTCTGCGGACTTCTCGAGCATGACCAGCTGCCGCTCGAGCAGCGTATCGAGCTCCGCGCGGTTCATGTCGACCTGCTCGGGCGACTGGCTGACGAGCATCAAGGTGGCGAATTCGTGTGGACTCAGCATCTCTGTCTCCTAGCAACAATCCAACCGTAACCAGGGGGCACGGTGCCAATGCGCGTGTGAACGCGAAACGGTGCAGCAGCTGCTGCGCGGTCAGCCGGCGCTCACCTCGATCCGCCGCGGCTTGGCTTCGTCGCGGCGCGGGATCGTCAGCTTGAGCACGCCATCGCGCAGTTGCGCGTCGATGCGCGATGCATCGAAGTCGGGGCTCAGCACGAACGTGCGCGCGAAGTGCGGGTGCCGGACTTCGCCGTGGTGCAGCCGCAGGCCGGCTGGTGTGGGCACGACGAGATCGGCTTCGATGGTCAGTGTGCCGTCCTGCACCCGCACGTCCAGCTTGTCGCGTGCCACGCCAGGCAGGTCGGCGTACAGCGTGATGCCGTGGCGGTTCTCGAAGATGTCGACAGGCGGCGCCATGTGCGTCTGCCGCGCTGCAGGCGGTTCACGATCGTGATCGTGCCGGGCCACGGCGCTGTTGCCGGCTTGCGCGTGCGTGGCCAATTGGGTGGTATCGCTCATGATGTCCTCCAACATGCCGGTGTTCATTGCACGGTGATCGAACGCGGCTTCGACGCCTCCGATTTGCCGACGCTGATGGTCAGGCATCCGTTGACGTAGCGCGCGCTGACCTTGTCCGGGTCCACGTCCTGTGGCAGCTCGATCACGCGGCGGAAGGCGCCGGCGAAGCGCTCGTCGGCGTAGACGCGCGTCTCATCCGACGAATCCATGTCGGGGCGCTTGCGCTCGCCGCTGATGGTGAGCAGCCCCTTGTCGATCGACACGTCGATCTGTGCGGGGTCGAGCCCCGGCGCGAACGCGACGATCTCGACCGACTCGTCGGTGCTGCCGATGTTGATGGGAGGAAACGCGCCGATGCGCGTGGCGCGCAGGCTCGCGGGGAACCCCGCGAAAAGGGTGGCCATCTGACGTTGCAGGCGATCGATTTCGCCCAGCAGGTCGGTGCCGAAAAACATGTCGCTCATGATGGGCTCCTTACGGGCCGCACGGAAGCTGAACCGGACTACGCGCTCCAGTTCGTCCGTCCGCGAGCAGGCCCACTGACAAACAAATCGAAACACGCAGCGCGTGAACCGCGACTGCCTGAGCAACACCTAAAATAGGGCGGCAAGCCCGGTTTTCAAGAGGCCGTTGGACACGTCATTGGGAGGCTTCATGGAGCTTTTCGACGCAGTGCACGAACAGATGGAAGCGGTCGGTCTGCCGCTCGTGGCGGTGACGGTGACGGCGGTGCGGCGGGTGAACACGCCGCTCGTGGCGATCCTGCATTGGCACGGGTTCCGGCGCGCCAGTCCGCTCGTGTTGCCGGGGGTCGACATTCCACCGCGCCCAGTGCCCGGCTCGGCCCTCCAGCTCGGACAGCCGTGGCATCGCTTTGAAGCTGTGGATGAGGCGCTGCTCGACGCGGCGTGGCAACTCGGCGCGTGGGATCTGGAGCGCGTGGAGCAGCGCGGCTGCAACGTGGTCGGCGCCTCCGCCCGCGAAGCGCTCGCGTGCCGGCAGGCGTTCGGCGATTACCCCGACAGCGCACCGGATGAAGCGCTTGTCGACGGCGCGCCCGACCGCGGCGAGCTGATGCAGATGGCCGCAGACGCCGGCTACGTGCGCTGGCTGTTCCGTCCCGTCAAGGGCGGCCTGTGGCGCGCGCTGGACGAGCCCGACGACACGCTGGAGTCCGATGGCGGACGGCGCCCGCCGTGTCCCGTCATCCCCGAGCCGCGCGGGGGCCGCGGCCGCAAGGTCTACCGCCTGGGCGAGGTGCGGCGCATCCTGCTTCGCTGAAACATATTGTTACAAATTCGCGAATTCGCCGCCTCTTGAAGGCGGCGCGGAGCGCCTCTATTTCGCAATCCGCCAAGTTCTGGCACGGCTTGCGCGCCCCTCGGCCATCCCGGTCCGGCAGCGGTGCGGAGCCGGATTCCTTTTTGGTGATCTGTTATCGCTCAGGAGATGGAAATGAAGATTCGTCCCCTTTACGACCGGGTTATCGTCAAGCGAATCGAGCAGCAGCGGACGACGGCCTCGGGCATCGTGATCCCGGACTCGGCCGCCGAGAAGCCCGAGCAGGGTGAAGTCATCGCGGTCGGTACCGGCCGCCTGCTGCAGGACGGCACGCAGCGTGCACTGCAGTTGAAGGTCGGCGATCAAGTCATCTTCGGCAAGTACGCCGGCCAGACCGTCAAGGTTGACGGCGAGGAGCTGCTCGTCATGCGCGAAGAAGACGTCATGGGCGTGGTGGAAGCCGACGCCGAGGCAGCGCGCAAGGCTGCCTGAAGCCGCTTACCGGTCGCGGATCCCGCACACTGACCCGCCGTTCCGCGACGCGTTGAGTCAACGACTTACCCCGGAGCAACGAACATGAGTGCAAAAGACGTCAAATTCCACGACAGCGCGCGCGCCCGCATCGTCAAGGGCGTGAACGTGCTTGCCGATGCCGTGAAGGTGACGCTCGGGCCCAAGGGCCGCAACGTCGTCATCGAGCGCAGCTTCGGCGCCCCGACCATCACCAAGGACGGCGTGTCCGTCGCCAAGGAAATCGAGCTGAAGGATCGCTTCGAGAACATGGGCGCGCAGATGGTCAAGCAGGTCGCCTCCAAGACCGCCGACATTGCCGGTGACGGCACCACGACCGCCACCGTGCTCGCCCAGGCCATCGTGCAGGAAGGCATGAAGCATGTGGCCGCCGGCATGAACCCGATGGATCTCAAGCGCGGCATCGACAAGGCGGTGAGTGCCGTGCTCGACGAGCTGCGCAACCTGTCCAAGCCGATTTCGACCAACCGCGAGATCGCGCAGGTCGGTGCCATCTCGGCCAACTCGGATGAAGCCATCGGCAAGATCATCGCCGACGCCATGGAGAAGGTCGGCAAGGAAGGTGTGATCACGGTGGAGGACGGCAAGTCGCTCGAGAACGAGCTGGACGTGGTCGAGGGCATGCAGTTCGACCGTGGCTACGTGAGCCCGTACTTCATCAACGATCCCGAGAAGCAGGCGGCGTATCTGGACGACGCGCTGATCCTGCTGCACGACAAGAAGATCTCCAACATCCGCGACCTGCTGCCCATCCTGGAAGCGGCATCGAAGGCCGGCAAGCCGCTGCTGATCGTTGCTGAAGACGTGGAAAGCGAAGCGCTGGCCACGCTGGTGGTCAACGCGATGCGCGGCATCCTCAAGGTGGCGGCGGTCAAGGCGCCCGGCTTTGGCGATCGCCGCAAGGCCATGCTCGAAGACATCGCCATCCTCACCGGCGCCACGGTCATCTCGGAGGAAACCGGCAAGCAGCTGCAGAAGGCCACGCTCGAAGACCTGGGTCGCGCCAAGCGCGTGGAGGTGCGCAAGGACGACACGATCATCATCGACGGGGCGGGCGACCAGGCACGCATCGATGCACGCGTGAAGTCCATCCGCGTGCAGATCGACGAAGCCACGAGCGACTACGACCGCGAGAAGCTGCAGGAGCGCCTGGCCAAGCTGGCCGGCGGCGTGGCAGTGATCAAGGTTGGCGCAGCGACCGAAGTGGAAATGAAGGAGAAAAAGGACCGCGTGGACGATGCGCTGCACGCCACCCGCGCGGCGGTGGAAGAGGGCATCGTTCCGGGCGGCGGCGTGGCGCTGCTGCGTGCACGCTCGGCGGTGGAAAACCTCAAGGGCGCCAACAGCGACCAGGACGCCGGTATCCGCATCGTGCGGCAGGCCCTGGAAGCACCGCTGCGCGCGATTGTCTCCAACGCGGGTGAAGAGCCGTCCGTGGTGATCGCCAAGGTGCTCGAAGGCAAGGGCAACTTCGGCTACAACGCCGCCACCGGCGAATATGGCGACCTCGTGGAAGCGGGCGTGGTCGATCCGACCAAGGTCACGCGCACGGCGCTGCAGAACGCGGCATCGGTTGCCGGCCTGATCCTCACCACCGACGCGACCATTGCCGAAGCGCCGAAGGAAGAGAAGCCTGCGGCTGCGCCGGCACCGGAGCTCGACTACTGACCTGAGCAGTTGTGCTGCCATCCACCGGTCGGCTCGCCGGCCGGTGCAACTGCACTTCGGCATCGCAGGCTGTTTGCCGCGGTGCCGTTTTTTTTTGCGCCGCCGATACCGCACGCCCCTGTGGTCTTACCGCGCGTCCTGCGTGCCTTGTACGTTCTGCCCCTTCGCAGCGGGCGCCGCCGCACCGGTGTAGAAACCATCGAGCGCGTTGATCTCCGCATCCGTCAGCCGATGCGCGAGGGCGCGCATGATCGCGCCGTCATCATTGGCCCGTGTGCCCGCGCGGAACGCATTGAGCTGCGCGGCCACCATGCCCTTCGGATGCCCCGTGAGCGGCGGTAGGACCGGACCGCCGCCACCGCCGGATGCGCCATGGCAGTCGGCGCATGCGGGCAACGCGCGCGCGTTCTCGCCGGCCCAATGCAGCGTTGCGGCCGGGCCGGATGTTGGCAGCGTCGCCCCGGCGGGCCGCGGCGACGCCGCGTAGTACCGTGCGACGGCCGCGATATCGCTGTCGGCAAGTTCGTTTGCCACGGGCTGCATGATGGAAGACTGCCGCGCGCCGCTGCGGTAGTCGAGCAATTGCTTGACGATGTACTCGGCCGGCAGGCCTTCCAGCGTGGGAAACGGCTGCGGGGCAGGCGAGTTCGACCCATGGCAGCTCGCGCACGCTGGCGGCACGGCACCGTTGCCCTGCGTGACCAGCAGCCGCCCTCGTGCGGCGTCATCGCGCGGCGCGCCGGCCAGCAGCGCGGACCACGCTGCGGGTTTCGGTACGAAATCCGTGGCGCGGCGCACGACCGGCGCCGGTGGTTGGCCCCTCTCTTGCGGGGCCTGCGGTTTGCGCGGCAACGGCAAGCCGCGGTCTGACAGCACGGCATAAACGGCCACGCAAAGCGGCAGCGCAATGCCGAGCGAAGGCAGCAGCCACAGCGCGGTGGGCAATCGGCGCGATGCGGGCCGGCCGGCGCTCATACCAGCCCCTTTCCTGGCGACTTCAGATAGCGCGTGTTGATGGCCTCCGCAATCCAGTAGGCCATGGCGCCGACGGTGCCGGTCGGGTTGTAGTTGGAGTTCTGCGGGAAGAGGCTCGCCCCGGTGACGAACACGTTCGGCACGTCCCAGCATTGCCCGAAGCGATTCACGACGCTGGTGGCCGGATCGTCGCCGATGGCCGCGCCGCCGGTAAGGTGCGTGGACTGATAGCTCGTTGCCGTGTACGGGCGCTTGCGCGGGCCGGGCTCGGTGGCGACCACACCGTGCATGGTCTTGCCGATGGCATTGCCGCGCTCGGTCAGGAAGGCCGACATGCGGATGTCGTTGTCGGGAAAATCGTAGGTGATGCGCAGCAGCGGCTGGCCCCAGGCGTCGCGGTACGTCGGGTCGAGGTCGAGGTAGCCGCCGCGCGTGGGCATGGCCGAGCCGGTGATGGTGATCGATGCGGAGTGGTTGTAATAGCGCTTGACGGCCCGCTTCCATGCGCTGCCCCATTGCGGTGTGCCGTGCGGCGTCGGGTGGTAGCCGATGGGCGCGCCGCTGACGACCTGGATCTGGATGTAGCCGCCGCCGACGAAGCCGTGCGGCCCGTGGTCGAAGTTGTCGGCGCTGAAGTCGTCCATCGTCACGGCCGCCGCGCCGGCACCCATGAACGGGTTGAGCCAGGTCTTCTCGTCAAAGAACAGGTTCACGCCCGAGGTGGTCTGGTGCGTGTAGTTGCGGCCCACCACGCCTTGGCCGGTGGCAGGGTCGTACGGCCTGCCGATGCCCGACAGCAACAGCAGCCGCACGTTGTTGATGCTGAATGCGCACAGCACGACCATCTCCGCGGGCTGGAAGACCTCCTGCCCGGCGGCATCGACATACGTCACGCCCCGCGCGTGCCGGCGGGCCTGGTCGAGCTCCACCCTCAGCACCTGCGCATTGGTGCGCAATTCGAACGTGTTGAGTTTGAGCGCCGCCGGCAGCACGCAGACCTGCGGCGACGCCTTCGCAAAATGCTCGCACCCGAAGTTCGAGCAGAAGCCGCAATACACACACGGGTTCATCGCCAGGCCTTCGGTGTTGACATACGCGCGCGTGCACAGCGCAGACGGCTGGATATACGGGTGATAGCCCAGCGCCGCCGCGGCCGTGCCGAACAGCGCCGACGCATACGGCACCTTCATTGGGGGGTTCGGATAGGGCCGCGAGCGCCACGGCTCGAACGGGTTGCCGCCGGGCTGCAGCTGGCCCTTCAGGTTGCCGGCAAATCCGGAGGCGCCGATCAGGTAATCGAAACGGTCGTAGTACGGTTCGAGCTCGTCGTAGGTGAGAGGCCAGTCCTGGGCGGTGAGGTCGGCGTCGAAGATGTGCTCGCCGTAACGCTGGCGGTAGTGGCTGCGCAGTTTGAGATCGGTCGGGTCGAACCGGTAGTACGCGCCGGACCAGTGGTTGCCCGCGCCGCCCAGATGCGTGGCCGGATATGCAAACTGCCAGCGGCGCATCGGCAGCGCCACCTGGTCGGTGCGGTTGCGGAAGGTGAAGGTTTCGGTGGCCGTGTCCTGGTGCAGCGCATGCCGGCGCGCGTACTTCAGTTCGTCATGGATGGCCGGTGCCTGGAAGTCCGGCGACGGCCAGCGCGGCTGCCCGCGTTCGAGCACAACCACGCGCGAGGCGCGGGCGGCCATCTCCTTGCCGATGATGGCGCCCGTCCACCCGCCACCGATGATGACGGCATCCACTGCTGGCAGCGTCTTGCTCATTCGCCACCCCCGTTGGCGGCCGGCTGGCTGCGGCATACCGCGTTGCCGGCGAGCGCAACGAAGGCCACGGGCTGCGCCTGCACCTGGGACTGCGGTGGCGGCATGGCATGCCCATGCGCCGTGGCGATCGGCACGGGCGGCCGCGTGTAGGGCACGTTGTGGCGCTCGATGTCGTTGGCAAAGCTGGCCATCGCACCCGGAAAGCCGACGAGCTTCCAGCCGACCATGTTGCGGTTGCCGCCGTAGACGGGGTCCGAGAAGAAACCTTCGATGGCGCCGTCAAGCAACGCCTGGAAGAACACCGCGCTCGGCACGGCGCCCAGGTCGAGCTTGCCGGCTTCGGCCTCGCGCAGCATGGCGTCCTGCGTGGCGACATCGAGCTGCGCGAAGCGCCGGCCGCCATAGCGGCTTGCACACACCCGGTCCAGCCCGGCAAGCCCGAGGCGATAGCATTCGGCCGGCGTGAGCGCCAGCTGGTAGCCCTGTTCCGGCGTGCCTTGCTGGAAGGGACCGTGTCGATAGAAATTGGCGCCCTGCCCGAACGTGCCCGCCAGTTGCCGGTCGAGAAACGTCGTCACGCCGGCTTCCTTGGCGCCGGGGCCGAGTTCATCCGCCGGAATCAGCCGCGCGACGATGGCATCGACTGCCGCACGCTCGTCGACGTTGAAGAAGAGACTCACGTGTTCCGCCGCATCGGAGCCTGGCGTGGATGCGGCGGACTGCCCGGGCGATGGCCTGGTTGTGGGCGGATGCTGCGCGTCGGCAAACACCGCCGTCGAGACCGGAAGCGTGATGCCCAGGGCCTTCAGCAAGCGGCGTCGAACCGGTTTGAAGTCGTCGTCCATGTCTGCGCTCCGTGTTGCGGGGTCTTTGCTTCCCGCACGCGCGGGGCCGCGCAGCGTTGCAGCAAGAAGCGTGACAACGCCGCGCGCGAGCGGCACGCCGGGCACGCGCACTGCTTGTGTGCCGGCACGACATGGAGGCCGACATGCGCACGATGCAGCCAACACGGAAGGCAGCCGCCTTGTGGCTCGCGCTCTTGTGCGGCGTGGACGCGGCATTCGCGCAGGTACCGCCGGCGCCGGGGGCCGCCTCCGCGCCCCTTGCTGCGTCGGACGCACAGGCCACGCATGGCAAGCGCGGGCCGCGCACGCATCCAAAGGACGCTCGGCTGCCCACTGCGGCAGCGCCTTCCTCAACGGATGGCGCCGGCACCTCTGCAGGCTCGCGCGGCTCCGGTGGAAGCGACGGCCTGCCGGGTACCGGCGCTGCAGCCGGATCGGGCGGCTCGGCCGACATGCGCGGTGAGCCCGTGCGAAAGCCATGATGGGAAGACGACGTGGAGCCACGGTCCAGTCCGTTTCGCTACGCGAATCGCACCGTGAAAGACGCCCACGTCGGCGCTGCCGCACCAACGGCAGCCGGGCGTAGCAACCTGCACAGCAATCCTTAGAGAGACTGTCGCGCAAGCGACGGTCCGATTTCGTTCGCTTGTGGTCTTCATGGCGGGCCGGGCGGGGAGACCTTCGGGTCCGCCGGTCGTTCTCCAAGGGCCGGTTTGCTACCCGCGCCGTCAGGCCCGCCACCCCGTGTAGCAACCAGATGGGGAGCCTCCGATCCAACTTGGAGAGGCCGACATGCCATCTGTCAAAAGCGGGCACCGCCCCGTGTCGTACCCGTCTCCCCCGGCATCACCACCCAGCCCCCGCGCCCACGTCATCCGACACAGGCAGGCTCACCAAGAACCGCACCGACCTGAACGGCGCCATCGCGGCACAGGCGTATCTCCCTGGCGGCCTGTCAGACGTACAGGCCGTTTATGTGGCTGTCCGCAGTGGGCCGGAAGCGGCAGCCGGTCTTCGAGGGAAGGGGGCGCGGACGGGGGAGAGTTCAAGGTTGAGTGAATCTCGACAAACACCCCGGGCAATCCCCGTTCTTGAAATCGTCATACCCCATCCCTATAATTAGCACTCGCCGGGCAGGAGTGCTAACAACGGGCTCCGGCCCCCGATGCTTTCCCGATGCGCCGCGCTTGTGCGGCGCGTTTTTGTGAATAAACACTCACTTTGCATTGAGGAGTTTGTATGAACCTGCGTCCTTTGCATGATCGCGTGATCGTGAAGCGCCTGGACAACGAGACGAAGACCGCTTCCGGCATCGTCATCCCCGACGCCGCCGCAGAAAAGCCGGATCAAGGCGAAGTGCTGGCCGTCGGCCCGGGCAAGAAAGACGACAAGGGCAATGCGATCGCGCTGGATGTGAAGGTCGGCGACCGCGTGCTGTTCGGCAAGTACGCCGGCCAGACCGTCAAGGTGGATGGCCAGGAAGTGCTGGTCATGCGTGAAGAAGACATCATGGCCGTGGTGGCGAAGTAAGCGTGCGCTCGGTCGCAACGGCTTACCAGTAAACGGTTTTCCTTGCTCGCACAACGGTGCGGGCAACACCCAAGATTTCGGAGATTCTCAAGATGGCAGCTAAAGACGTAGTGTTCGGCGATGCCGCACGTGCCAAGATGGTCGAAGGCGTGAACATTCTCGCCAACGCCGTGAAGGTGACCCTGGGCCCGAAGGGCCGCAACGTGGTGCTGGAGCGCAGCTTCGGTGGCCCGACCGTGACCAAGGACGGTGTGTCGGTCGCCAAGGAAATCGAGCTGAAGGACAAGCTGCAGAACATGGGCGCGCAAATGGTCAAGGAAGTCGCTTCCAAGACCAGCGACAACGCCGGTGACGGCACCACCACCGCAACGGTGCTGGCCCAGTCGATCGTGCGCGAAGGCATGAAGTACGTTGCCGCCGGCATGAACCCGATGGACCTGAAGCGCGGCATCGACAAGGCCGTGGCAGCCGCCGTCGAAGAGCTGAAGAAGATCAGCAAGCCGACGACGACCAGCAAGGAAATCGCCCAGGTTGGCGCCATCTCGGCCAACAGCGACGAATCCATCGGCCAGCGCATCGCTGAAGCCATGGACAAGGTCGGCAAGGAAGGCGTGATCACCGTGGAAGACGGCAAGTCGCTGGCCGACGAGCTGGACGTCGTGGAAGGCATGCAGTTCGACCGCGGCTACCTGTCGCCGTACTTCATCAACAACCCGGAAAAGCAGGTTGTCCAGCTGGACAACCCGTTCGTGCTGCTGTTCGACAAGAAGATCAGCAACATCCGCGACCTGCTGCCGGTGCTCGAGCAAGTGGCCAAGGCCGGCCGTCCGCTGCTGATCATCGCTGAAGACGTCGAAGGCGAAGCCCTGGCAACGCTGGTGGTGAACAACATCCGTGGCATCCTGAAGACCGCTGCCGTCAAGGCTCCGGGCTTCGGCGACCGCCGCAAGGCCATGCTGGAAGACATCGCCATCCTGACGGGCGGCCAGGTCATCGCTGAAGAAGTCGGCCTGACGCTGGAAAAGGCAACCCTGAACGACCTGGGCCAAGCCAAGCGCGTCGAAATCGGCAAGGAAAACACCACGATCATCGACGGTGCCGGCGATGCCAAGAACATCGAAGCGCGCGTCAAGCAAGTGCGTGCCCAGATCGAAGAGGCGACCTCGGACTACGACCGTGAGAAGCTGCAAGAGCGCGTGGCCAAGCTGGCTGGCGGTGTTGCCGTGATCAAGGTTGGCGCTGCCACCGAAGTCGAAATGAAGGAAAAGAAGGCCCGCGTGGAAGACGCGCTGCACGCTACGCGCGCTGCCGTGGAGGAAGGCATCGTGGCTGGCGGCGGTGTTGCGCTGCTGCGTGCCCGCGCTGCCATCTCGAACCTGCAAGGCGACAACGCTGACCAGAACGCCGGCATCAAGATCGTGCTGCGCGCGATGGAAGAGCCGCTGCGCCAGATCGTCACCAACGCTGGCGAAGAAGCGTCGGTCGTGGTGGCGAAGGTCATCGAAGGCAAGGGCAACTACGGCTACAACGCCGCCACCGGCGAGTACGGCGACCTGGTCGAAATGGGCGTGCTGGACCCGACCAAGGTGACCCGCACCGCGCTGCAGAACGCCGCTTCGGTTGCATCGCTGATGCTGACGACGGACTGCGCCGTGTCCGAACTGCCGAAGGACGATGCAGCTCCGGCAATGCCGGGCGGCATGGGTGGCATGGGCGGCATGGACGGCATGATGTAATTTGCCTGTCCGGCAGACCGGCCCGACCGCTGGATCTTCCGGTGGTCGTTCCAGAGAAGAACCCCGTGGGTGCGAGCCCGCGGGGTTTTTTGTTGCCCGCGCGCCGGCGCTTTGTTAAGGCGCTGTTAACGGTGCCGGGCGGCCGGTTCGCTACAATCGGCCCACCCGTGGCCAAGCGGGACATCACAACAACTCAGGGAAGGGAACAAGATGAACGACATCGCCAGCGAGTCCGTCCTGGGCAGCGCGCCCGCTCCGGCAGTCCCGCGGCCGCTGCGCCTGCGCTTTATCGGCAGCGGTTCGGAATACTTCCGCATCTGGATCGTCAACCTGCTGCTGACCATCGTCACGCTGGGCATCTACTCGGCCTGGGCCAAGGTACGCACGCTGCAGTATTTCTATCGCAACACGCAACTGGCAGGGTCGAGCTTTGATTACCACGGCAGCCCGATCGCCATTCTCAAGGGCCGGGCGATCATCTTCGTGCTGGCGTTGGCGTTCAATGTGCTGAGCCATTCATCGCCGGTGCTGGGCTTGGTGTTCCTCGTCTTGCTGGCGGCGGTGTTCCCGTGGCTGCTGGTGCGCTCGCTGCGGTTCCGCATGGCCAACTCGAGCTATCGCGGCCTGCGCTTTGCCTTTGCGGGCAAGGATGCCGAGGGCTACATGGTGTTCCTGGTGTGGCCGATCCTGAGTGTGTTCTCGCTGTATCTGCTGGCGCCGCTGGCGCATCAGCGCTTCAAGCGCTATCAGCACAAGAACACGCGCTTCGGCACCACGCCGTTTGATTTTTCCGGCACGCCGGGCAACTTCTACGGCGTGTACCTGCGCACGTTCGGCCTGGCGGTGCTCGCACTTGTGGTGGCATTTGGCGTCCTGCTGCTGCTGGGTGTCTCGGTCGGCAAGGGGCATGGCAGCGCCGGCCGTATCCTCGCCATCGGGCTGACGGTCGTGCTGACCTACGCGGCGATGCTGTTTCTCACCCCGTACTTCATGTCGCGCCTGCAGAACGTGGTGTGGAACCACACGACGCTGGGTGCGCACCGTTTCCAGAGCCAGGTGGGCGCAGCGAAGCTGTTCTGGATTTTCATCTCGAACGCCGTGCTGACCGTGATCACCGTCGGGCTGTTCACGCCGGTTGCACGCGTACGCACGCTGCGCTACAAGCTCGATTCGGTGACGATGCTGGCGGCCGGTTCGCTCGATACCTTTGTCGCCGGCGAGACCGCCAAGGTCGGCGCGCTGGGCGACGCCGCCGTGGATTGGTACGACATCGACATCGCCCTGTAACCGCGCAAGGCCCCGCCCGTGATTCTCGCCACCTACTTTGACGGCCGCACCTCGCGCGCGCAACCGGTGCGCCTCGCCGTCGAGGCGGGCGAGGCGGTGCTGTTCGACCCCGAGGGCACGCCATTGCGCCGTGCGCCGCTTTCCACGCTGCGGGTGTCGGAGCGCGTCAAGCATGCGCCGCGCCTGATCACGTTTGCCGACGGGGCCTTCTGCGAGATCGGCGACGCGGCCGAACAGGCGGCGCTCAATGCGCTGCTGCATCGCACGGGATATCACGAAGGCTGGGTGGTGCTGGCGCAGAACAGCTGGAAGCTTGCTCTGGGTGCGCTCGTGGCCATGATTCTGGTGCTCGTGCTGGGCTACCGGTACGGCCTGCCGTGGGGCGCCAAGGTGGTGGCGAACCTCGTGCCGCAACGTGTGGAGACGCAGCTCGGGCACGGCACGCTGCGGGCGCTGGACGAGCGCTGGCTCGAGCCGAGCAAGCTGCCGGCAGCGCAGCAGCAGCGCATCCGCGCGCGCTTTGCCGCACTGCGCACGCCGCACGAGGCCACGCACACCTACAACATCGTGTTCCGCGACGCGGGCAAGCTGGGCGCGAACGCCTTCGCGCTGCCCGGCGGCGACATCATCTTGACCGACGCCCTGGTGACGCTGGTGGGCGAGGGCGATGGTCTCACCGGTGTGCTGGCGCATGAGGCGGGCCACGTGGAGTACCGCCACGGGCTGCGTCAGCTGATCCAGTCATCGGCGATCGGCGCCACGGCGGCGCTGCTGTTTGGCGATGTGTCCAGCATTCTGGCCGGCGTGCCGGCGGCGATGCTCACCCTGCGCTACTCCCGCGACTACGAGCGTGACGCCGATCGCTACGCCGCCAGGATGCTGCAGGAGAACGGCCTGTCCGTCGGTGCGTTTGCCGACGTGCTGCAGGCACTCGAAGACACGCACGCCGGCACGCGCAAGGCGGATGCCAACAAGAAGCGCGATGCGGCCCGCGATGACGACGCCTCGGCGTTCTTCTCGTCGCATCCGCTCACGCGCGAGCGCATCGAGACGCTGCGGCGTTTTGATCGGACGCATGGTGCCAGCGACGGCGAGGCCGACTGACGCACCGGCGTGCCTTCAGCGGAACGTCCAGCACCGGTGCAGCACGAAGGTCAACGGCGGCACTGTCGCCAGGATGGCCGTCAGCCCGATCCAGTAGCTTTGGCCCAGCGTCTGGGCCGTCCAAGAGATCGCCAGCGTCAACGCGAGGCCCAGCAGCGAAACGGCGTAGAAGCGCAGGAAATTGGCGCCGCCCGGCTTGGCCGAAAAGCTCCACAGCGCATTGAGCAGGTAGGAGCACACATTGGCGCACACAAATGCCACGCCATTGGCTGTCACCTGAGACGCCGACACTCCGTTGATGAGCGCGGTGGCGATCGCCACGTGCACGCCGGTGGCCACCACGCCCGACACCCCAAAACGGAAGATGCGCATCAGCATGGCCGGATCCGGCAGCCAATGCGCCAGAGGCGGCGGCAGCCTGCCAGCCAATGCGGCCATGACGCTGGATTCGGTTTGTCGCATGATGTGGCTCCGTTGCTTCAGCGGCGCGTGGCGTGGCTGCGTTGGCGTTCGCCGTGCGGCTGGCGTGTGCGCGCGCTGGCAATCGGGATGACCTGCCGGCTGCCATTGCCGGGGACGCGGCTGCGCGGCCGGCGCTCCTGGTAGCGGCGTTTGACGAGATAGATCGGTCGGCCCTTCGCTTCATCGTAAATGCGGCCGACGTATTCGCCGATCATTCCCAGGCCGATCATCTGCAGCCCGCCGAAGAACAGCATCAGCGACAGCTCCGAGGCGTAGCCCGGCACCACCACGCCGAAGATCATCGTGCGCAGGATGATGAATGCGCCATAGCAGAACGCCAGCGCAGCAACGAGCGCACCGAGATACGTCCAGCTACGCAACGGCAGCGTGCTGAAACTCGTGATGCCTTCCAGCGCGAAGTTCCACAGCCGCCAGCCAGAAAATTTTGACGTGCCCGCGCTGCGTTTCTCGCGCTCGTACTGCACGATGACCGTGCTGAAACCGACCCATGCAAACAGGCCCTTCATGAAGCGGTGCCGCTCCGGCAGTTGCTTGAGCGCGTTGACCACGGCGCGGTCCATCAGCCGGAAGTCGCCCACGTTCTCAGGCAGCTTCAGGTCGGATAGGCGATTGTGGATGCGGTAATAAGCGGCGGCGGTCACGCGCTTGAGGAACGAATCGCAGGCGCGGTTGGCACGCTGGGCCAGCACGACTTCGGCGCCTTTGCGCCAGTGCGCGACCAGCGTGGGGATCAGCTCCGGCGGATCCTGCAGGTCCGCATCGATGGGGATGACGGCATCGCCCTGCGCGTCGTCCAGGCCGGCGGTCAGTGCCGCTTCCTTGCCGAAATTGCGGGTCAGATCGACCACGCGTACGCGCGGGTCGGCATGCGACACGGCGACGAGCTTGGCGAGCGTGTCGTCTGCACTGCCATCGTTCACGCACACGATCTCGAACTGCATGCTGTCGATCGATTCCAGGATCGGCACCACGCGGGCGAAGAAGAGGTGCAGCGCATCGCCTTCGTTGTAGAACGGTACGACGAGGGAAAGCAGAGGCGCGTCGTGTGGGTCTTGATGATTCGGTTGCATGACTTCCCCCAAGAACTCTGATGACGATATGCAGACCTATGACGGGTCTGTCGATGCTTATGCGGTGGTGCGTGCGTTCGCCGCTGCCGGCATGGCTGTCGCAGCCGGCAGGCCGGAGTTGGCGCTGGTGGCGGTGTGCACGCGTGCGTGCGTGAGCGTTCGGTGCACGGTCATCGCCATCATCGCCACCAGGAAAAACGGCCCGACCTGCGGTAGCTGGAACAACGGATTGGTGAATTCGAATACCGGCAACAGCCATGCCGCAACCAGCAGCCCGCGCTCCATGCCCGACAGGCCGAAGCGAATGCCATGGCTGACGTAGCCCGCGATCGCCACGACGAGCCACGTGAGTTCATACGCCCGCACATAAGGCGAGATGAGCAGCGTGGCAGTTGCCAGCGCAGCAACACGCAGCCCGGTATCGCTCGTGCGGCGCCACACGATGGCGGCGGCAAGCGTTGCCAGTACGGCCACCGACATTTGAATCGCATAGGCCAGCTTGATACCGATGCCGGCTGCGCGCGCCGCCGCGAGGAAAGTCGGCATGACATACCACGCGGTGCCGCCGTGTTCGACGAGGTTGGTCTCGGCCCAGTGCGCGCTCCGGATGAAGGCGGGCACGGTGTCCCAGCCGCAGACGGCAACGCTGATGGCGGCGAACAGAACCGCGGTGACTGCCGCGCTGGCCATCGTCTTCCATGCGCGGGTGACGAGCAGCACCACTGGAAACAGCAGCGCCAGTTGCGGCTTGATGGCGAGCAGGCCCATGGCGATGCCGGCCAGCACGGGCCGCTTGTCGAGCCATGCCACGGCCGTAGCGGCCAGCCCCGCGGTGAGCATGGAGTTCTGCCCCATCAGCACCGTCACGAACACGGCCGGCGAGCTGACCACCGACATCCACGCGTGCTGGCGCGCATCCACCTTGTCACCAAGCAGCCGGGTTGTGGCCTTCACATACAAGCCGCCGGTGGCGAGCATGAACAGCAGATAGCTCGGCCACAGCGGCAACAGCGACAACGGCAGCACCACCAGCAGGAAGGTCGGCGGATAGAGCCACGGCAGGATGCGCTCGCTGCCCGCTTCCAGCGTGCCGAACTGGTTGATCACCACCATGATCTTGTCGATGTCGTAGGCGTCGAGCGGGTGACCATGGAGGGCGATGTGCGACGCGCCCCAGAACACCGAGAAGTCTGACCCTGGCCCGGTAATGCGCGTATCCGTGAAGCCGTTCGTCACCCACGCACCCAGCGTGAAGATCAGCAGGAAGACAGCGAGCGCCAGCTTGCTGCCTTTGCGCACGGTGCCGGCGTTGATCCAATGACGATCGGCCACCGGCTGCGTGTGTTGCTGTTGATTCGACTGGACCATGGCGCCTTCCCCGTGAATGGTCTGTGAGCCTAGTTTGCGAGGCGCGGCGGCACATAGGCGCCGTAGTTCGTGCCGGAACCGCCGCCACTGACTTTCGTGTTGGTAGTGAAGTTGCCCTCGATGTAGGAATGCGATCCGTTGGTGACGACCTTTGTGATCGTGAAGCCGGCAAACGCCACCACAGGCGAACTTGAGCCGGGCACAACGTTGGCCACCACGGGCATCGTCACGGTGTACGGAAGCGACGGGATTGCGTTGTAGACGCTGGTCTTCACCCCGGTTGAGATGTTGATGCTGTCGCCAACGTTGATCGTTGTCGGGTTGCCGCTGCTAACCAGTCCCTTCTCGGTGTTCGCATCGGTAGGGCCGTTGAAACCCGTCCACTCGCCACTGGCGCAAGTGCCACTGCCCGATCCATAACTGGTGTTGATCTGAAGGACCTTTGGCTGGCCGGTCGCCGGGTCGTTGATGGGCTGGTTGGTGGTGGAGTTCCAATACAGATCGAACAGGCACTTGTTGAGTGCCACCGGAAACAGCGCCCCCGGGTTGGCCGTGCCCGGCGCGGCAATGACAGCGACCGCCGTGGCGCGGATGTCCGCCGTGCCGCCGCCAAACACCCACGTCAACCAGCCTTTGACGGCGCCACCGTTGACGCCCGATGCGCGCGTAATGGTCACTTGCACGCCTGGCACGTCGTTCTTCCCCGGTGTGATGCTCTGCGCTTGCATGCCGGCCGGGGTGCCGGTCAGATTCCAGTAGCCGGCCGTGACCGTGCCGGTGGCGAGCTTTGTGCCATCGGAAGCATTGAGCGTGACGGCGTTGGTGCCCTTGGTGACGGCGTTGCTCCACTGCGGCGTGGGGCTGATCGGGTTGAGCCCCGCCGCGCCTGCCAGTGCCGCCGCGTCCGCCGCGTTCTGCAGCTCATTGCGCACCACATACAGGTGCGCCACGTCGACGGCGATCGCACCGATCGACAGGAAGACAACCAGCAGCATCGGGGCAATCATTCCGACCGCGCCGCGTTGCCGTAGAGAGAGGGCTTGCTGGGTCATGGCATACCTCGCACAGTGCAGGAGCTGCGGGCTATTCGCAGAGCATGGTGGTCTGCGCGCTCATCGCCAGCGATCCTGTAAATGGCGCCAGCTTGCCGAGCACGAGGCCCGTGAACGTGTACGACACCGTCACCGTGAGTGGATTGCCGGAGGCCGAGCAGGTCGTCACCGCGCCCACCGTGCAGTTGGCTGCGGCACCGAACGTCACCAGTCGGTTCTGGCAGTAGTTGGTCGCCACGCTCTGGATCTTCGTGCTCGTGGGCACAGGGTTGCTGAACACCACGCCCGCGCGCGCGGCCTCGCGGCTGGCGTTGGTGATGACCGCCTTGTCGTACCACGCCGCGCCAAATTCGACGATGCCGAACACCACCAGCAGCAGGATCGGAAAGACCAGGGCGAACTCGACGCCGGCCGCGCCGCGCATCTTGCGCGTGCGGGCAGGGCGGTGCGCGGTACGTTGGGAGGCACGGGAGCGCATGATGGTCTCCTTGAAGCGATGGCGGGTCGGCTGTCTGACTTCGATTTACTGTTGGGCCGCGACCGAACGCAGTGCGCCGATCACCTGGATGGCTGCGGGGCCCAGCAGCACGACAAACAGCGACGGGAAGATGCAGAAGATCAGCGGGAAGAGGATCTTGGTGCCGATCTTGGCGGCGCGTTCTTCGGCCAGCATGTGGCGCTTGGTGCGCAGCATGTCCGAATGCACACGCAGCGATTCGGCCACGCTGGTGCCGAAGCGGTCGGCCTGGATCAGCATGGCCACCAGCATGCTGACGTCTTCCACGCCGGTGCGGGCGGCGAGGTTGCGCAGGGCTTTTTCCCGTGCGAGGCCGGCCCGCAGTTCGAGTGTCAGTAGTTCGTACTCTTCGGCCAGCGCGGGGCGCGCGGTCCGCATTTCTTCCACCACGCGCAGCACGGCGGCATCCAGCCCGAGGCCCGCTTCCACGCACACCATGATGAGGTCCAGGCTGTCGGGAAACGCTTCGAAGATGTCGCGCTGGCGGCGGCGGATCTTTGCGCGCAGCACGATGTTTGGTAGGTAGAAGCCCAGCAGCGCGGCACCGAACAGCACGCTCAGGAATTCGTTCTGATGGTTGGCGTCAAAGCGGCCCAGCAGCGCCAACGACAGCAGCAGCGGCAGCCCGATCGCCAGCAGCGTCTTGATGCCGAAGTAGATGGCGGGTGCATCCGGCGAGCGCCAGCCGGCATGCACGAAGCGCGTGCGCAGGTCGGAAGATTCCCAGCCATCCTTGGGTAGCGACGCCTTGGCCAGCGGCTTGGCGATCCGGCTGATCTTGTGCAGCCAGTCGTTGGAAGTGTCCTGCGGCACGAGGCTGGGCGCTTCACGGTCGATCTGCCCGAGACGCCGCTGCAGCGCACTCGGGCGCAGCACATTGAGCGCCACCAGCACCGCGCCAAAGACGATGATGAACGTGCCGCCAAGCAAGACTGTCTGTGCGATCTGCATGTTCGTTCAGGGTTGCCCCCGCCTCCGAATTCTGTTCTGTGCTCTATGGCGCCGTGTCGTGTCAGATGTGGATGCGTACGATCTGGCGGATCCACAACACGCCGACGCAGGTCATCACAATGGCCGACCACATCATCTGAATGCCCGTTGGGTCTTTCCACAGCGTGGACATCAATTCCGGGTTCAACTGGTAGACCACCAGTGCCATGCCCGGTGGCAGCGCGGTCAGGATCCAGCCGCCGAGGCGGCCCTCTGCCGACAGCACGCGCACCTTGTCGAGCAATTGCAAGCGCTTGCGAATGAGGGAGCCCACGTTGTCCAGGATCTCGGCCAGGTTGCCGCCGGATTCGCGCTGGATGAGGATGGCGATCACCAGGTAGCGCAGGTCGTCCACCGGCACGCGGTCGATCAGGCCGGCGAGTGCGTCGTTCAACGAGACGCCGTAGTTGATCTGGCTGAACACCATCGCCAGCTCGGCGCCGATCGGCTGCGGCAGTTCATCGCCCGCCATCTCCAGCGCGCTCGGCAGCGAGTGGCCGGCACGCAGCGCGCGGCTGATCAGGTCGGTGGCTTCCGGCAGTTGCGCTTCGAGCTTCATCAGCCGGCGCGTGCGTCGATGCAGCACGTAGAACAGCGGCAGCGAGGCGCCCGCAGCGGCCAATGCGAGCGAGGCGACCCACGGCGGATTGAGCGGCGAGATGCCGATGAACACCACCACGGGCACCGCAAGCGTCAGCGCCAGAAACCGGGCGACGGACCAGTCCAGCCCCGATTGCAGCAACAGCAGGTCGAGCCGATTGACGCGTGGCAGCCGGCCGAGCAGTGCCGCCACTTCGGGCGATTCCGCCAGCACGCGCTGCTTGAGGATGCTCTCGTCGGCGCCGTGCCGTGCGCTGCTGAGAAGCGCCATCTTCAGCCGCTGGCTCAGGCGCTTGGCGGTCTGGCTGTGGCGGCTGTCCCACCACAGATACGCAGCGGATACGCCCAGCACAATGGCCACGAAAACCGAGAGCGTGAAACCGATCACCATGGTGTCCATGTCGGTTCTCCTTTAGACCTCGTATTGCACCGAGGGGTCGTACAGGGTTTCCGGCAGATGGATGCCGAAGGCCTGCAGACGTTCCGAGAACTTGGGCCGCACGCCCGTCGCGCAGAAGTGGCCCTTGATGCGGCCGTCCGCGTCGATGCCCTTGCGGCGGAAGGTGAAGATCTCCTGCATGTTCACGACTTCGCCTTCCATGCCGGTGATCTCCTGCACGCTCACCAGCTTGCGATTGCCGTCGGTCAGGCGCGTCACCTGGACGACCACCGTCAATGCCGAGGTGATCTGCTGGCGCATCGTCCTGGGCGGCAGTTGCAGGCCCGCCATGCTGACCATGTTCTCGAGCCGCGTGAGTGCATCGCGTGGTGTGTTCGCGTGAATGGTGGCGAGCGACCCTTCGTGGCCCGTGTTCATCGCATGCAGCATGTCGAGCGCTTCGGCACCGCGCACTTCGCCGAGGATGATGCGATCGGGCCGCATCCGCAGGGCGTTCTTCACCAGCGAGCGTTGCGTGATCTCGCCGCGGCCTTCGATGTTGGCGGGGCGCGTTTCCAGGCGCAGCACATGGTTCTGACGCAGTTGCAGTTCGGCCGCATCTTCAATGGTGACGATGCGTTCGCTTGCCGGGATGTAGCCCGACAGGATGTTCAGCAGCGTGGTCTTGCCGCTGCCCGTGCCGCCCGAGATCAGGATGTTCAGCTTGGCCTTGACCATCGCATCGAGCAGCTGCGCCATTTCCGGTGTCATCGTGCGGAAGTTGACCAGGTCCTGGATCGTCAGCGGGTTGACGGAAAAGCGCCGGATCGACAGCAGCGGCCCATCGATCGCCGACGGCGGAATGATCGCGTTGATGCGGGAGCCATCGGGCAGCCGCGCATCGACCATCGGGCTCGATTCATCGATGCGGCGGCCAACGCGCGACACCATCTTTTCAATCACGCGCATCAGGTGCGCGTCGTCGTGGAACGTCACGCTGGTCAGCTCGAGCTTGCCGCGGCGTTCGACGTACACATACTTGTGCGTGTTGACGAGGATGTCGGAGATGGTCGGGTCGGCCAGCAGCGGTTCGAGCGGCCCGTAGCCGAGCATCTCGTCCTGCACGTCGGAGACGAGGCGGCGGCGTTCGCTCTCATTGAGCTGGTGCTTGCCTTCATCGACGATGCGCTCGACCAGTTGCGCCAGCTCGCGCTTGATCTGCTCGGGCGTGAGCTGCTGCAGGCGGCTCAGTTCCACGCGGTCGATGATGATCTGGTGCACGTCCTGCGCCACTTGCTGATAGGCCGCGCTGGTGTGGCCATTCGAGCCGTTCGCGTTCGTCACGCGTTGCGGTAGCGCCTCGCCGGCTTGCTGAAAGAGTTGTTCTCGCAGTGACATGATGGGCTCCACGCGATCGAGGGTTAGAGACGTGTCGGGCGCCTGTCAGGCCCGCACCGGCGCCGGTACATGGTTGGCATGGCCGAACAGCTTGCGCAGCAGGCCGTCGCGCTGCGGCTGCGTGGCAGGGAAGAGCTGCCGCGCCATGTCCGTCAGCGCGCGGCTGATCGGGCTGTTCTCGGCCACGTCCAGGACTGGGCGGCCCTCGTTGACAGAGTCGCGCACGGTGGCCGGGTCATACGGCAGCACATGCGAGACCGGCATCCCGAAGGCGCTTTCCAGGGTGTTCTGCGTGAAGGGCACGCGCTTCTCGTACTGATTGACGATGAGTTTCAGCCGTTCTGCGCGATAACCGAGCGAGTGGCAGATCTCCATCAGCCGGCGGCCGGCACGCAGGTAGGCGAGATTCAGTTGCAGCACGGCGTAAATCGCGCTGCTGTGGTCCAGCACCAGGATCGACGCCGGGTTGATGTCCTGCCCGAGGTCGAACACGACCACGTCGTACATCGATGCGGCGAGCGTCAGCAGGCGTTCCAGATGCATCGCCTTGATCTCGCCGGCCTTGATCGGGTCACCCGCGCCGGCCAGCACGTCGAAGTCGGGGCCGACATGCGTGACACAGGTATCGAGCAGGGCGGCATCGAGCCGGTCGATCTGGTTGCAGACATTGGCCAGCGTTGCCGGCGGGGTCTGGTCCGTCACCAGGAAGGCGGCGTCGCCGTATTGCTGGCAGAGATCGACGAGCAGCACATGCTTGCCGTGCCGTGCGCTGAGCACATGCGCAAAGTTGGCGGCGGTGAAGGTGGTACCGCTGCCGCCCTTGCACGACAGGAACGACAGCACCTGGCCCTCGTTGCGCGAGCCGGACAGCGCGTGGCTCGTGCAGCGTTGCAGCTCGTCGCGAAACTCGTGCGCGTCGGGCGGCCACGGCAGCACGCACTGCACACCCGCGCGCATGGCCCGCATCAGCAGGTCGGCGGACGGGTTTTCCGTCAGCAGCATGCAGAGCGTGTCGGGGCGGTCCGTCGTCAGGCGGCGCAGCTGCTGGATGTCGTCGGCGCTGAAGGTGGCAGCCTCCAGGATCAGCAGATCCGCGCCCTGCGCAAGCCCTGGCTTACCGAGTGCCTGGGCGGGCGCGGCGCACGTGCGGTGAACGACGTGGCTGGTGGCCTGTGCGATCAGCCCCGCGAGGTATTGCAGGTGCGATTCGTCGGCGGATACGAGAGCGATCTTGGCCATGGCCGGGCTCCTGTGAGCGTCTGGTGACGCGCCGCGGGTGGCGGCGCGTTTTCCTCTTTCAGCGTTCTTGCGTGGTGCGATCTACCGGTCTTCCGAACTCAGGCTCCTGCCCGATCCCACACCCACCGTGAAGGCGCTGACATCGGCTGACGGCTTGACGAACTGGGTGTTGTAGCGGTCCATGGCGGCGGTGGCGGCACGTCCGTCCACGCCCGTGACCGGGTTGGTGTTGGCCGATGCACTCGGGTTGAGCGTCTGCATGGCCCGCACCGAGCGGACGGCCTCACCGAAGTGTTTGTCGTACTCCGGGGTGGTCGTCATGCAGCCAGCCAGGGTGAGGGCGATTGCGCTGCAGCGTCCGGCCCGCGCCAGCTTCGAGGTGATGTTCATGATCGTCTCCTTGAAGGTTGCGATCGGGTCAATCGTGGAAGGGCTGTTCGCCCATCGACACGAAGCGGCGTGCCTTCGGTGCCGGCGCGATGGGAGCCGGCGCGGGCGGTGTGCCGTTGTGGGCCGGTGCAGCAGGTACCGTGGCGGCTGCGGGGGCTTGCGCTTCGGCTGCGGTGTCGGCTGCAGCCGAAGCGCTCGCGGTGGGGGCTGGCGCTTGAACAGGTTGGGCTGCGGGCGCTGCAGGTGCAGCTTCGGCAGCCTTCGGTGCCGGCAGTGAGGAAGCCGGGGCGGCCATCGCGGCCGGTGCCTTGACCGGCTTGGCCTTGTGCCCTTCCATGTTGCCGTTGAGCAGGATCTCGCCCGTGTTGACCTGACCGAACGTATCCGTCGGCAGCGGGTAATCGGCGGGCAGCGGCTTGACCAGGCGCGGGGTGACCACGAACACCAGCTCCGTCTGGTCCTGCTGGAAGCTTGTGCTGCGCGCCAGCGCACCGATTACCGGCAACTCGCCGACACCGGGGATGGCCTTCAGGCTGCCCGTGATGTTGTTCTTGATCAGCCCGCCGATGGCAAAGCTCTGGCCGTCATGCACCTGCAGCGTGGTGGAAGCGCGCCGGGTGGTGATCAGCGGCAGGATCTGCGTGTTGTTGGTGTTGGGTGAGGTCACCGATACACCGGTCGGAGAGAGCTCCGAAACTTCCGGTGAAACCTTCAGGTTGATGCGGCCGTTTTCCATCACCGTGGGCGTAAAACGCAGGCCCACGCCGAACGTTTCTTCCTGCAGCACGATGGTGGAGACACCGCCCACCGCAGCCCCTTGCGCGACAGGAATGAAGATCTTGCCGCCGGCAAGGAAGCTCGCTTCCTGACCGCTGATCGCCATCAGGCTCGGCTCTGCCAGCACCTTGACGAGCCCGTCGCCCTTCTGCGCATCCAGGGCGAACTTCAGCGGCAGGCGGTTGTTCTTGCTGAAGTTGACGATGTCGTTGGAGCCCGAGAGGAAGTTGGCGAGCGCGCCGACCGACCAGCTGCCGAAGGCACCGGCCACATTGAGCGCCGAGCCCATCTGGTCGATCAGGGTCTTGGAGACTTCCGCCACCTTCACTTCCAGCATCACTTGTTGCGGGGCTTCGACCGCCATCATGTTGATGATGCGTGGGCTGCGCAGCGGCGCGCCGTTCTGCCCGCCTGCATTCATCTGGCCGGTGGCTTGTTGACCACCGCCGCCTTCTTCTCGCACGGGGCCGCGCGCCTGACGCGTGACAAACGCATTGGCGATGTCGACGATCTTCTGCGCCTGCACCGAATCGCTCACCGTGCCGCCCAGCACGATGCTGTCGGCGGCGGCAGAGACTTCAACGTTCTTCGCGCCCGGCACCAGGCGGCGCAGCGCGGCTTGCAGGCCGGCCGGGTCTGCGCCCACCGACACATCAATGACCGTGCACGATCCGCTGCGGCCCTGCACGATCATGTTCGTGGAGCCGACTTCCAGCCCCAGCACGTACAGCGTCTGCGGCGACACCAGCATCGCCTGCACCACGCGGGGGTTGCCGACGGTGCGGCTGCGTACGGCTTCCGGCAGCTGCACCATCGTCGATTTGCCGATGGGGACGGTCACCTCGCTGTGTTCGCGCATGGCGCCGGTGCAGTTCGGCCCCTTGGGTGCCGAATCGCGGCTGGCTTCTGCGTTGCTTGCGCTGCCGATGGTCAGCTGGATCGGCCCGCTGGCCGACATGCGCATCGGCTTGGCTGGCGCCGCCGCGTTATTGGTCAGGATGGCGGATTCCACACCGACCTGCGCGTGCGCCGCACCTGCCCAAAGCCCCGCCAACATGGCCACTGCGGTTGCAGTCGCCTTCATGTACGTCCCCATGCAGCGTGTCTCGCCGCGTTGCGTGATGAGTCGGTTCATGGTGATCCCCCAGATTGGTTGTTCTGCAAGACAAGGCCGGTTATGTGTTGCCTGTGACCGTGCCGGAGCCCTCTTCCTGGGGCCTTTGGTCTGTTCTTCCTGTTGTGTTGTTGATCGTTGCCCGTGACTTTTGGGTGATGCGCTTCGCTTCAGAAGCACTCGGCGCCGCGATCCACGCCGGCAATCACGCCGATGCAGTTGCCGGGTGCGCGCTGCGCAGCAGCCACGCGGCGTACCACCTGCACCGTCTTGACCACCGGCACCGCCACGGCCGCCGTGATCTTGGGCTCCTTGAGCAGCGTGCTCTTGGTCGCGCCGGTGGTGTCGGCGGGTTGCGGGTCGATCTGGTTGCGCAGCACCAGCGAGAGCGTGCCCACGCTGCGTGCGAGGTCGAGCTTCTCGGCTTGTTCCGGTGTGACTTCCAGCGTGACGGCGTTCACGACCTTGGGCTTGGTGTCGTCGCGGTTGACCTCTTGCGCGACGGCCAGCACCAGGATCTTTTCCAGCACGATCTTCGAGATCGACTGATCGGACCGATCGCTCGCCGCTGCCTTGCCGTCTTTGTTGTCTTGCAGCGTGTTGACGATGATGTCGACGTAGCTGCCCGGCAGCGCGAAGCCCGCCACGCCCACCACGTCATTCACCCGTACGGTGATGGCGCGCTTGCCTTCGGCAATGACGGCCGACAAGCCGCCTGCCGTGCCCTGCGGCGTGAGCTTCGATTCCAGTACCGGCTCGCCGCGCGTCAGGCTGGCGCGCACGACGCGGCCGCTGAGCGCTTGCGCGTCGGAGATGGCGCCGGGCGGCAGGCTGGCGGTCGGCCAGTCCACCACCTTGATGAAGTCTGGCGACAGGCGCTGGCCGAGGTCAATGTCGGCGGCGGCTACGGCCACCTTGGTGATGCCGCTGCTGCTTTGCTGCGTGAGCCAGCGCGAGGCGAAGACCACCGCCGCAAGGCCGGCGATCGTGGCGATCAGCAACATGGAGAGAATGCGCAGGTTTTTCATTTCCCAACCCCACTCGGATGGTTCTCAATCCCACCGCCACCTGGTCCGAAGACACGTAGCGGGCATGCACGGCCGGCCAAGGCGCCGGTCAGCCGAAGAAGAGGGGGAGGCGGGCGGTGCGTGCCAGGATGGGCGAGGTCCACAGGCGTGGCGATGGGGCGCCGCGCAGGTCCTGGCTTGCCCGATGGTGCGACTGGATTGACGCATGTCACTTCTCCCCGGTCCCGGACCGTTCTTGCGTGGTCCTTGATGCCTTGTGTGTCTGGCGCGTGCCTGGTGGCGTTCATTCCGTCAGGCTGGCTGCGGCGACGCCGTGTGCTTGTCGTGCACCGCATCGGCACGCGTCAGGGGTTCCCCCCTCGGCTACAACACTCCCCACTTCACCAGCAACGTGCCCGCGGCAAACGCCACCGCGTACGGCAACTGGATCGTTCCGCTGCGCTTGCCCCCGCTGTCCGGCGAAGGCACGGCCTTGCCACCGAACGGCAGCGACATCAGCAGCGTTGAAACTCCTGCCAACGAGCGTTGCGCGTCACGGCGCAGCAACACCATGGCAAGCGCGAGCACCCCGCCTGCCAGAAAACTCACGAAGGCAATGTGGAAGGCGCCGAAGGGCCCCATGAAGGCACCGATCGCGCCCATCAGCTTCACGTCGCCGGCGCCCATGCCACCGAGCAGATAGACGCCGATGCACAGGCCCATGCCCACCGCTGCGCCACCGAGCCAGGCGAGCGCGCCAGCGGTGAAGCCCTGTGTGAGGCATTGCGCGAGAAGCGCTGCCACGAGGCCCGATGCCACCAGCCAGTTCGGGATGCGGCGCGAGCGCACGTCGCTCGCCGCGGCCATCACGATGAGCACGATCAGGCTGAGGTTCGCCAGGGCGCTCAGGCTTGTCAGGGTGGTCATCTCGGGTTCCTCTCGGGCGATTGTTCTGGCTGTCCGCGCGGCAGCGGGTGCCGCGGGCCAGCGTGTATTCGGCCGGATCAGGCCCGGGGCTGCCGGACCTGACCTGGGCGCACTGGCACTGCTCAGGCGGCGGCCGTCGACAGCTGGGTTGCGATCGAATTCCAGATGGCGCCGACCGCGGTCTTGACGGTGGTGCCGTAGGTCACCATCACCAGAGCCACAAAGGCCAGCAGCAGTGCGTATTCCACGCCGGCTGCACCGTCTTCTTCGCGCACGAAACGCTTGATCATGGCTTTCATTTCAATCTCCTCACGTCATGGTTCAAGGAAAGGCGCACCGCTGAAGATCGGGCGCTGGGTTCTGGCCAGACAAGCCGGCCAAGGCCAAACCAGGGGTTCCGGAGATCGTGTGCGCACACCGGTGCCACACCGGCGCGAAGGCCAGCATGTTCCGGAGCACGACAACACCAAGAGGCTCCCCCGACTTCACCAGTTCTCAGGGCTCGCACCGGCGTGGCCGCTGGTGGTCGCTCGCCCGGACATCGCCGCAAATCGCAGCAGGTGCCCACTGGGCGCCGTGGGCTGGTCCACCATTCCTCCAGGGACCGGCTCACGCCTGAAAGTGCAACAACTTCGGTGTTCGCCACAGGCGCTCCCGGCGGGTTGCCGGTCCCTGCAGCCGGCTGGCCTCTTTGTGCCAGCGCGTTGACAACTTCCCCGTACGTCTTCTGTTCTGTTCTGTTCTGTTCTGTTCGCTGCGCTGCTCGTCCGGCATGCGCTGTGTGCGACTGGCCCGTGCAGCGATTGCGTGCTACCCAGGCCTTGGAATATCAACCACCCGAACCACCGCCCTGCGAGCCCGATGATCCGAACCCACCAGGTGTCATCAACACCGATACCGCGTTGCTCCAGAAATCGCCCACGCTGGTTTCGACGCTCGCCATGACGCTGACCAGCACCAACGCCGCCATCACCATCAGTAGCGCGTACTCCACAGTGGCCGCGCCGGTCTGGCAGTGCTTGATGTGTGCGTCCCTGGTTTTCACATCGCACCCCCCAAGGTGTATGGCGCTTATGCTCTTTTGTTCCTAAACAGCGCCGCGCTATGGCGGCGGAAGCCATAGAGCGACGAGCGTGCCATTGCAGCCAAGTCCTTGATTTTCAAAGGGTAGGGACGCGGGTAAGGGCGGCGACGCGACGAAGCGGCGCGCCTTGTTTCCCCGGGCACCGGGCGCGCTTTGTGCGCGATGCGATATAGCAAACGGTTACGCACTTTCGATTTGCGCAAACGCCAAACGTGAAAGTGATGCGAAGGCGCTGTATGCGCAAACAACCCGCGGGTTAGCCCGCATGCACGTGGACGCTGTGAATGCGTGCATTCCTGCAACATGGCGGCCTTTGACGAGACACGCTCCGGTGCGTGGCAGCCGACCGTGGCGGCGCGGGTGCGGGGCCGCTCTGGATAGGGGTTCAGGGAAGAGGGGACAGCGTGATCGGTCAGACAGCCTAGAGCGGACGGTGGGCCTGACCTCGATGCCCGATGCGGTGGCGTCGGGCGGCTCATGCGGAAGGATTAGGCGCACGGCCGACAGCGATGGCGAGTGGGCGCCGGTCAAAACGGTTTCAGTCGTGAAACACGGCGGACGCGGCAGCAGGCGAAAAGGGCTCAAGCGCAGAGCGGTTACAGCACGACCGGCCGATCGCTCAACTCATTCGCGCGCGGCGCACCGTCGGACGGCGCATGCGTGGCCAGCAGGTCATTGGTCTGCGCCAGCGCTTCCAGCACGGGTGCCATCGACACACGCTGCGCAAAGCCGCCCGTGATCGTGTCGCAGATGGCGCGCCACGTGTGCGCGTCGACTTTGGCGGCGATGCCGTGATCGGCCAGGATCTCGACCGCGTGGTCGGCGAGGTTGATGTAGAGCAGCACGCCCACGTGTTCGCGGGTGTTCCACACCTCCAGCAGGCCGAACAGCGTGCGGGCGCGCTCGCGTGGCGTGATGCCGGCCCACGCATCGCGCACGGGAAGGGCGCTTTCGATGACGACGCGCACCTCGCCGCGATGGCGTTGTTCGCCCTCTCGCACGGCCGCTTCGAGCTGCTGCAGATCGGCGAGCGGGAACGCGCGCCGCGCGCGCGACGGCGTCGTGAGCAGATGGGCCAGGGCCCGGCGGGCGCCGCGATGGTGTCGGGTATGGGAAGCCATGGTCGCGTCGTCTGTCGTTACCAGTTGCCGGAGGCGCCGCCCCCGCCGAAATCGCCACCGCCCCCACCGCCGAAGCCGCCGCCCCCGCCACCGAGATCACCCCCGCTGCGTCCCCAGCCACCGCCCAGCCCGCCGCCCAGCCCGCCGCCAAGTCCGCCCATGGCGCCCGGGCCCCAGCCACGGTTGCCAAGCACCACGCGCGAACCGGGCCGCCCGGGCAGGCTGCCCGTCACACGGCCTCCCGAGCGCATGGCCGCGCTCAGCACAAAGAACACGATGATCGCCAGCGGGAACAGCACCGGCAGCCAATCTCCGATGCCGCTGCTCTGCTGCCGCTTGGCGCGCTCGGCGGGCGGCAGGTTTTCCTGCGCGATGACGGTCTGGATGGCCGAGATGCCCGCCGACAGCCCGCCATAGAAGTCGCCCTGGCGGAAGTGTGGCGCCATCACGTCCTGGAGGATGTGCTTCGATTGCAGGTCGGTCAGCGAGCCTTCCAGCCCGCGCCCGACCTCGATGCGCATCTTGCGCAGCGATGCCGGGTTGTCCTTGGCGATGAGGATGATCGCGCCGTCGTCCACGCCCTTGCGCCCGGCCTTCCACGCTTCGGCCACCCGAATGCCGTAGGCCTCGATCGGCTCGGGCGCGGTGGTCGGCACCATCAGCACGAAGATCTGGCTGCCGCGCTGCTGTTCGTAGTCGGCCAGCACCTGTTCCAGCGCGCCGCGCTGCTCGGCGCTGAGCGTGCCGGTCAGGTCGGTCACGCGCGCGGCCAGCGGCGGCACGGCGACCATGTCGGTCTGCGCACGCGCGGACAACGCTGCCATCAGCCACAGGGCCGCTGTCAGCAGGAGGGCGAAGAAGGCACGCACGCGCATCGGCATGGGGGGCAGGTTCAAGTGCTTGTCAGAACTTCACCGCCGGGGCGGTGGAGATGCCCTTCTCGTTCTCGACCGTGAAGTTCGGCTTGACCTGGTAGCCCATCACCTTGGCCGTCAGGTTGGTCGGGAAGCTGCGGGCCAGCACGTTGTAGTCCTGCACCGACTTGATGTAACGCTGGCGCGCCACGGTGATGCGGTTCTCGGTGCCCTCGAGCTGCGATTGCAGATCACGGAACGACTGGTCGGCCTTGAGTTGCGGGTAGTTCTCCGACACCGCCATCAACCGAGACAGCGCGCTCGAGAGCTCGCCCTGCGCCTGCTGGAATTTCTTGAACGCCTCGGGGTCGTTGAGCGTTTCCGGCGTGACCTGGATGCTCGTGGCGGCCGCCCGGGCGCGCGTCACGGCCTCGAGCGTGTCCTTTTCGTGCGAGGCATAGCCCTTGACCGTGTTCACCAGGTTCGGGATCAGGTCGGCGCGGCGCTGGTACTGGTTGACGACCTCGGCCCAGGCGGCCTTGGTGGCTTCATCCTTCGACTGGAAGTCGTTGTAGCCGCAGGCCGACAGGAGCGGTGCAGCCAGCACGGCCAGCGACAGCGCCAGCGCGCGCAGCATCGAGAAACGCGTCGAGCGGAAGGTCAGGGCAGGGGTCATGAAGTCCTCTTCTGGATCGAACAATCGGCAACAGATGTGGCATGAGACCGACATCGTCTCACGGCGTTCCGGCCATCTCTAGCTTATGCGCTTGACGCTCCGGTCACACATCAGTACGGTATTGGGACATTTTTGACAATTTCCATGCGCGTGATTTCCCCTGCCTCGTCGAACCGCACGGCACCGGCCTTCAGCCGGTCGGTTGCGTCGACGCTCGCACGCGCCAAAAAAGCCTCCAAACAGCCGCTCGTCTGACCGGAGCGCTGTTCCGTCAGATGGGCGACGGAACAGCGGACAACCAGCGGTTCGACACGGTTGATCTACTCACCCGCATCTCGCGGGCCTGCCTTCCCGATGCTCTCCTGACGGTCTTCGATCGGTCGTTGATTCGTCCAGGAGTGTTGTCATGCTTGAAAACCCGTTCACCCCCTCGTCCGCCAGCATGCGTCCGTCGTACGCGGGCATCTGGGTGCCCATCGTCACGCCGTTTGCCGAGGATGCGGCGCGCTCGGTCGATTACGGCGCGCTGTATGCGCTGGTCGTGCGCTATCGCGGCCTGGGCGTCGCCGGCTTCGTCGCGTGCGGCAGCACGGGCGAGGCGGCCGCGCTCACCGATCAGGAGCAGGCCGACGTGCTCGATACCGTGCGTGCCGCCGCCGATGGCCTGCCGGTCGTGATGGGCCTGTCGGGCAGCGCGCTGGCACCGGTGCACGAGCGCATGCTGCGCCTTGCCGGGCATCGTCCGGCCGCGTTCCTGATCCCGGCGCCTTCGTACATCCGCCCATCGCAGGCTGGGCTCATCGAATACTTCACTGCCTTGGCCGATGCGTCGCGCGTGCCGGTGCTGCTGTACGACATCCCGTATCGCACTGGTGCCACCATCGAGACCGAAACGCTGCTCGCGCTGGCCGCGCACCCGAACATCCATGGCATCAAGGATTGCGGCGGCGATGCCGACAAGACGCAGCGCGTGATTGCCGACGGCCGGCTGCAAGTCTTGGCGGGCGAGGATGCCCAGGCATTCGGCACGCTGTGCGCGGGCGGCGTGGGCGCGATCATTGCGGCCGCCCATGTGCGGACCGAGCTGTTTGTGGAGATGGCGCGAGCCGTGCATGAACAACGCCTGAACGATGCGCGGCGCTTGCATCATGCGCTGGCGCCCGTGATCCGCTTGCTGTTTGCGCAGACGAACCCGGGGCCGCTGAAGGCCTGGTTAGCCGCCGAAGGGCTGGTGAAGAACGTGTTGCGGCCGCCCATGGTGGCCGCCTCCGAGGAAATCGGCGCCGAACTGGCGGAGGCAGTGAAGGCGGTTTGATTGCATTTGGCTGTGGCGCGCCGCCGTATATCGCTTTCCGCAAGCAAGGCCTGTTGAATTCCGCGCCGCCTGGCCGAGTGATTGCAATGCGGCGGTGTTTCTTGAAAGGGTGAATGCATCAAGCCTGGCCCGTTCGAGCGTTATGCGCGACTGGCAAATCAAACTGGCAATACTGTGGGCGGCCAAGAATTTCGATTATGCTGGCCACCCTGCTGAAGTAGGGCGCGTCCGGTTCAATCGCCGCGCTACATTACCGGCCATCTGCCAGAACGCAGATATCGGAAGAAATAGAAGAACAACACCAGGGCGTCAGGGAAAATGCGGTCAACGCTGTTATTGGTCATTGCCAGCACGAGTCTGGCTAGCGGTTGCGCGTCCATTGTCGGCGGCACCGGGCAGGTGGTCTCCGTCGAAACCCATCAAGCCGAACGTCCTGTGGACGGCGCGCGCTGTGAAATGGTCAACAGCAAGGGCACCTACTACGTAACGACACCCGGCACGGTCACGATTGGCCGTGCGTACGGCAACCTGACCGTCCGGTGCGACAAGGATGGGATGGATGCAGGGCAGGCGACGGTGGTCTCCGCCACCAAGGCGCTTGCGTTCGGCAACATCCTGTTTGGCGGGGCGATTGGCGTTGTGGTGGATACCAGCTCGGGCGCGGCCTACGACTATCCGGAATTGATCCGGGTGAGCATGGGCGAGAGCGTGGTCATCGATGCACGCAACGGCGGGGGCGACAGCGGCCCCGTGATCGTCGCGTCAGGCACGCCGGCCTCGGGCGCGGCTACGTCCGGCAACCCGTCTGTGCCAGCGGTGCAGCCCAGCGCGCCGGTTCAGCCTGGCCGCGAGCCCAAGCGCCCAACGATGGACGACCTGCGCGACGTGCTGCCGCGCTGATCCGTGCCCATCAGCCTTTACATGTTGCGATGCCGGGCAGTGCAACGTCCGCCCGCGCCTGTTCTACCGTTCCCGTCCTTCGCTGCCATGCACACCTACCGTTTGCCCGTTGTTCTCGGATTGCTTTCTGCTGCTGCCACGCCCGCTTTCGCGCTCGACCTGGAGCAGTTGAACGCGAGTGTTTATGCCGTCCAGGCCCACGGGCAGCAGGAGACCCTGTTGCGCGCCGGGTCCGGTGTCGCGATCGGGCCGGGTCAGATCGTCACCACCTGCAATGTGCTGGCCGGCTCCAGGACGATTGCGGTGCGCCGCGGCAACGTCAGCTACGGCGCCACGCTCGAGGCACCGGATGTGGAGCGCAACCTGTGCCTGCTGAAAGTGCCTGACCTGAATGCACCCGGCGTGCCGTTGTCGGTAGCGGTCGCACCCGGCTTCGGGCAGAAGGTCGTGGCCGCGTCGGTCAGCGGCAACGCGATCGTCGTGCGCACGGCGACGATCGCCGGCCTGCAGGCGGATACCAACGGCAAGCTCGATCGCATCGACGCTTCGGTTGCGGCCGATGCCAGCGCTGCCGGCGGTGGCCTGTTCGATGAGAGCGGGCGGCTGGTTGGGATTCTCGTCAGCCCGGGCTCGCCCAAGGACGCGCGCCAGCAGGCGGTTCCGGCCGCCTGGATTCCGGAGATTCGCACGCGCGGTGTTGCCGCTATGGCCAGCTACCGGGCGGCAGCGGTCAATCGACCGGGAGATGCCGTACCGACGCAGGCGTCCTCAGTTGGTTCGCCGAAGGTGGGTGAAGTCTGGCGCTACCAATTGCGCGACGACCTCACTCGCAGAAGCCACGATGTCTCCTACCGCGTTGACCGAATCGACAACGGCCGCGTGTTCTTCAACCAGGGCGCGCGCGTTGAGTTTCTCGATGGCAGGCTTGACCGCATCAATACCTCGATTGGGGGCGAGTTTGACGTGGCTACGCCTCCGGGCGGCTGGGTGCCGCCAAACGTGAAGGTGGGGAATCGCTGGAAGGTCGCGTACAGCCGATCGAAGCGGGGGACCGACATCAGCCTGGAGGGCATTGCCGAGCAGGAAGAGACGATCCGGGTGGCGGCAGGCACCTATCGGGCCATCCGCATTGCCTATCGCGGCTACCTGCAACGGGGTGGCTACATGAACGGCATGGGCTCCAGCTCCGTTCCATACAAGGCGACACTTTGGTATGCCCCTGAGCTTGGGCGCGTTGTGCGATTTTCAGGTGGCTATTCAAATCGCGCCGATGTGCTTGCCGAAACGCTCGAACTCGTCGAACACCGCGTTGAATGACAAGGAGCCGCACAGCGGCGGCTCCAATCCCGGATACGACGGGAAACGAAAGGGAGGCCTGCGCGGCCTCGCTCCTCAATCCGGTCGGGTCAGATGGCCTTGAACGCCTTCCGCGCGGCCGCAAAAGTCGCATCCAAAACCGCATCATCATGCGTTGAGGAAACGAACCCCGCCTCGAAAGCCGAAGGCGCCAGATACACGCCTTCATTCAGCATCGCGTGGAAAAACGCATTGAAGCGGCCCACGTCGCTCTGGGTCACTTCCGAGAAGCTGGTCGGCACGCCTTCGCGGAAATAGATGCCGAACATGCCGCCGACGCTGTCCGCGGCAAACGGCACGCCGGCTTCACGTGCAATCTCGGACAGCCCATCGACGAGCTTGCGTGTCTGCGCGGCCAGGCGGTCGTGGAAACCGTCGGCGGCAATCAGGCGCAGTGTGGTGAGACCCGCCGCCACGGCCAGCGGGTTGCCCGACAGCGTCCCGGCCTGGTACACGCTGCCCAGCGGCGCCAGGAAACCCATGATGTCGCGCCGGCCGCCAAACGCCGCAGCGGGCATGCCGCCGCCGATGACCTTGCCCAGGCATGTCAGGTCCGGCGTGATGCCGTACAGCGCCTGCGCGCAGCCGAGTGCCACGCGAAAACCCGTCATCACCTCGTCGAAGATCAGCACGGCCCCGTGCTCGGTGCATAGCGAGCGCATGGTCTGGTGGAACTCGGTGCTGCCGCGCACGAGATTCATGTTGCCGGCCACCGGCTCGACGATCACGGCGGCGATTTCGTTAGCGTGCCGCGCAAATGCCTCGCGCAGCGCGCCAACGTCGTTGTACGGCAGCACCATCGTGTGCTTGACCACGTCTTCGGGCACACCGGCGGACGAAGGTGCGTTCTGCGTGGTGTCGGCAAACGTCAGCAGGCCCGAGCCCGCCTTGACCAGCAGGCTGTCGGCGTGGCCGTGGTAGCAGCCTTCGAACTTGACGATCAGGTCGCGGCCGGTAAAGCCGCGTGCCAGCCGCAGCGCGCTCATGGTGGCCTCGGTGCCCGACGATACGAGGCGCACCTGCTCGATCGATGGGACCAGCTTGCAGATTTCCTCGGCCATGACGACTTCGGCCTCGGTCGGCGCGCCAAACGAGAAGCTGTCGGCCGCCACCTCCTGCACGGCGCGCACGACGTCCGGATGTGCGTGGCCAACGATCATCGGGCCCCACGAGCCGACGTAGTCGATGTAGCGCGTGCCGTCGGCGTCCCACAGGTACGGGCCGGCTGCCTTGGCAATGAAGCGCGGCGTGCCGCCCACGGAGCGGAAGGCCCGGACGGGCGAATTCACGCCCCCGGGGATGGTCTTCTGGGCACGTTCAAACAGGGCAGCGCTACGGGAAGGAGTCGACATGGAAACGAGTGGAATAGAGTGGCGCCACGCGAAATGGCGCAGCGGCGCGGTTTGAAGTCGGATATGCAGTGGTTTGACGCAGATGCCAGCCGGATGCAGTCAAACGCCGCGCCGCCGCCGTGCGTGTTCTGGCGTGCCGGGGCGGGTTTGGGTACCATCTGGCCTGCCATTTTAATAGACGGAACCACCGAAGCTTTGCCCTATGGAACAACAGATTGAATACAAGACGTGGATGTGCCTGATCTGCGGCTGGATCTACGACGAAGAACAGGGTGCGCCCGACGACGGCATCGCCCCCGGCACGAAATGGGAAGACGTGCCCATCAACTGGACGTGCCCCGAGTGCGGCGCGCGCAAGGAAGACTTCGAAATGGTGCAGATCTGATCCGGATCTGACCTGTCCCACGGCCGGCAAGTGAGCGATTGCCCTCTTGCCAGCCGCCAGATATCGGCAAGTGACGCATCCGAAAGGTCTCGTCGCTTCCATGCCACAAGCGGTCGGCGACAAGCCGGCGCCATTGACGGCGAATAGGTGACTTGTCACACTTCGTCAAATTCTGAGCTTCACACTTCATAAGCGGGCCGGGGGGCGTAGTTTTGAAGTCGTCGCCAGCGTGGCCGTTCGGGCGCGCTGCGCGGCGATTTGCCGCGATCCATCCGGTCAGAATGTCGTGGCGACCCGTGGTCGCGCAATGCGAGAACATGATGCAAACCGCGCGGGTGGAACAACTGACCGACTCCCAACCGCTGGCGTCTTCCACGCTGGCCAGTGCTGTGACGCCGCTTGCGGGCTGCAAAGTCCTGGTGATCGACGATTCCAGCACCATCCGCCGTACCGCGCAGATCTTTCTCTCCCAGGCCGGCTGCCAGGTCGTGCTGGCCGAAGACGGTTTCGATGCGCTGGCCAAGGTCGGTGACCTGAAGCCCGATCTCGTGTTCTGCGACATCCTGATGCCGAATCTCGACGGCTACCAGACCTGCTCGCTCATCAAGAAAAGCCCGAAGTTTCATGCCACACCCGTGATCATGCTGTCTTCGCGCGACGGAATCTTCGACCGTGCGCGCGGCCGGCTGGTCGGGGCGGTGGATCACCTCGCCAAGCCCTTCACGAAGGAAGCGCTGCTTGAGGCGGTCCAGACGCATCTGCCCGCGGCGCCGGCCCAGGCCCTGGCCGCGCAGTGATGGCATCTCCCTTAACGAAGGACTGTTTGTATGGCAATCAAGAAAGTGTTGGTGGTCGATGATTCTCCGACCGAAGCGCTGCACCTGTCGGAGATCCTCGGCAAGAACGGTTTCAAGGTGACGGTTGCGGCCGACAGCGAGCAGGCCATGGCCAAGCTCGAGGCCGAGCCGTTCGACCTGATCCTGATGGATGTGGTGATGCCCGGCCAGAACGGCTACCAGACGACCCGCGCGATCAAGAAGGACGATCGCTTCAAGGACGTCCCGGTCATCATCTGCACGACCAAGGGGCTGGAGACCGACCGCGTGTGGGGCATGCGCCAGGGCGCGTCGGACTACATCGTCAAGCCGGTGAAGGCCGAAGACCTGCTCGACAAGATCGCGAAGCTGGCGCAGTAACGCCGCAGCAACTTGTTCAACCTCGCGACGCCAAGTCGGGCGCGCAGCACAGATGCAGCACGGAGATGAGCCAGACGTGAACGAACAGCGCACCAACCTGACCTCGCGCCAGCGCCTGCACGAATACCAGGCGATGCTCGCACGCCGCCTGCAGGAGGCGCGCGCCAAGTCGTCGGCGGAAGGCTTCCTCGGCGTGCAGGTCGGCGAGCGCCACTGGCTTCTGTCGCTCACCGACACGGGCGAGGTGCTCGACTACCAGGCGCCCACGCGCGTGCCGCTCACGCAGCCGTGGTACCTCGGTCTCGTGAATGCGCGCGGCAACCTGCTCGGCGTGATCGACCTCGGCCTGTTCTGCGGCGAGGCGCCCACGGCCGCGGGCCCCGGCGCCAAGATCGTGGTGCTGTCCAAGGACCCGCAGCGGGCGTGCGCGATCGTCGTGCCGCGTGTGGCGGGCTTGCGCAGCCTGACCGATCTGCAGCCGGCTGACGTGGCCACGGAAGAGAGCCGTCCGTGGCAGGGCCGCGCCTGGCGCGATGCGCAGGGCACCCTGTGGCGCGAGCTCGATGTGCGGCAGTTGCTGGCCGATCCGGCCTTCCTGCAGGTGGGCCGCAGCCGCGCGTGACCGTGCGGCATACGTAGTACCGACCGGGCCGCTCGATCGGCCCGGCAGCACACAACAAGCGATTGGGCGCGTTCGCGACGGGAGCGGGCGCGCACAGGGCAAGAGGTGCGGACCACGCCAGGCATGACAAGGCGTGGACGCGGATGGGAAATCCATGCCGTCGATCCCAACCAGACGGGGGCGGCGTCGACAAGACAAGAGGGGTCCTATGGGGTTCAAGTGGTTCAACGCGGGGCGCAGGGCAGGGGCGCCGGAGGTTGCAGCGGAAGGGGCGTCGGCCGCCGCCGTGCAGTTGGCGCAGTCCGACAATGCGCCCCACGTGGATGACGACGATCCTGCCGGCCCTCCCACGCAGCTGGGCCGCACGCCCATCGACGCCGTGGTCGGCTGGATGGAGCGCGTGCCCTTTGCGGCGCAGCAGCGTGTCTTCACGATCGGCCTGGTGCTCGGCCTGCTGGCCCTGCTGATTTCCGTGTACCTGGATAACCGCCAGGCAAATAACGGCTCCGTCCAGATTGAAATCGCCGGCGACACGCTGATGCACTCGCAGCGTCTGGCCAAGGCGGTGCCCGTGGCGCTGCTCGGTAACGCCAACGCGTTCGCCCAGCTCAAGGAGAGCCGCGCGCGCCTGCAGGACAATCTCGACGCGCTCAAGAACGGCAACTCCGATCGCGGTGTGCGCGCCACCTCGGGCGGCGACGCCCAGGCGCTGCTCGACAAGTCCATCGAAGAATGGAAGCGCAGCGAAAAGAGCGCCCAGGCGGTGCTCGCGCAAGAGAAGACGCTGGTGGCGGTGGGCAAGACGCTGAACGTGTTCAACGCGTCCAACCCCGAACTGCTGGAAGAAGCCGAGCAGATCGCCTCGATGAAGCTGCAGACCAACGCGCCGGCGCGTGAAGTGGCCGCCTCGTCGCAGCTCGTGATGCTGACGCAGCGCCTCGGTAAGAACATGAACGAGTTCCTGGCCGGTGAAGGCGTGAACCCGGAAACGGCGTTCCTGCTCGGCAAGGACACCAACACCTTCCGCGAAACGCTGAACGGCCTGCTCAACGGCTCCGAAGCGCTGCGCCTGTCGCCCGCCACCGACCCCGAGACCAAGGGTTACCTGCAAGAATTGTCGACGCGTTTCGACAACGTGCAGAAGACCACGCAGATCATCCTCGAGAACCTGCCGGGCCTGATCGCCGCCAAGCGCGCGCAGCAGCAGATCTTCAACGACAACGAAAAGCTGCGTGCCGACCTGTCGGATCTGCAGTCGGCGTATGCGAGCAGCGTGCGCAACCGCCCGCTGACCCTCGGCGCGGTGGTGCTGTCGGCCATCCTCACCGTGGTCTGCCTGGCGGGCCTCGCTGCCCTGTACCTGCGCGATTCGCGCGTGCGAACGATGGAAGCCGAAGCGCGTCAGCGTGAAGCCGAAGAGCGCCGGATGGTGGAAAAGCGCAACAACGACGCCACCCAGGCCGCCATTCTGCGTCTGATGAACGAGCTGCAGGACATCGCAGACGGTGACTTGACCAAGCAGGCCACCGTGTCGGAAGACATTACCGGCGCCATTGCCGACTCCGTGAACTACACGGTGGAAGAACTGCGCGAGCTGGTCGGCCGGGTGCAGCAGACGGCCGAGCAGGTGACGCAGGCATCGTCGGCGGTGCAGAGCACGTCGGAAAGCCTCGTGGCCGCATCGGAAGAACAGTCGCGCCAGATTCGCCAGACTGGCCAGTCGGTGGTGGAGATGGCGGACCGCATTACGCAGGTTTCGCGCGGCGCAGCCGAATCGGCCAACGTTGCACGCGCCTCGCTGGCCGCTGCCGAGCAAGGCCAGCAGGCCGTGCAGAACGCGATCTCGGGCATGAACGACATCCGTGACCAGATTCAGGAAACCTCGAAGCGGATCAAGCGCCTGGGCGAATCGTCGCAGGAGATCGGTGAAATCGTGGAGCTGATCTCGGACATTACCGAGCAGACCAACGTGCTGGCACTGAACGCTGCCATCCAGGCGGCATCCGCTGGTGAAGCCGGCCGCGGCTTCTCGGTGGTGGCAGAAGAAGTGCAGCGCCTGGCAGAACGTTCCGCCGAGGCAGCCAAGCAGATCGGCGCGCTGATCCGCACGATTCAGACCGACACGCAGGACGCGGTGCACGCCATGGAGCGCAGCACGGCGGGCGTGGTGGAAGGGGCGAAGCTGTCCGATAACGCCGGTGCCGCACTGGTGGAGATCGGCCGCGTGTCGCGCCAGCTTGCAGAGCTGATCGAGAGCATTTCGCAGACGACCTCGCACGAAGCGACGCTGGCTTCGGACGTTGCGCAGAACATCGAGCAGATCCTGCACATCACGGAACAGACGTCCAACGGTACGCGCCAGACTGCGCAGTCGGTGCGCCAGCTCACGCAGCTTGCCGAAGAACTGCGTGACTCGGTGGCGCGGTTCCGCATCGCTTGATCGGCGTCACGTCGTCACTGGATTTCGGGCGGGAGCGCCAAGCGGTCAACGCGGCAACCGCCACCTGCTTTTTGGAAGCACACATGCGTCATCCATCTTCCGCCCAGCCCGAAACCGCTTCCTTTGAGGCGGCTGGAGCCCCTGCGCGCGCGCCGTCTTCCGTGCCGGCGCGCGACCTTTCTGCGCTCGCCTGGGTTGTGCCCAACATGCGCGCCGCGCTGGACGACGCGGTGCGCGAGTTCGGCGAATACGCGGCGGACGTCATTGCCCATCCGGAAGTCCTCGGCGCGCGCGATACGACGTCGCTGCGCCTGGCCGGCCAGTACCTGCACCAGGCTGCCGGTGCGCTGCTGATCGTCGGCCTGCGCGGTGTGGAGGTGTACTGCCAGGCCGCCAAGCGCCTGCTCGAAGCCGTCGATGCGGGCACCGTACCGGCCGATGTGCAGACGCTGGACGTGTTCTCGCGCGCCGTGCAGGCGCTGCAGGAATACGTGGCCGACCTGATGGCCGGCATGGCCGAAGAGCCGCTGCGCCTGTTCCAGCCGTATCAGGCCGTGCTCGCCCGCCTGGGCGAAGAGCGCATCCACCCGGCCGACCTGTGGGCCGACGAGTTGCGCCACCTGCCGGCGCTGCTGCTGCCCTCGCGTGACCTGGCGGGCCTGGCGCGCCTGCGCCGCAAGTTCGAGCTGGCGCTGTTGACCGCGCTGCGCGCCCCGGCCGGCGTGGATGGCCCCGACGCCGACCCGGCCGCCGCTGCCGCCGCGTACGCGCCGCTGGAAGACCTGCTGCACAACATCCGCGCACTCGAGCGCGAACCGCGCCGCGCCGGCGACGACCTCCAGCGCGATCTCTGGCTCGTGCTGGCGCTCACCTTCGGTGCGCTGCGCGCGGGCCTCGTGCCGGCCGACCTGATGGCCAAGCGGCTGGCCGCGCGCGTCAACCTGCTGCTGCGCCAGTATTCGCAGAACAACATCCAACTGCCGCAGGGCCTGCTGAACGACGCCCTGTACCTGCTGGCCGGCATGGCCTACGGCAACGCGCCTGCCGCGCCGGTCGGGGACGACACCCTGGGCCCGGACATCGTCGCCTGCGTCCAGGCGTTTGCGATTCCGCCCACGCACGCACCGGCCGGCGCCCTGCATACACGCCAGTACTACGCGTTGCTGCCCGCCGATGCCAGCGAGACGCTGCAGCGCGTCGGACGCACGCTCGACGCGCTCAGCCAGCAGCCTACGCCCGACGCCGAGGAACTCCACGCCGCGCTGCAGACGCTCGCGTTGCATACCGACACGCTGGGCCAGCCCGCATTGCGCGATCTGTCGCAACGGCTGGCAGAGGCGCGCGGTCACGACGTGGTGCCCACGCTGCAATTCCTGTCGCGCATGCTGGCGCGACCGTGGGCGCTGCATGGCGAATCCGGCGACCTGCGCAGCGCCTGGTTTGCCGCCCGCTGCGGCGAACTGGCCGAGCATGTGGGCGCCGTTGAGCGCGATCACGCCGAACCGGCTCCCGCCTGGCTGACGCTGCTGGCCCACGAAATCGCGCAGCGCCGCACCCGTGCCGAACAGGTCCGCGCGCTGCAGACGCTGCTGGCCTCTGCCGAAACGCACCTCGATGCGTTCGAGCGAGAGGGCGACGAGGGCGGCAGCCTGAACGAGGCTGCGCGGCTGTTTGGCGAGATGCACAACGCCTTCGCAGCGCTGGACGCCGGCGAGGCGCTCCATGCGACCGCGGCCGCCCAGTCCACCATCGCCGCGCTGCAGGCCACCGGCAGCGGTGCAGCCGCCGATCGCGAAAGCCATCTCGCCGCGCTGGCTGCCAACGTGAGCGGCCTGCAGAGCCTGCTCGACGCGCTGTCTGCCGGCACGGAGCTGAGCAGCACGCAGATCGACGAGATCGTCATCGAAGGTCGCCTGACCCCGACCGAGCGCGAGACCGCCTGGCGCGCGTTCGCATTCGATGCGGAATCGGGCATGCTCACCCGCCGCGAAACGCATACCGACGTGCAACCCAGCAGCGCGATCGAGGCCGATACCGCGTCGCCGCTGCACGCGCTGCTGGATCGCCTGCTGGCCAAGCAGCCGGTTGACCCCGCCGACCCGTTGGCCGCCGAGTTGCGCACCGCGCTGCAACAGGCGCGTGACGCCGCCGCCATCGACGACGACCCGGCCCGCCGCCGCCGTCTGGAAGAGGCGCTGGCCCAGTTCGATGCCTGGCAGGTGGGCAGCGCCGGCGCGCTCGAGCGGCTGCAGGCCGCACTGGCCGCGCCGGTGGCCGTGCCGGCAACGGGCCCCGCGCCCGCCGTGCCTGCGCGTGACACGCAATCCATCGATGCCGAACTGCTCGACATCTTCCTGTCCGAAGCCGAAGACGTGCTGGCCGGCGTGCGCACCGATCTGCAAGCGTTGCACGCCGCCGCGGATGCCGGCACGGGCGGTGTGGCCGCCGGCTCCGACCTGGATCTGCTCACGCAGCTGCGCCGGGCGTTCCACACGCTCAAGGGCTCCGGCCGCATGGTCGGCCTCACGCGCTACGGCGAAGCGGCCTGGGCCATCGAACAGGTCATGAACGTGTGGCTTGCCGAGAGCCGCGTGCCCACGCACGACCTCGCTGCGTTGCTCGCGCGCGCCGAATCGGAACTGTCGGCATGGGCGGCGGCCATTGCGCAGTCGCCGCAGGCCGATCACCCGATCGAACCGCTCGTCGCGGCGGCCGAGCGCGTGCGCCATGGCGGGCCGTTCGTGTGGCTCGAGACCGTGGCGCAGCCGCAGGAGGCGGCGCCCGCCGCGCCGGTCAACGATGCATCGTCGCTCGTCTGGGACGAACCGGCCGCTGCGGAGCCCGAGGCTCCGAACGTGCAGGCCGAAGGCTTGCAAGCGGAATCCGAAGACGCGGACGGCGAGTCCGGCGCTTCCATCGCCGCATTCACGGCGCCGCCCGCCGACTCGGACGCCGCGCCCGCCGCAGATGGCGACGCCAAGGTGATCCCGTTCCCATTCGCGCAGACCGGCGACCCCGAAGAGACCCCACACGACGACGGCGTGAAGGAGATCGGGCCGGTGCGCATCAGCGTGGCGCTGTACAACGTCTACCTGCAGGAAGCCGATGACCTGATCCGGCGCCTGGGCGTCGACTTTTCGGAATGGCGCCACGAAGGCCGCACGCCCCCGAGCGAGCTGGCCCTGCGTGCCGCGCACACACTGCAGGGCAGCTCCGCCGTGGTCGAACTCGAGCCCGTGCGCCAGTTGGCCGATGCGCTCGAGCAGGTGCTGCTGAACCTGCACAGCCGCCCGGTGGCGATGCACCCGGGCGATTTCCGTCTGCTCGACCAGGCCGTCGAGCGCATGCGCGGCATGCTGCATCAGTTTGCCGCCAGCGTGTGGCCCGATGCCGACGAGTCGCTGCGTCGTAGCCTGGGAGAGCTTTGCGAGCGCGTGCTGGTGCGCCCGCGCCTGCCGCTGGAGCCCGCGCCGCCGGTGTTGACCGACGCCGAACAAGCCGAGAACGAAACCGCCGGCCTGGCCGACGAAGCCGCATTCGAGCCGACCGGGATCACGCCGTCACTCGTGCCGGTATACGAGGCGCCCGCCGCAGAACCCGCCGTCGCCGAACTCGTGCGGCAGGCGCCGACCGACGCACTGGACCCGGCGCTGCTCGAAATCTTCCTCGAAGAGGCGCATGTCGCATTGCCGGAGCTCGGCCAGCAACTGCGCACGTGGGAAGCCGCACCGCAGGACCGCGCCACCGCCGGCCTGCTGCTGCGCAATCTGCACACCGTGAAGGGCAGTGCACGCATGGCCGGCGCCATGACGCTGGGCCAGGCCGCGCATGAAATGGAAAGCGCCATCGAGGCCGGCCTGCGGCAGAACCGGGTGGACGACGCGCTGTTCCGCAAGCTCTACGTCTGGTTCGACCGCATCCAGGCGCACGTCGATGCGCTGGGCGCGGGCAACGTGCTGCCGCTCGATGCGGGCCTGGCCGATGCGGCTGAGTCGCAGCAGGTCGCGCCCGACGCGCAGGCCCCGTCCGGCGCGTCGATGCTGCCGGCCGTGGCCGCGACGACCAGCGTGGACCTCGCCGGCACGCGCAGTGCCGAAGCCGAAGCCCTGGAAGTGGCCGAACGCCAGCGCGCCATGGTGCGCGTGCAGGCGCGCGCGCTCGATGCCCTCATCAACGACGCCGGCGAAGTCGGTGCGGCACGTGCGCGTCTGGAGTCCGAGGTCGATGCGCTCAAGACGTACCTGTCGGAACTGAACGACAACGTCGCGCGTTTGCGTGCCCAGGTGCGCGAGATCGAGATCCAGGCCGAAACGCAGATGGAGTCGCGCATTGCCGACGCCGCCGCGCACGCCGAAGCGTTCGACCCGCTGGAGTTCGACCGCTTCACGCGCCTGCAGGAACTCACGCGCATGATGGCCGAGAGCGTGAACGACGTGGCGACGGTGCAGCAGAACCTGTTCCGCGGCTTCGATCAGGCTTCGCTCGACCTGGAAACGCAGGCACGCCTCACGCGCGGCCTGCAGCGCAGCCTGATGCGCGCGCGCATGGTGCAGTTCGATACGGTGGCCGATCGGCTGTATCGCGTGGCGCGCCAGGCCGCCGCCGAAACCGGCAAGGAAGTCCGCCTGTTCATCAAGGGCGGTACGGTGGAGCTGGACCGCAGCGTGCTGGACCGCATGGGCGGACCGCTCGAGCACATGATCCGCAACGCCGTTGCGCACGGCATCGAGCCCGCCGACGAGCGCCGCGCCAAGGGCAAGGCCCCGGCCGGCGAGCTGACGCTGGAAGTGCAGCAGGAAGGCAACGAGGTCGTGCTGCATTTCGTGGACGACGGCGCGGGCCTCAACCTCGACCGCATCCGCGCGCGGGCGCTCGAGCGCCAGTTGCTGGCCCCCGACGAGGAAGCGAGCGACGCGCGCCTGACCGAGATGATCTTCACGCCGGGCTTTTCCACCGCCGACCAGGTGTCGGAGCTGGCGGGCCGCGGTGTCGGCATGGACGTGGTGCGCGCCGAGACCGTCGCCCTGGGCGGCCGGATTTCGCTGCAGACCACGCCCGACGTCGGCACGCGCTTCACCATTCACCTGCCGTTGACGACGGCGATTACGCAGGTGCTGCTGGTGCGCGTGGGCGAGCGTGTGTATGCGATCCCGTCGGGCATGATCGACCACGTGCAGCAGCTGCGCCCACAGGCGCTTGCCGAGGCGTACAACGCGGCGGCGCTGCAATTGCCGAGCGGTCCGGTGCCGTTCCATTACTTCGGCGCGCTGCTTGAAGAGGCGCAGGCCGTTACGGGTGGGCGCAAGTATTCCCCGGCCGTTGTGGTGCGCAGCGGTGCGGACCGTGCCGCCGTGCACGTGGACGAAGTGATCGGCAACCGCGAAGTGGTGGTCAAGCACATCGGCCCGCACCTCGCACGCCTGGAGGGCATTGCCGGTGCCACGACGCTGGGCGACGGCGAGATCGTCCTGATCTACAACCCGGTGGTGCTCACGCAGCGCTTCGAGCGCGAAGCCGCCGCACTGGGCCTGCCGCAAGCCGACCAGGAAACGACGGGCGCGGTGGCCGAGCTGCAGCGCAACGGCAGCACCGATGCAGTGCCGGGCCTGGCCACCGCGCCGATCGTCATGGTGGTCGACGATTCGCTCACGGTGCGCAAGGTCACGCAGCGTCTGCTGACGCGCTCCGGCTATCAGGCCGTGCTCGCGCGCGATGGTGTGGATGCGCTGCGTCAGCTGCAGGAGATCACGCCCGACGCGATGCTCGTCGACATCGAAATGCCGCACATGGACGGCTTCGACCTCACGCGCAACGTACGCGCGGACGAGCGCATCGGAGCCACGCCGATCATCATGATCACCTCGCGCACGGCGGACAAGCACCGCCGCTACGCAGCGGAGATCGGCGTGAATGTCTACCTCGGCAAGCCGTACAACGAAGAGGAGCTGCTGCAGCATCTGCGCACGCTGATCGGCGAACGCGCGCCGGCCGCCAACCTGGGGTGATGCCCCGCCGCGCGGGAACGACAACGGGCAGGTGTGTTACCGGCCCGTTGCGTTTGGTGCGCGCTTCACTCGTTGCCGCTCTTGCGTAATGCAGCCGCTTCGGCGCCCGACGTGCGGTTTGCCTTGGTGATCGCGTAGCGCTCGAGCGTAGCCGCGCGTGCGCCCGCGTGGTCGACGATGGGCCGCGGGTAGGTCTCGCCGAGCACGACGCCCGCTGCCTTCAACACGTCGGCGGGCGCGGTCCAGGGCGCGTGGATGTACCGGTCGGGCAGCTTCGCCAACTGCGGCAGGTACTTGCGGATGAAGCGGCCCTGCGGGTCGAACTTCTCCGATTGCGTGACGGGGTTGAAGATGCGGAACCACGGTTGCGCATCGCACCCGCTCGATGCCGCCCATTGCCAGCCGCCGTTGTTGGCGGCGAAGTCGAAGTCGTTGAGGACGTCGGCAAAGTACTGCTCGCCGCGCCGCCAGTCGACGCCCAGGTCTTTGATCAGAAAGCTGGCTGCCACCATGCGCAGGCGGTTGTGCATGTAGCCGCTCTGGTGGATCTGCAGCATGGCGGCGTCCACGAGCGGGTAACCGGTGCGCGCCGCCTTCCACGCCGCGAAGCGCGCCTCGCCGGTTTCGCCGTCTACCCAGCGGATGCGGTCGAACTCCGGGTGGAACGACGCTCCATCGGCCAGGTCCGGGCGGTGATGCAGGATCATGAAATAGAAATCGCGCCAGATCAGCTCCGACAGCCACGTTGCCGCACCCCGGCTGCCACGCAGCATGGCGGCATGCGCGTGCGCGGCTACTGTGCGGATCGACACGGTGCCAAAGCGCAGATGCGTCGACAGGTAGCTGGGCCCGCGCAGGGCCGGGAAGTCACGCCGCGCATGGTAGTCGTCCATGCGGCCTTCGAAATCGTCGAGCAGCGTCTGGGCGCCGCGCATGCCGGTAGGCAAGGCGATGTCGGCGAGATTCGAGCGCACGAAGCCCAGCGCTTCCAGCGAAGGCGTGGCGCGTGCAAGTGCGTGCGGCTTGGCGAGCGCGCCAAAGTACGGCTCCGTCGGATACGCGCGCACATCGAACGGCGAGAGCGCCGCCAGCCACGCGTTCTTGTAGGGCGTGAACACGCCGTATGGCTTGCCCTGGCCGTTCACGATTTCACTGCGCTCGAAGATCACCTGATCCTTGAAGTCGAACCAGGCGCACGGCTGCTGCGCCAGCGCCTTGCGCACCGCTTCGTCGCGGGCTTGCGCTTGGGGCTCCTCGTCGTGGTTCGCGAAGACGGCCTGCACGTCGAGCTGGCGGGCGATGCGCGGGACGGCCTCGCGCGGGTGGTCGTGCACGACGATGAGGTCGCCGCCGGCCTCGCGCAACACGCTACGCAGTTCCTCGACGGAGGCAAGGATGAACTCCACGCGCCGGTCCGCCTTGAGGCCGCGCGCAAGTAGCGCATCCAGGATGTCGCGGTCGAACACGAACACGCAATAGACTTCGCGGCAGTGGCGCAGGGCATAATGCAGCGCCGCGTGGTCGATGTGCCGCAGGTCACGCCGGAACCACACCAGTCCGCGCTCGAAATGCGCTCCAATGTCATAGGGTTGGCGGGGTCCGGTGGGCGGCATGCTGTGTGGTCGGTGGGTTTCGGATCGGCCGAGCGTATCGCAAAATCGGCGCGCTTTTTCTTTTTCACGTTGTCGTCATGGCTGATTCTCCTGCCCGTCTCCCGCTGTACCGCATCCTGCAATCGCAGGGGTTTGGCACGCGCCGCTATTGCAAGGACCTCGTGCTGGCGGGGCTCGTGTCCATCGACGGCGTCGAGATGGAAGACCCCGACGCGCTGGTCGATACCGCCGGACTGGTCCTCGACGTGGACGGCGAGCGCTGGACGTACCACGCTCGCGCTTACCTGATGCTGAACAAGCCTGCCGGCGTGGAGTGCTCGCAAAAGCCGAAGCATCATCCGAGCGTCTACACGCTGCTGCCGGTGCCGCTGCGCGAGCGCGGCGTGCAATGCGTCGGACGGCTCGATCAGGACACCACCGGTTTGCTGCTGCTCACCGACGACGGCCAGTTCGTCCACACGCTCACCAGCCCGCGTCATCAGGTGCCCAAGGTGTACGAGATCACCACCGCCGAGCCCGTGACCGATGCGCAGGTCGCCCAGCTGTGCGCCGGCGTGCTGCTGGCCGATGAAGACGAGAACGTCGCCGCCGCCTGGGCCGAGCGCGTGGACTCGCACCACCTGCGCATGGCGCTCACGCAGGGCAAGTATCACCAGGTGAAACGCATGGTTGCCGCGGCTGGCAACCACGTCGCCGCATTGCACCGCAGCGCCATCGGCGGACTGTCGTTGGGCCACGATCTGGCCCCTGGCGCGTGGCGCTGGCTGGACCCGGCAGACCTGGAGGCGCTCAATGCCACGCCGGCACGCCCCGATAGCTCGGGTGCTTGAGCCGCCACAAAAAACCCTGCGCCCCGCGCCGTTTCCTCCAAATGGAAGGGGCGATGACCGGGCCCTTTTGGTAAACTAGCCGCATGGCCTCGCCGGACGCACCCATCAATCTCACGAACCAGTTCCTCATCGCTATGCCCGGCATGGCGGACTCCACGTTTTCGGGCACGGTCGTGTACATGTGCGAGCACAACGAGCGCGGCGCGCTCGGCCTCGTGATCAACCGGCCCATCGACATCGACTTGGCGACGCTGTTCGACAAGATCGACCTCAAGCTCGAAATCCACCCCCTCGCAGAACAGCCCGTGTATTACGGCGGCCCGGTGCAGACCGAGCGCGGCTTCGTCCTGCATGACGCCACGGGCGCGTATTCGTCGTCGCTGGTGGTGCCGGGCGGGCTGGAAATGACCACCTCCAAGGATGTGCTCGAAGCCGTCGCCCAGGGCGGCGGGCCGCAGCGCTTCATCCTGACCCTCGGGTATGCCGGCTGGAGCGCCGGCCAGCTGGAAGACGAAATCGGCCGCAACGGCTGGCTGACCGTCCAGGCCGATCCCGACATCATCTTCAACGTGCCGGCCGAGGAGCGGTTTGCTGCCGCGCTGAACCTGCTCGGCATCAACCCCGCCATGCTGTCGGGCGAGGCAGGGCATGCCTGAGCCCGCATTGTCTGCGGGTCGGGCAGTCCACGCCGGCGTGCCGGCCGAAGGCACCTTGCTGGCATTCGATTACGGCGAAAGGCGCATCGGCGTGGCGCTGGGCAACACGATCTCGCGCTCGGCACGGGCGCTGGAGACGATTCCCAATCGCTCGGTCGATTTCCGCTTTGCGCAGATCACGCGCCTGGTCAACGAATGGCAGCCGGTCGGCTTCGTGGTCGGCATGCCCGTACACCCCGATGGCGAAGAGCAGCCGATGATCAAGCTCGCCAAGCGCTTCGGCAATCAATTGCACGGCCGCTACGGCCTGCCGGTCACGTGGGTGGACGAGCGCTATTCGTCGATCGCCGCGCAGGATGCCGGGGCTTCCGACGATGTGCTCGACGCCGAGGCCGCGCGCATCATCCTCCAACAGTTTTTCGACGAACTCGCATGACATCGCAACAGATCGATGCCGAGGCGCTGTACCAGAGCCTCGTTGCACAACTGCGCACGCGCATGGCCGAGGGCCACACCTGGTCGATCGCCGGAATCGTGAGCGGCGGCGCCTGGATCGCCAAGCGCCTGGCGCATGACCTCGGCTTGTCGGAATACGGCGTCGTCAACGTCGCCCTGCACCGCGACGACTACGCCAAGAAGGGCCTGCACGCCAAGGCGCAGCCGACCACGCTGCCATTCGACGTGAACGAGCGCCGCATCCTGCTGGTGGACGACGTGCTGGCCAGCGGCCGCACCATCCGCGCGGCCATCAACGAACTGTTCGACTACGGCCGCCCCGCGGCGGTGGAGTTGGCCGTGCTGGTGGACCGCGGCGAACGCCAACTGCCTGTGGCGCCGGATTACATCGGTGAACGCGTCTCGCTGCCCGCCAACGAATCGCTCGTGCTGGGCGAAACGGGCGAGGGCAGCGCCGCGCGCTTCACGTTCACGCGCGAGCCCAAGGGTGCCTGAGCTTGCGCGTTGCATCGCTTCTGCTTTGTCCTGTCCTGACTTGACCTGACCTCGTCGCTTTTCGTTTCTCATGCCCAAGACTTTCGCCAACCCGCAGCTCACGAAAAACGGCGAGCTCAAGCACCTGCTGTCGATCGAGGGGCTGTCGCGCGACATCCTCACGCACGTGCTGGACACCGCGCAGCAGTTCGTGTCCGTCTCGGACGCCGACCGCGAGGTCAAGAAGGTGCCCTTGCTGCGCGGCAAGAGCGTGTTCAATCTGTTCTTCGAGAACTCCACGCGCACGCGCACCACGTTCGAGATCGCGGCCAAGCGGCTGTCGGCGGACGTGATCAACCTGAACATCAACGCGTCGTCCACGAGCAAGGGCGAATCGCTCCTGGACACGATCAACAACCTGTCGGCCATGCAGGCCGATATGTTCGTCGTGCGGCATGCAAGTTCGGGCGCGCCGTACCTGATTGCCGAACACGTTGCGCCGCATGTGCACGTGATCAACGCCGGCGATGGCCGCCACGCGCACCCCACGCAGGGGCTGCTCGACATGTACACCATCCGCCACTACAAGAAGGATTTCTCCAACCTGACGGTGGCGATCGTCGGTGACATCCTGCACTCGCGCGTGGCGCGTTCCGACATCCACGCGCTGACGACGCTGGGCTGCGCCGAAGTGCGCGCCATCGGGCCGCGCACGCTGCTGCCGAGCGGCCTCGAACACATGGGCGTGCGGGTCTTCCACAGCATGGAAGAGGGGCTGCGGGGCGTTGACGTCGTCATCATGCTGCGCCTGCAGAACGAGCGCATGAGCGGTGCGCTGCTGCCGTCCGCGCAGGAGTACTTCAAGGCCTATGGCCTGACGCAGGAGCGCCTGGCGCTGGCCAAGCCCGACGCCATCGTGATGCACCCAGGCCCGATGAACCGCGGCGTGGAGATCGACTCCGCCGTGGCCGACGGCGTGCAGTCGGTGATCCTGAACCAGGTGACGTTCGGCATCGCGGTCCGCATGGCCGTGATGGGCATCGTGGCTGGCAACAACGACTAAGAAACCGATGAAACTGCATATCAAAGGTGGCCGCCTGATCGACCCGGCCAACGGCATCGACGCGCAACAGGATCTGTACATCGCGGCAAGCAAGGTCGTGGGCGTGGGCCACGCACCGGCGGACTTCCATGCCAACAAGACGATCGACGCGACGGGCCTGATCGTTTGCCCGGGCCTGATCGATCTGTCTGCCCGCTTGCGTGAGCCGGGCTTCGAATACAAGGCGACGCTCGAGTCGGAAATGGCCGCGGCGATGGCGGGCGGTGTCACGTCGCTGGTGTGCCCGCCGGATACCGACCCGGTGCTGGACGAGCCAGGCCTCGTCGAGATGCTGAAGTTCCGCGCGCGCAACCTGAACCAGGCGCACGTGTATCCGCTCGGCGCGCTGACCGTCGGCCTGAAAGGCGCCGTGCTGACCGAGATGGCCGAGCTGACCGAATCGGGCTGCGTGGGCTTCTCGCAAGCCGATGCGCCGATGGCCGACACGCAGGTGCTGATGCGCGCGCTGCAATATGCGCAGACGTTCGGCTTTACGGTCTGGCTGCGCCCTGAAGACCCGTACCTGGGCAAGGGCGGCGTGGCGGCGAGCGGGCCGCTGGCTTCGCGGCTTGGCCTCTCAGGCGTGCCGGTGATGGCCGAGACGGTGCGCCTGCATACGATCTTTGAACTCATGCGCAGCACCGGCGCACGCGTGCACCTGTGCCGCCTGTCGTCGGCCGCCGGCGTCGAGCTCGTGCGCCGCGCCAAGGCGGAAGGCCTGCCTGTGACGTGCGACGTGAACGTCCACCACATTTCGCTGACGGACGTGGACATCGGCTACTTCAATTCGCAGATGCGCTTCGTGCCGCCGCTGCGCTCCGGCCGTGATCGCGACGGCATCGTGCGCGGCCTGGCCGACGGCACCATCGACGCGATCTGCTCCGACCACACCCCCGTGGACGACGACGAGAAGCTGCTGCCGTTTGCCGAGGCCTCGCCCGGCGCGACGGGCCTCGAAACGCTGCTGCCGCTGACACTGCGCTGGGCCGCCGAGCACAAGGTCGAGCTTCCGAAGGCTCTCGCGCGCATCACCAGCGAGCCGGCCCGTGTGCTGGGCTTGCAGGCGGGCTCGCTGGAAGTCGGTGCGATGGCCGATGTGTGCGTGTTCGACCCCGAGGCGACGTGGAAGGTCGAGCCGCGCAGCCTGCGCAGCCAGGGCAAGAACTCGCCGTACCTCGGTTTCGAGTTGGCCGGCCGCGTGCGCGCTACGCTGGTCGCGGGCCATCTCGCCTATGACGCGCAGTGACGGCGGCATGAGCGACGTCGCGCCCGAGGCCACGTCTTCGGCTCCAGCGGCGTCCGTGCCGCAGCGCAAGTTCGTGCTGCGCAAGCTGCGGCTGCTCGTGCATCTGGCCGAAGGCATCGTCACCTGCGCGCTGCTCTTCTGGTGGATCGGGCCGCGCGCCAAGCAGGCGCTGATCCAGCGGTGGTCGCGCAAGCTGCTGGCATTGTTCCGCGTCTCATTGGTCGTGCGCGGCGAAACCGCCGACGCCAAGGACCTGGCCGGCTCGATGCTGGTGTCGAACCACGTGTCGTGGCTCGACATCTACGCGATCAACAGCTGGCACCCGCCGCGCTTCGTTGCCAAATCGGAGATCCGCTCCTGGCCGGTGATCGGCTGGCTGTGCGCCCAGACCGGCGTGCTGTTTGTCGAGCGCGCCCGCAAGCGCGACGCGCACCGCATCATGCACGCCATCGCGGATGCGCTGCGCGCGGGCGATGTCGTGTGCGTGTTTCCGGAGGGCACGACGTCGAGCGGGCTGCAACTGCTGCCGTTTCACGCCAACCTGTTCCAGGCGCCGGTGAGTGCCGGCGCGCCGATCCGCCCGCTGGCGCTGCGCTATCGCATCGCCGCCACGGGCGAGTTGACGACGATCCCCGCGTACATCGACGACCTGACGCTGCTCGATTCCGTCAACGCCATCCTCAACGGGCCGCCGCTGGTGGTGGAAGTCTTCGTGGGGGCCGCGATGGCCCCTGAGATGGACCGTCGCGCGCTGGCCGCGCACAGCGAGCAGGCCGTCGCCGCGCTGATCCACCGCGCGGGCTAGGGCGTTTCAGCTACTTCGCCTTGTGGGCGAGCGGGTCCTGCGCCTGCTCGCACGACACCTGCACGACGCTTCGATCGGCCGGCGCCAGCGCCAGCTTGGCCGCTGTAAGCTTGCCGCCCCACACGCAGCCCGTATCCAGGCCCATCACGTCGTCGCGCATCACCAGCCCGCGCGTCGACCAGTGTCCAAAGACGATCGGCGTGCCGCGTGTGCGTCGACCGGGCACGTCGAACCACGGCATGTGGCCGTCCGGCGCGCCGTCGGCATCCGTGGTCTCGAATTCCATCGTGCCGTCGGGCTTGCAGAATCGAAGGCGGGTGAGGGCGTTGATGGTCAGGCGCAGACGGTCCATGCCCACGAGATCGGGGCTCCACTTGTCGGGCTGGTTGTCAAACGCGTCGGCCAGGAAGGTCTTCCAGTGTGCGCTGCGCAGCTCCCGCTCGACTGCGCCCGCGAGCTCCAGCACGTCGCCGGTGGTCCATTGGGGCAGTACCCCGGCATGGACCATCAGGAAGCTGTTCTCGAAGATCGCCAGCGGTTGATGGCGCAGCCACGTGATGAGCTGGTCGCAATCCGGTGCGGCCAGGATGTCGGCGATGGTGTCGCGCTTGCCGGGCTTGCGTACGCCGGCAGCGACCGCCAGGAGATGGATGTCGTGGTTGCCCAGGACGGTGCGGGCCCGCCCCGCCTCGCATAGGGCGATCACCTGGCGCAGCGTGGCCAGGGAGTCGGGGCCGCGGTTGATGAGGTCGCCGACGAAGCGCAGGGGGGTGTTGGGGGGGATTTGTGCCAGCAACTTCGCAAGAGCCAAACAGCAACCCTGCAAATCGCCAATTGCGTAGGGTTCGATAACTTGCGGAGGGCTGGTAACCATGTTGGGCATTGTCAGCAAAGCGGGGAAGAGGCTAAGCGAGATGCTTTTTTTCGCGCCATGCGCCAAGCAGTACGCCAACGATGAGTCCTGCCATCACGCCTAGTAAGCCAAAAACCGATTTCTGCGGATATATCGGCTTTCGACTTATGTCCACGTCTCCCAATGCCCGCGTGTTGAACGTAAGCTCAGGATTGAGTTGCTCTTGCAGTGCAGATTTGCGCAAGCGCAGGGTTCTGATTTCTGCATCATTCCGACTGATCAGCTCGCTTAACAACACGCTTTCGGAAAACCGGCCAGCTCCAGCCTGTGCCAAGCTCGACTTGGCAATTTTATCAAGCTCCGCCCGCCGAGCTAGCTCGGTATTCAGCGCCGTGGAAACCTCTTGTAGATCGGACGCCAATCGACCGATGGAAGCTTTAGCTAGTAAGGCGTGCTCATTGATGAGTTCGCGTTCATACGCTTCCGCATATTGCTTGGCTCGTGCGTCACTGAAGCCTCGGACTGTGATTGAGATGAGATCTGCATTGCGAATCAACATGGCGCGAGCCGAGCCGCGGATGATGTCCGTTTCTTTGTTGACGTCAGTGGCCAACGGCAGTCCAAGTTGTGTTAGGACGGCATTTTCGAAAGAGCCAAGCTTGACGCGTTCCAAAGCTCGCGGCGGTGGCTCAATATATGTAACCCCATTTTGGCCAGTGGGGCCCGAATATATCTGACCAACTTGCAGTACGACGGTGGCTGACCACTCTTTGGGAATCGTCATCGCAATGCCGACTGAAAGTATCCCCCCAGTTAGTGTCGTTGCTGCCAACACGGCTGCATTGCGCCGGGCGAACTCAATAATGTCCGTAATCCCGAAGCCGGATTCTTCATCAAGTCTGTTGATAGTCATGCTCTGTCAATCGTCAATTCTTCTTGTCGATAATCATCCAACGTGGGGACTTGAAGCGAACAATGCTCCAGTAGAGCCAAACGTAGGTGATGATGAAAACGAGGATGAAGGGCACCAAGACCGCAGTGTTGTGCCAGAATAGGGTCGCAGGCGCGACTGCAAGAAGACTGAGCATCCAGAGGTAGGGCGCTGTCATGGAGTTACGGCGCAGGCGCTGGCGTTCTTCTTTCGAGCCGATTGCCCAGCGTAGCAGGCGCTTATAGATGAGCGTGTGCAAATGTACACCGTCGGGATAGCCCGCAGGTACACCACGTAGAATACGTCTGCGGTAAATAGAGAATAGTGTCTCAAAGATCGGATAGATCACCATCAGCACTGGGTACCAAGCCGAAACATTCGGGTGGCGCATTACAAGGATGATGGCGAGTTCCGCCAGCATGAAACCTACAAAATAGGCGCCGCCATCACCCAGGAATATATGGCCACCCGGGAAATTCCAGATGAAGAACCCAAGGATTGCCCCAATCATCGTAAATGACACGGCAACGATAAACGCATCACCAACTTGAAAAGCAACGTAGGCCAGTGATAAGAACATCATGGCGGAGATCATCGAGGCCAAGCCATTAAAGCCGTCAATGATGTTGATCGCGTTGGCAAGGCCGGCAACTGCCACCATCGTCAACGGCACGGCAATAATGGCTATATGCAGGATTGCATCCACCGAATTCACATCAATGCGAACGATTCTGGCATCAAGAAGCCAGGCGGCCATGAGCGCAGAGATCATGGTCGCAATCAAGCGCTCGCGAGGACTTACCTTTTTTGTGATGTCTTCGATCGTCCCGGCGGCAAATGCAGCAAGCGCGCTGACGCCGAGCAGCATGGATTGGTGTGCAACCCAATGCGGGCCGCGGATGTACAGGCTCAGGATCACTGCTACAAAGCCGATTGTGATTGCTAGGCCGCCAATCCGCGGCACTGGCCGCGAGTGATTCTTTTGGACACCGGCAAGATCCCAGTCGGCCGAAAAATGCGCGTGCATATGTGCATATCGGACGATGACCAAGCTCATCAGGAAGGAAACAAGGAAACCGAGACAAAGGCTCAGCATAGCAATCTCACGAAATCTCTCTCTTCGCAGCACCGAACCCTGTGATGTTGACGCTCGACAGGATTCGGTGCGGCCGCGAGCAAGTCTTAGTTTCTAGACGCCATCAAGGCGCTGCATGTAACAGGCTTGGTTATTTCTGTTCGGCGGTACGGCCATAGTGGTCTTCGAACCGGACGATATCGTCTTCTCCCAGATAGGCGCCCGACTGAACCTCAATAAGCTCCAGCGGGATATGGCCGGGGTTTTCAAGCCGATGCGTTGTTCCAAGCGGGATGTACGTGGACTCATTCTCTGCCAGCAACAAGGATTTTTCGCCGCAAACGACGCGTGCCGTCCCTTTCACAACGATCCAATGTTCGGCCCGGTGATAGTGCATCTGCAGACTTAGCGACGCGCCTGGCTTGACAATGATGCGCTTAACCTGGAAACGATCGCCTTGATCAATGCCTTCGTAGCTACCCCACGGGCGGAACACACGGCGATGCAGCATGGATTCTGAGCGACCTGCTGCTTGCAGCTGCGCAACGATAGTCTTCACGTCTTGCACGTTATCCTTGTGGGCAACCAAGACGGCGTCGGCTGTTTCCACAATGATGAGATCCTTGACGCCCAAGGTTGCAACCATCCTGCCGTCAGCCCGGATATAGCACCCCTGGCAATCATGGGCGAAGACGTCACCGATGAGCGAGTTGCCGTTCTCATCGCGCTCGGTGATATCCGCTAGCGCAGACCAAGAGCCGATATCGTTCCAGCCCAGCTCTGAAGCTTTGACAACGATGGCATTGTCGGTATGTTCCATGACCGCATAGTCGATCGAATCGCTGGCACATGCTTCGAAAGGCTCGCGTGCCAGCCGTAGGAAGTCCAGGTCATTTGCTCCTTGAGCGACGGCGTCCCGTACGGCAGCGAGCATTTCAGGCTGGTATTGACCGAGTTCGTTCAAATACACGTCGGCCCGGCACATGAACATGCCGCTGTTCCAGAGATAGTCGCCGGACGCTAGAAATTCTTGTGCAGTCTCCAGATCCGGTTTTTCGACGAATCGCTTCAGCGAATACAACTCATGTGCGCTTTCAGGATGCTTGCCATGCAAGATGTAGCCATATCCGGTATGTGGCGAATCGGGTTCGATGCCAAACGTAGCAAGTCGTCCCTTGCTCACGGGCTCCGTTGCTATTCCGATTAAGCGCGAAAACGTATCAACATTCTCGATAGCATGATCGGAGGGGAGGATTAATAGTATCGTTGCCGGATCAGATTCGGCGGCGACAATCGCTGCCGCAGCAACAGCGGGAGCCGTATTGCGTCCCACTGGTTCAAGAATGATCTTGCTGGGCTCGATCCCGATATCGCGCAATTGCTCTGCTACCAGAAAACGCTGTTCCTGGTTGGTAACAACTATCGGCGGCTGAGCTTGGGGTAGGGCGACTGCCCTAGCGGCGCACTGCTGCAGCAGGGTCTTGTCGCCGTTCAGCGCGAGGAATTGTTTGGGGTAACCAGCTCTGGAGGCGGGCCACATGCGTGTGCCACTGCCGCCGCAGAGAATGACCGGAACGATGTTCATGATGATGAATTCAGATGGCTGAGTGAACTACTGTTTATATTGAGGCAGCGTCTACTTGCGGAGAAACTGGGGCAATTTACACAGGTTTTTTAGCACCAGCGTATACAAGCCGCCGATGCCGTTGATTTGTTGCGCCCGCAGATCCTCCCGGCTTTTGCGCACGATGTTGGCGAGCGAACGGTTGCTCGCCCCCCCTAAGCGCATGCGAACGAGCACCTGGTCAATGTATGCGAGTTTAGCGCCGTGCTTTCCGACGAAGCGCAGCACAGATTCGTAGTCCGCCGAAATGCGAAACGACGTGTCGAACAATCCTGCCGCCTCATACAGACTGCGCTTAACGTAGAACGTGGGATGCGGCGGCATCCAGCCTCGTAGCAGGCTATTGGGTTTGAACTCGCCGCTACGCCAGTAGCGGATGGTTCGGTTAGGGTCGTTGCTACTCACGTAAAGCAGGTCCCCGTACACGGCGTCAACGTCTCGCTCAGCAAAAGTGCGAGCGATGGTAGCCAGTACCTCGGTATTTTCGAAGAGGTCGTCAGAGTGAAGAAATCCGATGACGTCCCCTGTTGCCGCGCGAATCCCCTTGTTCAGTGCGTCGTAGATGCCCTTGTCCGGTTCGCTGATGAAATACGCAAACCGATGACGGTATTCGTTGAGGATATCGACGGTGCCGTCGCGAGAACCGCCGTCGATCACGATGTACTCGACGTCAGGCCAGGTTTGCGACAGGACCGACTCGATGGCATCTCGCACGGTGGAGCAGCTATTGTAGGTGGCTGTAATGACGCTGATTTTCATAAGGCAAGATCAGGGCGAGGCAAGAGACGCATATAGGGCTCGCGTGTCGGCATAGGTTTTTTCCCAGCTGAACTGCGCAGCCTGGCGAAAGCCTGCTGTGCGCAACCGCATACGTGTAGCGGGATCGCGCAGTCCATCCAGGGCGCTAGAGATGAGGTCAATATCGGCATCTTCGAGCAATAGAGCTGCGTCACCCGCAACATCGGGAATCGAGGATGCGCGCAGTGCGACGACGGCGCATCCGGCTCGCATTGCCTCGATGACGGGAATGCCGAATCCTTCGTAGGCGGAGGGATACAGCAGGCAAAAGGCGCTGTTATAGAGCGCGTTCAGCTCGGCGTCCGTGACGAGTCCCGCGTGCTGATAACGCGTTGGCAGGATGCGATCAAGGAGGGTAATCTCGCTTTCCGAAAATGATCCACCACCAACAGCGACCAAGCGCAAATCCTTATGCCGAGCGACCGCACGTGCGGCTGCCAAGAAATTCTTGTAGCCGCCGCGGGCGCCGACGAACAGCACGACGTTACGGTCGGCATCATCGGGTTGCGCGGTCAGTGGTGCATAGTTTTCTGAAACCCCGTTGTGGATGACCACGACACGATCTTCAGAGATGTCGGGTAAGAACTTCAGTAGATCTCGACGCGTGTTCTCCGAAATGCAGATGATTTTTTCGGAGGCGCGAATCGCCGCAAACTTCTGCGCACTATGCACCCAGCGCCGTGGACCTTTGGCAAAGAGCTCGTATGTGAAGTCGTGTACCGTGGTGACGTTGCGAACTCCGCCGCCGCGAACCACCCGGTAATACGTCGAATGAAAAATCGTTGGACCCTTGATCTGAGGTGCACGATAGCGTTCCAACGTGCGCATCGTAAGCTGCATGGTATCCGGTGATCGCACAATCTCGGCGGGCAGCCTGCCACCGTAGCTGAGCACGCGCATGCTTACCTGATCGCGAGCCAGCCGCCGTAGCAGTTCGTTGGCATAGACCGTGATGCCTCCATGGCTCTGGAGCCGGTAGATGATGGCATCAATGGTCAGGGTTGCACTATGCATGTCGGCATTGGGTGTGTTGTCAATGACTCGCTGCCAGTTGTGCCAGAAAGTCCCGGTATGCGGCAGTCAATCCATTGTCGAAATCCATCTCGTGCGTCCAGCCAAGCTCGCGGATTCGACTGACATCCAACAACTTGCGCATCGTGCCGTCCGGCTTGCTTGTGTCGAATACCAAGCGCCCTTGATAACCGACGGCACGGCACACCGATTCGGCCAGCTCACGAATCGTGATGTCGACACCCGTACCGATGTTGACGAGTGGTGGATGGTCTGCTGTCAGCAATTGGCTGTAGCGGGCATCGTCCAAGTTCGCCAGATGCACGCAGGCGCGCGCCATGTCGGTGCTAAATAGAAACTCCCGGCGGGGTGTGCCGGTTCCCCACACAATCATTTCTTCGGCCCCCGAACACTTGGCGTCATGCGCCTTACGGATCAGGGCTGGAATGACGTGACTATTTTCGGGGTGGTAGTTATCGCCAGGCCCATAAAGATTCGTCGGCATCGCTGCGATAGAGCGGGTGCCGTGCTGACGGTTGAAGGACCAGCAAAGCTCGATTCCTGCAATCTTTGCCAACGCATACGGCTGATTGGTCTGCTCGAGAGGACCCGTCAGCAGGTAGCTTTCCTTGATCGGCTGTGGGCATTCGCGAGGGTAGATGCAACTGGATCCCAGAAAGATCAGTCGATCAACCCCCCGCGCGTGTGCAGCCTGGACGATGTTGCACTCCATCATCAGATTTTGATAGATGAAGTCAGCGCGATAGACATTATTGGCATGAATGCCACCGACCTTTGCTGCAGCCAGAAAAACATGACGTGGCTTTTCCGCGGCAAAGAATGCCTCGACGTCTTGTTGTCTGGTCAGGTCGAGTTCGGCATGTGTGCGAAGGATCAGATTGGTGTAACCGAGTCGTCGCAGTTCGCGCACGATCGCTGACCCGACCATACCGCGATGGCCCGCAACGTAAATTGGAGCATCAAGCTCCATGTATGGCTTTGCGTTGATCATTCGTGATAATCCATCGCCTTGAAACCGTGTGCCTTGACCAATTGGTCACGGCGAGCGGTTTCGTAATCGCTCTTCACCATTTCGCTGACCAATTCCGCGAACGACGTGCGCGGCTTCCAGCCAAGTTTTTGATGAGCCTTCGTCGGATCGCCAAGCAGCGTTTCCACTTCGGTGGGCCGGAAGTAGCGCGGGTCTACTCGAACGACCACTTCGCCAGGCTTGATGGGGCTTTCGTCGCCGGAGTTGGACACCACGATGCCAACCTCGTCGACGCCTGTGCCTTCCCAACGCAATGTGATACCCAGCTCGAGAGCCGCTGCCTCCACGAACTGACGCACGCTGTATTGAACGCCGGTCGCGATCACGAAATCTTCCGGCTGCTCCTGCTGCAGCATCAGCCATTGCATCTCGACGTAGTCGCGCGCATGGCCCCAATCACGCAACGCGTCCATGTTGCCGAGATACAGGCATTCCTGGAGCCCCAGTTTGATTCGAGCTATGGCGCGCGTGATCTTGCGCGTCACAAAAGTCTCGCCACGGATGGGAGACTCGTGGTTGAACAGGATGCCGTTGCACCCATAAATGCCATACGCCTCACGATAATTGACGGTGATCCAGTAGGCATACAACTTCGCAACTGCGTAAGGGCTACGTGGGTAGAAGGGCGTCGTTTCCTTCTGGGGAATTTCTTGCACGAGGCCATAGAGCTCTGACGTGGAAGCCTGATAGAACCTGGTCTTCTTGGCCAAGCCCAAGATTCGGATGGCTTCCAGAATGCGCAGTGCACCAATGCCATCGGCGTTGGCGGTGTACTCCGGCTCCTCGAACGAGACAGCAACGTGACTCTGTGCGGCGAGGTTGTAGATTTCGTCAGGTTGTACCTGCTGGATAATACGGATCAGGCAGGTGGAGTCGGTCAGGTCACCGTAGTGGAGAACGAAGTTACGTCCGCGGACATGCGGGTCTTGATACAGATGGTCAATGCGGTCCGTATTAAAAAGGGAAGCACGCCGCTTGATGCCGTGAACTTCGTAACCTTTGCTCAAAAGAAACTCAGCAAGGTAAGCACCATCTTGTCCGGTGACCCCGGTGATCAGAGCAATTTTTTTTGGTTGAAGTGACATTGTTCTCTCCAAAAATCTATTTCGACTTGCGCGAAGCAAGTAAATCAAAATTTATTCACAAAGATTGCCTTCGCCTAAATTAATAAGAAGATTGCATTTTCTTGTTGTTTCATAGCGAAAGTCGACGTTATTTTTTATCCAATGACTCACGTACGTTTGATACGCCATGACATCCGGGCCAATGATTGGGTCCATGAAGGGGCGTGCAGCTTGTCCGATCAGAAATGCGATAATAATCCATCGTGCCGAGGTTTCTTGCGTTATTGGCTTTGCATTTAGAACCTTGTTCGCTCGGAAGAAGACTGCAAAGCAAAGTACGGCAAATGGGAAGAAGTAATAGCTTAGGCGGAAGAATATAATTGATATTCTGGAAACTAAGGCAATTCCGATGAATAAGAGCGCGCAACAAAAAACGGTGTGCGTAAGATCCTCGGTTTCAAATATTTTTCGTCGACTGGCTAATGCGCATAACAAAGCAGCATCAAGAAAGAATCCAAGCCCAATGACGCTGCGGTTGTAGCGTTCTGAGTCGGCGTAGTATTCCAGTTTGCGAGCGAAGGTATTTGAATCGAGGCCAATTGAGTTTAGAAGCCCGGAAATTTCCTGCAGTTGGCTGAGAAGTAACCCGGATGCTATGCAAAAAATAGCGATTGCGGCGTATCGAAATTGAGCCGGAATCAATAGGATGATCATTGGTGCCATAGCTGCGAGCGCCGATGCGTGAAAAAAAGCAGCCATTGCAACCATTGCAATGTATTGAAGGTATTTTCTTCTGACTAAGTATTCGATACCCAGCAATACAATGGAAAGCGCAAGCGCTTGCCGAATTTGTTCGACGTAAACATACCAGCCGTAGAGAAGGACAAAGCAAAGCACTGCCAATCCGCGGTTTTGCAGTTGCTTGGAAAAGCGAAGCAGACAGAGGACATTGACGATGGCAATGAAAAACACTACAGCTTGGTAGTTCAGTGTTGCTGCCATCGAAAGGATCGCGTGAAAACCTGGTTCAAATTCGAGCAATCCTTCGGAGCAGATGCTTTCCGATAAACATTGGTATGCTTTAAAATAGTTGATCCAGTCGAATCCATTGGCATATCCAAGTCCCCAGAAGCAGAGCAGCGCCAAGCCCGACAACCACACATAGCGGTTGCCGTTCTTTAGTGCCGTTAGGCCGGCGACGAGCGCGTAGAGCGCTGCTAGTTGCATAGGTCGGATCGAAAGGTTAATTGAGGTGCAAAAGGAATCCTTACCCCGGTCTGCAAGCAATTGGGGTGAGGAGCAGCCGCGTCATTTCGTACTTACTTCTCGGTTCGATACACACTTGAAGAGTGAGCGACGTTAGAGCGCAGTTGAATGATGCGATCTACCTCCTCGTCGTCCTTCTGGTCTGCTCGTGGAGCGAACAGCGCGCGGCCGCGCGGGCTAGCATCATCCTCCGGTTCGCAAAGGTAGTAGACCGCAAAACTCTTGCGAAAAATATCCGATGGCTGAGTCAATGGACGCGACATGCCATGCCAAGAGTTTTGTGTCGTATCGAAGAGAATGGCTCGATTGAAGCGCGGCGCGACTTCGACTGCCAGCGCGCCGGGCTGGTTGGTGTCGGGATCGTGATGCCAGAGGCCCAGGTGGCCACCATGCTCCTCCTGCAATTCCGGCGAGAGGTAGATGATGATGTTGAGCTTGCGCTGCAGCTTAAGTTTCGGGTGAATCGAATAGTCAAGGTGGGGGTTTAGGTTGCCACCGGAGGCATGAATGTGCCATCCGCCCCCATGCAATCCGTTATCGGGAAACAAGGGTTTGCCGACTGCGGCGGAGAGCAGCCCAACGAATTCTGGTGAATTCAAATATGAGAACGCCCGGTATGTGAGATCTGGGAATACATTCCAGTCGTTGAGGGCTTTCTTGTCTTCGATTGGGTTCTTGTAATAGAACCACTTCTCCGAATCATATTGGAGAAACTGCTGGCTTAACTGGTGGGCGATGCTCTCTTCAAAGAAGTCATCGATGATGCAGTGATGGAAGGGCTGACCTTGCTGGAAGCTGGCTAAGCTAGCCAGCGTTGACGGCATATTAATCATATTGATTCTCCGGACTCGGTGCCGCGCTTTTTATGCTCGCGGCATTGCTTGTCGTCAAGTTGCTTTCAGTGCGGGCTGCGAGCAGATAAAAGAAAAGCAAGCGCAAAAGTTAATGAGAAGGGAACCTGTCCCTTTGCATATGGCAGTACGTATCGTGCAATAAATTTCAATCGTCCGACCAGATCGGTAGCAACTAGCAGGTTCTTTTGTCGCATAGCCTCTCGATCGGAGTCGCGCCGCCCAAGTTCTGCCAGTTGTTGCTTGACTCGGATGGCACGATTGGTGATGCGCCGCCAGTACCAGCTAAATCGCCGAATTTTCTGGATCGGATTCGTCAGCATCGCACCCATATCATTGTTGCTATGTTGACGATACAGCACAAATGATCGATCCAAATAAACAATGCGTCCATGCAGGGCGGCTTGTAGCGCAAACCATTGATCGTGCATGATGGCGCTACAAGGGACCGGCGTCGCAAGCTTGGCCAAAGCGCGATTGAATCCGACAGAGCAACCATAGACGGAGCTGAACCAGAGCAAATAATCTGCGTGCAGATTCCGCATCGGATCCAAGTTGCGATACCGGTACAGGCTTGGGCTGATCTCCGTTAGGTTTTCAGTCACGATAGTTAAATCCGAGAATACCAGCACAGGAGTATCGGATTTATCACCTTCCGCTTCCGCCGTTGCTGTCACTAGCTCAGATACCTTGTTCGGCAACCAGATATCATCTTGGTCTGCAAACAGGATGTAATCCGCATTGGAATACTCCATGGCCTTGCTGAAATTGGCCGCGACACCGCCTTGCCTCTCAAGGTTTACGATCCGGATTCTGGGTTCTGCTGCAGCCCATGCGTGCAGCATGGGGACGGTTTGATCTTGGGAGCCATCGTCACTGACAAGCAGGGTCCATTGTGCGAAATCCTGCTGTTGCAATGATTGGATAAAGGCATCGAGAAAACGCTCCCCATTGTATGTGGCGAGTACGATGTCGACTGTTTTATTCATTGCACTAAACTATGAGAGTGCGACCCGGTTGCAACGGGCGGGCGCATTTGCAAAAAATCAGCACCATGGCGCCAGTGGCGAGGAACTCGGTAAGGTATACCGAGACAATTAAACCAGTTCCCTTCCAGGCAAAAATCAGTGGGATGGCGTAGATCAGGTGGCAGAACCCGCATATTAGATAGATGCGGCTCATCTTACCCGACTGCCCGGCTCCCAAGAGTCCCCACTGCCCAATCGTGATGGCAATTGCAATAATCAATGGCAAACCAGCAAGCAGCCGAAGGTAAAACGCGGCGGGTTGCAAATCTGGGCCAAGGTAATGCGAGGTAATGGGTTCGCTCCCGAAGATGAATAGAGTGCCGGCAGCGATGGCAAGTGTGACAAGCAACGCGCCTCCTTTTTTCATCAACCGGCGAGCGTCATCTTGTCGGCCTTCAGAAAAGGCCAGACTCACGCGAGGGTAGATTGCTTGGGCAATCGGTTGAAGCACGCCTTGGGCTGCAAAACGCAATTTGTCTGCGGCGCTGAAATAAGCGACATCGCTCGATGTGCCGAACAAACCGAGAAGGACCGTATTCAGTGTCGTATAAAAACTGATCGCGATATTGGCCAGAAACATCGACCATCCGTCTTTCATCGCTGCCCACGTGCCTTGCCACGACGGACGAAGCAAGGACGCGGTGCGGTGATACCGAATCAGTCCCACGGCTATCAAGCCGGCAAAGAGAGTTCCTGCATTTTGAAGTACCGCCGCAGACACCAAGTCTCGATCATCGTGAACCGTGAGAAAGATTGCGATAACAGCTAGGATGCGAGCCGTGCTGGAGGCAAGCACTAGCAGTTTCATGTCCTCCAGACCTTGAAAGAGCCAGAGTGGTAACAGCACACTCCCAATCACGCCGACATAACTTGCTGACACGAGCAATGCCATACCCTCGAACTTTGGCACGATGCTGACCAATGCCATCACAAAGGCGTACCCGGCGGCTGCGAGGACGGTTTTCGCTGCAAGTGTGTCCGTGAAAATGCGCGACACCGCTTGCCGGTCGCTTCGGGCAATGGAGATGCGACGAGTTGCGGTCAGATTGAATCCGTACTCAGTTAGCATTACCAAGTACTGTGTCAACGCTTGCGCAAGAGCAAGGCGTCCGAACGCATTCACGCTGAGCACGCGACCAAGATATGGCAGCGTCAGCAGCGGGAGCAGATAGTTCGACGCTTGAACGATCGTCAACAGCAGGATATTGGTGCGCAACTTCGCCATGAATGCTATTTGGCAGCTCCTGCTGATACATAGTCGCGCAATGATGCGGCCGCGAGATCCTTGGCCGACAACACTGGTTCTCCACTTAGGGGCCAGTTGATCCCGATGTCGGAGTCGTTCCAGGCAATGCTGCGCTCATATTCCGGGTACCAGTAGTCCGTCGTCTTGTAGAGGAAGTCCGCCGAGTCAGACATTACATAGAACCCATGTGCGAATCCTTCCGGAATCCACAGCTGGCGGTGGTTTTCCGCAGATAGGATTTCTCCAACCCATTGGCCAAACGTAGGCGACCCGACCCGAACGTCTACCGCAACGTCAAAGACCTTGCCCAACACAACGCGTACGAGCTTACCTTGCATATGTCGCGATTGTAGATGTAGTCCGCGCAGGACCCCCCGTGCTGATCGCGAATGGTTGTCCTGGACGAAATTGACTTGACGACCTACAGCCTGCTCAAAGGCGCGCGCATTGAAGCTCTCAAGAAAAAAGCCTCGTGCGTCGCCAAATACCTTAGGTTCGAGCAGCTTGACTTCTGCAATGCTGGTTTCAATGACGTTCATAAAGGATCTTGTCCTCAAGAATCTTTAGCAGATACTCGCCGTAGCCGCTCTTTTTGAGCGGTGCGGCCAACGCCTGAAGCTTGGCGGCATCGATATAGCCCAGTCGGTACGCAATCTCTTCGGGGCAGGCCACCATCAGTCCTTGGCGCTTTTGCAGTGTGGCAATGAAGTTGGCCGCTTCCTGAAGCGACTCGTGCGTGCCTGTGTCGAGCCACGCGTGTCCGCGGCCGAGGATTTCTACCTGCAGGGCCTTGTCGGCGAGGTAACGCCTATTGACATCCGTGATCTCCAGTTCCCCTCGCGGTGAGGGGCGGACTTCGCGGGCGATTTCACACACTCGGTTGTCATAGAAATAGAGTCCCGTGACGGCGTAGCTCGAGCGCGGATTAAGCGGCTTCTCTTCGATCGAAAGTGCCTGGAATGTCTTGTCGAATTCGACCACACCGTAGCGCTCCGGATCGTGTACGTGGTAGGCGAAAACGGTTGCACCGCTGGTTTTGGCGTTGGCCTTGGCGAGTTGGGCGACCAAGTCGTGACCATAGAAAATATTGTCGCCAAGGATCAGCGCCGAAGGATCGTTGCCGATGAAGTCGGAGCCGATCAGGAACGCTTGAGCAAGGCCGTCGGGAGAGGGTTGCACCGCGTAGCGGATATTGATGCCCCACTGAGCGCCATCTCGCAGCAATTGCTCGAATCGCGGTGTGTCGGACGGCGTTGAAATGATCAGCACGTCTCGAATACCCGCCAGCATCAGCGTGCTGAGCGGGTAGTAGATCATCGGCTTGTCGAAAACCGGAAGCAGCTGTTTGGACAGCGACTGAGTAATGGGATAGAGCCGCGTGCCGGAACCGCCCGCCAGGATGATGCCCTTGCGTTTCATTTTTTTGCGCCTTCCAGGTTTGCAATCAAGTTGACTGCGGCTCTGACACCGTCCTGCCACGCGGGCAGGCGCACATCAAAAGCCGCACGTATCTTCTCCGTGGCCAACACCGAATTTGCAGGCCGGGCGGCTGGCAGCGGGTACTCCGTGGCGGGAATGCCGACAATGCCTTCGGCATCAAGCGTGAGCGGCAGGCCAGCCCTGTGAGCGAGATCAACAATGTAAGTTGCGTACTCGTACCAACTTGTGCGCCCACTTGCCGTCAGATGGAAAAGGCCGCTTACCGTGCTTCCCGAACTGCGCCGCAGCACGTTTCGCAAAACCTGGGCCGTAACGTCTGCGATCAGGTCAGCACTGGTCGGTGCGCCAAATTGGTCCGCGACGACACGTAACGATGTGCGCTCTTTGGCGAGCCGAAGGATTGTCTTCAGGAAATTCTGTCCATAGGCGCAATATACCCAGGACGTTCTAAGGACGACACCATTGGGGGTGTCCAAGACAGCCAAGTCGCCTTGCAGCTTGGAGCGGCCATAGATCGACGCCGGGTTCGGGGAATCGGTCTCAATGTATGGGGAGGTCTTCGTTCCGTCGTAGACGTAGTCGGTGGAGTAGTGAATGAGCGCGGCGTCTAGAGCGCGCGATTCCTCGGAGAGGATGGCCGGTAATTCGGCGTTGATCGTTGTAGCGCCGGCTTCATCCTGCTCTGCTCGGTCGACCGCAGTGTAGGCTGCAGCGTTGACAATCGAGATGGGTCGAACAGTGCGGACCAGGGCGCGAACGTCAGAAGCCTGGCTAAGGTCGCACTCCTTGCGGCTCACGGGAATCACGTCGGCAAGAATAGATAGCGAGCGCTGCAGGGCATAGCCGACTTGACCATTTGCGCCCAGCAACAAAATGCGCGGCTCAGCCATAGTGCAGCTTGGTCCAGTCTCGATAGGCCCCCGAGACGGCATTTTGGACCCAGTTTGGGTTATCGAGATACCAGCGAACGGTCTTGCGCAGGCCCGATTCGAACGTCTCCGCTGGGCACCAGCCAAGCTCCCGCTCCATCTTGGTGGCATCAATCGCATAACGTAGATCGTGCCCAGGCCGGTCCGCTACGAACGTGATCTGATCTCGATATGACCCGTGTGCCTTGGGACTCATTTCATCCAACAAGTCGCAAATGGTTTGCACTACTTCCAGATTCGTCTTCTCGTTGCGGCCGCCGATGTTGTAGGTTTCTCCGACGCGACCATGCTGAAGCACGGTGCGGATTCCAGCGCAATGGTCGGTGACGTAGAGCCAGTCTCTGACATTGGAACCATTGCCATAGACCGGCAGCGGTTTGCTCTCCAATGCATGGGTGATCATCAGGGGAATCAACTTCTCCGGGAAGTGATATGGCCCATAGTTGTTTGAGCAGTTGGTCGTGAGAACGGGCAAACCGAAGGTGTGATGGTAGGCCCGCACTAGGTGGTCGGAGCCCGCCTTGGAAGCCGAATACGGGCTATTTGGGGCGTAAGCCGTTGTTTCGGTGAATGCCGGGTCTTTGGGTCCCAGCGTGCCATAGACCTCGTCTGTCGAGACATGGTGGAAGCGAAAGCTTTCCTTGAGGCCGCCCTCAAGCTGGTTCCAGTACGCGCGAGTTGCCTCCAGCAGAGTGAACGTACCAACGACGTTCGTCTGGATGAAATCCGCCGGACCATGGATCGATCGATCGACGTGGCTTTCTGCCGCAAAGTGCACGATTGCTCGTGGGGTGTACTTAGCCAGCAGTTCATCCATTGCCACGCGATCGCAGATGTCGGCGCGCACGAACGTATGCCGGGCATCTCCCTCTAGCGACGCGAGCGACATCAGATTGCCGGCGTAAGTGAGCTTGTCGACGTTGACCACCGGCTCATCGCAACCGCGCAGCCAATCCAGAACGAAGTTGGCGCCGATGAAACCAGCGCCGCCAGTAATCAAAATCATGCGATTGTCGAGTCGTTGTTGCGCGCAGAAGAACTTGGACGAGGGCTGCGCGGTGGGGAAAGAGGCGGATGGCTCACAGGAGCCAGCCAAGTATTATAAAGGGCAAGCGGTTAGAATCCGAAACCACTTGTAACATTTCCGCGCGCTCGGCTCTCCAGTGCGCCTAGAGCCTCATGACACACCTAAATCCCACCATCTTCAAAGCCTACGACATCCGCGGCATCGTCGGAAAAACCGTCGACGCTGACACCGCCCGCCTGATCGGCCGGGCCTTTGGTTCGGCAGCCCGCGCCAAGGGCGAGTCGGCCGTGGTGATCGGCCGCGATGGCCGCCTGTCGGGTCCGGAGCTGCTGGCTGCACTCGCGGACGGCCTGCGCGCAAGCGGCGTCGATGTGATCGATCTGGGGCTGGTCGCCACGCCGATGGTCTACTTCGGCACCAACATCGAGCTGGCCGGCCGTCGCGCCACGTCGGGCGTGATGGTCACCGGCAGCCACAACCCGCCGGACTACAACGGCTTCAAGATGGTGCTCGCCGGCCAGGCCATCTACGGCGATGAGATCCAGGCGCTGCGCACGCGCATCGAGCAGGGCGACTTCACCGAAGGCGCGGGCGGGTACGTGCAGGTGGACATCCGCCAGCAGTACATCGACCGCATCGTCTCCGACGTCAAGGTGAGCCGCCCGATGAAGATTGCCGTGGACTGCGGCAACGGCGTGGCGGGGGCCTTCGCGCCGGCGCTGTTCCGGGCGATGGGCTGCGAGGTGACGGAGCTCTTCTGCGAGGTCGATGGCCACTTCCCCAACCACCATCCGGATCCGGCGCACGTCGAGAACCTGCAAGACCTCGTGCGCACGCTGCAGACGACCGACTGCGAGCTCGGTCTCGCGTTCGACGGCGACGGCGACCGTCTCGGCGTGGTGACCAAGGACGGCCAGGTGATCTTCCCCGACCGCCAGCTGATGCTGTTTGCGCAGGAGGTCCTCTCGCGCAACCCGGGCGGCGAGATCATCTTCGACGTGAAATGCACGGGCAAGCTGGCGCCGTTCATCCGCGAGCACGGCGGCCGCGCGACGATGTGGAAGACCGGTCATTCGCTGGTCAAGGCAAAGCTCAAGGAAACCGGCGCGCCGCTCGCCGGCGAGATGAGCGGCCACATCTTTTTCAAGGACCGCTGGTACGGTTTTGACGATGGCCTGTACACGGGCGCGCGCCTGCTCGAGATCGTCTCGCGCCTGGCCGACCCGAGCGCCACGCTCAATGCCCTGCCGAACTCGCACTGCACGCCGGAGCTGCAGCTGAAGTGCGCCGAGGGCGAGCCCTTCGCCCTGCTGGACAAGATCAAGGCGAACGCGACGTTCGAGGGCGCCAAGGAAGTCATCCGCATCGACGGCGTGCGCGTGGAATACGAAGACGGCTTCGGCCTGGCGCGGCCGTCCAACACCACGCCCGTGGTGGTGATGCGCTTCGAGGCGGACAACGATGCCGCCATGGCGCGCATCCAGGCGCAGTTCCGCCGCGCGATCCTGGCCGAGAAGCCGGACGCGCAACTGCCGTTCTGATCGAGCGGTTCGCACTCATGAGGTTGGGGGAAAGGATGGCGGCATGCGTGTGCTGATCGTCAAGGTGTCGTCGCTTGGCGATGTGGTGCATTGCACGCCGGTGGTGGCCGATATCCTGCGCGCGCATCCGGAGGCCGAGATCGACTGGGTGGTCGAGGAGGGCTTTGCTGGCATCGTGCGCATCGTGCGCGGCGTGCGCGAGGTGATTCCGTTTGCGCTGCGGCGCTGGCGCAAGTCGCTCGGCGCTGGCAAGACGTGGAACGAGATGGCGGCGTTTCGGCGTGCGCTGCGCACGCGGCCGTACGATGCCGTGCTCGATACGCAGGGGCTGATCAAGACGGCGCTGATTGCCACGCAGGCCAAGCTCGCACCGAATGGCTTCGTCGCGGGGCTCGGCAACCGTACGGACGGCGCGGGCTACGAGCCGTTGGCGAGGCTCTTCTATCAACGCAAGATCATGATGGAGCCGCGCATCCACGTGGTCGAGCGTTCGCGCCGCATGGTGGCCGAGGCGCTGGGCTACGCGCTGCCCGATACGATCGATTTTGGCCTGCAGCCGCCGGCGGAGCTGCCGTCCGCTCTGCCGCGCCCGTACGTGGCCCTCGTGCATGCGACGTCGCGCGCCGACAAGGCGTGGCCCGAGGCCGCGTGGGTCGAGGTTGCGCGTGAGCTGCTGGCCCGCGATTACGCGATCGCCCTGCCGTGGGGCAGCGAGGCCGAGCGCCGCACGAGCGAGTCCATCCGCGAGGCGATCGTTGCGGCGGTGCCTGGCACGGTCGGCCGCGTGGTGATTCCGCCGCGCATGTCGCTGCCCGACGTGACGGCGTTTCTCGATCAGGCGACGGCGGTGGTAGGCGTCGACACCGGCCTCGTACACATCGCCGCTGCGCTGTGCAAGCCGACGGTGGCGCTCTACAACTTCACCACATCGTGGCGCACGGGCGGCTACTGGACGCCCAATGTGCACGACCTCGGCAGCGCCGACGCCCATCCGACCAGCGCGCAGGCGCTCGATGCGCTGTGCGCGCTGGGTGTGCTGTGATGCTGCGCGTCCTGTATCGCTGGCTGTGGCGCATTGCGCTGCCCTTTGCGCTGCTGCGCCTGTGGTGGCGCGGGCGCAAGGAGCCCGGATACCGCCAGCACGTCGGCGAGCGCCTCGGGTTCTATCCGCCGCGCGTCAATCCCGATCGTCCGCTGCTGTGGGTGCATGCCGTATCGGTGGGCGAGACGCGTGCCGCCCAGCCGCTCATCGATGCGCTGCTCGCGCGTTTTCCGCACCACGCCGTGCTGCTCACGCACATGACGCCGACTGGCCGCCGCACCGGCGCCGAGTTCGCAGCGCAACGCAACGGGCGCGTCATCCAGGCGTATCTGCCATACGACCTGCCCAGCGCCGTTGACCGCTTCCTGCGCCATTTCCGGCCGCGCCTGGGGTTGCTGATGGAAACCGAGATCTGGCCGGTGCTGATCGAGCGCGCGTACGCTGCCGGTGTGCCGATGGTGCTCGTCAACGGGCGCCTGTCCGCGCGCAGCCACCGGCGTACGGCCCGTCTGGGCGATGCCGCGCGCGAAACCTACGCGCAACTGGCCGCCGTGCTTGCACAGACGCCCGACGATGCCGACCGCTACCGTTCGCTCGGCGTGCCGCGCGTGCGCGTGACGGGCAATCTCAAGTTCGACATCACGCCGCACGTCGACCAGATCATGGCCGGCCGCATGCTGCGCGACGCGTTGGGCGGCCGCGCCGCCTGGGTGGCCGCCAGCACGCGCGAAGGCGAGGAGCCGCTGCTGCTCGAGGCGTGGCAGGCGCACCGTGCGCAGCACGTCGGCAGGCGGCATGCGCTGCTGATCCTGGTGCCGCGGCATCCGCAGCGTTTTGACGAGGTGGCGCAACTGGCCGAGCGTGCCGGCCTGCGGGTCGTGCGCCGCAGCGCGCTGTCGATCTCGGCGGACGGCGTGGCGGGCGAGCTCTCGCTGGCAGAGGCCGATGTCCTGCTCGGCGATTCGATGGGCGAGATGGCGCTGTACTACGCCGCCGCCGAGGCCGCGTTCATCGGCGGCAGCCTGTTGCCGCTGGGCGGGCAGAACCTCATCGAAGCCTGCGCCGTCGGTACGCCGGTGGTTATCGGCCCGCATACGTTCAACTTTGCGCAGGCCACGCGCGACGCCGTGGCGGCGGGCGCCTGTATCCAGGTCGACGATGCGGCCGCGGTCACGCGCGTGATCGACACGTGGCTCTCCGACCCCGATGCGCGCGAAGCCGCGTCCCGCGCCGCACTTGCCTTTGCCGCCACGCACGGCGGTGCGACGGCGCGTACCGTGGAGGCGGTGGCATCACTGGTGCTGCCGACGCTGTAGCCGTGCATCGTCGGCACGAAAAGTGCGAACTCATCGCGAACCGGGCAGACTAACGGCTCTTTGCGCATTTGCATTTCGTCATTGTTCACGACTGTTCATGTCTCAACCGAATCGTCCCACGCCCACCTTGCTGCGGACGCCGCGCCGTGTGGTGCTGACGGCCGCAGCCCTGGCGGTATTGACCGCTGCCACCATCATTGGCGCCGGCTGCATGACGCCGACGGCTTCGTCCGGGGCCGCCGCCGCGGTCGCCGCCTCCGCATCCGAGCCGCACGCTGCGGCATCGGCCGCCGCCGCTGATAAACCGAGGCCGGCCAATGCCGCGCCCAACCCCGGCCAGGCCACGCTGACTCAGGCTCAAGGCGAGGGCCGCTCGCGCTTTGTGCTGATCCGTTGGCAAGAGCCCGGCATGGCGCCCAAGGTATTGCCCTCCAGCGAAGACGACGGCGCCGATGCGGCCGCGCAGCCGCTGTCCATCGAGTTCAGCGCCGGCCTGGAGGCCGCCAACGGCGTGGCGTCGGGCTACTCGGGCTGCAACCGCTTCACGGGGCCGTACGAAAAGCTCGCGTCGGGCATGCGCTTCGGCAACCTGGTATCGACGCGCATGGCCTGCGATCCGGCACGCATGGAGCTGGAGAATGCGTTCCTGGAGGCGCTCAAGTCGCCGCTGGCGACCGTAGGCATGCAGCCTTCCGCCAGCGGCACCCACGGCCGCCAGGTCATCTGGAAGACGGCCAGCGGCGCGCTGCTCCAGTTTGCCGAGCGCCCGCTGCCGCCGCGTGGCCAGTCACACTGATCAGCGCTTGGCAGATTGCGCTGCGGCCTTTGCGGGCCCCGTCCTGGCGACGCGCGCCGGCAGCGCGGTGATGTCGCTCGAGCCGCTGGCCGTGAGGAGCGTGTTCACCTGGATCACGTCTGCCTCGCTGAGTGTGCCGGCCGCGGACTTGAGCCGCAGGCCGTTGACGATCGTGTCGTAACGCGCGCGCGCGAGGTCACGCCGGGCCTGGAAGAGCTGCGCCTGCGCGTTGAGCACATCGGTGCCGATACGCACGCCGACACCGTAGGCGAGCTGGTTCGACTCATACGCCGTGCGTGCCGAGAGTTCGGCGGCTTCCAGCGCCTTCACCTGGGCCAATCCCGCAATCACGCCGATATACGCTTGCCGGGCGCCTTGCTCGGCAGAGCGGCGGGCGAATTCGAGGTCGTTCGCGGCCTTGGTCTCCAGTGCGATGTTCTCGCGCACGCGCGACTGGATCGCCCCACCCGCAAAGATCGGGATGGACACCTGTACCCCGATCTGCGAGCTGTCAAAGCGCGCGCCGCCGGGCAGCGAAGGCAGGTACTGGTTGCCGCTGGCATTCGTGTGGCCGGTCTGCGCGACGAGGTCCACGGAGGGCAGGTGGCCGGCCGCGGCCTTCTTCACATCGCGTTCGGCGCTCTGCAGGTTGTACTGCGCCAGCGCGACCTGCAGGTTGCCGGTGCGCGCTTGGTCCACCCACGGTTCGGCGGCAGCGGGCTCCGGTTGCGGCAACGTGGCTCCGGCGCGAACGCCTGCCAGCGTGCCGACGGGTTCGCCCACGATCTGCCTCAGCGCCGACTGCTTGACCTCAAGGTCGCTGCGCGCGGCGATGACGCTGGCTTCGATCGCGTCGCGGCGGGCCTGCGCGTCGTTCGCATCGGTGATGTTGGCGTTACCGACGTCGAAGTTGCGGCGCGCCTGTTCGTACTGCTGCTGGATCGCATCGCGCTGCGCGAGCGCGAGCTGCAGCGTGTCCTGCGCGTTGAGCACGTCGAAGTACGCCTGCGCCGTCCGGGTGATGAGGTCGAGCTGCGCTTGCGCGAGCGATGCTTCGGCGGCCTGGGCGGCAATCTCGCCTTGCTTGTAGGTCTCCCAGCGGTCCCAGCGGAACAGCGGCTGCGAAAGCGACAGCGTCCAGCCCGTCGACGAGAACGTCTTGTTGAAATCGACCGGCGCGTTCTGATCGAAGATGATGCGCGTCGTGCTCCACGCACCGCCCACCTGCGGCAGCAGGCCGGCGCGGCCCTGCGTGAGCTTCTCGCGCTGCGCGAGCGACTGCGCGCGCGCCGACGCGAATTGCGGATCGTTGGCCAGCGCGGCGCGGTAGGCGGAAAGCAGATCGGTCGCGGCCGCTGCGCCCGCCGGGGCCTGGGCCCAAGCGAACATCGGCATCATCGACGCGCACAGCACAACAAGTGCACCGCGCGCGGCCATCCGCGTGCGGCTACTGCGAGCAACAGTCATAAAGCCCCCGAGCGAGGAAAACGTTCGGAAGGCAGCGCGGACCACCGGGCGTGGTCCGCGTGGCTTCCCCAATCAGTACGTCGTCATCTGCGGGTCCACCTGGTTGGCCCAGGCATGGACGCCGCCCTGCAGGTTGTAGACGCGGGCCGGATCGAAGCCCGCACGCGTGATCAGAAACTGCGCAACCTGCGCGCTGCGTCCGCCGTGGTGGCAGATGCAGACGATGTCTTGGTCAGCATCCAGCTCGCCCGCACGTGCAGGAATCTGGTCCATCGGGATATGCGTGATCCCGGGCAGGGCACAGATTTCGAGCTCTTCCGCCCAGCGCACGTCGAGCAGGACGGGCTTCGCGCGCGATGCGTCGGCGAGCCATTGGGCGAGGGCGGTGGGAGCGAGCTGTTGCATGGTGATTGGGGCAGTCGGGGCGGGGTCAGAAGCGGAAGTGCGAGGGCGCGGGAATTCCGACCAGCGGTGCCACGTACGTCTCGAACAGGTTGCGCGTCTGGTATTCGGTGTTCGAGATGCGCGTGATGAGCTGCGCTTCCATGACCGGCGCGCCGCCGACGAAGATCGACAGGCGGCCACCCACCTTGAGCTGCTTGAGCAGCGCTTCCGGCACGGCCGGCACCGAGCCCGACACGCAGATCACGTCGTAGAGGCCATCGCCCCAGCCTTGGGCGCCGCTGGCTTCGACGACGTCGACGTTCGTCACGCCGTTGCGCGAGAGGTTGTCGCGTGCAAAGGCGACGAGTTCGGGCACGACGTCCAGCGTGGTGACCTGGCGGCCGCGATGCGCCAGCAGGGCTGCCATGTAGCCGGAGCCGGCTCCCACTTCGAGCACGTCTTCATGCTTGCGCACGGCCAGTTCCTGCAGCACGCGGGCCTCCACGCGCGGGGCCAGCATGTTCTGGCCGCCGGGCAGCGGGATTTCCATGTCGACGAAGGCCAGCGCGCGGTAGGCCTCAGGCACGTAGTGCTCGCGCTTGACGACCGTCAGCAGGTCTAGCACGTCGGTATCGAGCACGTCCCACGGACGGATTTGCTGCTCGATCATGTTGAACCGGGATTTTTCGATGTCCATGGGCATGCCTTCCATGCGGAGCAAATGATGCGAATGAGGGTTTGACGACAAACCCGGCATTTTAGCAAGTCCGGAGGACATTCCGGCAGCGGTTGTCATGACGTGGCGCCTTCATCGGGATTGCCGCGCGTGGCCGGGTTGCGCCAGGGCTGGTCGGTGAGGGCAGGCAGCGGCGGAACCGTCGCGCCGACCGCCGGATTGCGCAGCACGCCGTGCAGCAACAGCGAGACCACGTGCGAGATGAACGCCCTTGGGTCGAGCTGCCGATGCGAACACGGGCCGAAGGAGTGCTTCCACAGCATCAGGAAGATCATCGGCGCGGCCATCGTCAGGGTGGTCAGGTCGATATCGACGTTGCGCAATTCACCGCGCGCCATGCCGCGCTCGAGGATGCGCGCGAACAGCCGGTCGCAGCGTGCGATGACTTCCTCGTGGTAGTACTGCGCCAGGTCCGGGAAGTTGCCCGATTCGGCCATCAGCAGCTTGGTCAGGCCAGAGGCGGGGGATTCGCCGATCAGCTCCCACCAGCCCATCAGGATTTCGTGCAGCAGCGCCTCGGTGGTGCCCTCGAAGGTGTCGATGAAGGCTTCGCCCTCAGCCAGCGCGGGCAGGAGGTTTTCCTGCACGACGGCCTTGAACAGCTCTTCCTTGTTGGCGAAGTACAGGTAGACCGTGCCCTTGGACACACCCGCCGCCGAGGCCACGTCCTCGAGCCGTGTGGCCGCGTAGCCGCGCGCCACGAACAGGTTCAGCGCGGCGGCAACCAGTTCCTGCGGACGCGCCTCTTTGCGGCGGGTCCAGCGTTTGGCGGAAGACTCGGAATCTCGATCGGTCACGACGGCAACAACGGTAGGGCGGGTCACGCGGCAAGCGCCACTGACTCGCAGATAACTTACTTTCGGGTCATTAATGTACGCACGCTGTACAGATGGGTCAAGCGACATCGACGCTGTCAATCAGATCAGGGCTCGAAGTGCACGCATTGTGCTAGTGCACAATAGCGGCTTCTGCCTTGATGTCACCGACTCGCACGGCCATGGATTGCCGACCTCACTGTGGGGCATGCTGCATCGCGCCCTCGATCTCCAGCCCGATCCCCGGGATGCCCGGCGGCAAGCCGGCGGGCGTGCGGTGCGTGCAACTGGACGAGGCCAACCGCTGTCGCATCTTCGGCCGGCCGGAACGCCCGGCCGTATGCGGCAGCCTGCGGCCGGAGCCCGACATGTGCGGTGCCTCGGCCGTGCACGCCATGCAGTTCCTGACCCGGCTCGAGGCCGCCACTGCAAGCTCCTGATGCCTGATGTGCCATGACCGATTCTGAAATTTCCACGCCGTTCGTGCGCGCCCGCCGTGTCCGCTGGTGGGCGGGCGCCGCCGCCATGGCGGTGTCCATTGCCGCCATGCTCGTCGCCTGCATGCCGACGGGCTGGACGGGCGACGGCTACACCTTCTCGCGCAGCCAGATGCAGGATGCGCTCGCCCGCAAGTTTCCGTTTCAGCGGCGCTTTCTCGGCTTCTTTGACGTGACGCTGTCCAATCCGCAGGTGGCGCTGGACCCGGCGCGCAACCGCATCGCCATCCAGGCCGATGCACGCGTGGAAAGCGGCCTGTTTCGTGAACCGCTGACCGGCCCGCTGGCCGTCTCCAGCGGCCTGCATTACGACGCGCCCACACGTTCCATCCGCCTCGATCAACCGAGCGTCGACCGCTTTGACCTGCAGAACGTGCCCGGCGGCGTCGGCCCGCAGATCAGCGCGATCGGTTCGCTGATCGCCGGGCAGTTGCTCAACGATTACGCCGTCTACACCTTCAAGCCCGACCAGCTGAAAGTGGCTGGCATTGCTGTGGAGCCCGGTACAATCACGGTTTTGCCCGAAGGCGTGCACGTCCAGGCCAAGCGGCCTTGAACCCGGTGCACCCCTCAGCGCTTCGTTTTTCTTCCCCTGTTTGCTCACTGCATGGACATCGCACTCGCCATCAAAGCGCTGATTCTCGGCATCGTCGAAGGCCTGACCGAGTTCCTTCCCATCTCCAGCACCGGTCACCTGATCCTCGCCGGCCAATTGCTCGACTTCAATGACGAGAAAGGCAAGATCTTCGAGATCGTGATCCAGTTCGGTGCCATCCTGGCGGTGTGCTGGGAGTTCCGCCACAAGATCATCGACGTGGTGAAGGGCCTGCCGAACGACCCGCGGCAGCAGCGCTTCGCGATCAATGTGATCGTGGCGACGATTCCTGCGATCACGCTCGCGCTGATCTTCGGCAAGGCCATCAAGGCGCATCTGTTCAACCCCATCGTGGTGGCGTCGGCGTTCATCGTCGGCGGTTTCGTGATCCTGTGGGCGGAATGGCGCGAGCGCCATCGCGGCGAAACGCACGACCCGCGCGCCAATGCGCTGCTCGAAGCGGCCAAGGCCGGCGCGCCGCGCATCGAGACGCTGGACGACCTGCGCATCTCCGACGCCATCAAGGTGGGCTTCGCGCAGTGCTTTGCGCTGATCCCGGGCACGTCGCGTTCGGGTGCCACCATCATCGGCGGCCTGCTGTTCGGGCTGTCGCGCAAGGTAGCGACGGAGTTCTCGTTCTTCCTCGCGATTCCGGTCATCTTCGGTGCGACGGTCTACGAGATGTACAAGTCGCGCGCGCTGCTGTCGGCCGACGACCTCTCGATCTTCGCGGTGGGCTTCGTGGCGGCGTTCATCTCGGCATTCTTCTGCGTGCGCTGGCTGCTGAAGTTCATTGCCACGCACGATTTCCGTGGTTTCGCGTGGTATCGGATCGTCTTCGGCATCATCGTGCTGGTGACGGCGTACACGCACCTCATCGCCTGGCAGCCCTAAGCCGCCGGCAAGCATTTCCCTTCCTCGGCGCGCGGCTTTCGCGCCGTCTGCACGATCGGGCGGATTCGGACACACTGGCGGTTTCTTCCGTCAGCCGCTGACAACCGGATCGCCTGATCATGAGTGCACTTTTCCAGCCTTTTTCCCTGCGCGGTCTCACGCTCGAGAACCGCATCGTCATCTCGCCCATGTGCCAGTATTCGGCCGACAACGGCCGGGCGGCAGCATGGCACCACACGCACCTGGGCAGCCTGTCGCTGTCGGGTGCAGGCTTGCTCATGATCGAGGCGACGGCCGTGTCGCCCGAGGGCCGTATCACTCACGGCTGCCTGGGTTTGTGGGACGACGCAACCGAGGCGGCGCTGGAGCGCACGCTTGCGGCCATTCGCCAGAACGCGCTGGTGCCGTTCGGCATGCAGATCGCACATGCCGGCCGCAAGGCGTCAAGCGCGCGCCCGTGGGAGGGCGGCGCGCTGCTGCCGCTGGACGTTGGCGGCTGGGAGACGATGGGCCCCTCCGCATTGCCGCAGCGCCCCGAAGAACGCGCCCCGCGCGAGATGACCGATGCCGACCTCGCCCGCGTGCGCGAGCAGTTTGTGGAGACCGCCCGCCGTGCGGTGCGCCTTGGCATGGCGGCCATCGAACTGCACTGCGCGCACGGCTATCTGCTGCACGAATTCCTCTCCCCGATCGCCAACCGGCGCACCGATGCGTACGGCGGTTCGCGCGAGAACCGCATGCGTTATCCGCTGGAGATTTTCGATGCCGTGCGCGCCGTGGTGCCTGACAACATCCCGGTGGGCGTGCGCGTGTCGGCCACCGATTGGGTCGAGGGCGGCTGGACGCCAGAAGATTCGGTGGTGTTTGCGCAGGCATTGCGCGCGCGTGGCTGCGACTGGATCGATGCCTCCTCAGGCGGCGTGTCGCCGCTGCAGCAGATTCCGCTGTCGACGGGCTACCAGGTACCGTTCGCCGAGAAGATCCGCAACGAGGCCGACATCCCGACCATCGCCGTGGGCCTCATCAACGAGCCGCATGAGGCCGAGGCGATCGTGGCCGAGGGTCGCGCCGATCTCGTCGCCATCGGTCGCGCCTTCCTCTACAACCCGCATTGGGCATGGGCCGCCGCCGCCGAGCTTGGCGCGACGGTCAAGGCGCCGCCGCAATACTGGCGCGCCTTCCCGCGCCACGCCAAGAACCTCTTTGGCGAGACGCATTTCGGCGCGCGTTGATGTGCGCGCCGGCCGTGGTCAGCCGCGCTTGCGGAAGACCACGTCCCACACGCCGTGCCCGAGGCGCAGGCCGCGCTTCTCGAACTTGGTGACGGGGCGATAGTCCGGGCGCGGTGCGAAGCCGTCCGCGGTGTTTTCGAGCATCGGCTCCGCAGACAGCACCTCCAGCATCTGGTGGGCGTATTCCTCCCAGTCCGTCGCGCAGTGCAGGTAGCCGCCCGGCTTCAGGTGTGCGGCAAGGCGCGCCACGAACGGCCCCTGGATCAGGCGCCGCTTGTGGTGGCGCTTCTTGTGCCACGGGTCCGGAAAGAACACGTGGATGCCATCCAGTGTGCCTTCCGCAATCATGTGCTCGAGCACTTCCACCGCGTCGTGCGACACGATGCGGATGTTGCCGATGTCGCGCTCGCCAATCAGCTTGAGCAGCGCGCCCACGCCGGGCTCGTGCACTTCCACGCCCAGGAAATCGTCATCCGGACGCAATTGCGCGATGTGCGCGGTGGTCTCGCCCATGCCGAAGCCGATTTCGAAGATGCGCTTGGCGCCGGTACGGCGGAACGCGGCATCCCAGTCGAGCGGTTCGGTGGCGTAGGGCAGCAGGAAGCGCGGGCCGAGCGCTTCGATGGCACGCTGCTGGCCGCTGGAGGTGCGGCCGGCACGGCGCACGAACGAACGGATGCGGCGCAGGTGGCCGACTTCCGTGCCGGGGTCGGCGTCTGCTGCGGCGTTGGTATCTTGCGATTCCGGCGTGGCGTCGTCGGGGCCGGTGCCCGGTTGTTCAGTGGGCTGCATGAGGATCCCGGTGCCAGCACTGCGTCAGGCGCAGCAGGCAACAAAAAAGCCGCCGAGGGCGGCTGCAGGCTGTTCGGTGGAGCGGGCGATGGGAATCGAACCCACGGCTCTAGCTTGGGAAGCTAGGGTATTACCATTATACGACGCCCGCGTAGCCCCACATTCTATGCGGGGTTGCGGCGGTTCAGCAAGCTGAGAGCGTGGAGGGTGGCGTGAAAAGTGGCGCCACCGCCACTCCGCTCGCTGCATTCGCTGGCGCCTGTCTCCCCCCTAAACCCCCTGGCTCGCTAGCAAGTAGCGTAGCAGGAGCAGTTCAATCATAGCCCCTGCAGATGCTGGCGCTCGCGAGACCATGGTTGTCTCTGCAAAAGATGCGCATTGCCTCGCCAGGTGAGTCCGATGTGGTCGGAATCCAATAATTGCTTACCACCAAATACTTGACGGTTACCAGAGTCGATCGAAGCCCGATCCAAGTCAAAGCGTGCTCGAGTGACGACAGTATTGGATTGGAGGACTCGATTTCATATTGAATGCTAAAAATGGCGGCGTCCGGTTCCATCCAAGGGCGGTCAGACAGTGGAGGTAAGCGGAACTTTTTCTCTGAGTTTGCCAATATTTTTTGTCCGTCAAGCTCTTTGTACGCTGCCGCAGGAATGTAATTTATGTTCCCACCGGGAAGTTCAACCTTACCGTCCGGCGTGATATTCGCGTATAGGTCTTGGGTTGTGTGGTAAACGAGCTGCTGCGAGGGTGCGCTCACGCGAAAGCGCTTGACTACTTTGTCAGATGGAGTGGCGTTCTTGAGCTGAAATTCATAGCCGCGATTGAGTGCCTGCACGAACTCAAGCGACACGTCACCTACCAGATACTGATAGGCCCCAGTCGCCAGCAAGGCAGAGATACCCGAGCCAACAAGGAACTTCCATGATCCGGCAAACCCTTTGCTTTTTCGTTCATTGTCTCGTTCGGGTTGAGTGCTGCTGCCGGCGCCGGTATTACCAATTCTCTTCTTTCTCTTTTTTCTCATAAAGTGGTTTCGTTCATGCCTATTATTAATGCTGGATTGATGTGATGGTAAAATCTATTGCGAGAGTCGTGTGTGTTTTATTTTGTCAGGCAAATTTTTGTGCGCGGCAAGAGTGCCGCCCTCCCCATGTTTCCATTTGATATATGCAGAACTGCGTGAGTAATGTTGTCCGTTACAGCGGAGACTTGGCGGTGGTGGGTAGGGGTTTGGCAGATAACTGAGTTATTTGTATTGCTATATGCGTGACTTATCTGCTCGAATGTTGATCGTTTGATTTATTGTTTCCATCCCTTGAGGGTGGGGCTATGCATGATTCGGGTGGATGTTCGCAACACTAAAGTCTGTGTTTCGCAAGTCTTATTATTAAGGTTTGGTAACCATTGGTGAGTATTTGCTGTTTGTGTTCGTAATCTTCGTACCCCTAAAATAATCGGTTCTGAAAAATCGATGCGTGGTGTCCCATAACGCTACCATCCCTGAGCCGATGTACCTGCCACAATCCGCACTGTCGGCGTTATCGGGCCTGCTCGGCCAGCACACCCGCCAAATCACCATTGAGACAGCACTGACCACGGATAACTTGGTCGTGGAGCGCTTCACTGCGAAAGAAGCGGTGTCTGCGCCGTTCGTGCTGCACGTGGATTGCCTGAGCCCATCCGCCCACCTCGATACCGCTAAGCTGGCTACCGAGGAAATCACGCTGCGTCTCATGCTGCCCGATGGCAACCGGCGTGCATGGCATGGTTATGTGGTGGGCTGTGCCGCGCTCGGCGGCGATGGGGGTCTTGCACGCTATCGGTTGACTGTCGGTTCTTGGTTCGACCGACTGCGCACGCGCACGGACTGCTACGTCTACGAAAACAAGACCGCGCTGGAAATCATCGAAGAGGTCTTCGCCGACTATCCACTCGCGCATTTCCGTTTGGCGGTGAGCCAGCCAATGAGGAAGCGCTCCATCTGCTGCCAGTACCGCGAAACCGACTTCGCGTTTGTGGAACGCCTGCTAGCAGAAGAGGGCTTGTCCTACCGGTTCGAGCACCAGCAAGGCGATGCATCTCAATCCAGCGATGGCAAGGCGGCGCAATCCCGCCACTGCCTGGTGATTTTTGACAACGACGCCGAACGACCGACCTGCGCACAGCCGGAGATTCGCTTTCACCGCGTGGATGCCACCGAGCAGGAAGACGCCATTGAGCGCCTTTCGCGCACGCATACCGTTGGCACCAATGCGGTGACGCTCGCATCGTGGGACTACAAGGCGCTGGCAGCAACGTCAGCACAAGCGAGTGCTGATGATCCCGGTGGCGAACTGCCGACGCTGGAGAGCTTCGAGGCTTCCGGCCCCTATCGATTCAAGGATGCGAAAGGCGCTGACCACGCGGCGCGTCTACGCATGCAAGCCCATGAGGGCGGCTACCTTCGCTATCAGGGCCAAGGCAGTGTGCGCCAGCTCGGCGCCTGTCAGCGATTCAAGCTCACGCAGCACTTCGATAGCGGCCACAGCGAGTTCGTGACGCTCCAGGTCGAGCATGACGCCGCCAACAACCTCGGCGCCGACCTTGCCCGTCTGTTGGACACCACGGAAATCGAATCGGGCAGCTACCGGAACCGCTTCACCGCCGTGCCGGCTGAGGCTCCCATCGTTCCTGTCTATCGTCGTCGGCCCACTGCACCGGAGGGGCAAGCTGCAGTGGTGATCGCCGATGATGGTGCGCCGCTTACGACCGACCGCGATCACCGCGTGCGTGTCCGCTTCCCGTGGCTTCGCGCTCCAGATACCAGTTCCTTCCGCGACCCGGACAGCAGCGACCGCAGCCAAGTCACCGCCTGGGTACGCGTGGCGACCTCCAGCGCAGGTCCCAATTGGGGTGCGAACCACTTGCCGCGCGCCGGCACGCAGGTGCTGCTGACCTACATCGATGGGGATATTGATAGGCCGCTGGCGGCCATGCAGCTCCACAGCGAGCAGGACGCTTTGCCTTGGCCCGCTCCTGATGCTCCGCTAGGACAGGTACTTTCCGGCTGGCACTCGCAGGGGCTCGGTGGCGAGGGCTACAACCAGTGGGTAGTCGATGACCACCCCGGTCAGCTACGAATGCGGCTGGCAAGCTCCACCGCCAACAGCCAACTCAACCTTGGCTACGTGATGTCGCACGGTGCGACCGGTGGCGAGCGTGGTAGCTGGCGCGGCACCGGGGCGGAACTGCGCACCGATGCGTGGGCGGTTGTGCGCGCTGGCGGGGGGCTGCTGCTCTCGACCACGGCACAACCACGGGCAGGCGGAACATTGCTCGACGCGCACGAGGCACGCGGTCAGCTCACAGCAGCGCAGAAGACCGCGCAGCGCTTGTCCGATGCCGCATCGAGCCAACAGGCATTGCCGCTGGCGGCCAACGAAGCCTTCGACCCGCTCACACAGGCGTTGGACCCCGCCCAGGATGGCCACTACGACAGCAACGTCAATGGGCAGGATGCAACGCAGCCGAACAAGGCACCGGTAGAACGCTTCGGCCAACCCTGGCTGGTGACAGAGTCGCCCACCAGCATTGCGCTCGCCTCGCAGGCAACCACCACCGTCTACGCAGGCCGACACTTGCACGGCACCGCTCAAGGAGACTGGCATCTCGCCGCTGGCAATGTCATTGCCGCTGCAGCGGCCAAAGGTGTGAGCCTGTTTGCGCAGCGCAATGGGGTTCGGGTGATTGCCGAAGGTGGGCCGGTCTCCATTCAGGCCCACACCGATGCGCTGGCAGTGCTCGCTGATAAAGCCGTCACCGTGACTTCCTCTGCGGATTCGGTCGAAATCCTGGCACAGCAGAACATCGTGTTGCATGGCGGCGATTCCATCCTCCGGCTGGAAGGCAATGCGATCACCTTCGAGACGACCAAGCTGGACGTGAAGGGGGCCGGGCATCCGCTGATCGGGCCGGGCGGGCAGGCTGCGACATTGCCGGCATTGCCAGTGGGAGCGCTGGGTGAAACCCCGCACTTCATTGAACTGAATCACCACTACGACGATCTGGAGCCCGTCAAAGGCGCGCCCTACAAGCTGCACTTCAGCGACGGGACCACGATCTCCGGCAAGGTGGATGGCAACGGCTTCGCTCGCCATGAGGGCGTCCCGCCAGGTGAAGCCAAGGTCGAATGGGGTGAAGACGCACGCAAATGGGCAGCCGAGTCGCAACGCACCAATGACCGCTTTGGCGCTGCCGCCGACGCTGACTCTGCCATCGCCCTCGTCAAAAGCTTGTTGTCATGATCGCTCGCACCATTCCCATCACCCAGGTCAAGCCGGACCTGAAGGACTCGCTGCGCATGGCCGTGGCGGAAATCGAACGTTTCCTGGCGATGTTCTACCCGGCCGAAGCGATCGACCAGACCCACGCGGCAAAGGCCATCGCCGGCCAGTGGCTGTCACGCGTCAAGGGCTTCCACGAGGACGACGACTTCCTGCACCTCGTGCGCGACTTCCTGAGCTATGTGCTCAGCGGTGGGGAGCACTCGCGTATCTCGGATCAACTGGCCTATTACTTCTCCGGATTCATGCCGAGCTACGGCTCGGCCTGCATCCTGCTCGGCATGGTCGCCGACGGGTTGCCTTGGTCTGAGGTGCAGGCGTTCATGCACAGCCAGTCCTACGGCAATGCTCGCGAGTACATCGAGACCTTCGATTGGGCCAGTGGACGCGAGCGCGCCGACGCTGAAGTCGATGCGTGGCTGGCTATTCTGCGAGAGCAAGACACCCGCCTGCAAACGGCAATGACGCGTGAGCCCGTCCTGCTCGCGTTTGCCCCGCCAAGCGCTACGCCGAATGGGCCGGTCACGGATGTGCCCGCTCGTGGACCTCTACCCGCGCCACGCCCGCCGGTGCCTGCCGTGCCCCCGGAACCCGAAGCGCAGATGGCGCGCAGGCTGGCGCCGTCGCTGATTCGGATCGCCAAGGTTCCATCCATATCGCTATGGCCTCTCTTGCTTCTTTTAGTCCCGGCTAATGCCCTCAGGAAGAATACGGAGGACGAGGACATGCGGAAGCTGCATGAGCAGTATGCACGGCAGCAGAAGCTGGTCGTACGCGACACGCAGCAGAAGGCGGATGCCACGACCGACCAGACCAACAACGAGTGCAAGGCTCAGATCGAGCAAAACCAGAAGAACGGGGCCGTTTGCGAGAATGACGGCTATGTGTTGATGGAGTCGGCACTGCAGTACAAGCGCTTGGTGAATCCGCCCAAAGGCAAAGGGCTTGATGGTTTGTTTGAGAAGTTGGAGCCGCTCAACCAGCCGGCACCGATGCCGGACACAGTGACCGTGCCCAAGCCGGGGAAGCTGGTGTTTATCCCTGCCGACAAGAAGCCGCCTCGGCCTGAATACGCGTATGCAAAGCCGAAGCCGGGCGTAACGATCGCGCCAACCTATCCAAAGTTTGTCGTGTTCGAGGCCAAGCACATTTCAAAGGGATTTGAGCCGACAGATACAGACGGGATAAAGAAAGAGGCTAGGCGACGGCTGGGGGAAACGTGTGATGGGACGCAGATGAGTGTCCCGTGGACAGAAGAGCGGATTCCTCAAGCGCTCAGGCGAAAAGACAGCCTCATTCGGGATAGGCGGGCGCAGAATGATAAGCGTGAGGAAATAGATGAGCATGGCTACGCTCGCTGGATATTTGTCTGTTTGCCCGGGCCAGTAGGAGACGCAAAGCCGTCGAAGCTATTTGTCTTCATCGACGTTGTTGAAGCGAAGATGGATTTAGAGAAAACTCCCGGCCCAACATCGAGCCATCCTAACGGGAAAAACGGACTATAAGGAGTTGAAATGGCATTCAAGGATGTGCGCCGACAGAAGTTTCTGGACGAAAAAAACTATCGTGAGCTGGATGAGCAACTGGCCGACTATATTCAAAGGTGTTACAAGAAGCTGGCAAACGGTTCCGAGCTTACTGACCAGGCAATGCAGCGTTTCCGTTGGTCGGCGGCCTCTGATGGGTTGCAACAACTGATCCTTCGTTACACGGCAGGCCGTCCCGTTGAGGACCTTCGTGCGCAACTTCCGCAAGTTGTTGAGGACTTCGATGTTTATATCGCTAACGAAGTATCAGCGCGAAAAAAAGACCCTCCACGTAACGTCGCCGACACGCTTGAAATCACTCAGCTCGAAGCCTACGTCTATGTGTTCTGGTTGCTTGCTCTATGCAAACTGCTGCGGCACGAGGCGCTGATTCCCAAGGTCATGAGTTGGGTTGATAAGACATTCGACTTCAATCGGGGCCGGGATATCCTGTTCGAGAACGTTGTGCAGGCGTTGACAGGTAATCATGTCGAATCAGAGAAGGTCTTGCTGCATCCCGAGCCATATCGACCGCTGGGTCGCGCCACCGTGTACGCGCCCGAAGAACGCCCTGCGCTGGTCAAAGAGTTCGTCGAGACTTGGTACAAGCACATGAAACCGTGCTACTGGCACGGTACGCATACCGAAGGCACGTCTTACTTCGGCTATTGGGCTTTCGAGGCAGCGCTTGTCACTGTCCTCTGGGATATTGACGACAGCAGCTACCGGGACAACCTCGTCTATCCCAGGGACTTGGTGGACTGGTATCGAGCCCATGGCAATGGCTACACCGCGCCAAGCACGCCACCGCGCCAGCCAGCCGGCCAGCCATGCCCGAAGGAAGGCTGGTGGTTCACTCCTGCCGCTGCTGGCTCACGACGGCATTTCAAGCAAGGCGAAATCATGCCGGAGGTGCGATCCGACTATGGCTCAACCTTCTGGCAATGGGATAGCGATCAGTCCGCACCGAAGCTGTAGCCTTAGTTCTTGCCGGGGTGCCTGCGTATTACCGGAGGTGCCCCTCTCGGCAGATAACCCACTCGGTATGCCTCGCGTGCCTGTTGTCTGCCGTGCGATGACTGTTGATGGTTGGCGTATGACTTCCAGCCCTCAACGACATGTCGCAGACCCTCACCCAAGAGCAGGAGAGTTTTATCGCTGATGTTGTAGCCGAGCAGTTCGGCAAGACCATGGGCTTCGCGCGATTCGCGGATGCGCTGGCGATGACTGCGAGGACATCGCTGGATTCGAGGCTGTTCCCAGCATCGACGTGGTTCGGCGTATATGGGCCGCCTACGTCTGGCGCCAAGGCTGACCGTGCATATGACTATGGCGTTTGTTTGCGTCGCCGAAGTTGCGGATGCTTCGCCCGGAGTAGGGCCGTGAACTGCTGGACAAAGCTCACCACGAGCGCCCGTTCGTCCTCGTCCAAGTCTTTGAGCACGTCAGACACCGCAGCACTCTGATCGTCAATGTGCCGTGATCCGCGCCGCAAAAGCGCGTCCACAGTGCAGTCCAGTGCATCGCTCAACTGCTGAAGCCGGTACAGGGTAGGGACCCGCGTACCGCGTTCCCATCGAGACGCCGCCGGCTTGCCGGCCTAACTTCGCCAAGACTCCAATGCCGGCGCGGATCCGCCGGCAGCGGCGGTTTGCGCGGCGAGCGTGTGCGCGTAGTCGACATACCAGGCCAGCACCTCCGGGTTGGCCATCGCATCGGGATTGGCGATACGCTCCGGCGGCGCGCCCAGCAGCAGCTTCTTGATCGGCACTTCCATTTTCTTGCCCGACAGCGTGCGCGGCACGCCCGGCGCTTGCACGATCACGTTGGGCACATGCCGCGCCGACAGCCCGGCCTTGATACGCGCATTGATCGTGCCACGCAGCGTGTCGTCGAGCACGGCCCCTTCGCGCAGCACGACGAACAGCGGCATGAACGATTCCCGGCCGAGGAATTCCAGGTCGACAACGAGGCTGTCGAGCACTTCCGGCAGGTCTTCCACCACGCGATACAGCTCGGCCGTGCCCATGCGGATGCCGTGGCGGTTGATGGTTGCGTCGGACCGCCCGTAGATGATGGCGCCGCCGCGCGGAGTGATCTTGATCCAGTCGCCGTGGCGCCACTGGCCGGGGTACATGTCGAAGTAGCTGTCGCGGTAGCGGCTGCCGTCGGTGTCGCCCCAGAAGAAGAGCGGCATCGAGGGGATGGGCGCCGTGCAGACGAGTTCACCCACCGCATCGATGAGCGGGTTGCCCGCTTCATCCAGCGCTTCCACGCGCGAGCCGAGGTTGCGGCATTGCATCTCGCCGGCGTAGACGGGCAGGGTGGCCACGCCGCCGACGAAGCAGCCGGCAAAGTCTGTGCCGCCGGAGATCGGGTTGAGCCAGACGTCGGCCTTGACGTGGCGGTAGATCCAGTCGTAAGCCTCGGCCGACAGCGGCGAACCGGTCGAGCCGATCGCACGCAGCTTCGACAGGTCGAAGTCGCGACCGGGCTCGATGCCGGCTTTCAGGCAATTGGCGAAGAACGCCGCGCCGGCGCCGAAGAACGTCACGCCTGCGTCCTGTGCGAAGCGCCACAACGTGTTCAGATCGGGCGTGCCGGGGTTGCCGTCGTAGATGGCGAGGGTCACGCCGCCGAGCAGGCCGCTCGCCTGCGAATTCCACATGACCCAGCCGGTGCTGCTGTACCAGTGGTAGACGTCGTCGGGGCCGAGGTCGAGATGCAACGCGCCCATCATCGTCTGCACGAGCAGCAGGCCGCCATGGCCGTGCACGATGGGCTTGGGCATGCCGGTGGTGCCCGACGAGTACAGGATCCACAGCGGGTGATCCGCCGCCACGGGCGTGATGACGAGCGGTACGTCGTCGGCAGTCAGGTCGCGCCAGTCGCGGGCGTGCGGGAACTGCGTGCGGTCGATGTCGCCGTGCAGTTGCGGCACCAGCACGAGATGCTCGACGGTCGGCAGCGCGGCCATCATCTCGGCGACCACGCCGGTGCGGTCGAACGCGCGGCCGCCGTAGTGGTAGCCGTCCACCGCGATCAGCACCTTCGGTTCGATCTGGCGGAAGCGGTCCGTGACGGCCACCTGGCCCATGTCCGGCGCGCAGACTGACCAGATCGCCCCGATGCTGGCCGTGGCGAGGAACGCGACGATGGCGTCCGGCGTGTTCGACAGGTATGCCGCCACGCGGTCGCCCGGCGCCACGCCCATCTCGCGCAGCGCCGCAGCCAGCGAGGCGACGCGGCGGCGCAGTTCGCGCCAGGACAGGTCGGCCAGCGGTTGGGTCTCGCTGGCGTAGCGGATGGCGGTGCGGTCAGGGCTGCCGCCTTCCTCCACATGACGCATGACCTGATCGACGTAGTTCAGCTTGGCGCCGACCAGCCATTGCGCGCCCGGCATGGTGCGGTCGCCCAGCATCTGCGTGAACGGTGTCGAGGCGCGCAGGTCGAGGTAATCCCAGACGGAGGTCCAGAACGCCTCCAGCTCAGTGGTGGACCAGTCCCAGACTTGCGCGTAGCCCTCGGGCGTGGTGGCCGAGAAGCGCAGCCCGCGTTCGCGCGCAAGCCAGTCGAGGTAATGCGTCAGGCGCGCGTTGGCAATGAAGTCAGCCGAGGGCGTCCACAGCAGGGCGCCTTCCTGAATGGTGCTCATATGTCTCCTCCGCCAGATGGGAAATCGGCAAGGGAGGCCGCCCCCGCTATCGATGTGCGGCGGGTCGGCCCGGGGGGATGCGGCTCAGATGCCACCCATGCACAGGTACTTCAGCTCGAGGTATTCGTCGATACCGTAGACCGAGCCTTCGCGGCCCAGGCCCGATTGCTTGATGCCGCCGAACGGCGCCACCTCGTTCGAGATCAGCCCCGTGTTGATGCCGACCATGCCGTATTCGAGCTGCTCGGCCACGCGCCAGATGCGGCCGATGTCGCGGCTGAAGAAGTACGACGCCAGGCCAAATTCGGTGTCGTTGGCCAGGCGCACGACTTCCGCTTCGTCCTGGAACTTGAAGATGGCGGAGACCGGGCCGAAAGTTTCTTCGCGCGCGATCAGCATGTCGGGTGTGGCGTCGGCCAGCACGGTCGGCTCGACAAAGCGCTGCGAACCGAAGCCCTGCATCAGCTTGCCGCCGGCGGTCAGGCGCGCGCCCTTTTGCGTCGCGTCGCTGATGTGGCGCTGCACTTTCTCCACGGCCTGGTCGTCGATCAGCGGGCCTTGCACCACGCCCGACTCGAAGCCGTTGCCGACCTTGATGCCCTTGACCTTGGCCGAGAGCTTCTCGACAAACGCGTCGTACACCGAGGCATGCACGTAAAAACGGTTCGTACACACGCACGTCTGGCCGGCGTTGCGGTACTTCGACTGCACCGCGCCCTCCACGGCGGCATCGATATCGGCGTCGTCGAACACGATGAACGGCGCATGGCCGCCCAGCTCCAGCGCCACCTTCTTCACTGTCGGCGAGCACTGCTGCATCAGGATGCGGCCGACCGGCGTCGACCCCGTGAACGACAGATGCCGCACGATCGGCGATTCGCACAAGGCCTTGCCGATGGCGATCGAGCGATCCGCGTCACCCGTCACGACGTTGACGACGCCCTTCGGAATGCCAGCGCGGTGCGCCAGTTCGGCCATCGCGAGCGCAGACAGCGGCGTCTGCTCGGCCGGCTTGATGACGATGGTGCAGCCTGCCGCCATGGCCGGTGCAACTTTGCGGGTGATCATCGCCAGCGGAAAGTTCCACGGCGTGATGGAGGCGCACACGCCCACCGGCTGCTTGAGCACCACCATGCGCTTGTCGCGCCAGGTGCTGGCCATGACGTCGCCGGAGACGCGCTTGGCCTCTTCGGCAAACCATTCGATGAAAGACGCGCCGTAGACGATTTCGCCCTTGGCTTCGGCCAGCGGCTTGCCTTGTTCAGCCGTCATCAGCGCGGCGAGGTCGTCGGCGTTGGCGATCAGCAGGTCGAACCAGCGGCGCATCAGGCCGGCGCGCTCCTTGCCGGTCAGCTCGCGCCACGCGGGCCACGCCGCATTGGCCGCGTCGATGGCGCGCAGCGTTTCTGCGTGCCCGAGATTGGCGACATCGGTCAGGTGTGCGTTGGTGGCAGGGTCGTAGACGGGGAAGGTGGCGCCGTCTGCCGCGCCCACCCAGGCCCCGTCGACATAGGACTGCGTTTTGACGAGGGTGCGGTCTGTGATGCGCTCCAGCGCGTTGGCGGCGGTGCGGGATGCGTCGAGTGCTTCGGCCATGGCGTTCTCCATAAGGAAGGCGGGCCCAGTCGACAAAGAGGGCCCGCCTTTTAGATGCAGCAGTCGCTTAACTCGCTAAGAATAACCGAACGATCGTTCGCTCGCAGGCCACGCCGCCAAGCCTTGTGGTTAGTGGAAGAGCGTGTCCCACATGGCGTCGACGCGGGCTTTGACAGCGGTCTCCATGACGATGGGCTGGCCCCATTCGCGCGTGGTTTCGCCAGGCCATTTGTTGGTGGCGTCGATGCCCATCTTGGAGCCCAAGCCTGACACCGGGGACGCGAAATCTAGGTAATCGATCGGCGTGTTCTCGACCATGACCGTGTCGCGCGCCGGATCCACGCGCGTGGTGATTGCCCAGATCACTTCCTTCCAGTCGCGCAGGTTCACGTCGTCGTCCACCACCACGATGAACTTCGTATACATGAACTGCCGCAGGAAGCTCCACACGCCAAACATCACGCGCTTGGCGTGGCCGGCGTATTGCTTCTTCATGCTGACCAGCGCCATGCGATAGCTGCAGCCTTCGGGCGGCAGGTAGAAATCGGCAATCTCCGGAAACTGCTTCTGCAGCAGCGGCACGAACACTTCATTGAGCGCCACGCCCAGCACGGCCGGCTCATCGGGCGGCTTGCCTGTATACGTGGAGTGATAGATCGGGTCGCGGCGCATCGTGATGCGCTCGACCGTGAACACGGGGAACCAGTCCTGCTCGTTGTAATAGCCGGTGTGATCGCCGAAGGGGCCTTCGAGCGCGTGCTGGTAGCCGCTCGGGTGCGTTGGGTCCGGCTGGATGTGGCCTTCGAGGATGATCTCGGCGCCGGCCGGCACCTGCAGTTGTGCCTGCGCCAGCGAAGGCGTCAGACAGGTCGCAAGCTCGGTCCGGCTGCCGCGCAGCAGCCCCGCAAACTGGTACTCAGATAGCGTATCCGGCACCGGCGTCACCGCGCCGAGGATGGTGGCCGGGTCGGCGCCCAGCGCCACCGCAATCGGAAACGGCTGGCCCGGATTCGCGATGGCGTGTTCGCGGAAATCCAGCGCGCCGCCCCGGTGCGCCAGCCAACGCATGATGACCTGGTTGCGACTGATGACCTGCTGCCGGTAGATACCCAGGTTCTGCCGCTTCTTGTGCGGCCCGCGCGTGATGACCAGCCCCCATGTGACGAGCGGCGCCGCATCGCCGGGCCAGCACGTCTGTACGGGAATGCGCGAGAGGTCAACGTCATTCCCTTCCCACACGATCTCCTGGCACGCCGGCGACGACACCTTGCGCGGTGCCATATCCCACACGGCCTTGGCCATCGTCCACAGCTTGCCGGCTTCACGCAGACCGCGCGGCGGTTCGGGCTCTTTCAACGCCGAGAGCAGGCGACCGACGTCCCGCAGTTCATCGAGCGACTCCGCGCCCATGCCCAGCGCCACGCGCCGCGTGGTGCCGAACAGGTTGGCGAGCACGGGCATGTCGTACTTGCGCGCACCGTCCGCCGGCCGTTCGAAGACGACCGCCGGGCCCTCCGCGCGCAGCAGGCGGTCACAGACTTCCGTCATTTCCAGGCGCGGCGACACCGGCTGGCGCACGCGGCGCAACTCGCCGGTGCGTTCCAGTTGGGCGAGAAAGTCACGTAAGTCCCTGTATTGCATGGAAATTTTGTAACCAAAGGTAAGGTGGATCGTCTATCACGCGGAGACCCGGGCCCGCCAAATGGTGGTCGGGCCGCGGTTTTTTTGGTGTAGGCAGGGTGGCCGCGATTGTAAGGCCAAAACCCCATGGCACCCTGATGACAGAACGAACCGCAGGTCGGCGGCGCCGAACAACGCGACCCTTTTCATAACCTTTTGATATGAAAATCGATTTCTTTATGATTGACTTGGAATAACGCGCTTCCTACAATCCAAATCGATCTGGCAATTGTTGCGTCGCAACATATCTTCGGCTAGTGCCCTCGCCCATTCTCTCGCTCGTATGAGGGGCGATGCCAGAGCACTTCATCATCGCTGCGGGACGTGACCTCCCCAAGGACACGCCCCGCATTTGTCTGGGCACAAGGGGAGTGCCCCCAACAGATGCCGGCTGACTGCAACAGCGCGGCATCCTTACTAAAAACCGTTGCGATTCGAAACGCACGGCGCCATGCAAAAGAAAGGCGCCCACCGGATCTGCGCAGCGGACGGAGGTAAGTATGAACGGTTGGAAAACCCTTCATTCTTCCGGGATCGGTTCGGCGCTGCAACGTCGACTCGTCGCCCCGGTTGGCCGCCGCCTCGCGCGTGCAGGCCAAGTTGCGCTGCCTCGTAAGCTGCGCATGGAGTTGAACGCAGGGGGCGCCGTCGCGTCCCGCAATGAAATGCATCCGGGGGTGCTGCTGGTGTTCCGCAGCGGGCATGTCGTGCTCAACAGCATCGGCGTGCTGGCGGTGGTGGCTGCCGTCGCGCTCTCGCTGAACAGCGAATGGCGTGCCATGGTGGCCCAGCGGGTGCTCAAGTTCGCGCCAGGTGCGAATGCTAGCGCGGCTTCGGCCGCGCCGTCGCGTAGTGCTACGGCCGGCTTGGAGCCGGTTGCATTTGCGCCTGCCGCTCCGGCAGCCGGCGCGGGTTTAGCGCCGCCCGTGGTCGAAGGGGCTGGCTCGCAGGGCGCCGCAGTCGTTGCGGCCGGGTGGGACACGCTCTCGAAGGTGCCGTCCGTCGCCGAACTGGCCGCACAGATCCCGAACACGCAGGTCGTTCGCGAGGCACGTGAGTCGGCAACCGCCGGTACCCCGCGCGAGCAGGCTGCCGTGGCCGAATACATCGCCCGCAAGTACCGCGTGGCGGCGACCGCCACCGGCCAGCTCGTCAAGGCGGCGTACCAGACCGGCAAGGAAGTCGGCCTCGATCCGCTGCTGATCCTGGGCGTGATGGCCATCGAGTCCAGCTTCAACCCGTTCGCCGAGAGCGGCATGGGTGCGCAGGGCCTGATGCAGGTCATGACCAAGGTCCACCAGGACAAGTACGAAGTGATGGGCGGCGTGGGTGCCGCACTGAACCCGTACGCCAACATCAAGGTGGGTGCGCTGGTGCTCAAGGATTGCATCGCCCGTGCCGGTTCGATCGAGGGCGGCCTGAAGCTGTACGTCGGCGCGGTGACGCAGGGTGACGGCGGCTACGGCGGCAAGGTGCTCGCCGAACGTTCGCGCTTGCGCATGGTGGCGACGGGGCGCCGCTCGCCCGTGACGATGGCGGCGGAGCGCGAGCCGGTGAAGGCCGTTGCCGCACCGGTGACGCAGGCCGAAGCCAAGGCGCAGGCCAAGCCGGCCGACAAGCAGCCGCTCAGCGGCCAGCAGGAGGAAGCCCGCCTGGAAGACAAGTCGCAGGGCCAGGCCTGATCGACGATTCTTGCCACGCTATATAAGAAAGGCCGTCTTGAGGGACGGCCTTCTTGTTTGGGCGAACGCACCAGCGATTTTATTGGCTGAACAGTCGGCCAAGCCTCGAAACGGCTTCTTCCAGATGGTCCATTGCGGTGGCGTACGACAGGCGGATGTAGTGCTGCGCCGTGTGCGGGCCGAAGTCCAGCCCCGGCACGAGCACGACCCCGGCGTCATGCAGCATCGACTGCGTGAGTGCGTCAGCATTGCCGGCGTGCGGGTGGTGCACGCCGCGGCAGTCGGCATACACATAGAATGCACCGTCCGGCTTGACGGGTACCTTGAAGCCCAGCGATTCCAGTGCCGGCACGATGAAATCGCGGCGGCGGCGGAATTCCGCCTTGCGGTCTTCGTAGATGGCCAGCGCCTGCGGCTCAAAGCAAGCCAGCGCCGCATGCTGCGCCACCGCCGAAGCGCAGATGAACAGGTTTTGCGCGACCTTCTCGAATTCGGGCACCAGCTCAGCAGGCGCGACGAGCCAGCCGAGGCGCCAGCCCGTCATGTTGAAGTACTTCGAAAAGCTGTTGATCGTGACGACATCGTCGCCGAAAGAGAGGGCGGAAACTGGCGCTTGGTCGTATGACAGACCCTGATAGATCTCATCGACGATCGTGAATCCGCCGCGCGCGCGCACCGTCTGCACGATGCGCTGCAACTCGTCGGGCAGGATCGACGTGCCGGTCGGGTTGGACGGGGAAGCCAGCAGCACGCCCTGTGTGCGCTTACTCCAGTGGGCGGCGACCTGTCCGGCCGTCAGCTGGAAACGGTCTTCCGGCCCCGACGGCACCAGCCTGGCCACGCCGTCGAAGGCCGCAACGAAATGCCGGTTGCACGGATAGCTCGGATCCGGCATCAGGACTTCGCCGCCGATCTCCACCAGCACCGCGCACGCCAGCAGCAGCGCTGCCGACGCGCCGGCCGTCACGATGATCCGCTCGGGCGCAATGTCGAGGCCGTACGTGGTCTGGTAGTAGCGCGCAATCGCCTCGCGCAGCGGGCGGATGCCGAGCGCCCCAGTGTATTGCGTGACGCCGCGCCGCATGGCATCGACGGCGGCCTGCACGACGGGCTCGGCGGCCGTGAAGTCCGGCTCGCCGATGCCCATGTGGATGATGCTGCGCCCGGCCAATTCCAGCTCGCGGGCCTGCTTGGCCAGCTCCATCACATGGAAGGCGCGGATATTGGCCAGCCGGGCGGCCGTGTGCAGGCGGTGGGCATCCATCTCGGGCGAAGCAGAGGAAGGGGAAACGAACAGCAGAACGCCGGAATTTACCGGCGGGCGGCCACCTCGACCGCACGCACCTGGGCGGCCAGCTTGTCGAGCACGCCGTTGACGTACTTGTAGCCTTCCACGCCGCCAAAGGTCTTGGCCAACTCGACCGCCTCGTTGATCACGACCTTGTACGGGATGTCCAGGCAGTGCACCAGTTCGTATGCGCCGACCAGCAGCGCAGCGCGCTCCACCGGCGAGAGCTCGGCTACCGGGCGGTCGAGGTACGGCGTGAAGGCCTCGGTGAGCGTCGTTTCTTCGCGGATGGCGCCGTGCAGCAGGGCATCAAAGTGGGCGCGGTCCGCCTTGTTGAAGCCCTGTGCGTCGTGCAGGTGCGCTTCTACCACGCCCGGATCGTTGCGGTTGAGCAGCCATTGGTACAGCCCCTGCAGCGCCAGTTCGCGTGCACGGCGGCGCGCGCTCTTGGCGGGCGCCTTGGTCTTGGCTGGGGAATTGTCTTGCGTCATGAAAAAAGCCCTTGCGCGGATGCTCGCGCTTATTCGTTCTCGTCGTCCTGGCCGTGGTCCTGCAGGCCATGCAACGCATTGGTCAGATTGGCCATCTCGACAGCGGCACGGGCGCAGTCGCGGCCCTTCTCGCGGGTGCGGGCGTGGGCCTGGGCATCGGTGTCGGTGGTGAGGATGCCGTTGGCGATGGCGATGTTGAAATCCAGGCCGACACGCGTGATGCCCGCGCCGGACTCGTTGGACACCAGCTCGAAGTGGTACGTCTCGCCGCGGATGACGGCGCCGAGCGCGATCAGCGCATCGAACTGGCCCGATTCGGCCATCTTTTGCAGTGCAAGCGGCACTTCCAGCGCGCCGGGCACGGTGACGAGCAGCACGTCTTCGCCGGCCACGCCGAGTTGCTCGAGCTCGTCGACGCATGCTTCGCGCAGTGCCTCGCACACGGGCTCGTTGAAACGCGCCTGGACGATGCCGATGCGCAAGCCTTCGCCGTTGAGATTGGTCGGGTAGAAGCCGTGGTCCATGGTGTATTCCGGTTTGGGTTGCCGCCGGGGCAACGTCACGAGATCAAGAAGCAGAAAACCAGCGCGGCAGCCGAGGCCGCCGCAGAAAATCCTCAATGCGTCGCCGCGTTGGCGGTCTCCGGGGTATCGGCCATCGACTGATACGCGGTGACCTCCAGGTCGTAGCCCGTCATGCTGGGCAGCTTGAGCGGCGAAGCCAGCACGCGCATCTTGCCCACGCCCACATCCTTGAGAATCTGCGCGCCGATGCCGTAGATGCGCGGGTCGGGTTTGGTGCGTGGGCGCTCGTGCGGGGCGTCCAGGGCACTGAACTGCGTAAACAGCCGCTCGGGCGAGTCGCCGCAATTGAGCAGCACGACCACGCCGGTCGGCGCCGCCTGCACGGCACGCAAGGCGGCCGGCACACTCCACGAGTGCGTCGTGCGCTGGCATTCGAGCAGATCGAGCACCGACAGCGGCTCGTGCACGCGCACCAGCGTCTCCGTGCCGGGGCTTGGGGTGCCCTTGACCAGCGCCAGATGGGCGCGGCCGGCGGCACGGTCCCGGAAGGCAACGGCGCGGAAGTTACCGAACTGCGTTTCCATCGTGCGTTCACCCACGCGCTCGACGATGCTCTCGGTGCGGCTGCGGTATTGGATCAGGTCGGCAATCGTGCCGATCTTCAGGCCATGCTCCTTGGCGAACTCCACCAGATCCGGCAGGCGCGCCATGGTGCCGTCGTCCTTCATGATTTCGCAGATGACCGAGGCGGGCGACAGCCCAGCCAGCGCGGCCAGATCGCAACCGGCTTCGGTGTGACCGGCGCGCATCAGCACGCCGCCGGGCTGGGCCATCAGCGGGAAGATGTGGCCGGGCTGCACCAGGTCTTCGGGCTTGGCATCGCGGGCGACGGCGGCCTGCACGGTGCGGGCGCGGTCGGCGGCGGAAATGCCGGTGGTCACGCCCTCGGCAGCTTCGATCGACACGGTGAAGTTGGTGCCATGCGGCGTACCGTTGCGGCTCACCATCAGCGGCAGATCGAGTTGGCGGCAGCGATCAGCGGTGAGCGTCAGGCAGATCAGCCCGCGGCCGAAGCGCGCCATGAAGTTGATGGCCTCGGGCGTGACGTAATCCGCCGCCAGGATCAGGTCGCCTTCGTTCTCGCGATCTTCCTCGTCGACCAGGATGACCATCCGGCCGGCGCGGATTTCGGCAATGATTTCTTCAACTGTGGCGATCGACATGGCGTGGCAGGGCTGCGCGCCGCCGGCCGACCCCCGCGTATTCGTATCGATGGGGCGCCGCGCGACTGCATAAATGGGAAGCCCGCTATTGTACGCCAAGGCGGCCGAGGCAATGCCCCGGCGGCGGGGGCTTAGGCGCTCGCGGCCGGCGCCAGGGTCGTCTGGCTCAGCATGCGCTCGACATAGCGGGCGATCAGGTCGATCTCGAGGTTGACCTGGCTCCCAGCCTTCAGGTGCTTGAGGGTGGTGACGGCGACCGTATGCGGGATCAGGTTGATGGAGAATTCGCAGCCGTCGGCGTCATCGCGCACACTGTTGACGGTCAGGGACACGCCATTCACCACGACAGAGCCCTTGTACGCCAGATACTTGCCGAGTTCCGCAGGCGCGCGCACGCGCAGCTCGTGAGACTCGCCCACCGGCGCGAAATGTGTAACGGTGCCAAGACCGTCGACGTGGCCAGACACCAGATGGCCGCCGATGTGGTCGGCCAGCCGCAGCGCCTTCTCCAGATTGACCTCGCCGGGGCGTTCCAGCCCGACGGTCTTGGAGAGCGATTCACGCGAGACGTCGACGTCGAATCGGGTGTCGGTCTTGGCCACGACCGTCATGCAGGCGCCCTGGATGGCGATCGAATCGCCCAGCGCCACGTCCGCCAGCGGCAGGCCGCCGGCGTCGATGGACAGGCGCACGCCCGCATCAGGGTTGGCACCCAGCGGCGTGACGGTTTCAATACGGCCAACTGCGGCAACGATTCCCGTGAACATGGTGGTCAGTCTGTAGGGTTGCGGCGCGCCAGGATGCGGAGGTCGCCCCCGATGCGCGAGATGTCATGAAAGAAGAACTCGGCCGCGCCTTCCAGTGTCTGCAGCGGCCCCATATTGAACATGCCCTGGCCCGAACCCAGCACCTTGGGCGCCAGGTAGACCAGGATTTCGTCGACCAGCCCCTCGCGCAGCAATGAGCCGTTGAGCTTGAAGCCGGCTTCGACGTGCAGTTCGTTGATCTCGCGGCGGCCGAGCTCGCGCAGCATGGCGGCCAGATCGACCTTGCCGTCGGCGTTGGGCAGGAGGATGACCTCTGCGCCGCGTTCGGCCAGCGCGCGCATGCGGCCGGCTTCCGGGTGGGCGGCAAAGATCAGTGTGGGTTCGTGGTGGCCGTCGGTGGTGAGGATGTGCGCGTCGAGCGGCACGTCCAGCTGGGAATCGATCAGCACGCGGCGTGGCTGGCGCGGGGTGGAAACGGCCCGCACCGTGAGGCGAGGATTGTCTTCGCGCACTGTGCCGATGCCGGTGAGGATGGCGCATGCACGGGCGCGCCAGCGGTGCCCGTCGTTACGCGCTTCGGTTTCGGTGATCCATTGGCTGATGCCGTTGTCCAGCGCCGTGCGGCCATCCAGCGATGCCCCGACCTTCACGCGGACCCACGGCGTGCCGCGCGTCATGCGCGAGACGAAGCCGATGTTCAACTCGCGCGCCTCACGCTCCAGCAGGCCGCAACGCACGTCGATGCCGGCATCCCGCAGCCTTTGCAGGCCGCGCCCGGAGACGGCGGGGTTCGGATCCTCCATGGCGGCCACCACGCGCGCGATACCCGCTTCGACGAGCCGATCCGCGCAGGGCGGGGTGCGGCCGAAATGGCTGCAGGGCTCCAGCGTCACATAGGCGGTGGCACCCCGCACATCTTCGCCGCGCGATTGGGCATCCTTGATGGCCTGGATTTCTGCATGATCCTGGCCGGCGGGCTGCGTATAGCCTTCGCCGATGACGGTGTCGCCGCGCACGATCACGCATCCGACGCGCGGATTGGGCGTGGTGGTAAACAGGCCCTTCTCGGCCAGCGCCAGGGCGCGCTGCATCATGGCGTGGTCGAAATCGGAAAACATGGGCGTGAAGCGGTGGTTGCGGTTAAGGGTCGTCGTCAGCGGTATCCGTGCAACGGCCGCGGCTCGTGGCCGGGTCGCAGATGCGAGGGCGGCCGGCAGCGTTGATGACCACGTTGCGCCGATGTCGCCCACAGGTGAGGGTCAGCGTGGCACCGTTCACGTCGGACATCCGTGAGTATCCCACAGCCTCGTAGGAAAGCGTGCCACGCCCCAGGTTGGTCGTGAGGCTGACGGCGGGCATCGTCGGCAGTGCAACGGCGGTCAGTTTCCTGCCGTTTGACGAGGGCGCCCCGTCCGGTGCCGCCAGTGGCAATTCCGTCAACGCCCATCCGGTAGCCCAGCTGGCGTTTTCCCTCGGGCCGAGCTGCGTCTGGACATGCCGCCGTTGGGCCGTCGCCTGAGCCAGCGAAACGGTGCTCATCAAGCGCTGGGCGAGGAGTTCGACGGTCTCGCGCTGCCATCGGTCGATGATCGACGGCACGGCAAGCGCGGCCAGCACGCCAACAATGGTGAGCACGATTGCCAGTTCCAGGAACGTCACGCCCGCCTGGCAGTGGCGCTGGCGGTGCGTCACGGCCAGCATGCGGGATCGTCGGGGATGCGCTCGCCGGTGCTGCGCAGGGCGAGAAACGGGCAGTCCGGATCGGGCGTGTGCGGGACGGCCATCACTTGGACGCACTGGGAGATCGGCAGGCTTCCGTTGACGCCCGTGCACACCTGCGGAGGAAAGATGGTGTAGCCGTCCGCCCGCGTCATGGGGCCCGGAGACCGCGAATCATCCGTTGCGTACGTGCCGGTGCGCGCGTGTCGCAGCTCCAGTTGGGACAGCGTAGCGACCAACGCGGCGCCCGCCGCGGCCCGGTGCGTGCGCTTCCAGTAGGCCGGCCACGTTGAAGTCGCCACGAATGCCAGCACGGCCGCAATGACCAGCACGGCCATCACCTCAATCAACGTGAACCCACGCAAGCGATGCATCAGCGCGTCCCTGCTTCGGTGACTTCACGCCAGCTCAATCGCCCAAGCTGGCGCGTATAGCTGCGCGATTCGAGCCGCTGCGCGCGTCCGCCGGTGAGTTGCCACATCGTTGTGTGGACGGCTTGCACTGCGACCCCGCCGGGCACGTGCGCGGGTGGCGCGGCGTGCATGGTGATGAGCGGCGTGCCGGTCAGGACATGACCAGTGCGGCCCTCCTCGTTGGGCGGCAGGCCCGTGCGCGGATCGAGCAGGTAGGCCCGTTCCCGGCCGCTCGCGTCTCGTGTGGTAAGCAACACGCCGTGCGTGCCGGCCACTGTGAGGTCATCGACGGCCTCGCCTTTCGGCAGGTCGATGTGCCAGCCATTGGACGCACCGCCGCCTCCGTCGGCGCGGATGACGACACCATCGGCGTCTTCATTCGCGTTCAGCCTGGAAAGACTGTCGCGCGACAGGTTGCCCGATGTGCCGGTGTCAGCAACGCCATACACGGTGGCGGCGCCGTGGGCGTCGATCGCGGTGAACACCAGCAGCGGGCCGCCTGCCGTCGCGGCCAGCAGGATGGGGCCCAGCACGCGCTGAAGCGAGCCGCCGCGCGAGGTCGCCTTGAAGAACGGCGTACGCCGTTGCGTTTCATTCGTCCCCAGGGCTTGTTGCCAGGTGGGACCGTGGCTCAGGTCGAAACGCCAGATCTGGCCTTGGGTATCAGCCGCATAGGCGAGGGTGGCGGTCCCTTGCGGGCCGAGCGCCACGGCGGGGGCGCCGAGCCCACCCCGGCTTGCGGCTCTGGGCACCGTCATGGCATGGGCCGTGCGACCGGGCTGCCACGGGGAGGTACGCGGCTGGTCCAGCGCGAGCAGCAGCAGGCGGCTGTCTGCATTGGCATCCCCTTCACCGTTGCCGCTGATGGCGAACCACCGGGCCGGACCATTGTCGCTGTCGGCCAGCGGAACAACGGGGATGGGGCCGTCGACGCGGCCCACGGAGACGTCGTCACTGCCGTCATAGGCGAGCATCGGTACGGGCCCGGACCACGTGGGGTCGGTAATGTCCACGAGGAACAGACCAGGGCCCATGGCGCCGTTCGCGCAGGTCAGCACCGAATGCCATTGCGCGCCGGTCCATGCGTCTGCAGCGAACGGGCGGCGGCACACTGGTGCCGGTACCGGTTGCCCCGGTGACGTGTTCCGGGCGGCGGTCGGCAAGACGGCGTCGGACATGACGGCAAAGCGTTCTGCACCGGTCAGCGCATCAAAGCCGTGCAGCATGCCGTCGTTGGCGCCCACATAGACCATCCACGGCCGAGGGGCGTGCGCTTGCCGGAACGCCGCATGGCGCGCATCGAGCACGAAGCCCGGTGGCCCGAGCAACTGCACGCGCGCGCCTCGCATGGCGCCGAGCACGGAAGCGCGTGGCCGCAGGCCGCGATCGCTGTATTCGCCGTTGCGCACGCCGCGCAGGTAGTCGATGCGCTGGCGGCCCAGCTTTTCGTCGGCGTCGATGGCGGCCTGCTGAGGGGCCGAGAGGGCCTCCCAACGCAGCGGCACGGGCACGCGGGACGTCGACTCGCCAGCGCGGAAGGTCCAGAGTTGCCGTGCGTCTACCGCAGTGCGATCGAGAAGGCGGCCTGCTTCCCACAGATCCGTCGGGGCGGACGCGTCCGGTGTGCCTAGCGTTGGCAGGAACCGCATGCCCCGCAACTGGCCGCTCCAAGCGTCGCCGCCACGCGCGATGACGACCTGCGTGGGCAACCGGCCTGCGGGATGGTCGAGGCTGGCGGCGGGCGTCGACCCGGCCAGCGCAGTGGCGAGCCACACACCAATGTGTCGCGCGCTCATGGTTCTGCCACCCGGGGCCGGTACACCGTCTGCAGCATCACGTTGACGGGGGCGTCCTCCGCATTGCCATCGGCATCTACGCTGGCGGGGCCAAAGCCGATCGCCGTGATGCGGAACAGCCAGGGCCTGCGCGGGGCACCGGCGTGCATCCACTGGCCAGGCAACGCATCGGGTATGGGTTCGATCACGTAGCGGGCGGCGAGTGTCTTCCGCCCCGTGACGGCATGGCTCGGCGCGAGCGCGATCGCGTGAGCGTCGCTTCGAGCCAGTTGCGCGAGCGCAGCGGCGGACTCACCCTGCAAAGGCCAGCACAGCCCCCGGGCGGCGCCTTCGCCGCATGCGCCTGGAGCAAAGCCGCTCAACGTGACGGGGTTCAGCGCGGCGATGCGCGCAGCGTCTGGCGCGGCACGGCAGTCTTCGCTGCGGTACGGCGTGTCGGTGGCGATGGCGATTTCGCACTCGGCCGCCGTCAACGCCGATTCCGCTTCGCGCAGAGCGACCGCACGGTCTGCGGCCAGGGTCGCGCGGCGCAGGTGGTCCTGGCTCAGATGCAAAGCGGTCAGCATCAACAGCCCGATGATGAGCAGTGGGCCGACCACAGCGATCATCGAGAAGCCATGGGCTTTTGCGGGGCGGCTCAGCATGCGTCTGCCTCGCAGTGCAATGGGTTGCGCACCGAGAACGTGGCGGTGAAGCGGGCACGGTTGCGGCGTAAGTCCGCGGGGCGGAATGCCACGTCCTCCGTCCGGGCGTCCGGTACAGGGCCGAGGTCGGGGAACAGCGTGATGGTGTCTGAGGGGGGCGGCCTGAGCGCGTAGTGGTCGCCGCGCACGACGATTGCCGCATGGACCTGTCTCACGCGGTACCAGTCTTCCGCCTGCATGGCCCGAGCCGGCTTGGTGGTACTGGGCGAGGTGGAGGTGGGCGCCATGGTGTACAGCAGTTGCAGTGTTTCGATGCCGCGCACGATTTCGTGTGTCTGGCCGGCGGCGGGCGCATTGGCGTTGCGGCCCGCGAAGGAGCGGCACATGAGCCGTGGGGCGCGCTCATCGTCATCGCTGACGGAGATGTACAACAGCATGCTGCCCAGGCGCGGGTCTTCGTCTCCGCCGATGCGTTCTCGAATGCCGAAACCGGCGCAGTCGTACGTCGCCGCGTCAGGGCTGCGACCGGCGAAGCGGGTCATCAGCGCGTCGCTGTGCTGCTCGCCTTCCGATTGACAGTTCAGGGCCGGGGTTTTCTGCGGCCGCCCGCAGTCGTCCGAGCCGAAAAGCGATAGCGGTGCGCCGGCACCTGGCCATCGGCGCACGAGCGAGGCGATGGGCGTATCGGTGACCCATCCCGCCTGGCGCACCGCCTGCGCGATCGCCTGCAGGGCGCGCATCGCGCGGTCTTCGATGAGCGCGTCATCGGCTAACCGCTGGTAGCGTGCCCGCGCGACGAGCATCAGCTGGAGCACGATGCCGAGCACCATCAAACCGAGCAGCATGCCGACCAGCAGTTCGACCAGCGACGCACCGCGCGCAGGCCGGGCGAGCGGGTGTGGCATTTCAGCGATCTTCTGTCTGATTGAGCGTGGCAAGTGCCTGCGCGCCGTACTCGCTGGCGGCATGGCTGGTGGCTTCGAGTACGTCGAACGCCCGGAACATGGCCGCCGCGCCGAGGGAGAGCACTGCCAGGGCGACGAGGGATTCGAGGAGGATGGTGCCGTGTTGGGGGCGGAGGTGGCGTCGGATGAGCATGGCGGAAAAGCGCTTTTTTCGAGCCGCTAAAGTTAGTGCGTATTGAGCCGTATAACTGTCATATCTCGTCAATGCGATGGGCTGTTGAGGGCAGGTGCTCGCGCCTGAGGGGAGAGGCCCACTGCTGAGTTCAAGCTTTCTTCAGCCGTGCTAACAGGGAATGGTCTGGCGGTGGCGTTGTGGCCGACCGGGGAAGCCGTTGCGTTTCGTGGTCTAGCCGCTGCTATTTGTGGCGGCCGGGGGCAGAGACTTCTCTCTGCCGCGGTTGTTTAGGGCGTAGTAATGCATTGCGAATTCCGCAGCGGAAGTCGTGGCGAATGCGCAGTTGCATTGCCCCAACAATGGGCGCTTGCGTGTCAGCCATAGGCTATTGACACTGATTGGCCGCATCCTCCATGATTGCGGCCATTAAGCCTGACATCGTCTCCGCTAGGGGACAGTGGCAACAGAATCAAAAGAAAGTAATCGGGTTATCGGGAATGACGCATCTCCAGGCAGATGCGTTTCTTGTCTAGAGCAGCCGGGGGGCTATATGTACTGGGTCAAGGAAACTCTTTCGCAGTCGATCGTTCTGCGGCGGCATTGATATGTCCGCGCCGCTCTGCGCCAACGCAAGCGTGCCGCGCGATTCCGATTCAGCGGGCTCCCATTCGATCAGGAAGGGACGTCGGCGGCCTGCAATCGCGCTTGGCTCTGGCTTTACTCTCGTCGAGCTGATGATCACGGTGGCAATCGTTGCCATCCTGGCGACCATTGCTTATCCCAGCTATACCGACTACGTGAAGCGCGGCAAGCTGGCCAACGTGACCAATATGCTCGCGGGTATTCGCGCCCAAATGGAGCAGTATTACCAGGACAATCGCACATACGCAGCGGTGGGCACGTTTACCCCGCCCTGTCAGGCGATTTCGGCTGTCGCCGAGTTTTCGTTGGCGTGCACGATTACGAACAACGGCAATAGCTACACGATGACGGCGACTGGCTCGGGGGCAACGGCCGGCTTCATCTACACAGTGAATGAGGCAAACGTTCAGGCGACGACCGCGGCGCCGGCTGGCTGGAACACGTCCACGACATGCTGGATCACGAAGCGGGGTCAGTCGTGCTGACGGGCCAGGGCGCCCGGCGCCGCGGCTTTACGCTGATTGAATTGCTTGTCACGGTTTCCCTGTTTGCGTTTTTGATGCTCCTGGCGGCACCGAGCTTTACGAGCTGGATTCAGGATGCCCAGGTACGTACGGCGGCGGAATCGTTACAGAACGGTCTGCGTGTCGCGCAGGCCGAAGCCACGCGCCGTCATCGCCAGGTTGCGCTGGTGCTCACCAATAGTGCACCTGCTCCAGGCGTGGCCGCTCAGGCCAACGGTAAGAACTGGTTCGTGATGGTGATCCCGAATCAGCTTGCAGGCGAGTCGTACACGAACGCTGCGGCCCCCACGTTGATGGTGCAGAGCGGCGCGCTTGGTGCTGTGGCGCCCAACGCGCAGGTCAGCGTGCAACAACCTGCGGTCTGCTTCAATTCTTTGGGCAGGCTCACCACGCTGAACGACGGCACGTACAACTGTGCCGTGCCTCCCACAGGTACGGTGACCTACGCCATCACGAATAGCCGGTTTGCTTCTGCGCGAACGCTCAACGTGACCGTGAGCCTTGGCGGTCTGATCCGCGTATGCGATCCGAGCAAATCGCTGTCGCAGGGGAATCCAGATGCGTGCGCCTAAGCCCCGTTCGGGCCATATTGATCCTCAGCCCCGTACACAGCACGGGATGACCCTCATCGAGGTGCTGGTCGCGATGATCCTCTTGACCGTGGCATTGATGGCCATGGTGATGGCCCAGGTGCGTGCCTCACAGGTGTCGGTGGATGCGGAGGACCGCAACCGGGCGGCGCTGCTGGCCAACGAGCTTGCAAGCATGATGTGGGAGAACCGTACAACGAAACTGCCGGCGTCTTCGGTTGCGGCGTGGCAGGCGATGGTCTCCAGCAATGTGAGTTACAGGACTGCCACCGCCTCGAGCCCGGCGGCGAGCGGGTTGGGCGGCCTGCCCAATGGTACGGGCACCGTCACGACCGATCCTACGACCAATGTGGCGACGATCACCATTACCTGGCAGGCGCCCTCGCATGGCGCCAGCGCCACCGCAGCCATGAGTGGGAAAAGCCGGTATGTAACGCAAGTGGTGTTGCCGTGAGGGGGCGGACGCTGCGGAGGCGCCCGTTGGGCGTGGCCTATCAGACCGGTCTCAGCCTGATTGAGCTGATGGTGGCATTGGTGATCAGCATGGCGATCGTAGGCGCGGTGTTTGGCTTGATGAGTGTCTCCGAAGGCCGAAAGCGTACCACCATGTCGGTCAACGACATCAACCAGAGTGGCGTCTTTGCCCTGTATCAGCTTGACAAGGCCATTCGCAGCGCGGGGTCGGGTTTTTCGCAGAATTGGCCGCTGACCTATGGCTGCCGCCTCAACGTCAATTTGAACGGCGATCAGATTCTGCCGTCACCGACCAAGATCCCGCCGCCGTTCGACAAGCTCTCGACGCTAGGCGGTTTTCGGCTGGTTCCGCTGTTGATCGTGCAGAACGGTACAAGCGGAGGTTCTGACGCGATCATTACGATGGCGGGCAATGCCGGATATGGAGAGATTCCGACTGAGTTTTCCAATACCGCGCCGACGGTTTCCAAAGGCGTGGCAAACCTGAGCCTGGTCAACACCATGACGTTCAACGCGGGCAATCTCGTGCTCGTGGCGGACCGCAACAATACGGCGGGCAACGTTCAGCCGTGCTATGTCGGACAGGTGCAGGCCAATTTTACGGGCAGTGTCGCAACGCAGTTGCCACTGGCGGGCGCCTATGACGCTTCCGTAGGGCTGGACGGCAATGTGAGCAGCATTTCGGCCACCGGTGTGGCGATGAATCTGGGCAATGTCGGCGGCGGCAATCTGCCGGGCTTCGCTGTCTATGGTGTCGGGGCCAACAATACGTTGATGTTCTACGACTTGCTGCAATCGGGTAGCAACGGCTATGTCGCCGTGCCGCTGGCTGACGGTGTAATGGAGATGCATGCACTGTATGGCATTGACCCCGACAACAGCGGAAATGTCAGCTGGCAAGCCCCGACGGGGGCATTCGATGCCGCGACGCTGTCCAACGGCACGCAGACTGCCGCAGCGAATCTCTACGCCATCAAGGCGATACGTATCGGCTTGATCTTGCGGACATCGCTGCCTGAGCGGGCGCAGCAATTTGTTGGCACAGCCAGTGCAGCCACTGCGAACGGCGTCGTCACACCGGGCCCGCTGGTGCTGTTTGCCGATGTGCCGAATCTGGCTTACACCCGCAAGCTCACAGGCGCGGAACAGAACTATCGTTACCGCGTTCTCGAAACCACAATCCCCTTGCGCAACACGCTGTTGCAGCGCTGACGATGCCGATCAAGCCCAATGCCCGTCCTCTTCGTGGCTTGCGCGTTGCGCTGCGTCGGCATCAGTCCGGAGTGGTGCTGTTGATCGCGCTGATTGCCATGGTCATTCTGGCGATCGGTACTGTCGCGCTGTTTCGCTCTTCGGATGCGGCGCTGGCCAACGCAGGCAACCTGGCCTTCAAACGGGACATGACCAACCGTGGTGAGCTGGCCATCGTGGCCGCCAAGACGGCGCTGACCAGTGGCGCGCTTAGCCAAGAGGCGACACGCCAGGCCGACCAGGCTGCCTATGGCTATTACGCAACGATGCAGCAAACCGACAAGCACGGTGTTCCGAACAATCTGATCAGCTTGGACAAGCCCGTCGTCAACAACAAGATCAATGCCGGCGACGGTATCACGCTCTACTACATGATCGATCGGCTTTGCACCTCGGTCGGTTCGACCGACCCGTCCAATGCCTGTGTCATCAGCTCGATTGGTTCCGCGAAGGGCGGGACGGTGCTGCCGTATCGCGGCCAGGCGCAACCGCCTTCGGTGCCGGTCTACCGCATCAGCGTGCGGGTTGACGGGCCGCGTAATAGCCAGACCTTCCTTCAGACCACTGTTTCTCTCTGAGTTGCAGAACTGCCATGCACCCCAATCATGACCGAGGTTGGAAGGCCGACGCTTCGCGGAGCCCTTCTGTGATGACATTCCTGCGCGCTGTGCTTGCCAGCGCCCTGGCGATGATGGCGCTGCAGGTGCCTGCCGCCCAAATCGATCTTGCCGACCAGCCGCTCTTCAGCTCGGTATCGGTACCGGGCAACCTGCTGCTCACGCTGTCGGTCGAGTATCCGACCGCCAACAGTATTGCCTATGTCGGCGCCTATACCCCGGGTACCAAATACCTCGGTTATTTTGATCCGCTCAAGTGCTACACGTACCAGTACGACGCCAACACAGACAGCAATAACTACTTCATCCCGGCCGCGGCCGCGGACAGCAATTATCAGTGCGCCAGCGGCAAGGGTTACTGGAGCGGTGCCTTCCTGAACTGGGCAACGATGCAGACCATCGATCCGTTCCGATGGGCGCTGACCGGGGGGTACCGCGTTACCGATACGCCGACGCTGACCGTGCTTGAGAAGGCTTGGGCGTCCGGGCAGGGTGGCTCTGGCGAGACGCCGAATCGAACAATCAATGGCAGCACGACTGTGGCGGCAATCTCGCCGTTTAGTTGGAGCAACCTCAGCGTTCGTATCTGGGGGGTAGGCAACAAGCTGTATTTCACCAATAGCGGGAAACTCGATTCGGATCCCGCCAGTGCCTACAAGTCCGGCTCTTCGCAAGACTCCTCCAAGGTGTGGTGGGTCTATGCGCGTGTGAAGGTGTGTGATCCATCGCAGCGTGAGGCCAACTGCACGCAATACGGTAGTAACTATAAGCCCGAAGGCCTGATGCAGCAGTACTCGCAGCGCATCCGTTTCGGCGCGTTTGGATACCTCAACGATTCGAACATCAAGCGCGATGGTGCTGTGCTGCGCGCGCGGATGAAGTTCATCGGCCCGACGCAGCCGGTTCCGGGCAAAAACCCGACGACGAATACCGTGGCCGAATGGAGCGCCACGGACGGTACCATGGTGACCAACCCGGACACGAAGGATGCATCGGACAGCAGCGTCAAAAACAGTGGGGTCATGAACTATCTCAACAAGTTCGGCTCGACTTCGCAGAACTATAAGACCTATGATCCGGTCGGCGAGCTTTACTACGCGGGCGTTCGTTACTACAAGAACCTCGGCAACGTCGCCAGCTATTCTTCTAACATCGATGCCACCCAGGTGGACGGCTTCCCCGTCATTCAGACCTGGGATGACCCGATCCTGTACTCCTGCCAGAAAAACTACATTCTTGGCATTGGCGACGTGAACACTCACGCGGACGCGAACCTGCCTGGCAGTACGATCGCCGATACCAACTACGAACCGGCAATGCCTTCCGAGGTTTCCAGTGATACCTCGGTCAATGTGGATTCGGCGACGAACCTTGTGGGCAAGATGGAAGGCATCAGTAATCTCAACAAGGCTTCGCCATCGTGGTGCTGCGGGGACAACAACACCTTTTTGATGGCGGGCCTCGCCTACGACTCGCATGTGCGTGATATCCGCCCCAACGATTTCAAGGACAGCCTCGGGAACAAGTCGAAGATCCAGACGATTTCCACCTACTGGCTCGACGTGCAGGAGTACCAGCAGTACAAATACCAGAACCAGTTTTGGCTTGCGGCCAAGTACGGCGGGTTCAATGTCCCGTCCGGCTACAAAGCGTCCAACACGAGCCCGCTGGCGCAATCATTGTGGAATTTGAGCGGCAATACGGACCCCAACGGCAAGCCCATGCCGGACAACTACTATCTGGCTGGCCAGGCAGATCTGATGGTGAACGGGCTCAATTCCGCTTTCCAAAATATCTCCAACGATATTCAGGCTGCCACCACGGCGCTGGCCGTCTCTTCCGCCAACGTGAGCCTCACCGGCAATATTGGCTATTCCGCTTCCTACAATTCCGCCAACTGGAGTGGCGATGTGGTCGGCAGTTCGCTGAGCTTCGATGCCGCCACAGGGCTGCCCACGCAGACGAAGGTGTGGTCCGCGCAGGCGAATCTGGCAACCCAGACCAGTTCCTCACGCCTGATCGCCACCAGCAACACTGTCGGCACGGCGCAAGGTGTGCCATTCCAGTTTGCCAAGCTCAGCGCGAGCAACCAGAGTGCACTCAGCAATTCGGCCGTGAAGAACTGGAACAACCAGGACTTCCTGAACTACTTGCGCGGCGACCGTACCAACGAGGGCACGAGCGGCAAGGCGGTCTATCGTCAGCGCACCAGCTTGCTCGGTGACATCGTTGGCTCGAAAGTGGATGCTGTCGGTCCACCTATCGCCGTGCTGTCGAGTGCGACCAATCCCGGCTATGCATCTTTCAAAAGCACCTATGCCAACCGCAAGCCGGTGGTCTACGTCGGCGCGAACGACGGCATGATGCATGCATTCGATGGCACGATCGGCGCAACTGGCGGCAACGAGTTGTTTGCCTATGTGCCGAGCTTTCTTTATCAAGGGCCATGCACTTCGGGTTGCACGCCCACGGTGAACGGCTTGGCATCGCTGGGGTTGGCAGGTACCAACTTTGTCCACCATGCCATGGTCGATGCGACGCCGCAGGCATTTGACGTTGACTTCGCTCGCGCAGGCGGAGCCAAGCCGAGTTCATCGAGTACCTCGGACTGGCACACGATCTTGATCGGCGGTCTGGGCAAGGGCGGGAAGGGCTACTACGCACTCGACATTACTGATCCATCAAAGATCACCGACGAGGCGTCGCTGTCCACCAAGGTGATGTGGGAGTTCGGTGGTCCGTCCGATCCGAAGCTGGGGACGCTGGGCTTCACCTATGGCGACCCGATCGTCGTCAAGACCAAGAAGTACGGTTGGATCGTTGCGGTGCCGTCGGGCTACAACAATGCCGATGGCATGGGGTGGCTGTTCATCCTCAATCCGGTGACCGGCGCCCTGCTCGAGTCCATCTCCACGGGAGTGGGTTCGGCAAGCACGCCAGCAGGCCTGGCGTTTGCATCGGCGTATGTTGCCGACTATACCGACAACACCACAGACTCCATCTACGCGGGTGATCTGCTGGGCAATGTCTGGCGCTTCGATCTCACCGGTACCACCGGCGCCTATCCGGCACCCACCCAGATTGCAAAGCTCACCGACCCGAGCGGCAACCCGCAACCCGTCACGACGCCCCCGCTCATCGAGATTCAGCCGAACTCGCTCAAGCGCTACGTCATGGTGGGAACGGGGCGGCTGCTTGGCAGCACCGATATCGCCAGCAGTCAGACGCAGAGCTTCTACGTCATCTATGACGGCGTGGTGCAGCGCTTCAACGGCAGTACCGATCTGCCGACTGGCGTGACCTTCCCGATCCAGCGCAAGGATCTCAATGCCGACACCAATCTGCTGAAGGGCATCGGAAGTGCGCCGACATCGTTGATGGGGTATTACATCGACCTCGGCCAGTCGTCCAACGGCGTGGCCGAACGTGTCAATGTGGCCCCGGTCTCCAACTTCGGTACCGTTTCGTTTGCCGCCAACCTGCCAAATGGCGACGCATGCAACCCCTCGGGGACGAATCGCGTCTTCTCACTGGACATTGGGACGGGCGCCAGCCGCGTGGTGAACAGCCTGGGCGTGCTGCAGCCGTACTACACGGGTGGCGGGCTGGTGGTGGATCTGTCGTATCTCAACGTGAATGGCACTGTCCGGCTGGAGGCGGGGACCGACAATAGCGCGATCAACTCCGTGCCGCTCGTGCCGACGGTGGTGCAGGCCATCCGCCAGATCAACTGGCGCGAGGTGCCCACCGCAGACTGAAGGCGGTCGGAACGATGGACCCACAGCGCAACGCAGCACCCAGGACCTGCAAGGGGTAGGCCGTATGAAGCGAGCCTGGGTCGCCTGCGCTGTGGCTGCCATCGGCCATCTCGCTTTCCTGCATATCGCGGGCCTGTGGATACCGCGGGCGGCAAAGGGGCAAGCGCAAGCTGATCGCCCCCTGTTGCTTGTCAGTCTCGTCAGCGTGCCACCCGGTGAGGCGGTAGTCGGCACCGCCAGCAGTGGCAAGCGGAGGGCGCCCACGCCTGTTGCAGCGGCAGACGGCGGTCCATTGCCGATATCTTCCTTGCGTCCCGCCGCGAGCGCCCAGTCGGAAGGGCCTCCACCCGGGATATCTCCTTCCGAGGATGTCGATGGGATGCGGTTCTATACGTCTGCCGAGGTCGACCGGCAGGCCTTGCCAGCGAGCGCCCTTGAACTTCTGGACGTGATGGCGCTGGTTTCGGACACGTCACCGATGGTACTACGCATCTACATCGGCGCTGACGGAGTCGTCGTGCGCGCTGAAATCGTTCGTGCCAGCGAACACAACCGTGCTGCGGCCGCCAGGCTGGCCTTGATTCTCATGGCGTCACGCTTTGTTCCCGCCAAGCGACTGGGAGCGGATGTCGCCACGGTCAGAGAGTTGGAGTTTCAGATCGAGCCGTCTGGCGGGGCCGAACGGCACGCTTAGGCGCGAGCCGCGCATCGGGATCGGCGAATGCCGGTGGCCGTGGACAGCCGGCTCCCATGTCGGCATCTCACTTCCGCACGTTCGTCGCGGCAATCTCGTCGAGCACATCCCGAAATTCCGACACATCCTCGAAACTCCGGTACACCGACGCAAACCGGATATACCCGATCTTGTCCAGCCGCTTCAGCTCCCGCATGACCAGCTCGCCCACCCGGTCGCTGCCGATTTCCTTCTCGCCGTGGCTCAGGAGCTTCTCTTCGATGCGGGCAATGGCTTCGTCGATGGCCTCGGCGGAGACGGGGCGCTTGCGCAGCGCCAGGCGCATGGAATCCTTGACCTTGTTGCGGTCGTAATCGACGCGGCTGCCGTTTTTCTTGACGACGGCCGGGAAGAACAGCTCGATGCGCTCGTAGGTCGTGAAGCGGCGGTCGCAGGCTTCGCACTTGCGCCGGCGGCGCACGGTGTCGCCTTCTTCCGACATGCGGGTTTCAATCACCTGGGTGGCCGCGTGGCCGCAAAAGGGGCATTTCATGCCGGTGGTCTCCTCGGAAACCTCAAAGAACGCGCTGCGCTGAAACGACAATGCCGCGATGGCCCGCCCATTCGACTTCGGGCGCATCGCGGCAGGGTACTACGCGGCCGGCAGCGCCGGCCACCGGCGGATACAACCTCAGCCGTACACCGGGAACTGCTTGGTGAGCTCGGCCACCTTGGCGCGCACCTCGGCGATGTTGTTTTCATCGTGCGGGTTGTCCAGCACGTCGGCGATCAGGTGCGCCACCTTCACGGCCTCGGCTTCCTTGAAACCGCGCGTGGTCATCGCCGGCGAACCCAGGCGGATGCCCGAGGTCACGAACGGCTTTTCCGGATCATTCGGAATCGCGTTCTTGTTGACGGTGATGTGCGCGTCGCCCAGTACCTTCTCGGCTTCCTTGCCGGTGATCTTCTTGGCGCGCAGGTCGACCAGCATCACGTGGCTCTCGGTGCGGCCCGACACGATGCGCAGGCCGCGTGCCATCAGCGTTTCGGCCATGGCGGCGGCGTTCTTCACCACTTGCTGCTGATACGCCTTGAATTCCGGCGACAGCGCTTCCTTGAAGGCCACTGCCTTGCCGGCGATCACGTGCATCAGCGGGCCGCCCTGGATGCCGGGGAAGATCGCGGAGTTGATGGCCTTCTCGTGTTCGGCCTTCATCAGGATCACGCCGCCGCGCGGGCCGCGCAAGCTCTTGTGTGTGGTCGTCGTGACGAAGTCGGCGTGCGGCACCGGGTTCGGGTACACACCGGCGGCGATCAGGCCGGCGTAGTGGGCCATGTCGACCATGAAATATGCGCCGACCGACTTGGCGATCTTGCCGATGCGCTCGAAATCGATGCGCAGGGCAAATGCCGATGCGCCGGCAATGATCAGCTTCGGCTTCTTCTCTTGCGCGAGCGCTTCGAGCGCGTCGTAATCGATGTCTTCCTGCGCGTTCAGGCCGTAGCTGACCACGTTGAACCACTTGCCGCTCATGTTCAGCGCCATGCCGTGTGTCAGGTGGCCGCCTTCGGCCAAGCTCATGCCCATGATCGTGTCGCCCGGCTTGAGCACGGCGAAGAACACACCCTGGTTGGCCTGCGAGCCCGAGTTCGGCTGTACGTTGGCGGCTTCGGCGCCAAACAGCTGCTTCACGCGGTCGATGGCGAGCTGCTCGACCACGTCCACATATTCGCAACCGCCGTAGTAACGCTTGCCGGGGTAGCCCTCGGCGTACTTGTTGGTCAGTTGCGAGCCCTGCGCGGCCATCACGGCCGGCGAGGTGTAGTTCTCAGAGGCGATCAGCTCGATGTGGTCTTCCTGACGCTGATTTTCCTTCTGGATGGCGGCAAAGATTTCGGGATCGATCTGGTCGATCGTATAGCGGCTGCGTTCGAACATGGCGAGTGTCTTGGTGAAACGAAACGGAATTGGCGGAGGTCGGGCGAGGCGGGCGGGCATCGGGAAACGCGCGCGGCTTGGACGACTGCTTCCGGTGTCGGCCGGCGGCAGCGGGTGCCCAAGTCACCCAGCTTCCCATTCGCTGCCCAGGCGAGCGGCAGGCGCCGTTGTGCATGACGCCAGAAACCTTGCGCTTCCTCGTGGTCGCTGCCCACATGTCGAAGCCGCTGGGATGCGGCTTCAGGATTCGCCAGTCGCGCAAGGTGGAATGGTTGCCCGCGAGTGTACGACAGCCCCATGGTCGCCGCAAGAACCGGGGCGTTTGCAGCGCACATTGCGGTGCAATACAACACGACGCTCGGGTAAACTCCAGTTTTTGCCATTTTCAGGCCCCGGAGACACTTCCATGATCGTATTCGTGACCGGCGCGACGGCCGGCTTCGGCGCAGCCATCGCGCGCCGTTTCGTGCGCGAAGGCCATCGCGTGATCGCGGCGGGCCGCCGCCAGGACCGTCTCGATGCGCTCAGGGCCGAACTCGGGGACGCGCTGCTGCCTCTCGTGCTCGACGTGCTCGACGCCGAAGCCGTGGCCGCGCTGCCGGGCTCGCTGCCCGAGGGCTGGCGTGAAGTCGACGTGCTGGTCAACAACGCCGGGCTGGCGCTAGGCCTGGAGCCCGCCCAGCGCGCCGACCTGAACGACTGGGACCGCATGATCGGCACGAACTGCTCCGGGCTGGTCCACATGACGCGCGCGCTGCTGCCTGGCATGGTCGAGCGCAACCGCGGCCACGTCATCAACATCGGTTCGATCGCCGGCACATACCCGTACCCGGGGGGCAACGTGTATGGCGCCACCAAGGCGTTCGTGCGGCAGTTCTCGCTGAACCTGCGGGCCGATCTGACGGGCACCCGCGTGCGCGTATCGAACGTCGAGCCGGGCCTGTGCTCCGGCACCGAGTTCTCCAACGTGCGTTTCAAGGGCGACGATGCCCGCGTGGAAAAGGTCTACGAAGGCACGGAGGCGCTCACCGCCGACGATATCGCCGAGGCCGTCTACTGGATGGCGGCGCTGCCCGGCCACTTCAATGTCAACGCGATCGAGCTGATGCCCGTTTGCCAGTCGTTCTCGGCCACCAGCGTGACGCGAGGCATGGCTTGAAATCCGGCGCACAAGCCCTCGGCCAGTCGGGGGATGGCTGGCCGCCACTTACGCCTTGGTAAAATTGCCGGATGTCTTCTTTTGACTGGAACCTGCGTGTGTATTGGGAAGATACCGACGCGGGCGGCGTGGTGTTCTACGCCAATTATCTGAAATTCTTTGAGCGCGCCCGCACCGAATGGCTGCGTGCGCTTGGGGTCGATCAGCAAGCGCTGGCCGACGCGACCGGCGCCATCTTCGTGGTGCGCAGCACCGCTGTGGACTACCGGGCACCCGCCCGCCTGGACGACCTTCTGCAGATCCGTTCGCGTATGGAACGCGTCGGCCCCGCGTCGGTCCAATTCGCCCAGGAAAGCTGGCGCGGCGACGTTCTGCTCGCTTCCGGCACGATCCGTGTCGGATGTGTCGACCGGCTCACATTCCGGCCGACCCCGATTCCCGCTCCCGTACTCGCAACCATCAAAGCCGCCGCATGAATCCCGTCGAGGTCACACAAGATCTGTCGATCGTCTCGTTGGTGCTGCACGCCAGCTTACTGGTCCAGTTTGTCATGGGCCTGCTGCTGGTGATGTCGCTGTTCTCGTGGACGTACATCTTCCGCAAAGCGTTCGCCCTGCGTGCCGCGCGCAGCCAGACCGAATCGTTCGAGCGCGATTTCTGGGCCGGTGGCGACCTGCAGGCGCTGTACCAGAGCGCGGCCAACAACCGCCACAACACCGGGGCGCTCGAGCGCATCTTTGAAGCAGGCATGCGCGAATACCTGAAGGCGCGGGAGCTCCAGCGAGGCGCCATTGCCGATCCGAGCGCCATCCTCGACGCCTCGCGCCGCGCCATGCGGGCCGCGTATCAGCGCGAAATGGATTCGCTCGAATCGCACCTGCCGTTCCTGGCGTCGGTCGGTTCGGTGAGCCCGTACATCGGCCTGTTCGGCACGGTGTGGGGCATCATGAATGCCTTCCGGGGCCTGTCGAACGTACAGCAGGCGACGCTCTCGGCGGTGGCACCGGGCATTGCCGAGGCGCTCGTGGCGACGGCCATCGGCCTGTTCGCGGCCATTCCGGCGGTGATTGCCTACAACCGCTACGCCACGGAAATGGACCGCCTGGCCAACCGCTTCGAGAGCTTCATGGAAGAGTTCTCGAACATCCTGCAGCGCCAGACGCGCTAAGGAGCCCAGCGCATGGCTACCATCCAGCGAACGCGCCGCGCCCGACGGGCCAAGGCAGACATCAACGTCGTTCCGTACATCGACGTGATGCTGGTGCTGCTGGTCATCTTCATGGTGGCCGCTCCCGTGGTGAACCCCGGTGTGGTCAACCTGCCGTCGGTGGCCAACGCCACGCCCCAGCAGACCCAGCCGCCGATTGTCGTGACCATCAAGGGCGACGGCACAATCCTTGCTCGCATCAAGACGGGTTCGGGTGCGACGGAGCAGAAGCTTGCCAACAACAATGAACTGCGCGCTTTCGTGAAGCAGCGCACCGATGAAAACCCCGACCAGCCGGTCGTGATTGCCGCCGACAAGTCGGTCCAGTACGACCGTGTGCTGACCGTGATGAGCGTGCTCAAGGGTGACGGTGTCAAGCGCGTCGGCCTGATGGTGAAGTCGTCATGACCATGTTGTTGATGAACCGAGGCGAGGCAACCTGAACGTCATGGCCACGACGTCGTTGCACCGTTACGAGCCAGTTCGCGAGCGTGGCACGCTGCGCGCGTTCGGGCTGGCGGTCCTGACACACATCCTGCTGCTGATCTTTTTGTACTTTGGCGTGCAGTGGCAGAGCAGCACACCGCGCGGCGAAGAAGCCGAGTTGTGGGACGAGGCCGCCGTCCAGCAGGCCGTGCAGCAGCCGGTGCCTGTGCCCGAGACCAAGCCGGAGCCGGTGGTCAAGGCGCCGCCCGCCAAGGTGGAAGAAGACGCCGACATCGCGCTGGAACAGCAAAAGCGCAAGCGCGAGCAGGAAGCCGCGGCGGCGCGCCAGGCCGAGCTTGCGCGTCGCGCTGCGGAAGAGCGCGCCGAAGCCCAGCGCCTGGCGCGCTTGAAGGAAGAGCAGCAAGCGCGTCAAGCTGAACAGCACCGCAAGGCGCTGGCCGAACAGCAGGCCAAGGAAAAGGCCGCGGCCGAGGCGCAGGCGCTGAAGAAAGCCCAGCTGCAGGCCCAGGCGGAAGCGAAAGCCAAGGCCGAAGCCGAGGCCAAGCAGAAGGAACTGAAGGCCAAGGCAGCTGCAGAGGCCAAAGCCAAGGCAGAGGCCGAGCGTAAGGCCAGCGAGGCGCGCGCCAACGCTCAGCGTCAGGCGCAGCTCGATCGCCTGCGGGCGATGGCTGGCGCGGGCGCGACGGGCTCCGTCGCCGGTTCGGGCGGCGGCGTCGGCAACGCCATGGGCACGGGCGGTACGGCATCGGCCGGTTATGCCGAGCGCGTACGGGCCAAGGTCAAGCCGAACATCGTGTTCGACCCGTCGGCGATCAGCGGCAACCCGTCGGCCGTGGTGGCGGTGCAGATGGCGCCTGACGGCTCGATTCTGTCCAAGCGCCTGACGAAGTCCAGCGGCAACGGCGCTTATGACGAAGCCGTGCTGCGTGCGGTGGACCGTTCCGACCCGCTGCCGCGCGATACCAACGGCAAAGCACCGTCGAGCGTCATCCTGACGTTCCGGCCCAAGGAATAACGCGCCAGCGTCGCGCGGGCGGCGCCGGCATACGGTCCGATTGCAGATTCGATAGTAGGGACGATGAACATGATGCGAAAGATGTGGATTCCGATGTTCCGACGCGCCGCGCAGGCATTGCTGCTGAGCGCGGCGTGTGCCGGCGTCGCCCATGCCCAGCTGAACGTGGAGATTTCCGGTGTGGGTGCCAGCCAGTACCCGATCGCCATCGCCAACTTCCAGGGTGAGTCGCAGGCGCCGCAGAACCTTTCTGCGATCGTGCGGGCCGACCTCGTGCGCAGCGGCCGCTTCTCGAACGTGGACGTGGCCGGTGCCGTGGTGCCGGACAGCCCCGCGCCTGACCTCGGAGCGTGGAAGACCCGTGGCGCCGCCGCCTTCGTGGGCGGCACCGTCACCCGCAATGGCGATCGCTACGAGATCCGCTTCCGCCTCTACGACACGGCCAAGGGCGAAAGCCTGGGCGGCCTCGCGCTGACGCGCCGTCCAGATCAGCTGCGCCTGGCGGCGCACGAGATTGCCGACTACATCTATCAGAAGCTGATCGGCGAGCGCGGCGTGTTTGCGACGCGCCTGTCGTACGTGTCGAAGGTCGGCCGCCGCTTCCAGCTGCAGATTTCCGACTCGGATGGCGCCAACCCGCAGGTGGCGCTTACGAGCAACGAGCCGATCATCTCGCCGTCGTGGTCGCCGGATGGTACGAAGGTCGCGTATGTCTCGTTCGAGAGCAAGAAGCCGGTGGTGTACGTGCATGACCTGGTGGCAGGCCGCCGCACGGTCATCTCGAACCAGAAGGGCAACAACTCGGCGCCGGCGTGGTCGCCGGATGGCCGGCATGTGGCGGTGTCGCTGTCGCGCGACGGCAATACGCAGATCTACGTGGTCAACGCCGATGGCTCCGGCCTGCGTCGCCTGACCCGCAGCACCGCAATCGACACCGAGCCGTCGTATTCGCCGGATGGCCGTTACATCTACTTCACCAGCGATCGCGGCGGCGCACCGCAGATCTATCGCATGTCGGCCGACGGCGAAGAGGCCGGTGGCGCGCAACGCGTGACGTTCAAGGGCAACTACAACACGAGCCCCCGCGTGTCGCCGGACGGCAAGCTGCTGGCGTACATTTCGCGTGTGGGCGGGGCGTTCCGGCTGTATGTGCAGGATCTGACCAACGGCGATGTCACTGCGCTGACCGACACCTCGCACGACGAATCGCCGAGCTTTGCCGCCAACGGCAAGTTCATCCTGTATGCCACGCGCGTGGGCGGCAAGGCGGTGCTGGCTGCGGTGTCGACCGATGGCCGTACGCGTCAGGTTCTTTCGCTCCAGGCCGGCGAGGTTCGTGAGCCGGCGTGGGGTCCTTTCATGCAATAACGAAGCAGTTCCCTCTAGGAGAAATCGGACATGTCGAAGTCCCAAACCATGATCAAAGTTGCAGCCATTGCCGCGCTGCTGGCCCTGGGCGCTTGCAGCTCGGGCGTGAAGCTCGATGACACCGCCAAGAACGGTACGGGTGGTGCTGGTACGGGCGCCGACGCCCGCACCGTGACGCCGGTGGACGTCGGCCGCGACGAACTGACCGACCCGAACAGCCCCCTGGCCAAGCGCAGCATCTACTTCGATTTCGACAGCTACTCGGTCAAGCCCGAATACCAGGGCCTGCTGGGCCAGCATGCGCGCTACCTGCAGTCGCACAACCAGCGCAAGGTCCTGATCCAGGGCAACACCGACGAGCGCGGCACCAGCGAGTACAACCTGGCGCTGGGACAGAAGCGTGCCGAGGCCGTGCGCCGCGCGCTGTCGTCGATGGGCGTGCCTGACAGCCAGATGGAAGCGGTGAGCCTGGGCAAGGAGAAGCCGCAGGCCACGGGCCACGATGAAGAATCGTGGGCGCAAAACCGCCGCGCCGACATCGTTTACTGATCCGCGCGGTCTGATGTGCAACGCGCCGGCCGCGAGGTTGCGGCCGGCGTTCTTACGTTGAAATCCCATGACTACGATGATGAAACAGTGCGCCGGACGGATCGCCAACCGGGCCGTGCGTCGGGCCATTCTCGCGGCGGCGCTTGTCGCAGGCGGTGCCCTGACCATGGCCGGCCCGGCGGCAGCGGGGGTGTTTGACGACGATGAGGCGCGCCGTGCCATCATCGACATGCGTGAGAAGTTCAACAACTTCCAGTCCACGGCGGCGCAGCGCATCGACCAGAACAGCCGCAACCTCATCGATGCGCAAAACCAGATCGAGACGCTCAAGTCGGAAGTCGCACGCCTGCGCGGGCAGAACGAGGTGTTGCAGAACGCCGTCGACACGCTGACCAAGCAGCAGAAGGATTATTACGCCGATCTCGACGCGCGCCTGAAGAAGTTCGAGCCGCAGCAAGCCACGGTGGACGGCCGTGAAGGCACGGTGCAGCCGGGCGAGAAGGACGAGTACGACGCCGCGCTGAAGACGTTCCAGTCGGGCAACTTCAAGGGCGCGGGCAACCAGTTCTCGGCGTTCGTGAAGAAGTATCCGCAGAGCCCGTATCTGCCGCTGGCGCAGTTCTGGCTCGGCAACGCGCTCTATGCGCAGCGCGACTACAAGGGCTCCAGCTACGTGCTGGAGAACATGGTGCGCACGAATCCGCAGCACCCGAAGGCGCCCGAAGCGCTGCTGCAGGTCGCTACCAACCAGGGCGAGTCGGGCCAGAAGGCTGCGGCGCGCAAGACGCTGGAAGCCGTGATCGCCCAATACCCGGGCACCGAGCAAGCCAAGACCGCGCAAAGCCGCCTGAAGACGATGCATTGACGCGCGCGGTCACTGCCGACTGCCGATATGCCGCCCGCTCGGGATCGCCCCGGCGGGCGTTTTTCATTGCGGGGTGCAAATGCCCGGCATGTGCGGGCCCGAGCGCGGCCAGGATGGCAGCGCGCTAAAATGCGGGCCTTCCCTGACTTGCTTGACAAGGCTTCGCCATGAAAAAACGCGCCATCGTCCTGCTCTCGGGCGGGCTGGACTCCGCCACCGTGCTCGCCATGGCCAACGCCGACGGCTTCGAGACCTACGCGCTGTCGATGCGCTACGGCCAGCGCCACTCCTCCGAACTCGAAGCGGCCAAGAAGGTGGCGGCCGCGCTCGGCGCCGTGCGCCATGAAATCGTCGACCTGGACCTGCGCAAGTTCGGCGGCTCCGCGCTGACGGACGACAAGCTCGACGTGCCGACCGACGGGGCGCAATCGGGCATCCCGATCACGTATGTGCCGGCACGCAACACGATCATGCTGTCGCTGGCGCTCGGCTGGGCCGAGGCGGTGGGCGCGCGCGACCTGTTCTTCGGCGCCAACGCGGTCGACTACTCCGGCTATCCGGACTGCCGGCCCGAATACGTGGCTGCCTACGAGACGCTGGCCAACCTGGCCACCAAGGCTGGCGTGGAAGGCGAACGCATTCGCGTCAACGCGCCGATCATCGCCATGACGAAGGCGGAGATCATCCAGGCCGGCACGCGCCTCGGTGTGGACTACAGCCTGACCGTGTCGTGCTACCAGGCCGACGACACGGGCCGGGCGTGCGGCGTGTGCGATTCATGCCGCATCCGAAAGGCCGGCTTCGAAGCCGCCGGCGTGCCGGACCCGACCCGCTACGTGTGATGCGCCATGCCTGATATCGATCTCAATGCGCTGTCCCACACTGTGCTGTGGGGCACGTTTGCGCTCGCGTTCGTCTTTGGCGCGATCCTGCAGCGCACGCACTTCTGCACGATGGGGGCGGTGTCCGACGTCGTCAACATCGGTGACTGGACCCGCCTGCGCATGTGGGCACTGGCCATCGGCGTCGCCATGATCGGCACGGGCGTGCTGAGCTGGCTCGGCCTCATCGATACGAGCAAAACGATCTACACGGCGAGCAAGTTGCTGTGGCTGTCGTCGCTGGTGGGCGGGCTGCTGTTCGGGTTCGGGATGGTGCTGGGCTCCGGTTGCGGCAGCAAGACGCTGGTGCGCATCGGCGGCGGCAATCTCAAGTCGGTGGTGGTGTTTGTCTTTCTCGGGCTGTCGGCCTATATGACGCTCAAGGGCGTGTTTGGCGTGGTGCGCGTGGCCACCGTCGACAGCGTTGCCGTTGCGCTGCCCACGTCGCAGGATCTGCCGAGCGTCCTGGGTCATGCGTTCTCGGCGGATGCGCGCACGTTGCGGCTTGTGCTGGCACTGCTCATCGGCGGGGCGCTGTCGCTGTGGGCGCTGGCCGCACGGGATTTCCGTACCGGCGACAACCTGCTCGGCGGCATCGGCGTCGGGCTCGTCATCGTTGGCATGTGGTACGTGTCAGGGCACCTCGGGTATGTGCAGGAAGATCCGAACACGCTGCAGGAGGCCTTCGTCGCGACCAACAGCGGCCGCATGGAAGCGTTGAGCTTCGTGGCGCCCGTGTCGTACACGCTCGAATGGCTGATGTTCTTCAGCGATACGTCGAAGGTCCTGACAGTCGGCATCGTCGGTGTGCTCGGCGTGATCGCGGGCTCGGCCGTGGTGGCGCTGGTCACGCGCACGTTCCGCTGGGAAGGCTTTGCCAACGCAGAGGACACCGGCAACCACATCGTCGGCGGCATCCTGATGGGCAGCGGCGGCGTGACGGCGCTTGGGTGCACGATCGGACAGGGCCTGTCGGGTGTGTCGACGCTGGCCATCGGCTCGTTCATCGCGCTGGCGGGCATTCTGGCTGGCGCCGTGCTGGCGTTCCGCTATCAGATCTGGCGGCTCGAACGCCTGGTCTGACCTGAGGGTGCGTTGACAGCACCGCGGGTATCTCCCTATAATCGCGGTCTTTGGGTCGTTAGCTCAGTCGGTAGAGCAGCGGACTTTTAATCCGTTGGTCGCGTGTTCGAGTCACGCACGACCCACCAAAATTCAAAAGGGCTGGCAGGCGACTGTCGGCCCTTTTTGTTTGTCCGCGCTCTGCGGCGGGTGAGGGTGCGGCGCGGTCTGCCTCTCTGTCCCATGTCGGAGCTTCCTCTTTCGGCAAAACGCCGCGCGGTGCCGTCGCACCCGGCCAGCAATGGCCGGCTAGCCGCATGACGCCTGCGTCGCTAGGGATTTCCTCTATAGCGTTCTCCTTCTGCAACGCCGAACATGTCTTCCATTGGAACCGGTTCCATACGGAGAAAAGAGCACAAATGGCAGACATCGTGATTGTGGCGAGCGCGTTCGGCGTCGCCCAGGTCCGCGAGCACGGGCACCACGCGTACGTTCCTGTGGCGGCCGAAGTGGGCGCCGCGGGCTTCGAGGTGCGGCGCGAGCTCTTGCCGGCAGGGCCGGACGGGGCTGTGTCGATGGAACTGCTGACGGCGCTGGGCCGCCTGATTGCCTCGCGCGGCCTGTGGTCGGTCTATTCGACCCCGGCCACCTTGTACACGCACGATGGCGCGCTGGACAAAGCCGCGGTGCGCGGCGCGCTGGCCGAAGCCAAGGCGCTGGATGCCCGCATTGTGAAGTTCCAGTTGGGCGGGTTTGCCGACGAAGCATCGGCCGATGCGCTCGCCAGGCTGCTGCGCGAGTCGCGTGCACGGGTACTGGTCGAAAACGGCCAGCAAGCCGTGGGCGGGTCGCTTGCGCAGTTTCGCAACCTGTTCGCCGCGCTCGAGGCGGCGGGTGTTGACCACGCGCTTGGCATGACATTCGACGTGGGCAACTGGCATTGGCCCGGCGAAGCCCCGCTGGACTGCGCGCGTGCGCTGGCACCGTATGTCGAGTACATCCACTGCAAGGGGGTGGCGGGGGAGGGCGCGCGCCGCTTTGCCGTTGCGCCCGCCGGCAACGACGCGCGCTTCACCGCCGTGCTGGCGGCGCTGCCGGGCGACGTTCCGCGCGGCATCGAATTCCCGTTCGACACAACCGATCTTGCCGCAGACGCCAACCGGCACGTCGCGTGGCTCAAGGCCGCCTGACATCGCGCGGCATCGAAGGAGCTCTCCCATGCCACATCCACTGGATGTCATCACGTACGGCGAAGCCATGGCGATGTTCGTCGCCGCCGCGCCGGGCCCCCTCGCGCAGGCAACGCAGTTCACGAAGCGCATTGCCGGGGCCGACCTGAACGTTGCCGTCGGCCTGGCGCGCCTGGGGTTTCGCGTCGGCTACGTGAGCCGGGTCGGGCGCGACTCGTTTGGCGACTACGTGCGCGAGACGCTCGCGCGCGAGCAGATCGATGCCTCTTGCGTGACGGTCGACCCGCAGTATCCGACGGGCTTTCAGCTGAAGTCACGCGCCGACGACGGCAGTGATCCGCGCGTCGAATATTTCCGCAAGGGTTCGGCGGCCAGCCGGTTGTCTCGTGCCGACTATGTAGCCGAGTATGCGCTGGGCGCGCGCCATCTTCATCTGACAGGCGTCGCGCCGGCGATCTCGGCATCGTCGTGCGAGCTTGCGTTTCATCTCGCGCGCGAAATGCGTGCGGCGGGCAAGTCCATTTCATTCGATCCGAACCTGCGCCCGACGCTGTGGCCGTCCGCCGCCGAGATGGTCAGCACGCTCAATGCGTTGGCCGCGCTGTCGGACTGGGTGTTGCCGGGGCTGTCGGAAGGGCAGCAACTGACGGGGTGCGAAGCGCCGGCCGACATCGCGCGCTTCTATCTGGAACGCGGCGTGCGTGGCGTGGCCATCAAGCTCGGGGCGGCCGGGGCCTACTACCAGACCGCAGACGGCGCGCAGGGCGTCGTGCCCGGCGTACACGTCGAGCGCGTCGTCGATACGGTCGGCGCGGGTGACGGCTTTGCGGTGGGCGTGATCAGTGCGCTGCTCGAAGGCCAGTCGGCGGCGCAGGCGGTGGCACGCGGCAACCGGATCGGCGCACTGGCGATCCAGGTGATCGGCGATTCCGAAGGCTTGCCCACGCGTGCGGCACTTGACCACCTGGAACGCGCCGACAACGCGGTGCACCAGCCCGACTCCGCCATCGGCGTGTAGCGCGGGTTCGACCGCCGCTCCATCAGCGGCGCACACCATAACAGGAGACAAACCATGGCCACACGACTTGCTGCCCGGCGCTGGTGGATGATCATGCCGATCGTCTTCATCACGTATAGCCTGGCGTATCTGGACCGCGCAAACTACGGCTTCGCGGCGGCCGCCGGCATCAACCACGATCTCGGTATCAGCCAGGGGCTGTCGTCGCTGATCGGCGCGCTGTTCTTCCTGGGCTACTTCTTCTTCCAGATTCCCGGTGCCATCTACGCAGAACGGCGCAGCGTGAAGAAGCTCGTGTTCGTGAGCCTGGTGCTGTGGGGCGGCTGCGCGGCACTCACGGGTGTGGTCAGCAACATCCCGTCGCTGATGGCGATCCGCTTCGTGTTGGGTGTGGTGGAGGCCGCGGTGATGCCCGCCATGCTGATCTACATCAGCAACTGGTTCACCCGGCAGGAGCGCTCGCGTGCAAACACGTTCCTGATCCTGGGCAACCCGGTGACGGTGTTGTGGATGTCGGTCGTGTCGGGTTACCTGGTGCGCGAGTTCGGCTGGCGGCACATGTTCATTGCGGAAGGCGTGCCGGCGATTCTCTGGGCCGTGTGCTGGTGGTGGCTGGTGCAGGACAAGCCTGCGCAATCGCCGTGGCTCAGCGCGCAGGAGAAGCGCGATCTCGAGCAGGCACTGGCCGCCGAGCAGGCTGCCCTCAAGCCGGTCCGCAACTATGCCGAGGCCTTCCGCTCGCCGGCCGTGATCAAGCTGTGCGCGCAGTATTTCTGCTGGAGCATCGGCGTGTATGGCTTCGTGCTGTGGCTGCCGTCCATCGTCAAGAGCGGGTCGGCGCTGGGCATGGTGGAGACGGGCTGGCTGTCGGCACTGCCATACCTGGCGGCGACGATTGCGATGCTGGTCGCGTCATGGGCGTCCGACAAGGTGGGCTCGCGGCGTGGTTTCGTGTGGCCGTTCCTGCTGGTGGGGGCGGCTGCGTTTGCTGCGTCGTACGCGCTGGGGTCGACGCATTTCTGGATGTCGTACGCGTTGCTCGTCATTGCCGGTGCGGCCATGTATGCGCCATATGGCCCGTTCTTCGCCATCGTGCCGGAACTGCTGCCCAAGAACGTTGCCGGTGGCGCGATGGCGCTGATCAACAGCATGGGCGCGCTGGGCTCGTTTGTCGGCTCGTATTTTGTCGGGTACCTGAACGGTGCGACGGGTTCGCCGCTGGCCTCGTATGCGTTCATGAGCGCGGCGCTGCTGGCGGCGGTCATCCTCACGCTGTGCGTGAAGCCGCAACCGCGCGAAACGTACCGGCTCGCCGATCCACTGCCTGGAAAATGAATCGATGAAACCTCTAGTCGTTGCCTACAAGCTCCTGCCCGACGATGTGGCTGCGAGGCTGCGCGAGCATGTCGAACTCGTGCAGGTGGACGGTGCGGCCGCGCTGGCCGAAGCGCTGGCGCACGCCGATGGCGCCATCGGCGCGAGCCTGAAGATCACGCCGGCCATGCTCGACGGTGCGCCGCGGCTGAAAGTGTGGTCGACCATCTCGGTCGGTTACGACAATTTCGACGTGCCCGACCTCACACGCCGCGGCATCGTGTTGGCCCATACGCCCGACGTGCTGACCGAGTCGACGGCGGACACGGTGTTTTCGCTGGTGCTGGCGTCCGCCCGGCGCGTGGTCGAACTGGCCGAATGGGTCAAGGCGGGCCATTGGCAGCGCAGCATCGGCCCCGATCTGTATGGCACGGACGTGCATGGCAAGACCATCGGCATTGTCGGCCTGGGCCGGATCGGCGCGGCGGTGGCGCGGCGCGCGGCACTGGGTTTCCGGATGCGCGTGCTGTACACGAACCGGCATCCGCACGCCGAGGCCGAAGCGCAGTACGGCGCGCAGCACGTGACGCTCGACACGCTGCTCGCGCAGGCCGATTTCGTCTGCCTGCAGGTGCCGCTCCTGCCCGACACGCATCACATGATCGGCGCAGCGGAGTTGGCGAAGATGAAGCGCAACGCCATCCTCATCAACGCGGCGCGCGGGCCGGTGGTCGACGAGGCGGCGCTGATCGACGCGCTGCGCAACGGCACGATTCGCGGTGCGGGCCTCGACGTCTTCGAACGCGAGCCGCTGCCGGCCGATTCACCTTTGCTGGCCATGAAAAACGTGGTGGCGCTGCCGCATATCGGCTCGGCCACGCAGGAAACGCGGCACGCCATGGCGCGCTGTGCCGCCGACAACCTGGTGCGGGCGCTGGCCGGCACGCTGCGCGAGAACGTGGTCAATCCTGAGGTGCTGGCGTCGGCACAGACCCCGTAAGCGTGGCGCGGCGATTACGCTATGATCGCCAGACGCTGGCGCCAGCATCAGGCGCCGGCCGCCAGTGCTCAAGCGCATCGTGACAGATTCTCCTTCCTCCTCCTCGCGCCCCGCGACCATCACCGATGTAGCCCGCGAAGCGGGCACCGGCAAGACGAGCGTGTCGCGCTACCTGAACGGCGAAACGCACGTTCTCTCCACCGATCTGCGGCAACGGATCGAAGCCGCCATCGAGCGCCTGAACTACCGGCCCAACCAGATGGCGCGCGGCCTCAAACGAGGGCGCAACCGGCTGCTCGGCATGCTGGTGGCCGACCTGACCAATCCGTACACGATCGAAGTCCTGCAGGGGGTGGAAGCCGCCTGCCACGCGCTCGGCTACATGCCGCTGATCTGCCACGCGGCGAACGAGCTCGAGATGGAGCGCCGGTTCGTGCAGCTGCTCACGACGTACCGCGTGGAAGGGCTGATCGTCAACGCGCTCGGCGCTGACGAGCCGATGTTGCGCCCGCTTCGGGGCCGCGACATTCCCGCCGTGCTGGTCGACCGGACCGTCGACGGCTTCGAGGCCGACCTGATCGGTCTCGATAACGAGCGCGCCGTCCGGCAGGGCGTGCAGCACCTGGTGGACCGCGGCTTCGATGCGATCCAGTTTGTCGTGCAGCCCTATGCGCACGTCAGTTCGCGCCGCGATCGTGAAGCGGCTTTCCGTGCGGTGATGGCCGCTCATGGCCGGCCCGTGGCGGCGCCCGTCGTGCTTGACCCGACCGACGCGGCCTCCGTCGACACCGCGCTGGCGCAGATCGATGCGCATATCGACGCAGCGCGCCAGCGGGGTGGTACGCGCCCGGCGCTGTTCGTCGCAAACGCTCCCGTGGCGCTTGTCGTGGCGCGGCACTTGCGCACGCGCTTCGGGGCGGATTGGCAGACGCACGCTGCGCTGGTGTCGATCGACGATCCCGAGTGGGCCGAACTGATCGGCATCACGACGATCCGCCAGCCGACGTACGACATCGGTTACAAGGCGGTCGAGTTCGTCCACGAGCGCATTGAAGGCCTGGCCGGCGATGCGCGCGTCGTGCTCCTGCCGGGCACACTCGTCGAACGCGCCTCCACGGCAGCGTAACGGAGCCTGCGGATGCCCCTGCGTCTCTACCTGGCCGGTCCCGATGTTTTTCGCCCGCAACCTGCCGCGCATGGCGAAGTGCTCAAGGCCATGTGTGCCGAGTACGGCTTCGTGGGGCTGTACCCCCTCGACAACGTCATTGTTCCTCAACACGACGGGCCCGCGACGGCGGCCGAGATCTATCGCCAGAACATTGCGCTGCTCGATTCAGCCGACGCCGTGATGGCCAACGTGGCTGACTTCCGCGGCCACGAGCCGGATTCCGGTACGTGTTTTGAGATCGGCTACGCCATCGCGCGCGGTAAGGACGTGTGGTGCTATCACGTCCCCTCGGTCCCGCTGGTCGAGCAGGTGCCCCACACTGGCGGCTACGATGCCGGGGGCTGGGCGGTGGAAGACTTCGGCCTGCCGCGCAATTTGATGCTCGCGTGCAGCAGTCGGCTGGTCATCGGCGACGCGCGGGCGTGCCTTGCGCGCATGCGGGCGCATTACATCGGCGCGTAGCCGGCTTCGTGCGCCTTGCGCGTATCGATCTGCGCTTTTCTTCGTTGGAGCGGCTGGCGCGTGGGCGGTGTAATGTGAGGTCTCTCCATTGCCGCCCCTGTTCTCGCGCTTTGACCATGTCCGCCGCTGTTGCCGTTGCGCCCGAGGCGCCCGCCGTCCACACCGCCCGCTTTCACATCCGCCGCCTGGCCGATGCGCCGCTGGGTGCGGAAGTCCTTGGCCTGGGCGACGTTGCCGGTTTATCCGACGCCGATATCGCGGCCATCAGGCAGGCGTGGCTCGCCCATGACGGGCTGCTGGTGTTTCGCGACGTGCACCTCACGCCCTACGCGCAGGTCTCGTTCAGCCGTCGCTTCGGCCCGCTGCAGGTGCACGTGCTCAACCAGTTCCATCTGGCCGGGCATCCGGAGATCCTTGTCGTGTCCAACGTGGTGGAGAACGGCAAGCCTATCGGCCTGGGCGATGCGGGGCGAGACTGGCATTCCGATCTCTCGTACAAGCCGCTGCCGAGCCTGGGTTCGCTGTTGCTGATGCGCGAGCTGCCACAGGAGGGCGGCGACACGCTCTTCGCCAACATGGTGCGCGCATACGAAACGCTGCCAGCCGAACTCAAGCGCGTGATCGAGGGCCGGCGTGCGGTGCATTCGTACGTGTACCGCTACGAGCGGCTGCGTGCACTGTCGACGTGGCGACCGCCGCTCACGCAGGCACAGCGCGACGCCGTGCCGCCGGTCGACCACCCCGTCGTACGCACGCATCCGGAAACCGGCAAGCGCGCGCTCTTCGTCAACGAAGGCTTCACTTCGCACATTCTCGGCTTGCCGGAAGACGAAAGCACCAGCGTGCTGGAGCAGCTCTTTGCTCACAGCGTGCGCTCGGACAACGTCTACGCGCACCAGTGGCGCGCGGGCGACATGCTGTTCTGGGACAACCGCTCCACGATCCATTTCGCGCCGGGTTGCCCGGACGCGTATCGCCGCACGCTGCATCGCACGACCATCGAGGGAGACGTCCCCGTTTAAAGCCCTGCCTCGCGCAGACGCGCATCGATGCTGGCCAGCGTCAGCGTCTGCGCAAACAGCTTCGCCAGCGACTGGCTCGCGTATTGCGGGACGTCGTCTGCGCTGGCCCACCGGTAGGCGTCCATTTCGGGAATCAGCTTGCCGGTGCGGTAGCTGTTGAACATCGAGGTGCACGTCAGCGAATCGAGCGCGACGTCGGCGCGGCGCAGGCGCGTGGCGAAGAGGTGAAGCTCCTTGTCGCGCCGATACGGGAAGCGGCCCAATTCGATGAGCGTGTAGCGATCGAGCACCAGCCCGGTTTCTTCGCGTGTCTCGCGCAAGGCGGTGTCGCGGTGGGCCTCGCCGGGGTCGGGCGCGCCCTTTGGGATGTCCCAGTGGCGCGTTTCGGTGGCGTGGGCGAGCAGCACTTCGGCGTCTTCGTTGAGCAGCACCAGGCCGCAGGACAAGGAAATCGGCATGCTATCGGGCCGCTCCACGCTGTGTGATACGGCTGGTCAGCAACTGATGCTGGCGGCTGAACAGCCGGCGATACGCCAGCAGCACGGCCGCCACGGTCCCCAACCCTGAGGCGGCCGCCAGCAGAAACATGATGACGATCTGGTAGCGCACGGCCTCGAGCGGCGATTGGCCTGCCAGCACCTGGCCCGTCATCATGCCGGGCAGGCTCACCACGCCCACCACCGTCATCTGGTTGATGATGGGCGTCATCCCGGCGCGTACGGCGGTGCGTGCCGCGTTGCGCGCCGCCTCCCAGCGCGTGCCGCCCAGCGCAAGCACCGTTTCGACCTGGTCGCGGGTGGCGATCAGCTCGCCCGTCACGCGTTCCAGCGCAAGCCCCACGCCGGTCAACGTGTTGCCGAGAATCATCCCCATGATCGGGATGGCGTACTGCGGCGCGTACCACGGCTGCGCGTGCAGCACGGCCAGCAGCCCGATCGCGCCGATCAGCCAGGCGCTGCCGAGCACCGACAGCGTGCCGTCAAGCCGCAGCCCCGCATACCCGCGCGTGCCGCGGCCGCCCGTCGCGTGGCCCGCAATCAGCGTCATGGCGGCCACGATGCCGAGCACCACGGCCCAATGCGCATGAGCGAATACCCAGTCGAGCACGAATCCGACCGCCAGCAACTGCACCACGGTCCGCACCGCGGCCCATGCCAGGCGCCGCTCGAGGCCGAGCCCGAGCGCCACCGAGAGCCCGCCATTCACGAGGATCAGCGTGGCTGCAATCGCCACCTGCCACGCTGAAAGGCTGAGATACTGGTCGTTCATGATGCCGCTTCCGTGTTCAGGCGGCCTGCCTCGACACGCCAGTGCAGATGCCCGATCCGTGTCGCCTGCGCCGGGTCGTGCGTGATCCACACCCAGGCGTGCCGTTCGGGCGCGCGTGCAAACCAATGCTGCAGAAGCGCTTCGACCGCACGCGCTGAAGCCGGGTCCAGTGCCGCGGTCGGTTCATCGAGCAGCAGGACGGTCGGCCCGGTCTGCAGCGTGCGGACCAGCGCAGCGATCTGCGCCTCGCCGCCCGAAAGCTCGCTGGCGGATTTGTCGAGGAAACCGGCATCGCGCTCGGCCCGCGCCAGCAGGGCGATGGCGGCATCGCGATCGAACCCGCTGCCGTGTCGCCGCACGTGCAGTTGATACGGCATGCGCAGGTTGTCCTCCACCGTACCGGGCAGCAGGGCAGGGCGCTGGCGCACATACGCCACGTGGCAACGGTACGCGGGGATGGCCTGTGCGCGGATGGGCTGGCCGTGCCATGTCACCGCCCCGCCGTCGATCGGGTCGAGCAGTGCCAGCGCTCGCAGCAAGACGCTCTTGCCTGCGCCCGACGGCCCCGTCAGGGCAATCCGGTCGCCCGGGCGGACGACCAGCGTGGCGGGCTGCAGGAGCGTGGCACCGGTGCGTGTATCGCATCGTTGGAGTTGGGTGGCGGCCAGCATCATGGAGGACGAGTGTGTTGCGTACGGTACGGCATCAATGCACCGCTTTCATGCATTATGCATATGAGCGGGTGTGGCAAGCCTGCGCCGAAATCCACATCGCGTATGCGCCCCGCCCCCTGCGGCGACCGCGCCGCCAAGCGCTTGACAGCCGATGCGGACCGATCCCTAGTCCGAAGGTCGGAGGCAACCCGTCTCGCCCCCGCGGGCTGTCGGACGAATCCGACATCGCATTCAGCCGCCGGCGGCTCGCCATTTTCGCAGGGCGCGCATAGGATCGAAGCATCACTAAAAGAAGCGACGGAGGGCGCCATGGAGACCGACAAGATGCAAGTGGCTCACCCATGGTGGCAGCCCGGAGTGTTTGCATCGGCTCCGGCAATTTTCTTGTGGGTTTGCGCTGAACTGCCGCCGGACATGCTTGCCGCCATCTTCCACGCGGGCACGTCCGCCGAATCTCTCAAGCATGTTGGAGATACGCTCTTTGTGATCGGCTGGACGGCTAGCGGTGTGCTCATGTGGCATGGCCGCAGACACCCGGCGCATGGCACGGGTGCGGCAGCGCAACCGGCAGCGGCCGATACGGTTTCAGCCGGGGCACCCGTTACGCAGGTCCATCGCCTCTCGGCTCTGCGCCAAAGCATGGCGCGTCGGCTGGAACGCCTGCGTCACCCGATTCCGCTGCACTGACTGACATCGAGCCTCCCTACGACAAAGGCCGGCATCAGCCGGCCTTTCTTTTGAGCGTCCGCCAGCCTCAGGACGTGCTGCCGGGGATGATGTCGTCGGCGTCCGCGCCGGATGCCGCGGCTGGCGCGTCGGCGTGCTGCCCTCCGTCGCCGTGCGATTCACGCCACTTCTGATAGCCCCACCACGCGGCACCCGCGACCAGGCCGAGCTTGCCGAGTTTTCGGGTGGCGCGCCCAATGACGGTGCGCCGCAGCCCTGCATAGGCGAGCGACAGCACCGTGCCGACCAGCGGGTATTCCCGCGCAATGCCCAGCGTGCGCATCAGGCTGTTGGGTCTGGCCAGCGGGCGAATCAGGCTCGGCAGCAGCGCGCCCAGGCCACCCAGGCTGAACGTGCGGCGGGTGGCGCGGTGCAGGTCGTTGCGGGCATGCATGTAGTCGTAACGCTCCAGCGCGGCGCGCGTGAGCAGCAACTCCTTGCGCACCGCCAGCGGCAGCCGGGCTTCGACGCCGCGACGGGACGGGCGCACGTGGTGCCGCGCGTTTTGCGCTGAGTCGGATTCCGGGTGGGAGGCCGCGCCGGTGGACGGCGATGGTTGGGTCGGATCGGTCATCGGCGCAGAATCTCCCGGTCTTTGTCGAGTTCGGCCAAGGTGGCCTCGAACAGCGGGGGCGCGTGGTGCAGGAGCGCGCGCACCTTCCACAGGCACGCCGCCGCGCCAAGCCCATAGAGCGCGGCCATGATGGCCAGCGACTGCCAGCGGTAGGTATCCCAGCACAGGATGACGACCAGCGCCGTCAGCGTCATGATGCACAGCGCGATCAGGCTGACGGCCAGCATGCCGAGAAAGGCCGTGCCGAGCAGCCGTTCTTTTTCTTCAGCCAGTTCGACGCTCGCCAGTTCGAGCCGCGTCTGCAGCATCGAAACGACCGTGCCGGCCAGTGTCTTCAAGGAAGCAAGCAGCTTTGGACTGGTGTCGTCGGTCATGAAGGTGTGTCGGGAGAAGTGCGGGCGGATGGTGCTGCTGCCAGCGCAGCACGCCCCATGCCCGGGATGGAGCCCCAGAATGCGACTGGCCGATGGCGCGATCCAGCGGCGCGCCATCGGCCAGACAGGGTGCAGCGGATTACTTGCGATTGAGCAGCAGGCCGATCAGCAGGCCTACGCCGGCAGCGACCCCCACCGCCTGCCACGGGTGGTCATGGACGTAGTCGTCGGTGGCGCGCGCGGCGGCCTTGCTCTTGGTGACCACGGCATCCTGCAGGTCTTGCGCCTTTTCCTTGGCCTGGCGCAGCAGGCCCATGCCGCGCTCGCGCAGCTCGGCGGCTTTTTCGCCGCTGGTGGAGGCAGCTTGCTTGAGCAGCGCTTCGGCGTCGGACAGTACGGTCTTCACGTCGGTCATCAGTTTCTCCTTATTGACGGAATCGGCCAGGTTGGGGGAAGTGTTCGTCATGGTCGGGTCCTTGGTATTGAGGGAGTCGATCGGCAATATGTCGACGCGCATATTCGCTAGGATATGTGTGGGTGTCGCGAAACTTCAAGCGCCCCACTCGCGCACACTGCGGTGGATCAAGCCTTTGGCGATTGTCCGGCAATGTGCGCGCGCCTTCCACCTTTTCGCCAGCAAATGCCGCGCCTAATGACAAAAAGTGATGTTGTTGTGAATTTATAGTCGTTTTGGTTGGATGGCAATCTGGCTATAGTGGTTCCCAATGTGTGCATGGAGGACACGATGTCTCTACGTTTGGGCGATATCGCCCCTGATTTCGAGCAGGATTCGAGCGAAGGCCGCATCAAGTTTCACGAGTGGCTGGGCGACAGCTGGGGCGTGCTGTTTTCACATCCGGCCGACTACACGCCGGTGTGCACCACGGAGCTCGGCCTGACCGCCAAGCTCAAGGACGAATTTGCCAAACGCAATGTCAAGGTGATCGCGCTGTCGGTGGATTCTGTGGAGTCTCACAAGGGCTGGATCAACGACATCAACGAGACGCAGAACACCAGCGTCAACTTCCCGATCATCGCCGATGCGGATCGCAAGGTCTCGCAGCTGTACGACATGATCCACCCGAACGCGAGCGAGACCTTTACGGTGCGCTCGCTGTTCGTGATCGACCCGAACAAGAAGGTGCGGCTGATCATTACGTATCCTGCATCGACGGGACGCAACTTCAACGAGGTGCTGCGCGTGATTGACTCGCTGCAGCTGACCGACCATCACAGCGTGGCGACGCCGGGCAACTGGCAGGAAGGCGACGACGTCGTCATCGTGCCATCGCTCAAGGACGAAGACGTCATCAAGCAGAAATTTCCGAAGGGCTACAAGGCGTTGCGCCCGTATCTGCGCCTGACGCCGCAGCCCAACAAGTAACCGTCTCCTTGGTAGTGTGATTGCCGCCCGGCCTTTGTGCCGGGCGTTTTTTGCGTTGGGAGCCGGCCCCGAGCTGGTTTCCTGGCAAAACAAAAACCGGCCAGCCCTCGCGGGTCTGGCCGGTTTGCCTTTGTGAAGAGACGTTGTGCGCGATCAGATCGCCCAGCCGCCGGCATAGAACGCCGCCAGGGCTACGGCGATGCCGACGGTGCCGATGTTCAGCTTGCGCCATTCGCCGGCCACCACGCGGCCGATCACCAGCGTGCAGAAGCCGAGCATGATGCCGGTGACGATGTTGCACGTCAGCACGATGAACACGGCGCAGACCAGGCCCGCCAGCGCGTCCACCATGTCGTCCATGTGCAGCTTGCTCACGCTCGAGAGCATCAGCAGGCCGACGTACATCAGCGCCGGCGCCGTCGCATACGACGGCACCAGACCCGCCAGCGGCGAGAAGAACATCACCGCGAGGAACAGCACGCCGACCACCACGGCCGTCAGCCCGGTCTTGCCGCCGGCAGCCACACCGACCGTCGATTCGATGTACGCCGCCGCCGGCGCACCGCCGAAGAATGCCGAGAAGATCGAACTGACCGAATCGGCCGTCAGGGCGCGCCCACCGTTGACGATGTGGCCCTTGTCATTAAGCAGGCCCGCCTGGCCTGCCACGGCGCGGATCGTGCCCGTGGCGTCGAACACGGCGGTCATCACCAGGGCGAGCACGCTCGGCAGCACGGCCGTGGAGAGCGCACCGCGGATGTCCATCGCGCCGATCAACGAAGCATGGCCGGGCGCACTCAGCGAGGGCAGGGCGAACACCCCCGTGAACTTGACGGCCGGGTCAAAGACGAGGCCGAGCGCCGAGATGGCGATGATGACGATCAGGATGCCGCCCGGCACGCGGCGGCGCTCCATGCCGAAGATGGCGGCCAGGCCCAGCACCGACATCATCACGGGGAAGGCGGTGATGTGGCCGAGTTGGACGGGCAGCCCCGGGCCGGCGTTCTTGATCACCAGCCCCACGTCGTTCGACGCGATCAGCAGCAGGAACAGCCCGATGCCGATGCCCGTGCCGTGCGCCACGCCCGAGGGCAGGTTGCGCAGGATCCACGAACGCACGCCGGTGGCCGAGATGGCGGTAAAGACCACGCCCATCAGGAACACCGCGCCCAGCGCCACTTCCGGCGAGAGCTTCTGCCCCAGCACGAGCCCGAATGCCATGAAC
>OFCW01000001.1_pt1 | contig 165094 bp, 154 predicted proteins | sample 1520951 | NCBI WGS metagenome assembly OFCW01 (sample SAMEA4349680, study PRJEB24078) | microbial mat metagenome | biome: Terrestrial Biome; feature: Habitat; material: Microbial Mat | place: India | collected 2012-06-12 | depth 10 m | reverse complement strand
TGACCCAAGCCCCCGCGCTCGTCCCCTTCCAGTTGCTGCCGCATCTGCTGCCCCCCGTGCCTATCGACGCAGAAACGTTCGTCAACATCCGCCGCCAGATCCACGCGCAGCCGGAGCTCGGCTTCGACGTGGGTGCCACGGGCACGCTGGTGGCCGATCTGCTCAAGCGTTGGGGCTATGAAGTGCACACCGGCATCGGCAAGAGCGGCGTAGTCGGCCAGTTGAAGCTGGGCAACGGCAAGCGCCGGCTCGGCATTCGCGCCGACATGGACGCCCTGCCCATCGTCGAGGCCACCGGCCTGCCCTACGCCAGCCGCAACCACGGCAAGATGCACGCGTGCGGCCACGACGGCCACACCGCCATCCTCCTTGCCGCGGCCAAGGCGCTGGCCGACAGCCGCGACTTTGACGGCACGCTCAACCTGATCTTCCAGCCCGATGAGGAAAACCTCTGCGGCGCGCGCGCCATGATCGAGGACGGCCTCTTCGAGCGCTTTCCGTGCGACGCCGTCTTTGCCCTGCACAACATGCCCGGCGTGCCGGCCGGCAGCTTCCGCGTGCTGCCGGGCCCGGTGAGCCTGTCTTCCGACGTGGCCGACGTCACCATCAAGGGCATGGGCGGACACGGCGCCATGCCGCACCGCGCGCGCGACCCGATCGCCGCATCCGCCGCCATCATCACGGCGCTGCAGACGGTGGTGGCACGCAACGTGGCGCCGGACGACACGGCGGTCGTCTCGGTCGGGTTCATTCGCGGCGGCGCCACGCACAACGTGATTCCCGAATCGGTGACGATTGGCATCAACGTGCGCGCCGCGCGGCCGGAAACACGCGCGCTGGTGGAGCAGCGCATCCGCGAGATCGTCAGCCTGACCGCGCAGGCGCATGGCGTCGAGGCCCACATCGACTACCGGCACCTGACGCCGCCGATGGTCAACACCGAGGCCGAGACGCAGCTCATGCAGCAGATCTGCACCGAGCTGGTGGGCGCCGAGAACGTCGTCACGCAGGCGCCCAAGGGGCTCAACGGCAGCGAAGACTTTGCGTGGATGCTCAACGAGGTGCCTGGCTGCTACCTGATCCTCGGCAATGGCGAGGGGGAGTTCGGCGGCTGCATGGTCCATAACCCCGGCTACGACTTCAACGACCAGGTATTGCCGCTGGGCGCCGCGTGCTGGGTGCGCCTGGCGCAAACTTACCTGAGCGCCTGAACGCGGATGCCGGGCATGCAAGCGAACCGTCCTACGGCTGCCGCCGCCGACACTGCGCACGAGATCGTGCAATGGAGCGCGATCGAGCTGTCACGGCGCATCCACACGCGCGATGTGTCGTGCGTGGAAGTCATGCAAGCCTTTCTCGCGCAGATCGACCGCCTCAACCCGACGGTCAATGCCGTGGTGGCGCGCATCGATGCCGAATCGGCCCTCGACCAGGCGCGGGAGCGCGATGTGCTGCTGTCGCGGGGGCTGTCCGGCGGCTGGATGCACGGCTTTCCGCAGGCGCCGAAGGACCTGGCGGCCACCGCGGGCATCGCAACGACGATGGGCAGCCTCGCCATGGCGCGCCACGTGCCGGCGCACGACAGCATCGTCGTCGAGCGCATCCGCCGCCAGGGCACGGTGCTGATCGGCAAGACCAACACGCCGGAATTCGGCCTCGGGTCGCACACGTACAACCGCGTGTATGGCATCACGCGCAATGCCTGGAACGCCGGGCGTTCGGCCGGCGGCAGCAGCGGCGGCACGGCTGTCGCGCTGGCGCTGCACATGCTGCCGGTGGCCGATGGCAGCGACATGATGGGCTCTCTGCGCAACCCGGCGGCCTGGAACAACGTCTACGGCCTGCGCCCCAGCCTCGGGCGCGTCCCCTACGGCCCCACCGGCGACGTCTTCTTCCAGCAGCTCGGCACCGAAGGGCCGATGGCGCGCAATCCGCAGGATCTCGCCTGGGTGCTTGCCACGCAGGCCGGTTACGACCCGCGCGCCCCGCTATCGTTGAGCGACGATCCGTCATGCTTCACGCAGCCGCTGCACCGTGATTTCCGGCAGGCGCGCATCGGCTGGCTTGGCGACTTCGGCGGCTACCTCGCCGTGGAGCCGGAGGTCCTGGCCGTCAACGAGAACGCGCTCGACACCTTCCTTGACCTCGGCTGCCACGTCGAACCCGTGCAGCCCTTCTTCCCGATGGATGCGCTGTGGGACTGCTGGTGCACGCTGCGCTCGCACATCGTCTCGGGCAACCTCGGGCCGCTGTACGCCAACGCGGCGACGCGCGATCTGCTCAAGCCCGAAGCCATCTGGGAAATCGAGCAGGGCCAGCGGCGCAGCGTGGCCGACCTTCACCGCGCCACCGCCACGCGGTCGAGCTGGTACCAGGCGCTGCTCGCCCAGTTTGCCAACTACGACTTCCTGGTGCTGCCGTGCAGCCAGATCGCGCCATTCGCCGCAGAAACGCATTGGCCCACGACGGTGGCCGGCCGGGCGATGGACACGTATCACCGTTGGATGGAAGTGGCGATCGGCGCCACGCTGGCAGGCGTGCCGGCCGCGAGCCTGCCGTCGGGCTTCACCGCCGACGGCTTGCCGCTGGGCCTGCAGGTGATGGCCCCGCCGCGCTCGGAGTTCGGCCTGCTGCAACTCGCGGCGGCATGGCACGATGCCTTTGCGCCGGCGCACCGCTGTTCACCGCTGTTGGGCTGAACGACTCGGCTGCCTGAAGATCGCCGATGACGGCGGCCAGCAAGCGCGCCGCCTCGACGCCGGTCGCCACGCGGTGGTCGAGCGTCAGGCGCAACGGCAGCACACGGTGGATGGCCGGCGCGCCGCTGGCCGCCACGACTGTTCGTGAATGCGCCGGGCACCCAGGATCGCCACGGTGGGCGGCACGACAATCGGTGCCGCGTACTTGCCAGCGACCATGCCGCAGTTCGACAGCGTGATCGTGTTGCCGCGCAACTCTTCAGGCGGGATCCTGCGGGCCTTGTTGCCGGCGCGCATGTGCTCGAAGCCCGCGCGCAGGTCTGGGGCATCGCGATGGGCGACGTCGCGCAGCACAGGCCCGAACAGGCCGTCCGGCAGGTCCACCGCAATGCCCACGTCGATCTTGGCCATGACGTGACGGCGCCCCGCATTGCCATCGAACCAGCCATTGAGCCCGGGCTCCGCGCGGCAGCCGGCGACGAGCGCGCGAATCAGCCGGATCGTCACGTCGGTGCCGGGCGACCAGGGGGGCTGTCGGCGTCCTCGATGACGGTGGCGGCGGCGGCTTCGTTCTGCGCGCGTGCCATGTTCTGCGATGGCCCCGCGTTCAGGTTTTGCGATGCGGCGAATCGCCGCGCGATGCGCGCAGCCAATCCCACACGCTGCGCACCGCGGCCTCCTCCAGGCGTGCAGCGGGCGCGATCGCCCAGAACGCATAGCGGCGGAGGACGGGCGCCTCGAACGGCTGCACGAGCGCGCCCGAGTCCAACGCATCGCGCACCAGCGGCAGGTTCGCCAGGATCACGCCCTGCCCTGCCAGCGCCGCAGAGATGGCGTGCCCGTCGTCGGAGAGCACGACGCCCGCGTCGGTCTTCAGCGCGCCTTCGATGCCGGCCGCACGGGCCCACATCGGCCAGCCGATCGGTTGCGGCAAGGTGCGCTGCCATTCGGAGTGGATGAGCGGCACGCGCGCGAGATCGGCATGCGAACGGATGTTCAAACCCGGATGGCAGACGGGCGCGTAGGCGTCGTCAAACAGGTGCTCGGCGACGAGCGCGCCACCGAGGACGGGCGTATCGCCATATCGCACGGCCAGGTCGGCGCTGCCGCCATGCAGGTCGACCACCGTGTCGGACGCGTGGATGCGCAAGTCGACCTGCGGATGCCGCGTGGCGAATTCCCCCAGCCGGGGCACCAGGCAGCGTGCGGCCAGCCCCAGCGGCGCCGTGAGCGTTACGCGCTGGCGCAGCGGCTGTGCCTCGGGCGTGCGGATGGCGTCGATGGCCTGCGCAAACGCGTCGAAGCCTGTATTGAGCACCGGATACAGCCGCTCGCCGGCCTCCGACAGCCGCAGCGCACGCACCTGCCTCTCGAACAGCGCCACGCCCAGCGCATCTTCGAGCCGCCGGATCTGGTGGCTGATGGCCGTGGGCGTGACCGACAGCTCGTCGGCCGCACGCTTCATGCTGAGGTGGCGCGCCGTGGCTTCAAACGCCCGCAGCGCGCTCAGGGGTGGCAGTTTTCGCATGCGCGGATTGTGTCATGGGCGCATTTCCCGCGTGGGCGGCATGGATGAATCCATGTCAGCCATCGCGCGTAAAACATGTCGTTTGTCGCAGTGCAGCGCGGTTCGTAGAGTGGGCACACCTCCACTCATCAACGATTCAACATGACTCGTCTGCTACATCTCGATTCCAGCGCCCGGCCGGGCAGCTCCGAGACTTCGCGCCACGGCTCGCACACGCGCCGGCTCTCCGCGCGCTTCGTGCAGCGCTGGCTTGAGCATGAGCCCGACGCGCAGGTCGTCTATCGCGACATCGGGGCCGAACCGCCAGCCCCCGTGGATGGCCGCTGGGTCCATGCCGCGTTCACGCCGCCCGCGCAGCGCGAACCGTGGATGCACGACCGGCTTGCGCAAAGCGATGCACTGATCGATGAATTGCTGGCCGCCGACGTGATCGTGGCCGGCGTGCCGATGTACAACTTCGGCATGCCCGCGCAATTCAAGGCGTACATCGACAACATCGTGCGCGTGGGCCGCACGTTCGGCTTCGACCGCAGCCGCCCCGGCGAGCCCTATTGGCCGCTGCTGGCCGGCATGAACAAGCGCCTCGTCATCCTCAGCGCGCGCGGCGATTTCGGTTACGGCCCCGGCCAGCGCATCGCCCACATGAACCACGTGGAAGGCGGCGTCGCCACGGCGTTCGGCTACATCGGCATCACTGATGTGGCGTCCGTCGCCGTCGAATATGACGAGTTTGCCGACGAGCGGTTACGCGCGTCCATCGCATCGGCGGAAAACGACGTCGATGCACTGGTCGCGCGGATGGCCGCCGCCGTGGAAGCGGCTTAGTCGATCAGCCGCCCGTCCGGCTCGAAGAACGGATGCGGGCCATCGAATTGCCCCACGTAGGCGAGGTGGCTCACCAAGCCCTGCCCCGGCACCCACGCGTGCACCTTGTAGGCGGGCGGCTCCATGACGAAGCCGGGCTCGCCGTCCGGGTCGAGATCCAGCGCCACCTGATGCGCCGGCGACGGGCATGTCGACGCCACCGTCCCGGCAAACCGCACGTCAATGGAGCGATGCAGATGGCCGCAGACGATGCGCTCCACGTTGCCGGCGGCACGCACGATCTGCGCGAAAGCCGGGATGTCTTCGGCGGCGAGCGATTGCACGTCCATGTGGCCGATGCCCGTGGCAAACGGCGGATGATGCATCGCGATGACGGTCGGGCGCTGCGTTTCATGCGCCAGTGCCTCGGCCAGCCAATCCAGGCGCTGCACGCCCAGGCGGCCGCCCGGATGACCGGTGTCCAGCGTATCGATCACGATCAGGCGAACGTCGCCAATGTCGGTCCAGTACTGGAAGGCGTGCGTGTCTTGCGCATCAGCCGGAATGGGCGCGAGCCAATCGGCAAAGGCTTCGCGGGCGGCGTCACGGCCGTCGTGGTTGCCGAGCACCGGCAGCATGCGGACACCAGCCGCATCGAGCGGCGCCAGCACCGCGCGCAGGTGCGCATATTCCTCGGGCGCGCCGGCGTCGACCAGGTCGCCGGTCAGGACGATGGCGTCCGGTTTCTCCGGCTGCGCCAGGATATGGGCCACGCAGCGCGCCAGATACGCCGCCGAATCCACGCGCCGATAAGCCAGTCGCCCCGGGCGCTTGATATGAAGATCAGTCACTTGCAGAAAGTGCATCGGCATCAGGCTTGCAAGGTCAGGAGGCGGTCTGCCGGGATATCGAAGCCGACCGCATGGCCCGGCGCAAAGTGCTGGCGGCCGGGCACATCGATAAAGAGCGGCGTGCTCGAAACACCCGCCACGCGCACGCGGGTGCGAAAGCCCAGAAACACCGCCGATTCGACCGTGCCCTTGAGCGCCGCCTGTGCCGGGTCTGCCAGCACGGCATCTTCGGGGCGGAAGAAGATGGCATTGCCGTCGCCGGCCGGCACGGGGACGCGACCGCCCGCGCAGACGAATGCGCCATTCTCGCGCGTGCCGTCGAGCCGGTTCATGATGCCGATGAAGTCCGCCACGTGCCGGTTGGCCGGCTGGAAGTAGATCTCGCGCGGGGTGCCGATCTGCGCGATGCGGCCGGCTTCCATGACGACGATGCGATCGGCCAGCGCCATCGCTTCTTCCTGATCGTGCGTCACGTAAATCGTCGTGATGCCGAGACCGCGCAGCAGGCGGTCCATCTCGGCGCGCACGGATTCGCGCAGCTTGGCGTCGAGCGCCGTGAGCGGTTCGTCGAGCAGCAGCACGCGCGGTTCGGGCGCCAGCGCGCGCGCCAGGGCCACGCGTTGGCGCTGCCCCCCGGAAAGCTGCGCCACACCGCGATCCGCATAGGGCGTCAGGTGCATCATCTCCAGCAGCGTGTTTGCCCGGGCGCTGATCTGCGTGTCGGACAAACCGTTCTGCCGGCGCTGGATGCGCAGGCCGTATTCCACATTGCCGCGCACGCTCAGGTTGGGGAACAGCGCGTAGTTCTGGAACACCATGCCGACGCGGCGGCGCTCGATCGGGCGTGCGGTGACGTCTTCGTCGCCAAAGTGCACGGTGCCGCCGGCATCCGGCGCCTCCAGCCCCGCGACGATGCGAAGCGTGGTGGTCTTGCCGCAGCCCGAGGGGCCGAGCAGCACGACGGTCTCGCCGGCGGCGATGTCGAGGTCCATCGACTCCAGCACGCGTTGGCCGCCGAAGTGTTTGCCGCAGCCACGCAGCCGGATCGGCACGGGCGCGAGATGTAGAGGTTCGGTACTCATCGGGAAGCCTTTCCGTTATTCACCCGCAGGCCGCCAAAGCGCTGCATCAGCACCAGCAGCGGCACGATCATGACGAAGAAGATCAGTGTGTAGGCGCTGGCGATTTCCAGGCGCATCGACGCATAGGTATCGGCCAGGCCGACCGGCAGGGTCTTGGTTTCGGGCGTGTGCAGCATCCAGGTGAGGTTGAACTCGCCCACCGAGAGCGTCACCACCGTCAGCGCGCCGGCCAGGATGCCGGGCTGCACGTTGGGCAGCACAATCGTGCGAAAACGCTGCCAGAACGACGCGCCCAGGCTGGCGGCGCCCTCTTCCAGCGTCTTCAGATTCTGGCCTGCCGCCACGGCTGCGACCGAGCGCACCATGAACGGCAGCGTGAACACCACGTGCCCGACGACGATGAACCAGAGGCTCTCGCGAAAGCCGCCAAAACCGCCGTAGGCCACGATCAACCCCAGCGCCGTCGCCAGGCCCGGCAGCGCCACGGGCAGCGTCAGGAATTCTTCGATCAGGCGGCTTGCACGGCTCTGACGCCGCGCCAGTACATAGCCCGCCGGCACGCCGGCCGCGAGCACGATCACCAGCGTGCACAGCGCCACCAGCAGCGACATCCAGATCGACGCGTGATACATGTCCCACACTTGGGCGACCCAATCCAGCGTCCAGCCGCTCTTGAAACCGCGGATGTAGTTGCGCGTCAGGCCCACGGCCATCGACAGCACAACCGGCACGATCAGGAACAGGCACAGCAGCAGCGTGATACCCCACTGGGCAATAGACAAAGCGCGCTTCATGCTGCCGCCCCCGTCGGGCTACCGCTCGCAGTACGCGCAATCGCCAGCACCAGCCACGTCACCACGCCCAGCACTACCGACAGCGCCGCTGCCATCGCAATGCCGGCGTTGAGCGTGAACTCGGTATAGATCGTCATCGGCAAGACGTCGATATCGGTGGCGAGGGTGAAGGCGGTACCGAATGCGCCCATCGACGTGGCAAAGCAGATCGCGCCCGAGGCGATCAGCGCTGGCGCCAGCCCCGGCACCAGCACATCGCGCGTCACCTGCCACGACGATGCGCCCAGCGAGCGCGCCGCCTCTTCCAGTGAACGATCGAGCTTTTCCGCCGCCGCCATCACCGTCAGCACCACGCGCGGGATCGAGAAATACAGGTAGCCCAGAAACAGCCCGCCGATGGAATAGGCGAAGACCCATTTCTCGCCGACGAGCTTGTGCGTGACGTCGCCCACCAGGCCCTGGCGCCCGGCCAGCAGGATCACCATGAAGCCGACCACCACCCCGGGAAACGCCAGCGGAAACGTCAGCATGGCGGTAATCATCCGCTTGCCCGGCACGTTGTGCCGCACGAGGAACAGCCCGGCGATGGTCGAGAGGATGAGCGTCGCCAGCGTGACTGCCGCCGACAGCACTACCGTCGAAAACAGGCTGCCCAGATAGCGCGACGTGGTGAGCGCCGCTGTGTAGGTGGCAATCACGCCTTCGCTGCCGCTCACACGCAGCAACGCCGCCATCGGCAGCAGCCAGAACGCGCAGAACAGCGCGACGGCCGGTGCCAGCAACGCCACCCGCCACCGAGCGGGCAACACCGCATCGTCGGGCAAGGTGGATCGGGTGACGGTGCTCATGCTCAGCGGACCTCGTTCAGGTAGCGCGTGCCAAACGCCTGCTGGCCGGCTGCCATCTTGTTGAAGTCGACCGTCTTGGCGCGGGCGTATTCGCTGGCCGGGAGGAAGCGCGAGGCGGCCTCCTTGCTCATGGCATTGGCGCGCACGGGGCGCAGGTAGGCGTTGGCCCACAGCGTCTGGCCTTCGTCGGACAGCACGAAATCCAGCACCTTCTTGGCGTTGTCGGCGTGCGGTGCACCGGCGGTCAGGCTCATCACGTACGGCACGGCAATGGTGCCTTCCTGCGGAATCACGAATTCCACATTGGCGTGGTCTTTGTACTTGGCGCGGTAGGCGTTGAAGTCGTAGTCGAGCAGGATCGGGATCTCACCGGCCACGACGCGCGCGTAGGCGGTCTGCTTCGGCACGATCGGCGCGTTCTTCTTCAACTGCTTGAACCATTCGATGGCGGGGCTGAAGTCGTCAAGCGTGCCGCCCAGGGCCTGGTTGACCGCCACGGCGCCCACGTAGCCGACGAAGGCGCTGCTCGGGTCCAGGTAGCCGACCATGCCCTTGTATTCGGGCTTGAGCAGGTCTTTCCAGGAGCGCGGCACGGGCTTGCCTTCCAGCGCGTCCTTGTTGACGAAAAAGCCCAGCGTGCCGGAGTGGATCGAGAAGAACGCACCGTCCGGGTCCTTCATGCCGGCCGGAATGTCTTCCCAATGCTTGGGCTTGTAGTTGGCGACCAAGCCCTTTTCCTTGGCCTGATACGCAGACGTGATGCCCAGGTAGGCCACGTCAGCCACGGGGTGCGACTTCTCGGCCAGCATCTGCGCGATGGCCTGGCCGGAGTTCTTGTTGTCGAACGGCACGGTAATGCCGGTCTTGTCCTTGATGGCCTTGATCTGGCTGGCCCAGTCGGCCCATTCGGGCGGGCAGTTGTAGCAGATGGCGACTTGCTGGCCGGCCGGCTGTGCCTGCACTGGCGCAGCCGCGGCGAACGCGCCGGCAGCCACGAGGCCGCACACGCGCAGCCATTGAACGAGACGTTTCATCGAGACGCTCCTTGCGTATCAGACGTGAGGGAAGAAACAACGGAGAGAGACGCTTCCGCCGGCGCACGGGCCAGCGTGCCGCCCGCCAGCAAGCGGTGCGGCAACGTAATCGAGGGCACCACCTCCCCGGTGATGCGGCGGCCCAGCGCCGTGGCCGCGTCGGCGCCGATCCGGCGGTGCGGCTGCGCCACGGTGGCCAGCGTCGGCGAAAGCCACTGCCCCATCGCCAAGCCATCAAAGCCGACCACGCTCACGTCTTCAGGCACGCGCAGGCCCATCTCGCGCAGCGAGCGGATGGTGAGCAAGGCAAGGCGGTCGTTGCTGCAGAAAATGGCGGTCGGGCGTGGCGGCGCCAGCAGGCGGGCCAGCTCGGCCGGCAGCATGGCGTCGGCATTGAAATCAATTTCGACGGGCGGCTGCGGTGCAATGCCGGCTGCTTCCAGCGCTTCGCGGTAGCCGTCGTGGCGCAGGGCCGCACGGTCCGACGCCGCCAGCGTGCCCGTCAGCATGCGGATCTGGCGGTGGCCCTGCGCGAGCAACGCGTGAATGGCGTCGCGTGCGGCGGCGCGGTTGTCGACGGTCACGCAGCAGCGGGCGGGAATGCGCGCCTGGCCGACCGTGTCGTTGTAGACCAGCACGTAGGGCACGCCTTCTGCGTCGAGGCGATCGAGGTGCGCGTTGGCGGCGGCATCGGCCACCGTCAGGATCAGGCCATCGACGCGCTGCTCGAGCATGGTTTCGATGGCGCGCGCTTCGCGTTCGCGGTCGTATGCGGTCGTCATCAGCATGACGCGCTGACCCGTGACGGAGGCGGCCTCCTCGATGCCCTGCATGCATTCGGCAAACACCGGGTTGGCGAGCGACGGCAGCACCACGCCCAGCAGGCCGGTGCGCTCGGCGCGCAACTGCCGGCCCAGGGCATTGGGGCGGTATTGCAGCGCATCCATGGCGGCCTGCACACGCGCGAGCGTCGCGGCGCTCACCCGTTCCGGCGAATTGACCGCGCGCGATACGGTGGCAATCGAAATGCCGGCATGCGTTGCCACGTCCTTGATGCTGCTTCCCACGGTGTTGTCCTGCCGGTGTAAACGTTTACATCCTAGGTGCCAGGCATGACCTTTTCATGACAACCGATGCTGCGCTGCAGTGGCCGCCGCAATGCAGCATCGTCGTTGTTGCGCATGGCAAAGTTGCAAAGCTCGCATATGCTTCTTACGAATTCGGACGGGCTCCCTACACCAGCAGGCGCGTCGCGGCATGGTCCGTTTGCTGCTGTGTCGTGCTCGCCGCCTGCCTTGGAGACACCATGCGTGTATCGCCCGTATTCGACGTACCCGCCCACGCCCTGCCCGAATTGCTGCAGTACTACGGCGTAGTCCGGGCGCAATCGCTTGCGCTGGCTGCGCCGCTGTCCGACGCCGATGCCACCGTCCAGTCGATGGACGATGCCAGCCCCGCCAAATGGCACCTCGCCCATACCACGTGGTTTTTCGAGGAGTTCGTGCTCGGCCCCAACGTGCCCGGCTACCGGTCAGCCGATCCGCGCTATCGCTACCTGTTCAACTCGTACTATGAGACGGTGGGCGCGCGGCACCCGCGTCCGCGTCGGGGCATGCTGACGCGCCCGACGCTCGATGAAGTGCGGGGCTATCGCGCGCATGTCGATGCGGCCATGCAGCGGCTGCTGGCCGGAGGGGTCTCCGCCGACGTGGGCCGGCTCGTCACGCTCGGCCTGCATCATGAGCAGCAGCATCAGGAGCTGTTGCTGACGGACGTACTTCACCTCTTCGCGCAGAACCCGCTGTGCCCCGCCTATGCCGATACGCCGGTGCCGCGCGTCCATGCGGCGCCGGTGCAGCCCGGCTGGGTCGCGTTCGAGGGCGGAGCCGTGCAGATCGGCAAGACGGACACGGGCGCGGGGTTCATGTTCGATTGCGAGGGCCCGCGCCACACGGTGTGGCTGGAGCCCTACGCGCTCGCCACGCACCCCGTCACCAACCGGGAGTGGCTTGCCTTCATGCAGGACGGCGGATATCGCCAGCCCACGTTGTGGCTGTCCGACGGCTGGGCGTGGGTGCAGCGTGAGGGCATCGAGGCGCCGCTCTACTGGCGCGCCGGCCGCGACGAAGCCGAAGGCTGGCAGCAGATGTCATTGCACGGCCTGCAGCCGGTCGATCTGGACGCGCCCGTCACGCACATCAGCTTCTACGAGGCGGACGCCTACGCCCGCTGGGCCGGCGCACGCCTGCCGACCGAAGCGGAATGGGAGCATGCAGCCGAAGGCCTGCCGGTGCAGGGCAACTTTGCCGGGCCAAGCGCTTCATCGGCGCCATTGAGGCCGCTGCCCGACCACGGCATCACCGAGGCGGGCAGCCTGCGCCAGATGTTCGGCGACGTATGGGAATGGACGGCGAGCCCCTACGGCCCCTACCCCGGCTTCGAGCCCGCCGAAGGCGCCGTGGGCGAATACAACGGCAAGTTCATGTGCAGCCAGATGGTGCTGCGCGGCGGGTCTTGCGCGTCGCCCGAGGGGCATCTGCGGGCGACGTATCGCAACTTCTTCTATCCGCACCAGCGGTGGCAGTTCACCGGGGTGCGGCTCGCGCGGCGGGCGTAGCCGGCGTATCGGGCAACCGGCAGGCGCCTAGCGGTTGCTGTCGAACAGCATGTTGGTCGGGGTGCCGATCGTCTCCTGGCTGCCGGGCGCGGCCGGGGCCGGTTTGGCTGCCGGCATCGGCGCGGGCACGTCTGGCACGGCCGATCTGGCAGGCTGAGCGACGGCCGCCGGTGTTGCCGGTGCCGGCGCATGCGGGGGTTTGCCGGCCTGCTCGGCGAGCTTGCGGCGGCGCGATTCGAGCCCCGCGGCAATCTCGTCCTGGTGATACCGCCGGGCAAAGTCGATCACGTCCATCTTCTGCTGGTTGCGCAGCTCCATGTCGGCGCCTTCGTCCAGCAGCAGCTTGACCGTCGTGATGTGGCCGTTCATGGCCGCCATCATCAGCGGCGTCGTGCCGTTGGGGCTTTCCGCGTCAATGTAGGCAGCGTGCTCGATCAGGTATTTGACGATGTCGTCGTGCCCGTTGGTGGCGGCGTAGTGCAGCGCCGTCCAGCCGGTCTTGTTGACCTCGACGTCGTACGTTTCCACCATCAGCTTCACCAGCGGCAGCAGACCCTGGTAGGCCGCCATCATCAGGGCATTCTCGCCGGCGGCGTTCGTGCGCTCGAAGTCGATGTGCTTGGCGCGGATCAGCGCCTCGGCCACTTCGACGTTCCTGTCCTTGAGCGCATCCACGAGCAGCGGCGTGCCGTCGCGCGTGGTCAGATTCGGGTCCACGCCCTGCGCGACATACTTCTGCACCAGCACCGGCCGGTTGTACTCCACCGCGGTGCGCAGGTCGTCCTGCGGCGTGGCGTATGCGGCGCCCGACAGCGCCATCGCCAAGCCGGCGGCCAGTGTGATTTTTCGCATGTTGTGCTTCACGTGATACCGCAACTTATCGCGGTATTTTGTTGAATAGATTGAAGAAATTCTCGGTGGTGGCGCTAGCGATGCGCTCCAGCGGCTCGCCGCGCAGCGTGGCCAGGAACTCACCGACGTGCCGCACGTAGGCCGGCTCGTTGGTCTTGCCGCGGAACGGCACCGGCGCCAGGTACGGCGAATCGGTCTCGATCAGCATGCGGTCCAGCGGCACCTTCCGGGCGGTTTCCTGCAGGTCCACCGCATTCTTGAACGTGACGATGCCCGAGAACGAGATGTAGAAGCCCAGGTCCAGCGCCGCCTTGGCCACGTCCCAGCTTTCGGTAAAGCAATGCATGACGCCGCGCGCGGCCTCGGCGCCCTCTTCGCGCATGAGGGCCAACGTGTCGTCAGCGGCGGAGCGCGTATGGATCACCAGCGGTTTGCCCGTCTGCCTGGCAGCGCGGATGTGCGTGCGGAACCGATCGCGCTGCCACTCCATGTCGGCCACGGTGCGATCGCCCAGCCGGTAGTAGTCGAGCCCCGTCTCGCCGATGCCGACCACGCGCGGGTGATCGGCCAGGGCGAGCAGGCGCTCCAGCGTGGGCTCTTCGATGCGGGTGCCTTCTTCGACGTCCGCTTCGGCATCGGGATGCACGCCCACGGTCGCGTACACGTTCGGCTCCTGCTCGGCGATCTCGAGCACGCTCGGGAAATCTTCCAGCGTGACGGAGATGCACAGCGCGTGCGTGACGCGGTTCTCGCGCATGCGCGTCAGCAGTTCCGGCAAGCGAGCGCGCAGGTCGGGGAAGTTGATATGGCAGTGGGAGTCGACAAACATCGAATAATCAGCGTGTTACGGCACAAAGTCGATGCGCCGTCTCAGAAGAAGGTCAGAGGGTTTGGGTCGGGCGCTGCGAGCCAAGCTGCTTGCCGAGCAGCTCTTCGATCACGCGCCGCAGGTTACGGCACGGCTCGTCCTCGCCGAAATGCACCCCGATGCCCGGCGTCTTGTTGGGCGTGCCCACGGGCGTGATCCAGGCCACCCGGCCGGCCACCTGGTATTTCTGCGGGCGGTCAAGCAGCGATAGCACGAGAAAGACCTCTTCCCCGATGCGGTACGGGCGCTGCGTCGGCACAAAGATGCCGCCGTTCTTCAGGAACGGCATATAGGCCGCGTGCAGGCCGGCTTCGTCCTTGATGGCCAGCGAGACGATGCCCGGGCGGCTGGGCGCCCCCGTGGCGGTGCCTGGCGTCTGCATGCCGGGCGTGATGGGAGTGGCAGGCGTGCGAAGAGGTGCAGTGCTCACAGGGATTCCAGAGGTTCAGGTTCAGGCAGCGGGAAACAGCTGCCGGTAATCCAGCAAAAGACTCTCGATGACGAGCCGCGCCGCCAGCGGATGCTGCTCGGTGCGGCGGCGCTCCGGCAGCGTACGCGCAAAACGCTCCAGGCGCTCCAGCGGGATCGCCTGTGCGCAGCGCTGCAGCGCTTCACGCTCGGCCGGGAAGTACCGCGGGCGCCCCGCCAGCCTCGCCGCCATCAGGTCAAAGACCCAACGGTGCATGGTACTGAGAACGGCAGGGACCGACAATTTCTGCAGGTGGTCCGCCGTGGCCAGCGCATCGAGCTTTGCACCGTGGCCCAGCTGTTCCAGCAGGAATTGCAGCAACGGCCGGTCCTCCGACTCCGCAGCGGCCAGCGCGGCCAGCGGTGCGTTGCCGAATTCCGCCAGCAGATTCTGCGCGTGCGGCACGCCCTGCTGCTCCAGCCACTGGCGCGCTGCCTCGGGCTGCGGCGGCTGCAGCGGAAACTGCCGGCAGCGCGACAGGATGGTCGGCAGGATGCGGTCGATGCGATCCGTCACCAGCAGGAAGACGGTGTTCTGCGGCGGCTCTTCCAGCGTCTTGAGCAGCGCATTGGCACCTTCGGTCTGCAGCGCGTCGAGCGGGTACAGCACCACCACGCGCAACCCCGCGCGGTGCGTGCCGACGCCCACCGCATCGATCAGGTTGCGCACCTGTTCCATGCGGATGATCTTGCTGGGCGCCTTTTTCTTGCCGTCGGCGTCTTTCTCCGTCTCGGGCGCGTCTTCCATGGCCTCCGGGCGTACGAGGTGGAAGTCCGGATGGTTGCCCTGGGCGAACCAGTTGCAGGCGGCGCAGGTGCCGCACGGCTGCCCGTCCGCGGCCGGCGTGTCGCACAGCAGGCCTTGCGCGACATGCATGGCGAAATCGCGCTTGCCGGTGCCGGCCTGGCCATTGAGCAGGATGGCGTGCGGCAGTTTGGCCCGCATCGCCTGCAGGCGGGCCCAGTCAGCGGATTGCCAGGGATAAAGCATCATGAATCAATAAGTTACGTCAGATTGTTGATGCGGATTCGCGCCATGAAACCATTGTTTCGGTATCGGAAATTGCGTGCAAAATCAAAGCGTTGCAAGCAGATTCTCCAGGTCTTTCTGGATATCACTGCGGTCGCGGTTGGCGTCCAGCACGACAAAGCGGCCCGGCTCGGCCGCAGCACGGCGCAGGTACTCGGCCCGCGTCCGCAGGAAGAACTGGGCGGACTCAGCCTCGAACTTGTCAGGTGTGCGGGCATCGGCCAGGCGGGCTGCCGCAATCTCCGGGGCCAGGTCGAAGAGGATGGTCCTGGTCGGCTGCAGACCTTGCTGCACCCACTGCTCCAGCGCTTCGAGGCGCTCGATGGCCAGGCCCCTGCCCCCGCCCTGGTAGGCGAAGGTGGCATCGGTGAAGCGGTCGGAGATGACCCAGTCCCCGGCGTCGAGTGCGGGCTGGATGACCTCGGCGATGTGCTCGCGGCGGCTGGCAAACATCAGCAGGGCCTCGGTTTCGAGGTGCATGCGTTCGTGCAGCAGCACTTCGCGCAGGCGTTCGCCCAGCGGCGTGCCGCCCGGCTCCCGCGTGACGACCACCTTCTTGCCCTGCGGCGCCAGCCTGGCCTGCAGTTGCTGCGCGAACCAGGCGATGTGTGTGCTCTTGCCCGCACCGTCGATGCCTTCGAATGTGATGAACTTGCCGCTCATGGTTGGCCGCGCTGGTATTTGTTGACGGCCCGGTTGTGGTCCGTCAGGTTGGTCGAAAACTGGCTGCTGCCGTCGCCGCGCGCCACGAAGTACAGCGCGTCCGACGGTGCCGGGTTCAGCGCCGCCTGCAGCGACGCCATGCCCGGCAGCGCGATCGGCGTGGGCGGCAGGCCCGTGCGGGTGTAGGTGTTGTACGGCGTGTCGGTCTGTAGATCGCGCTTGCGCAGGTTGCCGTCAAAGCCGGGGCCGATGCCGTAGATGACCGTCGGGTCGGTCTGCAGCAACATGTTCTTGCGCAGGCGGTTGACGAACACGGCGGCAATCATCGGGCGCTCGAGCTTTTGGCCCGTCTCCTTTTCGATGATGGACGCCATGGTCAGCGCTTCGTACGGCGTCTTGTACGGCAGGTCGAGGGCGCGCTTGGCCCAGGCGTCGTTCAGGCGCTTCTGCATCGCCTGGTAGGCGTGGCGGTACAGCTCCACATCACTGCTGCCCCGCGCGAAGAGATACGTATCGGGAAAGAACAGCCCTTCCGGGTTCGCCTCGGGCGCGCCGATCTTGCGCATCAGGTCCGCGTCCGACAGGCCGGCAGTGTCGTGCTTGAGCGCGGGCTCGGCATCCACCACCGCCCGCATCTGGCGCATGTTCCACCCTTCGATGATGGTGACCACGTAATGGGAGACCTCGCCGCGCGCCATCTTGTCGAGGATCGACATCGGCGTGGCGCCCGTTTCCAGGGCGTAGCCCCCTGCCTTCAGGCTCTTGGCATTGCCGGTGGCACGTGCCAGCAGCGTGAACAGCTGCGGCTGCACGCCCACGCCGGCATTGGCCAGTTGCCTGCTGACCGAGGCCACGCTCGAGTTCGGCTTGATCACCACTTCCAGCGGCGAGGCCGTCAGGCTCACCGGTTGCTGGGCCCACCACACCACGCCGCCTGCCGCCGCGAGCGCAAGCAGGATCGTCAGCAGGATCAGGCGCTTGAAGAAAGAGAACATCGTGTTTGGATCTGCCGCGCGCAAGCCGCCAGCACCGGCGATATGCGCACGCTTGAAATGGATGGACAGGACGCAAACTGTCGCTGGAGCGTGTCATGCACCTGGCTTGCGAAATCCATCAAAAAGCCGTACGGCTGCGTTGCGGCTCGCCACACCCGGCGTTGCCCTGCGACTGTTTGATGCGCTTCGCACGCCTGTCCAGTTGCACAACGCGCTCCAAGACAGCCCAATATAATACCGGGTCACACTCAGGCAGCCCGCACACCATGAATGATGTCTTTCACGATTTCGTCGATACGCTGAGCTTTCCACCGCTCGACGTGCAGTTCGATGCCGCCGCGCGCGGCAGCGTGCTGTGTGCACCGACCGACCTCGCCCGCATCGCCGTCGAAGGTGCCGATGCTGCCGAGTTCCTGCACAACCAGCTGACCAACGCGGTGACGGGCCTCGGCCTGAACCAGGCGCGCCTGGCCGGCTACTGCTCGCCCAAGGGTCGGCTGCTCGCCACGCTGCTGATGTGGCGCCAGGCCGAGACGATCGTGCTGCAGACCGACAAGCGCGTCGCGCCGCCGCTGACCAAACGCCTGTCGATGTTCGTGCTGCGCGCCAAGGCCAAGCTGCGTCCGATGGACGAATTCATCGCCATCGGCGTCGCCGGGCCCGATGCGGCCGATGCGCTGCGCGAAGCCGGCGCCGTGCTCCCCGAGCCCGACGCGGTGTACTCCGTGGCGCAGCAACCGGCAACGGTCGGCCAGCAGGTCGGCGCCGTCATCCGCCTGCCCGACGCCGAGGGCCGCCCGCGCTACCAGTGGATGGTGCACGCCGAGCACTTCCAGCATGCCTGGAATACCCTGTCGTCGCGCCTGTCGCTGATCGGCACGGAAGTCTGGGACTGGCTCAGCCTGCAGGCAGGTGTGCCGCACATCACGCTGCCCACGCAGGAGCAGTTCGTGCCGCAGATGGTGAACCTCGAACTCGTGGGCGGGGTCGACTTCCGCAAGGGGTGCTACCCCGGCCAGGAGGTCGTGGCCCGCAGCCAGTATCGCGGCACGCTGAAGCGGCGGATGCACCGGGCACATGTCAACGCCCCGACCTCCGCCGGCGCCGAGGTCTACAGCGAGGCAGACCCGAACCAGCCGTGCGGCATGGTGGTCAACGCCGCCATGGCGCCGGACGGCGGCACGGACCTGCTGGTCGAGCTGAAGCTGGACGCGGTGGATTCCGTCATCCACCTGGCCACGGCAGATGGCCCTGTGCTGACCCTGCAAAGCCTGCCGTACACCATCCCCACGCCCGAAAACGCCTGACGGCACCGAGCAATCATGGCCGACCATCTGTTCGTCTACTTCCGCGTCGCCGAGCGTGACGCCCAGGCCGCCCTGCCGCGCTGGCAGGCCTGGCTCGACACCGTGGAAGAGGCGACCGGCGTGGCCGGCACGTTGATGCGCCGTCCCGAAGTGCGCGACGGCGTCGTCACATGGATGGAGTGCTACCACGACATCCCGCCCGCCTTTGCCGCCACCTTAGCCGGCCTGTGGGAGACCGGCGGCCCGCGCGACATGATCGCCGGTGAGCGCCACGCCGAGCTGTTTGTCGATCTGGAAAACGGCTGACGGCGCTGCGCCGCAATCGACATCGCAAAAATTCGGCAGGCTGCTATGCTTGGCCGAAGCCCGCGCAACACAGGTCGTCACATGGATCGACCGCGTGGCGTTTTCAAAGGAAGCTGTTATGTGTTTGATTCTCACGGCCTGGCACGCCCACCCCGCCTACGCGCTGGTGGTGGCCGCCAACCGGGACGAATTCTATGACCGCCCCGCCGCGCCGCTGGCGTGGTGGAGCGATGCGCCGAACGTGCTCGGCGGGCGCGATCTGGCACAGGTCGTCGGCCACGCAGGCACGTGGATGGGCATGACGCGCGACGGCCGCTTTGCCGCGCTGACCAACTACCGCGCACCCTCCGAGCGCCGCCCGGATGCGCGATCGCGTGGCGAACTTGTCGCCGATTTCCTGACAGCGGACGACGTGTCCATCCCGGCCTATCTCGACAACCTCACGGCCCGCAACCGCGCCTACAACGGCTACAACCTCCTGACCGCCACCCGCGATGAACTCTGGTGGACGAGCAACCGCGCCGAGGCGCCGCGCAAACTGTCGCCGGGCGTCTATGGGCTGTCGAACGCGCTGCTCGATACACCTTGGTTCAAGGTGCGGCACCGCATGGCCGCCTTTGCCGAAGCGCTGGCCGCCGATACGGGCCGGCATGGCAATGCGGTGGATGTCGGCCGGTATCTGGCGCTCTTGTCGGAAACCCGCGAAGCCCCGGCCAGCGCGCTGCCCTCCACGGGCGTGGCGCCGGAATGGGAAAAGCTGCTCTCCGCCGCGTTCATCCGCTCGCCGCGCTACGGCACGCGCGCCAGCACCGTGGTGCGCATTCGTCACGACGGCTGCTTCGACGTGACGGAGCGCCGCTTTGACGCTCAAGGCCAGATTGGCGAGACGCGCTATCTCGGCGTGCTCGACACAGTCACCCACGCCGACACCTGACGCTCAGGCGGCTTCCCGACTTGCGCCCGGGGCCGCGTCCACCTCCATTTCCGTGACCGCCGTACCGCCCGGGCGCAGCGCCGAATGCTCGCGCCGCGAGTGCACCAGCGGATAGAACATCTGGGCTGTCCACCGCTCCGGGCCGAACAGCGCGTCGTCCTGCAGGCCGATTTGCGCCGGGTACTTGCGCGTGATGTGCGCCGTGCCGAACAGCACATCCCAGAAGAACAGCAGGTTGCCGAAGTTGCCCTTGTAATGGCCGATGCCATCGGCGTTGGTCAGCGCGTGGTGCGCCCAGTGCGTGGCCGGCGTGGAAATCGTGCGTTCGACCACCCACATCACCGGACGCAGCGCGCGAATGCGGTACAGCGGTGCATCCCACGGCCACGCGCAATGCGCGCCGATGATGACCGCCAGCTTGACCACCACGTACGCCGCATAGACGGGCCCGAAGCCCAGGTACACCGCCACGCCGCCAATCCACAGGCCCGGCATCATCAGGTAATAGAAGAAGTTGTTGCGGTACGTGATGCGCACGCTCATGTAGGGCGCACTGTGATGTGCGCGGTGCAGCGGCCACAGCAGCGGCGTGTGCGATGCGCGGTGCCACAGATACTGGGTCAGGTCGTCCCCGACCAGCAGCAGGCCCGTCATGGCCCACCACGGCAGGTTCGCCCACGCGTTGTGCTGCGCCGGGATGAGCCACTTGCACAGCGCATTGCTGCCCAGCATTGCGATCGGCTGCGTCACGGCGATGAGGCTCACGAACATCAGCGCCTCGAGCCAGGCATCGTTGGCGGTGGCGCGCCCGCGCACGGTGGCCTGGTAACGCCGCGTGACGAATTCCATGGCGGCAAAGCCGAGGATGCAGGCAGCTATCAGGGCGTGCTCCATCTGGGAACTCATCGCGGCGTCTCCTCACGTTGAATGGTTGTGAAGACGATGCTAGGCGTGGCGCTTCAATGCGTCTAATGCATAATCGACATCTGTTCAATGCACGGAACGCAATGCCATGGATCTACGCCGCCTGAGCCATGTCGTCGCCTTGGCCGACACGCTGCACTTTGCACGGGCGGCGGAGCAGGTCCACCTCAGCCAGCCGGCCTTCAGCCGCAGCATCCAGGCGGTGGAAGACGATCTCGGCATCCGCCTGTTCGACCGCGAGACCGGCGACGTACGTCCCACGCCCGCGGGCGCCTTCGTCATCAAGCGCGCGCGCCAACTGCTGTTCGAGGCGCGTTGCCTGCAGCGCGATGTTGAGCTCTACCGTGACAGCCATCTGGGCGACACCGCCTTCGGGGTCGGGCCGCTGTTGACGGCCACGCTGATGCCGCAGGCGCTGCGCGAGTTGCGCCAGCAGCATCCGCAGGTGGCGCTGCGCATGGAGGTGGGCAACTGGGCGCAGCTGCTCGAACGCCTGCGCAGCGAGAACATCGAGTTCTTTGCCGCGGACGTGCGCGACATGCCGGCAGACGCCGCGCTGGATGTCCAGCCGATCGGCGGCCAGCCGCCGCATCTGTATGCGCGGGCGGGCCATCCGCTGGCCGGGCGCAAGGCGACGCTGCGCGAGGTGTGGGAATACGGCGTTGCCGTGCCCAAGCTGCTGAGCCCATCCAAGATGGATCTGGCGAAGCTGCTCGGGCTGCCAGCGGGCCAGCAGGCCACCATCGCCCTGGAATGCGACAACTACGGCGTGCTGAAGACGGTGGCGCTCACCACCGACACCATCCTGGGCGCCACGGATGCCGCCGTGCGCGAAGAGCTGGAGGCCGGCACGCTGGTCCGGCTCACGGTGAAGGGCTGGCTCTCGCAGCCGTCCACCACGGGCATCGTGCGCTTGCGCGGCAGGACGGCATCACCCGCAGCGCAGGCGGCCATCGCAGCCATCGTGCGGGCCGCCGAGGCCATCAACGTGTGAGCACGCGGCGCATGGTCCGGTGCGGGATGCCGGCTTCTTCAAATTCCCCGCCCTCGGCCGTGAAGCCGGCGCGCGCATAGAACGGCATGGCGTGCGTTTGCGCGTTGAGGATCAGCTCCCGATACCCGAGCGACTGTGCCTTCGCGATCAGCGCTTCGAGCACGCGCGCGCCCACGCCCGTACCGCGCGCCTCCTTGCGCACCGCCATGCGGCCGATATGCCCGTCGGGCAGCAGGCGGCCGGTGGCCACGGCGCGCCCGGCGGTATCGCGCGCCAGTGCGTGCCAGCATTGGTCATCCCATTCGTCCCATTCCAGCTCGACGGGCACGCCCTGCTCGATGACGAACACGTCGTAGCGGATGGCGCGGGCTTCTTCGCGCACGGCGTCCCAGCGGTCGACTTCTACGCCGGCCAGCGGGCGGACAGATTCAGGAGCAGTCATGTTCGGGTTTCAATACTTGAACGTTGAAGAGGGGTTCGGCTATTCGGTCTCAGTGCCGAAGGCGCGGCGCAGCGCGCTGGCGGCATCGCGGTGCGCATCTTCCACGGCCGGCACGAAGCGGCCGATCTTGAAGAAGTCGTGGATCATGCCTGCATACAGCTTGAGTTCGACCGGCACCTCGGCCGCGCGCAGCTTGTTGGCGTAGCCGATGCCGGCGTCGCGGATGGGGTCGAAGCCGGCCACGGCAATCCACGCGGGGCACACGCCGGTCACATCGGCGCCGTGGCCGCCGGCGTCGAGCGGGGCGAAGCGCCAGTCGTCGCGGTCGGCGTCGCTGCGCAGGTATTGCGAGAAGAACCAGCGGATCATCTCCTGCGTGAGCAGGTAGCCCTCGGCGAATTCGCGGTGCGAAGGCGTGCTCTCTCGCGCCGTGGTGCCGGGGTAGATCAGCAGCTGCAGCACGGGAGCGAGGCCCCGGTTGCGCGCCTCGATGGCGCACACGGCGGCGAGCGTGCCGCCCGCGCTGTCGCCACCGAAGGCAATGCGCGCCGGGTCTGCGCCGATGCTGGCGGCTTCATCGAAGACCCACTGCATCACGTCGAAGGCGTCCTCGGCGGCGGTGGGGAACTTCCACTCGGGCGCGAGCCGGTAATCGACCGACAGCACCATCGCCCCGGATTTGGCGGCGAGCGACCGGCACAGCTGGTCGTGCGTCTTGATGCTGCCGACCGTGAAGCCGCCACCGTGGAAGTACACGAGCAGCGGCAGCGGGTCGGCCCAGCTTGCCGCGCGGGCAGCGTACGTGCGAATGGGAATCGGGAAACCATCGCGCGCCGTGACCGTCAGGTCGTGCACCGACTCCAACGGAATGGCCGGGATGTCGACAATGGGGCTGCTCTTTTCGTAGGCGATCTTGGCGTCGGCCGGGTCGAGCGCATTGAGCGGCGGACGCTTGGCACGCGCCACGAGATCAAGCAACTGGGCGACGTGCGGGTCGAGATGCGGGTGCGGCGTTGGGTGCTGCATGCAGGGGAACTGAACGATCGTTCTAATATGGCTATCATCGGAGTATCCATTGAACCACGCCCGCGCCACAAGACGGGCACACAGACACCACCGGAGACAGCATGGCCCTCATCTACTACCTCACCCACGTCCACCTCGGCTTTGGCACGATCGACGAACTGAAAAGCGAATGTGCGCGCGTGGGCATCCGCCGCCCGATGGTCGTGACCGACAAGGGCGTGGCCGCCGCCGGGCTGGCGCAGCGGGCCATCGACGCCACGGGCGGGCTGCCCGTCACCGTATTCGACGAGACGCCGTCCAACCCCACCGAAGCGATGGTGATGAAGGCCACCGCGCAATACAAGGACGCCGGCTGCGATGGGCTGATCGCCATTGGCGGCGGTTCGTCGATCGACCTCGCCAAGGGCATCGCGATTGCCGCAACGCACCCGGAGCCGCTCACCACGTACGCCACCATCGAAGGCGGCAGTGGCAAGATCACGGAAGCCGCAGCGCCGCTGATCGCCATTCCCACGACGGCCGGCACCGGCAGCGAAGTGGCGCGCGGAGCAATCATCATCCTGGAAGACGGCCGCAAGCTCGGTTTCCACTCGTGGCACCTGTTGCCCAAGTCGGCGATCTGCGATGCGGAACTGACGCTGGGCCTGCCGCCGATGCTGACCGCCGCCACGGGGATGGACGCCATCGCGCATTGCATCGAGACTTTCCTCGCGCCAGCCTTCAATCCGCCTGCCGACGGCATCGCGCTGGACGGTCTGGAACGGGCGTGGGCGAACATCGAGCGCGCCACGCGTGATGGCGCAGACCGCGATGCGCGGCTGAACATGATGAGCGCGTCGATGCAGGGCGCGATGGCGTTTCAGAAGGGGCTCGGGTGCGTGCATTCGCTGTCGCACCCGCTGGGCGGCGTGAAGGTCGACGGCAAGACGGGGCTGCATCACGGCACGCTCAATGCGGTGGTGTTGCCGGCGGTGCTGCGCTTCAACGAGACGGCAGAGACGGTCGTGCGCGACAACCGCTATGCCCGCATGCGCCGCGTGATGAACCTGCCGGCCGGCGCTGATCTTGCGCAGGCGGTGCATGACCTCACCGCGCGCCTGGGCCTGCCCACGGGCCTGCGCCAGATGGGCGTGCCGGAAGACGCGCTCGAACACGTGGTCGAGGGCGCCCTGCTCGACCACTGCCACAAGACCAACCCGCGCATCGCCACGGCGGACGACTACCGCCGCATGCTGGCCGAATCGATGTAACGGCGTTGTTCAGCCGACGAACGACCGGATCAGCGCGGCAATGCGCTCCGGTTGTTCGTGCACGACCCAGTGCGTACCGTCGGGAATGCGCTCCAGGCGCATGTCCGGAATGAACCGCTCTAGCCCGTTGAGCAGGCTTTTCGGCAGCGCCATGTCCATCTCGCCCCAGATCACGAGTGTGGGCACCTTGACGACGAACGCCTCGGGCGGCATCTGGTCGATGCGCAGCGGCGCCGTGCCTTCGGTGGGCGGGTGCAGCGGCGAGGCGCGGTAGTAATTCACGCCGCCTGTCAGGCCATGCGAGCCGCCTTCGCCCGGCCGGCTCCAGGCCGCGTGATAGCGCGCCCGCACCTCGGGCGTGAACCATTCGGCCACGGGCTGGCCCATGCCGCTGAAGAAGCCTTCGAGCTTTTCGAAGTCGTTGGCGGCCAGCGCCTCTTCCGAGCCCGGCTTGCGCAGCCAGTTCATATACGCCGACGAAGCCTGCTGTGCCGGATCGCTCAGCAGCGCATTCGCAAACACCCAAGGGTGCGGCGAGTTGATGATGACCAGCCGCTCCACCCGCTCCGGATGCTGGATGGCAAGGTTCCAGCAGATCGCCCCGCCCCAGTCGTGCGCGACCACGATCGCGCGCTCATAGCCCAGCGCCGCGATGAACTGCTCCAGATCCTGCACGAGCATCTTCGGGCGGTACGCATCGACCGCGGCCGGCTTGCTCGACAGGTTGAAGCCGCGCATGTCGGGGGCCACCGCAAAGTGCGTGTCACCAAACGCGGCGAGCTGCGCCTCCCACTCGTACCAGAACTCCGGGAAGCCATGGACAAACAGCATGAGCGGCGCACCGCGCTGGCCGGCGCTGGCGTAATGCAGCCGCGTGCCGTTGGGCAGGTCGGCGAATTGCGATTCGGTGATGGCGGCAGTGGGTGCGGCGGTCATGGCAGTCCCGGAAGTCTTGGAGGTGTGATCACCCGCGCAGGGCATCGACCAGACGCGCACGCACGTCGGGCTTGCCATCGAACGGGTCCGACGGGTTGCGCTGCGAGATGATGTCTTCAAAGCGGCGCTGCACCGGTGCCAGCGCGTGCGGGTGCGAATAGATGTAGAAGCCCGCGTTGCGGATGGCGTCGAAGGTCATCTTGCCGACCTGCTCGGCCGTCACCTTGCCGGAACTGACAGCCTTCTCCGACATGGCGCGCGAGACGAGCTGCGACTTGGTCGGCGGCGCCGTATTGGCGAGATCCTGCGGGCGGTTGCGGTCCGACTGCGTGATGCCGGTCGGCACGAAATACGGGCACAGCACCGAGCAATGAATCTGCTCGGTCACCAGGCTCAGATCCTGGTACAGCGATTCGGACAGCGCCACCACCGCATGCTTGGACACGTTGTAGATGCCCATGGCCGGCGCATTCAGCAGCCCCGCCATCGACGCCGTATTGACGATATGGCCCTCGTACGACGGATCCTTCCTGGCGGCTTCGAGCATGAGCGGCGTGAAGATGCGCACGCCGTGGATCACGCCATGCAGGTTCACACCAAGCACCCAGTCCCAGTCGCGCTCGGTGTTCTCCCAGATCAGACCGCCCGCGCCCACGCCCGCGTTGTTGAACAGCAGGTTCACCTTGCCGAACGTCTTCATGGCCGCATCGGCCAGCGCCTGCACGTCTTCCACCTTCGACACGTCGACGCGCAGCCCGATCACTTCCACGCCCTGCGCCGTGAACTCGGCCACGGCGGCATCCAGCGCATCCTGCTGGATATCGGCCAGCACCAGCTTCATGCCCAACCCGGCCGCGTTCTTGGCGAACTCCTTGCCGAAACCCGACGCACCGCCCGTGATGACGGCCACACCGCCTGCGAATTGCTTCATACGTGTCTCTCTCGTGTTGTTGGCATGAAATGCGATGGCGTTGGCAACGCCGTCAGTCTGCCGTCTCGACCTTGCGCACGGCGTAACCCACGCGCGGGAAATGCACCACCACCTGCCCGACACGCGCATCTTCACGCAGCACGCCCACGGCGTCGCGCGTGGAGACGATCAGCTCGCCTTCGACCGGGTCCACGCCGTAATCGACAGCGGCCACCGTCACGCGTGTGCCCTTGGGCAGGCCGTAGCGGTCGTCGAAGGCCGCCTTCGTGTCCGTCAATGCGCGCGGCGTGGCGGCCTTTGCAATATCGAGCGCTTCGGCGGGCGTCATCGGCTGCGCCTGCGAATGGCCCAGCGCCGCGACCCGGTGCATCCATGCCACCACGTCGGGATGGGCATCCAGAATGCCCGCCACCGCCGCGGCGCGGCGAATGAACCACAGGCAGTGGTAGACGGAGAAATCGGCCACGGTCGGCTGCTCTCCGAACAGGAAGATGTGCTCGCCGGTCGCGAGCTGGCGCTCGAGCTGCGCCAGGAAGACGTGCAGGGTCGACGTCGCTTCCGGCAGCGGCGTGCGCAGGCCTGTGCCGCCGGCGCGCATCGCCTTGCGGTCTTCCACGAACGCCTTGACGAATGCCTCGGGCGCGCCGCCGAACAGGCTCTGGAAACCGGCCGGCTGCGTGACGTAGGTGGCCGTCGCCCAGAACAGCGTCGTGTCCGCCCATTGCGCCATGGCGAACACGGCCGCCGCATGCTCCGACGGCACCAGCTTCGGCAGCGGGTGGATCGATTCGAGCACCTGCGCGATCAGCGCCGTATCGCAGTAGATATCCGCGCCGATCTGCAGGAACGGCGTGCGCCGGTAGCCGCCCGTGAGCGGCATCACGTCGGGCTTGGGCAGGATGGAGGGCACCGTGACGGACTTCCACGGCTGGTCCTTGTAGCCGAGGATCAGCCGCACCTTCTCCGAAAACGGCGAGGTGGCGTAGTGATGCAGGATCAGATCCGTCATGGGCATTCCTGGTGGTTTCGTGGGCGCCGATCAATCGAGCAGATCGGGTTGCTCTTTGACGATGCGCGCATAGAGCGGCTGGAACTGGAACCACCCCGCCTGCGCCGAGCCCACGATGGAATACGCCTGGCGCGCAGCCGCATCGGAAATCGTGCGCGGTGCCTCGCCCGTGCGCGCGGCAGCGGCTTCGGCCAGCAGCTGCACCTGGCACGAGCGCTCCATCGTGATGAACCACCACGCCGCCTCGTCGACGGTCTTGCCGACTGTCAGCAGGCCGTGGTTCTGCAGGATCGCGGCCTTGTTGTCGCCGAGCGCCTCGGCAATGCGCTGACCTTCGTCCAGCTCGACTACCACGCCGCCGAAATCGTCGTACACGGCGTGGTCTTCGTAGAACGCGCAGACGTCCTGCGTGAGCGGATCGAGCTTGCGCCCGAGTGTCGACCACGCGCGACCGTATGTGCTGTGGGAATGCGCCGCGGCCACCGCGTCGGGCCGTGCCTGGTGCACGCGGGAGTGGATCGCAAACGCTGCGGCATTGACCGGGTAATCGCCTTCGACCACGTTGCCGTGGTGATCGCAGCGGATCAGGTTCGACACCTTGACCTGGCTGAAGTGCACGCCGAACGGGTTCACCCAGAAGCTGTCCTGGTGCTCGGGGTCGCGCGCGGTGATGTGGCCGGCCACACCTTCATCGAAACCGAATCTGGAGAACAACCGGAACGCTGCAGCCAGCCGCTGCTTGCGGTGCAGGCGCTCTTCTTCAACGGTGGCGAATTGCGGCGGACGCGGCAGGTTGCGATAGCGGGCGGCGGCCTCGGGGCTGAGGCTGGCGCTCATGCTGTCGGGCCGCTTGGCGTGTGCGGTTTCAGGTGCATTCATGGTGTCTCCTTCACGCAGTCATTGTGGGTGGGGCCATTCTGTGGCGGCCCCTGCCCGGCGGACTGTCAATGGCTTGACAGTCCGTGCAGCCACATCAAAACGTCAGACCAGCTTGACGAGCTGCTTGCCGAAGTTCTTGCCCTTGAGCAGGCCCATGAAGGCTTCCGGCGCGCTCGCCAGGCCCTGCGCCACGCTCTCGCGGAACTTGAGCTTGCCCTGTGCCACGTAGCCGCCGAGTTCGCGCAGTGCTTCCGGCCACACGTCCATGTGTTCGGAGACGATGAAGCCTTCGATCGTCAGGCGCGACACCAGGATCAGCTGCGGGTTCTGCATCGGCAGCGGCTGGCCGTCGTAGCCGGCGATCATGCCGCACATGGCGATGCGCCCGAACGGGTTCATGCGCGAGAGCACGGCGTCGAGGATCGTGCCGCCGACGTTCTCGAAGTACGCGTCGATGCCGTCCGGCGTGGCCTCCTTGAGCATCCTGTAGAGCTCTTTCGGGTCCTTGGCGGCCTTGTAGTCGATACAGGCGTCAAAGCCGAGTTCGTTGACCACGTAGTCGCACTTGTCCTTGCCGCCGGCAAAACCCACGGCGCGGCAACCCTTGAGCTTGGCCAGCTGGCCGACCACGCTGCCCACGGCGCCCGAAGCGGCGCTCACCGCCACGGTCTGGCCAGGCTTCGGGTGCATGATCTTGTTCAGGCCGTACCACGCCGTCACACCGGGCATGCCCACCGCGCCCAGGTATGCCGACAGCGGAATGTGACGCGTGTCGACCTTCTGGATGCCGCGGCCATCGGAGATGCCGACCTCCTGCCAGCCGAACATGCCGACCACGCTGTCGCCGACGGCAAACGACGGGTTCCTGGACGCCTCCACCACGCCCACCGTGCCGCCGATCATCACTTCATCGAGCGGCTGCGGCTGCGCATACGACTTGCTGTCGTTCATGCGACCGCGCATGTACGGGTCGAGCGACAGGAAATGGTTGCGCACCAGCACCTGGCCGTCCTGCAGTTCCGGCAGATCCACCGTCTCCAGGCGGAAGTTCTCGGGCGTCACGGCCCCCTGGGGGCGCGAAGCCAGAACGATGCGCTGATAGGTCTTCGACATGAAAAACGCTCCTGAATATCGGATATCGGTGTTGGGTCGGGGTGTTACTTGTGTTGCATGAAGTACTCGGCCAGCGCCGCAAATGCCCGATGCGTGACCGGATCATTGGCCGCATTGGCAGCGACCGGGTGCGAGGCATAGCGCACGATCGTCATCTGGGCCACCGGATCAATATAGATGCGCTGGCCGTGGATGCCGCGCGCTTCGAACGTGTGATGATCATTGCTCGAAACCCACCACATGTTGCGATACGAGTAGCCGGGCAGCGTCGTGTAGCCTGCCTTGGCAAACTTGGCCGGGTCGCCGCCGCGGCGGATGTCGTCGATCACGCTCTTGGGCAGGATCTGCCTGCCATTGAAGCGGCCATCGTTGCGGATCATCTCGCCAAAGCGCGCCAGGTCGCGCAGCGTGGTGTTCAGGCCACCGCCGCCCGATTCCGTACCGATGCTGTCGACCGAGAAGTACGCATCGTCCTGTGCGCCCATCGGCTGCCAGATGCGCTCGGACAGCAGCGCCGCCAGCGATTTGTTCGACGCACGGCGCACGATCCACGCCAGCGTTTCGGCGTTGACGGTCTTGTACGCGAATTCCGCGTCGTGCTCGCCTTCCTTGCGCAGCGTCGTGAGGTAGTCGTAGAAGTTGTCGGGGCCCTTGTAGCCCGGCGGGCGCGGCAGCATGCCGCCGGCGCGGGCGTAGGCCCAGACATCGGCGTTCGGGTCGGCATAGTTCTCGGAGTAACGCACGCCCACGGTCATGTCCATGACCTGGCGCACGGTGGCGTCGCCATAGGCGGTGTCCTTCAACTCCGGCACGTACTGCGTCACCGGCGCAGCCGGATCGAGCTTGCCGTCCGCCACGAGCATGGCGGCCAGCGTGCCAACAAACGATTTTGTGACCGACATGGCGATGTGCGGCGTATGCGCATCGAGCGCGCCAAAGTAACGCTCGTAGACCACCTTGCCCTTGTGCATGACGAGGATGCCGTCGGTGTAGGTCAGCTTGAGCGCCTCGGCAAACGTGCGGCGCGTGCCGTTCGGATCGGTAAACAGCACGCCGCTGATGTCGCGCTCGGCGCGCGGCAGCTTGCTGACGGGGCCGTCACCGCGCCAGACCGCGCGCGTCGGCACGAACTCGCGCACGTGGCTGTAGCCGTAGCGCGTGCGCGGGAACATGTTGCCCGCCAGGTCAAAGCGGATGATGCGATCGGGCGGCGGCGGGAAGCCCTGCATCCAGCCCATCTTGTTCGGGTCGGATTCGTCGGCCGTCAGCGGCTTCTGCGCCGGCGGGTTCGGTGCAGGGGGTGCTTGCACGGTGGCCGGCGCATCGGCCGCCGGGGCCGGATGGGAAGCGCATCCTTCGAGGGTCATGGTCAGTCCGGTGGCGCAAAGCAGCGTGATGGCAAGGGCGGACACGGCCCGCCGCGCAGGTTGTTGCATCGTCATCTCCTAGATGGTTCTTCTTATGAGCCGAACCGGATTCGGCCTGCCACCCGGCATGGCTGTACTGCGGACTTCATTGCAGGCAGATCAGCCGTCCGCGCCCGGCTCAGGTGTGCGCGGCGGCGGCATCCGCTTGACGAACTTGAACGTGCCTGAGCCGCGTGCCACCAGCTTGCCGTCGCAATCGCGCACCTCGCCTTCGCAGAAGGCCATGGTGGTCGACTGGTGCACGCAGCGCGCGCTCGCCGTGAGCGTGCCGCGTCCGGGCTGCATGAACGCCGTCTTCATCTCGATCGTCACCACGCCGCGGCCGTGTGTGTCCGCCGAGCGGCCCGCCATGGCCATCGCCACGTCGAGCATCGTCATGGTCACGCCGCCGTGGGCCATTTCCCAACTGTTCATGTGCTGGGCTTCAAGGGCGAGTTCGACGATGCCCTCGCCGCCCTCGGCCTTCAGGCAGCGCATGCCGAGAAGCTTCAGGAAGGGAATGTCGATCGGAAAACCGTTGTTGTCTGCGCTCATGCTGCGTTCAAGAGAGTGGAAAGCAGCCGAAATTAGACCACGCTCACGCCGCCGTCGACGGCCAGGATCTGGCCCGTGATGTGCTTCGAAGCGTCTGACGCGAAGAGCGCCGCCACCCCCTTGAGGTCTTCGTCATCGCCAATGCGACGCAGCGGCGTGCGCGCGGCGAGCGTGTCGACGCCCAGCTTTTCCAGCGAACCGCGCGTCATCTTCGAAGGGAAGAAGCCCGGCGCGATGGCATTGACAGTGATGTTGTACTCGCCCCATTCGCCCGCCAGCGCACGGGTGAAGTTGACCACCGCGCCCTTGCTGGTGTTGTAGGCGATCGTGTCGAGCGTGCCCGGCGCATTGCCCTTCAGGCCGGCGATCGACGCCACGTTGATGATCTTGCCGTACTTGCGCGGGATCATCGATCGCTTGCCGATCTGCTGCGAGAGCAGGAACAGGCCGCGGATGTTCAGATTCATCACCTTGTCCCACGCCTCCACCGGGTGGTCTTCGGCCGGTGCGCCCCACGTGGCGCCAGCGTTGTTGACGAGGATGTCGACGTGGCCGAGCTTGGCAAGCGCCCCGTCGGCCAGGCGCTGGATGTCGGCTTCGACGGCGCCATCGGCGGCAATCCAGTCGGCCTCGATGCCGAGCGACTTCAGGTGCGCCTGCGCTTCCTTCAGCTCATCGGCCTTGCGGGCCGACAAGACGATGCGTGCGCCCTGCTCGCCCAACGCTTCGGCAATCTGCAGGCCAAGCCCGCGCGAGCCGCCCGTGACCAGCGCGGTCTTGCCCGAGAGATCGAACAGCGATTTCAGCGTACCCATGGTGTCTCCTGTCTCGTTGTTGTTTGCGATGGCCTAGAACCAGGCGTCCTGCATATCCAGCGTGGTCGTGTCGAGCGAGCCCAGCAGCGCGATCTGCGGGTCGATCTTCGGCAGTTCCCACTGGAAGAAGTAGCGTGCGGCCTGCAGCTTGCCGCGGTAGAAGTCAGCGTTCTCGCCATGGGCATCCGGCAAGGCCCTGGCGGCGGACAGCGCCTGCTCCAGCCAGATCCACGCGATGACGACGTGGCCGAACGCTTCCAGATACACCGATGCGTTGGCCAGCGTGACGCGCGGATCGCCGGCGGCCCACAGCGTCTGGGTGACCTTGGCGAGCTTCTGCGCAGCCATGCCGAGTGCACGGCCGTGGCCGACCAGCGTTTCGTCGTCGGTTTCCAGCGCGCGCCCGACGGTGGCCTGCACGCGCTCGCCAAGGGCCGTGAACGCGGCGCCGTCGTGCATGACGACCTTGCGGCCGAGCAGGTCCAGGCCCTGGATGCCGTGCGTGCCTTCGTGGATCGGGTTCAGGCGATTGTCGCGGTAGAACTGCTCGACGTTGTATTCGCGCGTGTAGCCGTAACCGCCGTGCACCTGGATCGCCAGGCTGTTGGCCTCCAGGCACCACTGCGACGGCCAGCTCTTCGCGATCGGGGTGAGGATGTCCAGCAGCAGGCCAAGCTTGGCGCGCTTGGCGGCATCCGTCTCGCCGCGCTCTTCGTCGACCAGCTTGGCGCAATACAGGTTCAGGCCGAGCGCGCCTTCCACGTACGCCTTCTGCGCGAGCAGCATGCGGCGGACATCGGCGTGGTCGATGATGCGGATCTGCGGGGACGCGGGGTTCTTGCCCGACGGCCCCACCGGACGCCCCTGCGGGCGGTTGCGCGCGTAGTCCAGTGCGTGCAGGTAGCCCGTGTAGCCGAGCATCGTCGCGCCCATGCCGACGCCGATGCGCGCCTCGTTCATCATGTGGAACATGCAGGCGAGCCCCTTGTGCGGCTCGCCGACGAGGTAGCCGACGGCACCGGCGCGCGGCTGGCCGTCAGCACCCTTCGGACGGAACTGCGTGCCTTCGCCAAAGTTCAGCAGACAGTTGGTCGTGCCGCGATAGCCCATCTTGTGATTCAGGCCGGCGAGCACCACGTCGTTGCGCTCGCCGAGCGAGCCGTCTTCGTTGACGAGGAACTTCGGCACGATGAACAGCGAAATGCCCTTCACGCCGGGAATCAGCTTGCCGTCCGGGCCAGGGATCTTTGCCAGCACGAGGTGGATGATGTTCTCCGACAGCTCATGCTCGCCGGCGGAGATCCACATCTTGTTGCCGGTCAGGCGGTACTGGGGGCCGAGCCGCGATTCGCCTTCGTACTCCGCGCGCGTGACGATGTCCGACAGCGACGACCCGGCCTGCGGCTCCGACAGGCACATCGTGCCGTAGAAGCGGCCTTCCATCTCGGGCTGCACGAACGTTTCGATCTGCTCCGGCGTGCCGTGCGCGAGCAGCAGGTTCGCATTGCCGATGGTGAGGAACGGATACGAGCTGGTGCCGACGTTGGCGGCCTTGAAGAAGCCGAAACCCGCTTTCTCGACCACGGTGGGCAGTTGCATGCCGCCGAGCTGGAAATCCTGCCCCGCGGCCATCAGGCCGGCCTTGTTGAAAGCGTCCAGCGCGGCCTTCACCTCGGGGATGATGTGGACCCGGGTGCCGTCGAAATGCGGTTCCTGCTGATCGTTCTTCTTGTTATGCGGGGCGAAAAGGTCGGTGGCGATGCGCTCGCAGGTGTCGAGGGCGGCATCGAACGTTTCGCGGGAATGGTCGGCATAACGCGGAATGCGTGTGAGCGATTCGACGTTGAGCCATTCGTAGAGCAGGAAGCTGAGGTCGCGGCGGGATAGCAGTTTCGAGGACATGATGTTGGTGGTGCATCCTGTGTTTCGTGCCCTGCCCGGGCGAGGGCTTTGGGTCAACCCCTTGTTTCGTGCCGTGCCGGGCCCGACTCACCCTCTTCGTCTTGCCAAAGAAAGCAAGCAAAGAAAGGCGCGCGCGAGATGGCGATCAGGCCAGCGCTACCAGAAACAAAACAGGCTCCCGTTTTGCGCGGGAGCCTGTCTGTTCAGAGCACCTCGAACAGGCCGGCTGCGCCTTGGCCGCCGCCGATGCACATGGTCACGACCACGTACTTGACGCCGCGGCGCTTGCCTTCGATCAGCGCGTGGCCGACCAGGCGTGCACCCGACACGCCGTACGGGTGGCCCACGGCGATGGCGCCGCCGTTGACGTTCAGGCGGTCCATCGGGATGCCAAGCTTGTCTGCGCAGTACAGCACCTGCACGGCGAACGCTTCGTTCAGTTCCCACAGGCCGATGTCTTCCACCTTCAGACCCGCCTTCTTCAGCAGCTTGGGCACGGCAAAGACGGGGCCGATGCCCATTTCGTCCGGCTCGCAGCCGGCCACGGCAAAGCCGCGGAACACGCCCAGCGGCTGCAGGCCCTTGGCGGCTGCCACCTTGCCGTTCATCACCACCGCGGCCGATGCGCCGTCGGAGAACTGGCTGGCGTTGCCGGCCGAGATCACGCCGCCGGGCATGGCGGTGCGGATCTTCGTCACCCCTTCGAGCGTCGTGTCCGGACGAATGCCTTCATCAGCCGAGATCGTGACTTCGCGCGTCATGATCTGCCCGGTCTTGGCATCGGCCACGCCCATGACGGTCGTCATCGGGACGATCTCGTCGTTGAACTTGCCGGCGGCCGCAGCGGCGGCGGCGCGTTGCTGGCTCTGCACGCCGTATTCGTCCTGGCGCTCCTTGCTGATGTTGTAGCGCTTGGCGACGTTCTCGGCGGTCTGCAGCATGCTCCAGTAGATTTCAGGCTTGTGCTTGTTCAGCCAGCCTTCCTGCAGCATGTGGCGGTTCATCTCCTGCTGCACGCACGAGATGGACTCCACCCCGCCGGCCACGAAGATGTCGCCCTCATCGGCGATCACGCGCTGCGCGGCCATCGCGATGGTCTGCAGGCCCGACGAGCAGAAGCGATTGACGGTCGCACCCGGCACGGTCACGGGGCAGCCGGCGCGCAGGGCGATCTGGCGCGCGATGTTGGCGCCCGTCGCGCCTTCCGGGTTCGCGCAGCCCATCAGGACGTCTTCCACCTCGCCCGGCTCGATCTTGGCGCGGGCGATGGCGTGCTGCACTGCGTGGCCGCCGAGCGTGGCGCCGTGCGTCATGTTGAAGGCGCCCTTCCAGCTCTTGGCCAGGCCCGTACGTGCGGTGGAAACGATGACTGCTTCGGTCATGGTGTTGCTCCTCGTATCTGGTGGGGGCGCAGCTTCGGCTGCGCCCGTGGTATTCCGTTATCCGTTCAAGATCGCGTGCGACTGCAACCGCGCGATGCCCGCATCCGTCATGCGCTGCCACGCCTGCGCCAGCGAACCGTTGAGGTCGATCGCGCGGCAGGCATCTTCGATGACGGCGACTTCCAGCCCCGCAGCACGCGCATCCAGTGCCGACCATGCCACGCAGAAATCCGTGGCGAGCCCGACGCAGAACACGCGCTGGACCCCAAGCTCGCGCAGGTAGCCCAGCAGGCCGGTCGGCGTCTTCCGATCCGCTTCAAAGAATGCCGAGTAGCTGTCGATGTGCGGGTGATAGCCCTTGCGGACGATCAACTGCGCATGCGGCACGTCCAGCCCCTCAGCGAGCGCGGCGCCCGTGCTGTGCTGCACACAGTGCACGGGCCACAGCACCTGCTGGCCGTACGGCAGGTCGATCGTGCCGAACGGCTGCGTGCCCGCATGGTTGGCCGAGAACGACACGTGCTCGCGCGGGTGCCAGTCCTGCGTCAGCACCGTGCGCGCAGCGGGCCCGAAGGCCTTGGCGAGCCGGTTGACGACCGGGATGACCTGGTCGCCGTCCGGCACGGCCAGCGCACCGCCGGGCAGAAAGTCGTTCTGCACGTCGATGATCAGCAGGCAGTCGGTGGGCGTGAGTTGCATGGCGGTGATCGCGTCGATGAATTGGCCGCTTATTCAGCCATTGAAGGCCTTGCCCTCGTCGGCCAGCTTCTGCAGCAGCGGGGCGACCTGCCATGCTTCGCCGTGGTAGCCCTTGCTGTAGCGCCGCATGGCTTGCACGACGTTGTACAACCCGACGGTGTCTGCGTAGAGCATCGGGCCGCCACGGAACAGCGGGAAGCCGTAGCCGGTCAGGTACACCATGTCGATATCGGAAGCCTTGGAGGCAATGCCCTCTTCCAGGATCTTCGCGCCTTCGTTGACCAGCGCGAACACCAGGCGCTCCACGATTTCCTCGTCCGAAATCTTGCGGCGCGTGATGCCCAGATCCTTCGAGTGCTGGACGATCATGTCATTGACCTGCTGGTTCGGATACGGCTTGCGGTCACCTGCCTTGTAGTCGTACCAGCCGCCGCCCGTCTTCTGGCCGAAGCGGCCCATCTCGCACAGCAGATCGGCCGTCTTCGAATAGACGATGTCCGGCTTGTCCACGGCGCGGCGCTTGCGGATGGCCCAGCCGATGTCGTTGCCGGCCAGGTCGCCCATGCGGAACGGGCCCATGGCAAAGCCGAATTTTTCGATCGCCTTGTCGACCTGCTCGGGCAGCGCGCCTTCGTCCAGCAGGTAGCCGGCCTGGCGGCTGTATTGCTCGATCATGCGGTTGCCGATGAAGCCGTCGCACACGCCCGAGACGACCGCCGTCTTCTTGATGACCTTGGCCAGCTTCATGACCGTGGCCAGCACGTCCTTGGCCGTTTCCTTGCCGCGCACGACTTCCAGCAGCTTCATCACGTTGGCCGGGCTGAAGAAGTGCATGCCGACCACGTCCTGCGGACGCTTGGTGAAGCTGGCGATCTTGTCGACGTCCAGCGTGGAGGTGTTCGACGCCAGGATCGCGCCCTGCTTGACGACTTCGTCGAGCTTCTTGAACACGACCTCCTTGACGCCCATTTCTTCAAAGACGGCCTCGATGACGAGGTCGGCGTCCTTGATGTCGTCGTAGGACAGCGTCGGCTTGAGCAGGGCCATGCGCTGCTCGACCTTCTCTTGCGTGAGCTTGCCCTTCTTGGCGCTGTTCTCGTAGTTCTTGCGGATGGTCGCGACGCCGCGGTCCAGCGCTTCCTGCTTGGTTTCCAGGATCGTCACCGGAATGCCGGCGTTCAGGAAGTTCATCGAGATGCCGCCGCCCATCGTGCCGGCGCCGATCACGGCCACCTTCTCGACCTTGCGCACTGGCGTGTCTTCCGGCACGTCGGGGATCTTGCTCGCAGCGCGCTCGCCGAAGAACGCATGGCGCAGCGCGCGCGATTCAGGCGTGTTCACCAGCTCGATGAACAACTCGCGCTCGAACTTGATGCCGTCGTCGAAGCGTTTTTCGACGGCGGCCTGCACGGCGTCCACGCACTTGCCCGGCGCGGGGAAGTTCTTTGCAACGGCTGCGACCGTGTTGCGCGCGAATTGCAGGAAGCCTTGCGGATTGTCGTGCTCGACCTTGCGATCGCGCAGCTTGGGCAGCTTGCCCTCGGCCGCGGCCTTCAGCGCGAACTCGATGGCGCCGGCCATCAGGTCGCCTTCGATCATCTGGTCGAACAGGCCGCTCTTGGCGAGCTTTTCCGACGGGATGGCGTTGCCGGACACGATCATGTTCAGCGCCGGCTCCAGGCCGATGGCGCGCGGCAGACGTTGCGTGCCGCCTGCGCCCGGCAGGATGCCCAGCTTCACTTCGGGCAGCGCGATCTGCGCGCCGGGTGCGGCCACGCGGAAGTGGCAGCCCATCGCCAGTTCCAGTCCACCGCCCATCGCCACCGAGTGGATGGCCGCGACGACCGGCTTGGTGCTCGACTCGACCGCCTTGATGACAGCGTGCAGCGTCGGCTCCTGGGTTGCCTTGGGGGTGTTGAACTCGCGGATGTCGGCGCCGCCCGAGAAGGCCTTGCCAGCGCCGGTGATCACGATGGCCTTGACGCTCGGGTCGTCGCCCGCCTTGACCATACCTTCAACGATGCCCAGCCGCGTGGAATGGCCAAGGCCGTTGACGGGCGGGTTGCTGAGCGTGATGACGGCAACGCCGTCCTGGACCTTGTACTCCGCAGTCATGCTGGTTCCTTTGGTGATGCGAGGGCCGGCAGATCAGGCGCACCGTGCCTCGCGGTTGAACTGTCTCTCGAATGTCGTTTTTTTAACGCGCGGTAAGGCCGCGACTCGACACAGAATACACAAAATAGCACGGTCGTTCAATTTTTATTTTTGCGCTGCACGGCGCCGTCTGGAGGGCGATGCGGCACGCCTCGGCGGGTTCAAACCGTGTGCTGCAGCACGGATTTTTTGCCCGCTACGTGACGGTTTTGATAGAGTCGCGCATTTCGTTCGCCAGGTGCCCATCAGGCACGGGGACGTCTCGTCACATTTCGTCGATTTGATTCGCGATCCGAGCAAAATCGACCACTCTGTATCCATGTCAGAACACGCTACCCCGTCCTCAGAGACGCCGGGCTTGCGCCGCACATTGCGCGCGCGCCATCTCACCATGATCGCCATCGGCGGGTCGATCGGCACCGGGCTCTTCGTGGCCTCGGGCGCGTCGGTCTCGCAGGCCGGCCCCGGAGGCGCCCTCGCCGCCTACATCCTGATCGGGGCGATGGTCTATTTCCTGATGACCAGCCTAGGCGAGCTTGCCGCCTATATGCCGGTTTCGGGGTCGTTTGCCACCTACGGTGCGCTGTACGTGGACGAAGGCTTCGGCTTCGCGCTCGGCTGGAACTATTGGTACAACTGGGCCGTGACGATTGCCGTGGAGCTGGCGGCCGCGCAGCTCGTCATGCATTACTGGTTTCCCGATGTGCCGGGCGTGCTGTGGAGCGCCGTGTTCCTCGCCGTCATGTTCCTGCTCAACGCCATCTCGGTGCGCGGCTTTGGCGAGGCGGAATACTGGTTCGCGCTCATCAAGGTCGTCACGGTCATCTTCTTCATCGGCATTGGCCTGGCGATGATCTTCGGGATCATGAAGGGCGGTCCGCAATCGGGCCTGCAGAATCTGACGATCGGTGATGCGCCGTTTGTGGGCGGACTGCCGGCGATGATCGGCGTGGCGATGATCGCGGGGTTCTCGTTTCAGGGGACGGAGCTGATCGGCGTGGCGGCTGGCGAATCGGCCGACCCGGCACGCACCATTCCGCGTGCGGTCAAGCAGGTGTTCTGGCGCATCCTGCTGTTTTATGTACTGGCCATCTTCATCATCGGCGTGCTGGTGCCGTACACCGATCCGAATCTGCTGTCGACGGAAGTCACCAACATTGGCGTGAGCCCGTTCACGCTGGTGTTCAAGCATGCCGGCCTGGCGTTTGCGGCGGGGTTGATGAATGCGGTGATCCTGACGGCCGTGCTGTCGGCGGGCAACTCGGGCATGTATGCATCCACGCGGATGCTCTACAACCTGGCGACGGAAGGCCGGGCGCCGCGCATCTTTGCGCAGCTCTCCCGGAACGGTGTGCCGCGCAATGCACTGCTGGCCACAACGGCCGTGGGCGCGCTGTGCTTCCTGAGCTCGCTGTACGGCGACAAGACGGTCTACCTGTGGTTGCTCAACACGTCCGGCATGACCGGCTTTGTGGCGTGGCTCGGCATTGCCGTCAGCCACTACCGCTTTCGCAAGGGGCTGGTGGCGCAGGGGCATGATTCGTCGCAACTGCCGTATCGCTCCAAATTCTTCCCGTACGGACCGCTGTTCGCGTTTGCGCTGTGCCTGGTCATCACGCTGGGCCAGAACTATCAGGCGTTCACCAGCGGCACGATCGACTGGCCGGCGGTGATCGCCACCTATATCGGCATCCCGATCTTCTTTGCGATCTGGTTCGGTTACCGGCTCGTGCGCGGCGGCGGCATCGTGCGCTACCAGGACATGCACTTCCCGCGCCCGCCCGTCACGCGCGACCCGCTGGCCGGCCAGGATGCCGGCCCCGAACTTCCGACCGTCTCCACCCGCGCGCCGCAATAACCCTGCCCGCCTGCCGATCGCTTTGCGCCGGCGGGCGTTTTGATTGTTGGACGCCCGACCACGGCTTCACTGTCATGCATACACCCATCACCCCCACCGGGCTCGAGGCTCAATCCCAACTGCGCCGCCGCCTGCGCTCGCGCCACATCATGATGATCGCCCTGAGCGGCGCCATCGGCACGGGCCTGTTCGTCGCGTCCGGCGCGTCGATTGCGCAGGCCGGCCCGGGCGGCGCCCTGCTCACCTACACGCTCATCGGCGTCATGGTCTATTGCCTGATGACGAGCCTCGGCGAGCTGGCGGTGCATCTGCCGGTGTCCGGCTCGTTTGTGACCTACAGCCGGCTGTATGTGGAAGAAGGCTTTGGCTTTGCGCTCGGGTGGAACTACTGGTTCTCATTGGCCGTGACGGTGGCGGTTGAGCTGGCGGCGGCCCAGCTGGTGATGAAGTACTGGTTTCCGGGGGTGTCGGGCATCGTGTGGAGCGCAGCGTTCCTGCTGCTCATGTTCATGCTCAACGCCTTCTCGGTGCGCGGCTTTGGTGAAGCGGAATACTGGTTCTCGATGGTGAAGGTAGTGACCATTGTCGTGTTCCTGCTGATCGGGCTGGCCATGGTCTTCGGCATCATGCACGGCGGGCCGGCTTCCGGCTGGCACAACTTCACCGTCGGCGACGCGCCGTTCGTGGGCGGCGTACCGGCCATGGTGGGCGTGGCGATGATCGCCGGGTTCTCGTTCCAGGGCGTGGAGACCGTGGGCGTGGCGGCCGGCGAGGCGGAGAACCCTTCGCGCACGATCCCGCGCGCGATCCGCCAGACGTTCTGGCGCATCCTGCTGTTCTATGTGCTGGCGATTCTCATCATCGGCGTGCTGCTGCCGTACACCGATCCGAACCTGCTGCGCAATGAAGCCACCGACATCGGTGTGAGCCCGTTCACGCTGGTGTTCCAGCATGCCGGCCTCGCGTTTGCCGCCGGGATGATGAACGCGGTGGTGCTGACTGCGCTGCTGTCGTCGGGCACCTCGAGCCTTTATGTATCGACGCGGATCCTCTACGACCTCGCGCTCGAAGGCCAGGCGCCGCGCTGGTTTGCGAAGGTGTCGGGCAACGGCGTGCCGCATCGGGCGCTGGTCGTCACGTCGGCCGTGGGCGCGCTGTGCTTCTTCAGTTCACTGTTTGGCGACCAGGTCGTCTACCTGTGGCTGCTGAACACGTCTGCGGTCACGTGCTTCATCGCCTGGTTCGGCATCGCCCTGGCGCACTACCGCTTCCGCAAGGGTTTCGTGAGCCAGGGCCATTCGGCGAGGCAGCTGGCCTATCGGTCGCCGTTCTTTCCGTTCGGGCCGATCATGGTGGCGATCCTTTGCGTGGTGATCATCCTCGGGCAGAACACCAAGGCGCTGCTTGCGCCGGTGGAGAACCTTGGCGCGTTCCTGTCGACGTATTGCGGTGTGTTCGTATTCGTGGCGATCTGGCTCGTATACCGCTGGAAGTTCAAGACGCGGTTTGTGCCGTATGCGCAGATGCAGTTCAGCACTGCGCACCTGGCGGCCGAGGCGGCAGATGCGCCTGCAGGGGCTCAGGGGGATGCGCGGCCCTCTTCGGCCGTCTCCGGCAAGGCCTGAGCGCCACGGTGCGCAAGACACCGTGAACAAAAAAAAGGCGGCACATTGGCCGCCTATCTTCTTGCCCGCCGACTGAGAATCAGACTTCCACGCCCTGGCTCTGCAGGTACTCGTCGTACGTGCCAAGGTAGTCGGTCAGCGTGCCGTCGGTACGCACTTCGATGATGCGTGTTGCCAGCCCGCTGACGAATTCGCGGTCATGCGATACGAAGATCAGCGTGCCGTCGAACTTGTCGAGCGCGATCTGCAGCGATTCGATCGACTCCATGTCCATGTGGTTGGTCGGCTCGTCCAGCGCCAACACGTTGTGGCGGCCCAGCATCAGCTTGCCCCAGATCATGCGGCCCTTCTCGCCGCCCGAGAGCACCTTGACGCTCTTCTTGATGTCGTCGGCCGAGAACAGCAGACGTCCGAGCGTGCCGCGCAGCGACTGGTCGTCATCGCCGGCCTGCGTCCACTGGCTCATCCAGTCCATCAGGTCGCGGTCTTCGGGGAATTCTTCGTAGGTGTCCTGCGGCATGTAGCCGACGTTGGCGTGCTCGGCCCACTTGACGGTACCGCCGTCCAACTCGATGCCGCGCTGCACGCCGGTCTTGACGGCGCCGTTGAGCAGGCAACGCAGCAGCGTCGTCTTGCCCGCGCCGTTCTCGCCGATGATGGCGATCTTTTCGCCGGCGCGCACGGCCATGGTCAGGCCGTCGAAGATCGTGCGGTCGTACCGCTTGCGTGCGTTCTCGGTTTCCACGGCCAGGTTGTGCAGCTTCTTCTCGAACTCGAAGCGGATGAACGGGTTCTGGCGCGACGACGGCTTGATGTCTTCCACCTTGATCTTGTCGATCTGCTTGAGGCGCGACGTGGCCTGGCGTGCCTTGGACTTGTTGGCCGAGAAGCGGCGCACGAAGTCCTGCAGGTCGGCAATGCGCTCCTTGGCGCGGGCGTTGGCCGCCATCTGGCGTTCGCGCGCCTGCATGGAGGCTTCCATGTAGTCGTCGTAGTTGCCCGGGTAGACCTTCAGCGTGCCGTAGTCCATGTCGGCCATGTGCGTGCAGACCGAGTTCAGGAAGTGGCGATCGTGGGAAATGATGATCATGGTGGAATTGCGCTCGTTGAGCACCGATTCCAGCCAGCGGATCGTGTTGATGTCGAGGTTGTTGGTCGGTTCGTCCAGCAGCAGGACATCGGGGTTCGAAAACAGCGCCTGCGCCAGCAGCACGCGCAGCTTCCAGCCCGGGGCGACCGCGCTCATCGGGCCGTTGTGCTGGTCGGTCGGGATGCCGACGCCCAGCAGCAGTTCGCCGGCGCGGGCTTCGGCCGTGTACCCGTCGTATTCGGCGTACTTCGCCTCCAGTTCGGCGGCCTTCATGTAGTCTTCGTCGGTCGCTTCCGGGTTGGCGTAGATGGCGTCGCGCTCTTGCGCGGCGGCCCACATCTCGGTGTGGCCCATCATCACCACGTCCAGCACGCGCATGTCTTCGTAGGCGAACTGGTCCTGGCGCAGCTTGCCCAGGCGGACGCCCGGTTCCAGCATCACGGTGCCCGAGCTCGGCTCCAGATCGCCACCCAGGATCTTCATGAAGGTCGACTTGCCACAGCCGTTGGCGCCGATCAGGCCATAGCGATTGCCCTCGCCAAACTTGACCGAGATGTTCTCGAACAAGGGCTTGGGCCCGAACTGCATGGTGATGTTGGCGGTGGAAAGCACGTGAAGACCTTGATTGGAAAGCGGTGAGCCGGCGCCGCGCACACATTGCGGACACCGTTTGGGAAACCGGAGATTTTACCACCCGCCGGTGATGCGGATGGCCGTGTGGTCAGGCCCTGAGCGTCGGATAGCCCGACAGGTGCAGCGTAAAGCCCGTGGCGTCCACGTCGAGCGTCGCCTGCGCGCCAATCGGCAGCGTCGCCTTGGTCGGGCAATGTCCGAACGGCAAGCCCGTCAGCACCGGAATCGACAGATGCTCGGCCAGGTAGGCCCGCATGGCGTCGAAGTCGTAGCCGGCATCATACGGCGTGGTGCGATAGCCGGAGAAATCGCCCAGCACCAGCGCCTGCTGGGTATCGAGCACGCCAGCCTGCTGCAGCTGCAGCAGCATGCGCTCGATGCGGTACGGGTGCTCGTTGATGTCCTCAACGAAGAGAATGCCGTCACGGATGTCGGGCAGATACGGCGTACCGACCAGGCTGGACAGCATCGCCAGGTTGCCGCCCCACAGCGTGCCGGCATAGCGCCCCGGATGCGCGCATTCCTTTGGCTGCGGCACATCCACGCGCAGCGTGTACGTCGGGCTGCGCAGGACGCCCCAGAAGTGCTCGAGCATGAACGGATCAACCGTTTCCGGCCCGAAATCGGAGCACACGTGCGGGCCGGCAAACGTCACGCCGCCCGTGGCCGCGAGGTACGCGAGCGAAAACACGGTGAAATCGCTGTGCCCAACGATGATCGCGTTGGTGGCCTGCGCGCGGCGGCCGATGTCGATGAAATCGATGCGGTCCAGCAGCCGCGTGAGGCCGTAGCCGCCGCGGATAGCCATGGCGATTTCCTGGCCGCTGCCGGCGCCGATCTGGTGCAGGTCGGCCAGACGCGCAAGTTCGCCGCCGGCAAAGCGCTGATGGCGGCGATGCAGGCATTCACGGTTGACGATCGTGCAGCCCTGGCCTTCAAGAAACGCCACGCCGCGCTCGGCGACGGCCGCATCGTTCGGGTAGCCGGAAGGCGCAATCAGGCGAACGGTAGTCATGTCGTGGGGTCGTTGGGCTCAATGGAGGCCAGTCGCGCAGCCTTTTGGCTCGCGCGGCGCTCGGCAAAGAAGGCGCGCAGCATGTCGCCGCATTCCTGCGCGAGCACGCTGCCGGTGATGGCGGTCTGGTGGTTCAGCCGCGTCTCGGCAAACAGGTCGAGGATGCTGCCCGCGGCGCCCGTTTTGGGGTCCGGCGCGCCGTAGACGACGCGCGCCACACGGGCATGCAGCATGGCGCCGGCGCACATCACGCACGGCTCCAGCGTCACGAAGACTTCGCAGTCGGGCAGGCGGTAGTTGCCCAGCTTCTCGGCGGCCTGGCGCAGGGCGCGCATCTCTGCATGCGCCGATGGGTCATGCGTGCCGATCGGCGCGTTGTAGCCAACGCCGACGATCTCGTTGCCGCGCACGACCACTGCGCCCACGGGCACCTCGCCCTGCCCCCATGCGAACTTGGCCTGCACGAGCGCCTGCTGCATCCAGTAACCGTCGCGCTCGTGGGCTGACATGTCGGCGGGCGGGGTCAGGACGTGCGGTGTGGTCATGCGATCCGGCGCTGTCGAATCAATCCTGCTCGTGCGGGCGCGCGAGCTTCACGTCGGCCCAGCAGTTCGGGGTTTCGTACAGCACGAGCTTGGACAGGCGCAGATGGTGCCCGAACGTGTTGCGGAACACCGGCTCGAGAATGTCGAAGGCCACCTGCGCGAGGTTCTCGACGGTGGGCACGTCATTCAGCACGACGGTCTTATGACCGCCTTCCATGTCGTTCAGGAATTCAACGAGCTTGGTGTCGCCGCGATAGACGAGGAAAGCGTGATCCCACAGGTCGACGAGATGCTTGTTGGCGAGCTGCTTGACGTCGCCGAAGTCGAGGATCATGCCGTCGTCGGCGGCTTTGTCGTTGTGCAGAACTTCGCCGGTCAGCGTGAGTTCGAGCTGATAGCGATGGCCGTGCAGGTTGCGGCACTGGCCGGCATGGCCCGGGATGCGGTGGCCGGCGTCGAATTCGAGCCGGCGCGTAATGGAAACGGTCTTGGTCATGGAGCAAGGTGGCGGCAGCGGGCGCCGCGAAACGGCTGGAACCGGCAGAAAACCGGGGACAAAGTGCTGCGGCCCGCCTTAGCGGATGCCCAGCATCTTATGGGTTTGCAGCGACAGGCGCCAGCGCGGCCGGCGCTGGCACAGCTCAACGGCAGCCGCCGTATTTTGCCGGGCGAGCGGGCCGTCCATGGCCTGCAGGAAGAAATGCTGGAAATCCAGCCGTTCGTATGCGTCGAGGTCTTGCCCGTCTTGCGGGATCACCACCTTCAGCTCGTCGCCGCGCGTGACGACAAGTTCAGAGCCCATCTTGGGGCTCACGCACACCCAATCGATGCCCTCCGGCACGGCGATGGTGCCGTTGGTCTCGATGGCGATTTCGAAGCCGCGTGCGTGCAGCGCGTCGATCAGCGGCGTGTCGAGTTGCAGCAGCGGCTCGCCGCCGGTGCAGATGACGAGCGGCTTGCCGCCCGTGGCGCTGGCCGGCCATTCGGCGGCAACGGTATCGGCGAGTGCGTCGGCGGTGGCGTATTTGCCGCCTTGCGTGCCGTCCGTGCCGACGAAGTCGGTGTCACAGAACTGGCAGACGGCGGTGGCGCGATCGGCTTCGCGCCCACTCCAGAGATTGCAGCCGGCAAAGCGGCAGAAGACAGCTGCGCGGCCGGTGTTGGCACCCTCGCCTTGCAGCGTGTAGAAGATTTCCTTGACGGCGTAAGTCATGTCTGAACGGTGGCATTCACAGGAGAACGACGCAAAAGCGACGTAATTCCCGCGCAAACCGTACCAGTGCCCACTAGTGATTAACCCGATATTGTTTCACAAATCGGGATCGTGCGTCGCCCTACCCGCAGAAGGACGCCAACGTCACAAAAGAAAATGCACCTTCCGGCGTCAGCCACGCCGCAAAGACGAGGGCAGCGCCGGCCGCCGCCAGCGCCCACGCCGCCCATCGATTGAGCCGATCCTTCATGCCGGCAGCGCCATCGGCGTGCGCGCGAGTTGGCGATCGTCGATCGGCCAGTGCAGGAGCGCGGCCACCACGCCGAGCACCATCGCACCAAACCAGATTGCATCGTAGGAATGCAGGTGGTCGTACACCACGCCGCCCAGCCACACGCCCAGGAACGCGCCGATCTGGTGACCGAGGAACACGAAGCCGAACAGCCTGCCGATGTAGCGCACCCCAAACACCTGCGACAGCAGCCCGTTCGTCAGCGGCACCGTGCCGAGCCACAGCAGGCCCATCACGATGGCAAACGCATACAGCGTTGCCGGCGACAGCGGCAGCAGGATAAACAGCGCAATTGCCGCCGTGCGAATCAGGTACAGCAACGAGAGCAGATACTTGCGCCGGAACAGCCCGCCCAGCGCGCCGCAGTAATACGTGCCGACGATGTTGGCGGCGGCAATCAGCGCCAGCGCGACCATGCCGTGGCGGCCGGTGAGCCCCTTGTCGAGCAGATACGCCGGCATGTGCGCACCGATAAAGGCGAGCTGGAATCCGCACGTGAGGAACCCGAGATTCAGCAGCCAAAAACCGCGGTGGCCGAAGGCTTCGCGGATGGCCGCCCCCATGCTTTGATGCGCCTCCTGCACGGCGGCACTCGATGCCTTTTCGCGCAGCGGCGCGGCCAGCGGCAGGAAGATCGCCATGACCACCGCCATGACGACCAGCGCCGTCACCCAGCCGACCGTGCTCAGCAAGCCCTGCGCCGTCGGCACCATCACGAACTGGCCGACACCGCCCACTGCGCCCGCCACGCCCAGCGCCCAGCTGCGCCGCTCGGGCGGCGTCAACCGGCTGATCGCGCCATACACCACGCCGAACGACGTGCCCGAGAGCCCCAGCCCGATCAGCCCGCCGGCCGAGAGCGTGAACCCCAGCGGCGTGCCCGCATGTGCCATCAGCAGCAAACCGAGCGCATAGACGACGATGCCGGCCACCACCACCTTGGCGGCCCCGTAGCGGTCGGCCAGCATGCCCGAAAAAGGCTGTGCCGCGCCCCAGATGAGGTTTTGCAACGCGATCGCCAGGCCGAAGGTTTCGCGTGTCCAGCCATGGCCCATCGTGACGGGCACGAGGAAGAGCCCTTGCACGTGCCGAATGCCCAGCGCCACGCCGATCACCGCGCCGCCGGCCAATACCGGCAACCAGGGCGATTGCGTGAGAGATTTCGAGGTCATGAGCGTTTTTCTCCGATGTGACTGACATTCCGGCTTCGCAAGCGTGGGGAGCGTGCATGAGACTGGAATGTCGTCCGATGGCTTATTAAACTTCGCCCTATCCGGCTTCTCAATTGATCTTTGAGAACGCCTTGCATGAGGAAAGCGCATGTCGACTCCCCTGGTTCGATTGGCCTCCCTGGACTTGCTGCGCGGCTTCGTGGCGGTAGGCCGGCGCATGAGCATCACGCTCGCGGCCGATGATCTGTGCCTGACGCAATCGGCGGTGAGCCGGCAGGTGTCTGCATTGGAAGAGGCGCTGGGTGTGAAGCTGCTGGTACGCGGGCACCGCTCGATTGCGTTCACGCCCGAGGGCGAACGCCTGTTCCGCAGCGCCGACAGCGCCGTGCAGCAGTTGCAGGACGCCATCGGCGCCATTCGCGTGGCGGCCGAACGGCGGCCGGTCACGATCACCGCCAGCATCGGCGTCACCGGCCTGTGGCTGCTGCCGCGCCTCGCTCGCTTCCAGCAGCAATACCCCGACATCGACGTGCGCGTGGCCACCAACAACCGCCTCGTCGACCTGAAGAACGAAGGCATCGAGCTCGCCATCCGCTATTGCGCACCGGGCGATGCACCGCCCGGCGCCATCCGGCTGTTTGGTGAGACCGTGGCGCCGGTCGCGCATCCGTCGCTGGGACTGCGCTCGCTGGATTCCGCCGAGGCGCTTGCCGGCCTGACGCTGCTCGACTTTGACGACCGCGACCTGCGCCGCCCCTGGCTCCAATGGACCGACTGGCTGGCCGCCGCCGGCTGGAGCCACGCCAAACCCCGCACCGTCCTGCGTTTCAACCAGCACGACCAGATCATCCATGCAGCGGTGGCCGGCCAGGGCATCGCGCTGGGCCGTCTGGAGTTGATTGCGCCGCTGCTGGCGGACGGCCGCCTGGTCACCGTACCCACCATCGCCCCGGGGGTGCGCAATACGCATGCGTACTGGTTGATCCAATCCGAGCCGAACCCGCGCCGCGACGTGCGCGATGTGGCTGCCTGGATCTGTTCGGAAGCGGCCACGCACGCTGCATGAAAGGCGCTTGAGGCGAGTACTGACAACGCTCGTTTTACCGCCCTGCGCAAGCAAGCGCACGCCGCGCAGATTCGTGGCATCTTTGGCGCTCCCATGTTCTTTGTCGGCGACGCGGTGTTCTGGGGCAATGACCGCCTGGACGATGCGCTCGCCCGTGCCGCAGCAGTGCAGTCCAACCTTCATCCACTTCACACCGGATAGCCCATGCCGACCCAGATCGAAAAAGCCCACGCCTTCCGCGCGCTGCACGAACGCAGCGGCACCTTTGTGATTCCCAATCCGTGGGACCCGGGCTCGGCCCGGCTGCTGGCATCGCTGGGCTTCGAAGCATTGACCAGCACCAGCGCCGGCTTCGCGTTCTCGCGCGGGTTGCCCGACTATGGCGTCGGCCGCGACACCATCCTCGCGCACGTGGCCGATCTGGCGGCCGCCACGGACGTGCCCATGGCTGCCGACCTGGAAAACGGCTTTGGCGATGCGCCGGAAGCCGTCGCCGAGACCATCCGCCTGGCGGGCGCCACGGGCATCGTCGGCGGCTCGATTGAAGACGCGACGGGTCGCGCAGATGCGCCCATCTACTCGCTGGAGGCTTCGGTCGACCGCGTACGCGCTGCGGTGGAGGCTGCGCGCGCGTTGCCGTTTCCGTTCACGCTCACCGCGCGCGCCGAGAACCACCTGCACGGTCGCAACGACCTGGCCGACACGATCCGCCGCCTGCAGGCCTTCCAGGACGCCGGCGCCGACGTGCTCTACGCCCCCGGCCTGAAAACGCGCGACGAAATCGCCACCGTGCTGCGCGAGATCGATCGGCCGCTCAACGTGCTGATGGGCTTCGCCGACGGCAACCTCAGCGTGGCCGAGTTGACGGAACTGGGCGTCAAGCGCATCAGCGTGGGCGCGACACTCGCACGCGTTGCCATGGGAGCCTTCCTGCGGGCGGCGGAAGAGCTGCGCACCGCCGGCACGTTCGCCTTCGCGCGCGACGCTGCCAGTGGGGCCAAGCTCAACAGCCTCTTCGCGCCGTTCGCCTGACGCTCGCCCCACAGCGAACGCGACCCACCTTGGCGCGCCCTCCCACCGACACCAAACCGCCCGGCGGCCTGCGGCAGATGCCCGCCGGCATCTGGGTGCTCGGCTGCGTCAGCCTGCTGATGGACATTGCCTCCGAGATGATCCACAGCCTGCTGCCGCTGTTCATGGTGTCGGCGCTGGGCGCCAGTGCCCTGTCGGTCGGGCTGATCGAGGGTCTGGGCGAGTCGACTGCGCTCATCGTCAAGATCTTCTCCGGCACGCTGAGCGACTACCTCGGCAAGCGCAAGGGCCTGGCGGTGTTCGGCTATGCGCTGGGCGCGCTGTCCAAACCGTTGTTCGCCATTGCGCCCACCGCGGGCATCGTGCTGACGGCGCGCCTGCTGGACCGCGTCGGCAAGGGCATCCGCGGGGCGCCGCGCGATGCGCTGGTCGCCGACATTGCCCCGCCTGCACTGCGCGGCGCGGCCTTTGGGCTGCGGCAGTCGCTCGATACCGTGGGCGCGTTTCTGGGGCCGCTGCTGGCGGTGGGTCTGATGCTGCTGTGGGCAGATGATTTTCGCGCCGTGTTCTGGGTGGCCGTGGTGCCGGGACTGCTCTCTGTTGCGCTGCTGATGTTCGGCCTGCGGGAGCCCAAAACCCACAACGGCGCCCGCCGCGACAACCCGATCCGCCGCGACAACCTGCAGCGGCTGAACAGCGCGTACTGGTGGGTGGTGATGATCGGCGCGGTCTTCACGCTCGCGCGGTTTTCCGAAGCGTTCCTGGTGCTGCGGGCACAGCAAGGCGGCATTCCGCTGGCGCTGGTGCCGCTGGTCATGGTGGCGATGAACGTCGTCTATGCGCTGGCGGCGTATCCATTCGGCAAGCTCTCTGACCGCATGAGCCACACGAAGCTGCTCGCGCTTGGGCTGGTGGTTCTGATTGCCGCCGATGTGGTGCTCGGCCTGTCCGCTCACTGGAGCGTGGTCATCGCAGGCGTGGCGCTGTGGGGCGTGAACATGGGCATCACGCAGGGCTTGCTGGCAACCATGGTCGCCGACACCGCACCGGCCGACTTGCGCGGCACCGCTTACGGCATGTTCAACCTCGTAAGCGGGCTGGCGATGTTGGCTGCGAGCGTTCTGGCGGGCTTGTTGTGGGACAAGCTCGGCGCAGCCGCGACATTCCACGCGGGGGCGGTGTTCTGCGTGCTGGCGTTGGGCCTGTTGGCCATGCGAGGTAAGTCTTTCGGGCCAATCACGTGACGTTCGGCTGCACGCCGAACCAGTCCACCAGAAAATCCAGCATCGCCCGCAGCGCCGCCGGCATCTGCCTGCGCGAGCTGTACACGCCGTGAATGCCCAGCGCCTGCGGCACGTGGTCGGGCAACAAACGCACGAGTTGCCCGCTGGCGATCAGCGGCGCGGCGGCAAACACCGGCTGCAACGCAATCCCCGCGCCCTCCCGCGCCGCTGCCAGCAGGACCATCGATTCATTCGCACTCAGATTGCCGCCCACCGGCACGTCTGATGGCGCGCCCGTCTTCGCCTCGGTGAACTTCCACAGGCTCTTGCCGAAGTACGAATACGTCAGGCAGTTGTGAACGGCCAGATCTTGCACGCGGCGCGGCGTACCGTGCGCGGCCAGGTAAGACGGTGCCGCCACCACGACGGATTCGCACATGCCCAGCGGCCGCGCAATCAGGTTCGGATCCAGATCGTTGGTAATGCGCACGGCCAGGTCGATGCGTTCTTCCACGAGGTTGATGGTGCGGTTGTCGACCACCAGATCGACGGCCGTTTGCGGATAGCGCCGCAGGTAGGCCGTCACCGCCGCGCTCAACGTCTGCTGCGCCAGGGACTGCGCGCAGGCAATGCGCAGGAGCCCGCGCGGCGTGTCGGCTTCGGGGCCATCTGCCACGGCCATCTGCGAAGCGATTTCCAGCATCTGGCGGCAGCGCGCAAGCGTGGCCTCGCCGGCGGGTGTCAGGCCGATGCGGCGCGTGGTCCGGTGCAGCAGCCGCGCGCCGGACCACGCCTCCATCTGCGCCAGATAGCGTGTGACCATCGCGCGCGACATGTCGAGCGCTTCGGCGGCGGCGCTCAAGCTGCCGCGCTCGACAATCGCCACAAATACTTCGGCCGACGTGATGCGATCCATATTTGATCGATTGGAGAAACAAATATGCGCATCTTAGGGGTTTTTCGATCGGATCAAGCAACCTACAGTGACGGCATTGCACGCATTTCATCCGACTGGAGAAACCCGATGTCCCTGCTCCGCACCCTGCTTGCCGCCGGCCTGGTCAGCGCCGGCCTTGCTGCTCACGCTGCCCCGCCCGCCCCCTTGCATCTCGAGGTCTACAACCCCGGCGCCAAGGGCATCTTCCCGGTGTCGTCGGAAATCATCAGCGGCGCGCACGAGGCGATCCTGATCGACGCGCAATTCCAGCGCAGCGATGCAGAGGCGCTCGCGCAGAAACTCAAGGCCAGCGGCAAGACGCTCACCACGGTCTACATCAGCCAGAGCGATCCGGATTACTACTTCGGCCTCGACGTCATCCGCGCTGCCTTCCCGAACGCGAAAATCGTGGCAACACCGCAAACCGTGGCCGCCATCAAGGCATCAATGAACGGCAAGCTCGCCTACTGGGGCCCGATCCTCAAGGACAACGCGCCCAAGACACTCGTGCTGCCCGACGTGCTGAACGCCGACCACCTCACGCTGGAAGGCCGCACCATCGAGATCAAGGGACTGAACGGCCCCGACGCGGCACGCACGTATCTGTGGATCCCATCGATCAAGACCGTGGCCGGCGGCGTGGTCGTCAACAGCGGCGACCACGTTTGGGTGGCCGACACGCAGACGCGCGAATCGCGCCTGGGCTGGTTGCAGACGCTGGACAACATCACAGCGCTCAAGCCGACGACCGTGGTGCCCGGTCACTTCACGGGTGCAATGCCAACGGGGCTGGACGCGGTACGTTTTACCGCGGATTACCTGAAGACCTTCGAGGTACAGGCCGCCAAGGCCAACAACTCGGCGGAGCTGATCAAGGCGATGAAGGCGGCCTATCCGACGCTGGCCGGCGAGGCATCGCTGGAGCTGAGCGCCAAGGTCATCAAGGGCGAAATGAAGTGGCCGCAGTAAGCCGGCCTGCCACCGAGGAAACAACATGACGACGTTGCATTACATCTACGACCCGCTGTGCGGCTGGTGCTACGGCGCCGCGCCGCTGGTGGAAGCCGCGCGCACGGTGCCCGGCCTCACGATCGCCTTCCACGGCGGCGGCATGCTTGCAGGCCCGAACCGCCGTACGGTCACGCCCCAATGGCGCGACTACGTGATGCCGCACGACCACCGGATTGCCGAGTTGACCGGCCAACCCTTCGGCGAGCCCTACTTTGAAGGCCTGTTGCGCGACACCACGACCGTGATGGATTCGGAGCCGCCCATTACCGCCGTGCTGGCAGCCCAGGCGCTCGGCCGCCGCGGGCTGGACATGATCCATCGCATCCAGCGCGCGCATTACGAACAAGGCCGTCGCATTGCAGATGTGCCGGTACTGCGCGCGCTGGCAGCCGAGATCGGCCTATCGCCCGAAGCATTCGATGCGGAATACGCGCGGCAAGCCGGTGCGCTCACGCAGCAGCACATCGCCCAAAGCCGACAGTGGCTCGATCGAGTGGGCGGTCAGGGGTTTCCGACGTTTGCGCTGGAAGATGCCGATGGCCAACTGGGCATCATCGACGTTGGCCCGTGGCTCGGCAAACCGGAACCCTGGGCTCAGGCGCTGACGCAGCACATCGGCGCGCCTTCCCCAATGAACCAGGCCGATGGCCCTGTCTGCGGGCCGGACGGCTGTGCATAACAACGTGGCGCTCAGCCTTTGAGCGCCCAGCGGCCAAGTTCGTCGTAGCGCGTTTTGCCTAGCCAGCTATGGATGAGAACGAACTCGCGCACGGTCCACGTGATGGGCTCGACCGCTTTCGGCGCAAAGCCGCCGCGGTCATACAACAGCGTGATGTGCGGCTTGAAATGCCCACGCGGCACCGGCACGGCGGCATGCTGGAGCGCCTCGCCCAGCGCCGCCTGAAACGCCATCAGGCCGCCCACACCCTCATCGCCCAGCAGCACGAACGGCCGATGGTCGCGCCGGCCATGAAAGCTCACCACCTGGTTGAACGTGGCGTCGAATGCCGGCAATGCGAGGCCGGCCGCTGCTGCACGCACACGCGCCACGACATCGTCAGGCGGCGGATGAACGAAATCGCCAAGGTGATGCAGCGTGACATGCAGGCGCTCCGTACGCAGCGCCTTGCCCTTGAAGCCCACGACGGGCCGCAATTGCTGGATCAGCCGCGCGATGCGCTCGGCGGTATCCACGTCAGGCTTGATCGCCAGAAACAGGCGATGCGCGGGCAATTGCGGAGTGGCTTCGAATCCGGGAAGAGTGAGCTGGGTCACGGCAGGGTCGTCAAACGCCGGGCTGGCGATCCACCCATTATCGACGCCCGCATGACGTCCCGCTGAAAGTCCTGTTGCTCGCATCAAAAACAACGCCCGGCGGTGTGAACCTGCCGGGCGTGGCCTCTCGGATGTGATGCGGCGATCAGATATCGAAGAACACCGTCTCCGCGCCGCCATCCGGCGTGTCTTGCAGGCGCACGTCGAAGGTGTAGACCACCTCGCCGTTGCGCTCGCTGCGCTGGGCAATCAGCGTCTTGCGGCGCACTTCCCACTCGATGCCGTTCAGCACCGGGTCCGTGCCGTTGGCCGCGGCCTCATCGCTGAAGTACACGCGTGTGTGCAGGCCGAGGTTGATGCCGCGGGCAAACAGGATCATGCAGATATGCGGTGCCTGCGTGGTTCCGCTGCGGCCGGCCACGGCGCCCGGCTTGATCGTGTCGAAGCGATAGACGCCCGTATCGAAATCGGCGCCGGCGCGGCCCCAGCCGCGGAATGCCGGGTCGACAGGTTTGTCTTGCCGATCGGCCGGATGGGCGTACTTGCCGTCCGCGTTGGCTTGCCAGATCTCGATCAGCACGTCGCGCACGAGCGAGCCCGAGCCATCGTAGACGCGGCCTTCCAGCGCGATGCGTTCGCCGCGTGTGGCGGGCGTCGTCAGGACGCTGCCGAATTCCTTGTCGTAGATGTCGAAGCCGGCCTGGCGCGGTGCAAGACCGATGTGCACGTATGGGCCGCCCGTCTGCGATGCGGTCTCGTTGAAATGCGCGAACGGCGGCGTTGTCGTCATGGCCGTTGCCTGGGCACGTTCGAGCGATTCACGCAGTGTGGTCGTGGTCATCACTTGGCTCCTTGCAGGGCGGGCACGGCGTTTTCGAAATGCGTGGCACGGCGGCCGCGCAGCGTGATATCGAAGCGGTAGCAGCGACTGTCGAGCGGCACGTGGTTCGCCGTGTCGTGCAGCGCGATCAGACCGCGCACCTGCTCTTCGCTCGGGATGGTCTTGATGATGGGGCACTGCGCGATCATCGGGTCGCCCTCGAAGTACATCTGCGTGATCAGGCGCTGCGCCCAGCCATCGCCCGAGAGCGAGTAATGGATGTGCGACGGGCGCCAGTCGTTGATGCGATTGCGCCACGGATACGGGCCGGGCTTGATGGTGCGATAGACGTAGTAGCCGTTGGCATCCGTCAGCATGCGGCCGCAGCCGCCAAAGTTCGGGTCGATCGGCGCGATGTACTGGTCTTTCTTGTGGCGGTAGCGGCCGCCGGCGTTGGCCTGCCACACCTCCACCAGCGCGTTCGGCACGGGGCGGCCGAACTCGTCGCGCACGTAGCCGTGGACGATGATGCGCTCGCCGATCGGCAGGCCTTCCTTGGCGTAGTTGAGGATCAGGTCGTTGTCGAGCGGGCCCAGATCGCTTGGGTGGAACACAGGCGCGGTGGTTTCCGACAGCGTATTGAGCGTGGAGATGAGCGCGTTGCGCGGCGAGCGCAGCACGCTGGTCTTGTAGCCGGGGGTCAGTGCGGGCGGATGCAGCGCAGTGTTGCGCTGGGCGAATTCGCCGGTGCAGGAAAGCGGCAGGGTCATGGGGCGTCTCCTTATGAAATCGTGCAGAGACTGTATCGCTGACAAAAAGTGAAGTAAATTGACTTATTATCGGAAAATCGATAACCCCAAGTTATGGAAAGCGCCTTCTCAGCGGATTTGCGGTCCCGCATCCGGTTTCGCCATCTGAGCTGCTTTGTCGCCATCGCGCAGGAGCGCAACCTGCGGCGCGCCGCCGAGCGGTTGCATCTGAGCCAGCCGGCGGTGTCGAAAACGCTCGGTGAACTGGAGGCGCTGGCGGGTGTGCAGCTTGTGGAGCGCGGCCGGCAGGGCGCGCGGCTCACCGCTGCCGGCGAGCAATTCCTGCGGCATGCGGTGGGCGTAACGCAAGCGCTGGAGTCGGCTACCGCCGCGCTGATGGGATCGACGGACGCATCCGCGCCGGTGGTACATGTGGGCGCCCTGCCGACGGTGGCCAGCAGCCTGCTGCCCCAGGCGATTGCACATTTGCACGCGCAGCGCCCGCATGCCGGCGTGCGGTTGCGCACCGGCACCAATGTCGAGCTGCTGACTGCGCTCAAGGCCGGCGAACTCGATTTCATCGTCGGCCGCATGGCCGAGCCCGACCGCATGCAGGGGCTGTCGTTCGAATTGCTGTATGCCGAGCCGCTGGCGCTGGTCGTGCGGCCGGGGCATCCGCTCCTGACGCAGGCAGGCGCGTCGGCCTCGCTGCAGGCGGTGCTGGATTACCCGCTGGTGATCGCCACGCCGGGCACGGTGCCGCGCCATCACACCGAAGCGCTGTTCCAGACGCACGGGCTGCGCTTGCCGGCGGGCGTGACGGAAACGCTTTCGGTGTCCGTCGCACGGTTGCTGGCGTGCCGATCCGATGCGGTGTGGATCACCCCCGAGCGCGCCGCCGCCGACGACCTGGCGCATGGTCAACTCGCCCGTCTGGACATCGTCACGTCGGGCACCCAGGAGCCCGTCGGCCTGCTGCGCAGAAGCGCCGCCACGCCCAGCGAACTGGCCAGCGCCTTCATGGAACTGCTGACGGAGCTGGCGCAGACGCCCGGCTGAGCCGCCCTGCGCTCAAAAAAATGCCGACCCCATGGCCGGCATTTTTCGTTTCGACGCGCAGATCAGCGGTGTGCCATCTCCACGTCATCGGCAGCATCGAAGACACTGCGATCGGTCTGCCCCAGCAACTGGCTGGTGATCGTCCCGGCGGTCATCGAGCCGTTGACGTTGAGCGCGGTACGGCCCATGTCGATCAGCGGTTCGATGGAGATCAGCAGTGCCACGAGCGTCACCGGCAAGCCCATCGCCGGCAGCACGATCAACGCTGCAAATGTGGCGCCGCCGCCCACACCCGCCACGCCGACCGAGCTGAGCGTGACCACCGCCACGAGCGTTGCAATCCATACAGGATCGAACGGGTTGATGCCCACGGTGGGCGCCACCATCACTGCCAGCATGGCGGGATACAGGCCTGCGCAGCCGTTCTGGCCAATGGTCGTGCCAAACGATGCGGCGAAGCTGGCGATCGACTCCGGCACGCCGATGCGCCGGGTCTGCGCCTCGATGCTCAGCGGAATGGTGGCTGCACTCGACCGGCTCGTGAACGCGAACGACAGCGCCGGCCAGACCTTGCGGAAGAAGCGAAGCGGATTGATGCCGTTGAGCGTGAGCAGCACGGCATGCACGCCGAACATGATCGCCAGGCCCAGGTAAGACGCCACGACGAAACCGCCGAGCTTGATGATGTCCTGCACGTTGGACACAGCCACCACGTTCGTCATCAGCGCCAGCACGCCGTAAGGGGTCAGGCGAATGACGAGCCGCACGAGCTTCATCACCCAGGCCTGCGCGGTGTCGATGGCGGTCAGCACGCGCTCGCCCTTCACCGCATCATCCTTGAGCAGGTTCAAGGCAGCCACGCCGAGGAACGCCGCAAAGATCACCACGCCGATGATGGACGTCGGCTTGGCACCGGTCAGCTCGGCAAACGGGTTCTTCGGAATGAAGGACTGCACCAGCTGCGGCACCGACAGGTCGGCCACCTTGCCGACATAGTTGTCCTGGATGGCGGTCAGCCGGGCGGTTTCCTGCGCGCCCTGCACCAGCCCTTGCGCCGTCAGGCCAAACAGGTGGGTGACGAACACGCCGACCAGCGCCGAGATCAGCGTCGTGAGCAGCAGCGTACCGATCGTCAGCACACTGATCTTGCCCAGCGACGCCGTGCTGTTGAGCCTGGCGACCGAGTTCAGCACTGACACCAGCACGAGCGGCATGACGATCATCTGCAGCAGCTGGATATAGCCGCCGCCAACGATGCCGAACCACGAGATCGACTGCTTGAGCGTCGCGCTGTCGTCGCCATAGATCAGGTGCAGCGCCAGTCCGAACACGATGCCCAGCACCATGCCCAGCAGCACACGCTTGGCCAGACTCCAGCTCGCGTTCACACGGCCGAGGGCAATCAGGATGACGACGAACGTCGCGAGATTGAGTAAGAGCGGAAGGTTCATGTTGCTTGTGGGTCGCACGCAGCGATCAAAAATCGAGCGGGCATCTTACGCCAGTTGCACAAAGGTTGCCGAGGCACGAAACGCATCGCAGCTGCGGCTCCGCCTGGCGCAGAGGCGCTGTTCCAACTGGTGTTGGCCACGGCCTCCGGCACGCGCATCAAGAGCGGACTGGATGGTTTGGGCGCCAACCAGTTCGTGCCCTGGCAGCTTGGCGCGGTGATGCAAGACGTGTACCCGGCACCCCGCCGGGCGACGCGGCCCGCAGCATCAAGAGCAACCCAGCGCCGATCCCAACCGCGCCAATGCAGCGCGCCACGCGCTGTCCAGCTTGCGGCCATCACGCGGGCCGCTGAAGGCGCGACTCGGCGGGGCGGCGTAATGGCGCGCCTTTCCCGCCAATGAAAGAAGCCCGCGGTCATGCGGGCTTTTTCGTTTGAGTGGCGCGTTGCGCTCCCTCTCACTCAGTCATTCATAGCGACGACGTCATCTCTTTGCCTGCGTTCTTCAGTGCCGTGAGGCCAATGCCCACTCGCTTAGCCGCGATTGATCACGAGACATCAGCCCTTTCAAGATCGGCGATCAGCCCTGGCCCGGTCGGGTTCCAGCCGAGCGCCTTCCGCGTCTTTTCGCTTGACGCCACCAGGTCGCGGCCGGCAAATCGCGCCAACCAACCGAAATGCGCAGGCGCCTCTTCCGCGGAGACGGATTTGACAGGCACGTTCAGGCCGCGGCCGATCGCTTCGGCAATATCTCGCATCAGCACGCCTTCTTCGGCCACTGCATGATATTTCGCACCGGCTTCGTTCTTTTCCAGCACCAGTCTGTAAAGGCGCGCGACATCCGAGATGTGCGCCGCTGCCCAGCGGTTGCGCCCTTCTTCCACATACGCGGACACGCCCTTCTCGCGCGCCATGGCAACCGCGTAGGTCAGCAGCCCTTGCCGCATCGTGTTGTGAACCTGGGGAAGCCTGACGATCGCGGCGCGCACGCCCTTCAGTGATCGCGCCGTCTGCTCGGAGACGCGGGGAAACGGGAAATCGGGCGGCACGTCGTCGTCCTCGGTCGCAATCCGGCCCGGCGCGGCTAATCCCGCCGTGCCCGCCGTCGCGATGAGTAGTTTGTCCGAACCTGCGAGGACGGAACCCAACGCTTCGATCGCCCGGCGATCGATTTCGCAGGACCGCGCAAAGTTCTCCCAGTCGTGGACAAAGCCCAGGTGAATAACGGCGTCGGCGGCGGCTGCGCCTGCCCGCAGGCTGTCGAGATCTTCGAGCGAACCGCGATGGACGTCTGCTCCAATGGCCGCCAGGGATTCCTCCCCTTCATCCGAACGCGCCATGCCGAGAACCTGATGTCCGGCGGCGATCAGCTCCTTGACGGTCGGCATGCCAACAAATCCGGTCGCGCCGGTGACGAAAACACGCATGATCTGGTCTCCAGGTTTTTTCCTGGGAGACAAATCTAGGCGCCGCGACTATCCTGGTAAAGTAGTGACGTTATCATATTAAAATGGCTACCAGGATCGACCGACAACAGCCCAACGAAAACCTCCTCGGGACGTATCTGCGGGACCGGCGCATGAAGCTCGACCCCGCGGCGCTCGGATTTCCTCCGGGGCGCCGGCGCACGCCGGGCCTTCGCCGCGAGGAAGTGGCACAGCGCGCGAATATCAGTACGACCTGGTATACGTGGCTCGAACAAGGTCGCGGCGGCGCGCCTTCGGCCGATGTGCTGGACCGGATCTCGCAGGCGCTGATGCTGACGGACGTCGAGCGCGAACACCTCTTCCTGCTCGGCCTTGGGCGACCGCCCGTGGCGCGCTACCAGGAGAAAGACGGTGTCACGCCGCGTCTGCAGCGCGTCCTCGACGCGTTGGATCCGAGCCCTGCCCTCATTCGTACGGCGACCTGGAACGTCCTCGCGTGGAATCGGGCGGCCACCGTGATGCTGGGCGACTATGGCGCGCTGCCGCCGCACCAGCGCAATGTGCTGCGCACGATCTTCCTTGACCCGCGTGCCCGTGCCGTGCAGTACGACTGGGAGAGCGTCGCGCGCCACGTCATCGGTGCCTTCCGCGTGGATGCCGCACGCGCGGGCGCGGCAACGGAGGTGGAACCTCTCGTCGACGAGTTGTCCCGGCTCAGTCCGGAGTTCAGGGCGATGTGGCGTGACAACGTTGTCCGCGAGGTCCACGGCGAGGCCATCAAGCGCATCCGCCATCCGGTGCTGGGGCCGCTCGCTTTTGAATACTCGACCTTCTCGGTCGACGGCCGGACGGATCTCAGCATGTGCGTCTACAACCCCGCGACGCCAGCGGATGCGGAGAAAATCGCATCGCAGATCGGCTTGGCGTCAACGCTCCCGGCGGCTGTCGATGAAGGGCGCCGCAGCGGAAGCCGACGGGCCCGGTAACCCGGGCTGAGATTGCAGAAAAGAGGTCTTGCGCAGAGACCTTTACCGTCGAAGATGGATTTGCAAGACAGTGAGCCGGACGACCTTCATCCGGCTCTCGATGCTTACCGCGAGCGCTACCGCCGGGCTATCCTGCTGGCCGGCGATAGCGGCTGACGGCAGTCGTGACGCAACGTCGCTCGAATCGACACGTCACGACAGTTTCGCGACAGTCCACGACGGACTCGTTTCACTCCCACTCGATCGTCGCAGGCGGCTTGCCCGACACGTCATACACGACCCGGTTCAGCCCGCGCACTTCATTGATGATGCGGTTCGACACCCGGCCCAGCAACGCGTACGGCAGGTGCGCCCAGTGGGCGGTCATGAAGTCGGTCGTCTGCACGGCGCGCAGCGCGGTCACATAGTCGTACGTGCGGCCATCGCCCATCACGCCGACGGACTTGACGGGCAGGAACACCGCAAACGCCTGGCTCGTCAGGTCGTACCAGCTCTTGCCGACATCGCCCTCGCCGCACAGGCCCGCTGCGGCGTCTTGCGCCGTCGCCTTGGTGCCGCGCAGTTCTTCGATGAAGATCGCATCGGCACGGCGCAGCAGGTCGGCGTATTCGCGCTTGACCTCGCCCAGGATCCGCACGCCCAGGCCCGGGCCCGGGAACGGATGGCGATACACCATTTCGTGCGGCAGGCCGAGCGCCACGCCCAGCTCGCGCACCTCGTCCTTGAACAGGTCGCGCAGCGGTTCGAGCAGCTTCAGACCCAGCGTTTCCGGCAGGCCGCCCACGTTGTGGTGGCTCTTGATGGTCGTGGCCTTCTTGGTCTTGGCGCCGCCCGATTCGATCACGTCGGGGTAGATCGTGCCTTGGGCGAGCCACTTGGCATTCGTCAGCTTCTTGGCCTCGGCCTGGAACACCTCGACGAACTCGCGGCCGATGATCTTGCGCTTGGCTTCCGGATCGGTCACGCCGGCCAGATGGCCGAGGAACTGCTCCGACGCGTCGACGTGCACGACCTTCGCGTGCAGGCGGCCGGCGAACATGTCCATGACCATCTTGCCTTCGTCCAGCCGCAGCAGGCCGTGGTCGACGAACACGCAGGTCAGCTGATCGCCGATGGCGCGGTGAATCAGGGCTGCCGCCACCGACGAATCCACACCGCCCGACAGGCCCAGGATGACCTCTTCATCGCCGACCTGTTCGCGGATCGCCTTGACGGCTTCCTCGATGTGGTCGCGCATGATCCAGTCGGGCTTTGCTCCGGCGATCTCCAGCACGAACCGCTCTAGCATCGCGCGGCCCTGCACGGTGTGCGTGACTTCCGGGTGGAACTGCACGGCGTAGTAGCCGCGCGCCTCGTCAGCCATGCCGGCGACCGGGCAACTCGGCGTGGACGCCATCAGCTTGAAGCCCGGCGGCAGTTCGGTGACCTTGTCGCCGTGGCTCATCCACACCTTGAGCATGCCGTGGCCTTCGGGCGTGGAGAAATCCTGGATGTCCTTGAGCAGGCGGGTGTGGCCGTGCGCGCGCACCTCGGCATAGCCGAATTCGCGATGGTCGCTCCACTCCACCTTGCCGCCCAGTTGCACGGCCATGGTCTGCATGCCGTAGCAGATGCCGAGCACCGGCACGCCCAGGTCCCACACCGCTTGCGGCGCGCGCAGCTGGTGGTCTTCATAGGTACTGGCATGGCTGCCGGACAGGATGATGGCCTTGGGCGCGAACTCGCGCACAAAGGCGTCGGACACGTCGTTCGGATGGATTTCGCAGTAGACGTGGGCTTCGCGCACACGCCGCGCGATCAGTTGCGTGACCTGCGAGCCGAAATCAAGGATGAGGACTTTGTCGTGCATGTTGTGGAGGGAGGGAATCGGCGATCGTGTCGACTTCAGTGCCGGGGCCGTAGCCGGGCGGCGGCATGTAAGCGGGTTCTTTGCGCTGGACTTTCTCTGCGCGTTCTCGTTCGCGGGCGGCAAAGGCCTCTTCCTTGGCCTTCTGCGCGCGCACGCGCTCGTTGGTGCGCACGCGGCGCGACGCAGGAATCTGCACGGCGGAGAATGCGGCCAGCACGGCAGCAAACGTGGGCAGCCAGATGCGTCCTGCACCTTCCACCGGCAGGTGGAAGAACAGCAGCCACGCGATCACGAGCACGGCCACGGCCAGGTTCACATGGCCGATCACCTGCGCCACGGCACTGGTGAGCTGCCCGTTGACGGTGGCGTACCACAGCAGCCATGCCAGGCCGACCAGCACAACGCCGAGGAGCTGGCCATACATGGCCGGATCCGGCTGCGGCAGTTGCAGCGCGCCGAAGATCGATGTCATCGGCGAGGCCAGCAGGACGAGACCGACGCACAGTGCGACAGCCGCATCCAGAAACAGAACGATTCGCAGAAGCGCTTTCATCATCCTCTCCAGTTGCGGGCGGCCGCCCGTGCCTCGGCCACCGGTTGATTCCATGGATCAGCCGGAGCGCCCGCGCGCCCCGGCGGCAGTACTGCTTGCCATCTATCTTGTGGACGACCGGATCAGTCGCGGTGATAGTTCGGCGCTTCCTTCGTGATCTGCACGTCGTGCACGTGCGATTCGCGCATGCCGGCGGCGGTGATCTCGACAAACTGGCTCTTCTCGTGCCATTCGGCAATCGACGCGCAGCCGCAGTAGCCCATCGACGAGCGGATGCCGCCCGTGAGCTGGTGCACGATCGGCAGCACCGAACCCTTGAACGGCACACGGCCTTCGATGCCTTCCGGCACGAGCTTGTCGACGTTGGCGGTGTTGTCTTCCTGGAAGTAGCGGTCGGCCGCGCCATCCTTCATGGCGCCCACCGAGCCCATGCCGCGGTAGCTCTTGTACGAGCGGCCCTGGTACAGGAACACCTCGCCCGGGGCTTCTTCCGTGCCGGCGAACATGCCGCCCATCATCACGGTGTGCGCACCGGCCGCGAGCGCCTTGGCGACGTCGCCCGAGTAGCGGATCCCGCCGTCGGCAACGAGCGGCACGCCGGTGTTCTTCAGCGCCTCGGCCACGTTGGAGACCGCCGTAATCTGCGGCACGCCGACGCCGGCAACGATCCGGGTCGTGCAGATCGAGCCCGGGCCAATACCCACCTTGACGCCATCCGCGCCGTGGTCGACCAGCGCCTTGGCGGCTTCAGCCGTGGCGATGTTGCCGCCGATCACCTGCACTTGCGGGTAGTTGTCCTTGATCCAGCGCACGCGGTTGAGCACGCCCTGGCTGTGGCCGTGCGCCGTGTCGACGACAATCACGTCCACGCCGGCCTTGACCAGCAGTTCGACGCGCAGATCATTGTCCGGCCCGACGCCCACCGCGGCGCCCACACGCAGCGAGCCCCGCTCGTCCTTCGAGGCAAGCGGGTATTCGGTGGCCTTCTGGATATCCTTGACGGTGATGAGGCCGCGCAGCTCGAAAGCGTCGCCCACCACCAGCACACGCTCCAGGCGGTGCTTGTTCATCAGGCGCTTGGCTTCTTCCAGCGAGGCGCCTTCCTTGACGGTGACGAGCTTCTCGCCCGGCGTCATCTTGGCGCGCACCGGGGCGTCCAGCTCCTCTTCGAAACGCAGGTCGCGGTTGGTGATGATGCCCACCACCTTCTTGCCTTCCAGCACCGGGAAGCCCGAGATGCCGTGCTGGGCCGACAGCGCCATCACGTCGCGGATCTTCATGTCCGGACCGATGGTGATCGGGTCGCGCAGCACGCCCGATTCAAAGCGCTTGACCTTGGCGACTTCGCGCGCCTGTTCTTCCGGCTTCAGGTTCTTGTGGACGATACCGATGCCACCTTGCTGCGCCATGGCGATGGCGAGCCGGGCTTCCGTGACCGTATCCATGGCGGCGGACACGAGCGGAATGGCGAGTTCGATTGAACGGGTGAGCTTGGTGCGAAGAGACGTATCGCGGGGCAGGACGGCCGAGTAGGCCGGGACGAGCAGCACATCATCGAACGTGAGTGCTTTCTGGACAAGACGCATAGCAATTTCCTCTAGGCGCAAAATCGGATTATACGGGAATTCGCCCCACGATTGTAGAGACCCGTGCTATGCTCGATAAATTTTTCTTCGCGCACGCACCGATTGGTGCCCTGCGCCGCCAGTGGCCGCTCTTGTGGGGAGGCCCCGTATGGCGAGGGTGCCGGCTCCGCGCGTCTTCGAAATGGGAATTGGCGTATTGTGCGCCCTTCTGGCAGGGGCCATGTGGGGCATGGTCTTCATTGCGCCCCGGGCGCTGCCGGCGTTCTCGCCGTGGGAACTGACCCTCGGCCGCTACCTCGCCTACGGCGCCATCGCAATCATTGCCACCGCGCCGCAGCTTGCGCGCATTGCCCGCAAACTCACCCGCGCCGATTGCCTCGCGCTGGTGCGCCAGTCCTGCGCAGGCAACCTCGTCTATTACGTCCTCCTAGCCTTTGCCGTCCAACTGGCCGGCGTCGCGCCTGCATCGCTCATCATCGGCGTCCTGCCCATTACCGTGACGGTGCTGGGCCGCGGCGACCACGGCGCCGCGCCCCTCTCCCGGCTGATCTGGCCGCTGGCCGTGGTGGCCGCCGGCATCGTCTGCATCAATGTCGACGTGTTCGGGCAGGCGGCCGCGGCAGCCGATCCTGCCCGCCCGGTATGGCAGCGCATTGCCGGTATCGCGTGCGCGGTCGGCGCGCTGTGCAGTTGGACGTGGTACGCCGTGGACAACGCCCGGTACCTGCAGCGCAATCCGCATTTCTCGGGCAACGAATGGTCGGCGCTGTACGGCATGTCGACCGGCGTGCTGTCGGCCGCATTGACGGTGATCGCGCTGCTGGTGGCCGGCACAGCCTGGGCCAGCGGCGGCGGGCGCGTCTGGACCACGTTCTGGGTAGTCAATGCGGCTGTCGCCCTGGGGGCGTCGCTGATCGGCAACAACCTGTGGAACGTCGCGTCACGGCGCCTGCCGCTCACGCTGTCGGGCCAGATGATCGTGTTCGAGACGCTGTTCGCCCTGGCATACGGCTTCGTGTACGACGGCCGCTGGCCGCGCCCGCTCGAGATTGCCGCCATCGCGCTGCTGATCGTGGGTGTCGGCTGGTCGGTGCGCTTGCACGCCGAAGACAAGTCTGCATAAACTGGGCGCCTTGCCGGGGGGCGAGTCAACAGGCGGGGCCATGCCGTCGGCCTGGATCATCGAGTGGCGATCACGCCACCGGCCTCCGTGCGCGCCGTGGGGCCGTCGTCGGGTCGGCCAGCGCGCCGCCGGCAGTCCATCGAACGAGAACTCCATGAAACGACTGCACGTCTTGCTGCCTGCCGCTGCCACCCTGATCGCCATCGCCTGCCCGGCCGCCTCTGCCCAGTGGGCGTGGCAATGGCGCGACGAGAAGGGACAGATGGTCTACAGCGACGCCGCGCCGCCGCCCTCCGTTCCACCCAGCCGCATCATCCGCAACCCGAACAGCCGCACGGCGACGGCGTATGAGGCACTTCCCGCCGCGGCGTCGAGCGCCAAGGCCGCCGACACCGCCACGGCGAAGGCGGGCCAGCCGGCTTCTGCCGTGGCCGCGCCCAACCCCGACGAAGAACTGCGCAAGCGGCTGGCCGATCGGGCCAAGAAGGAACAGGAGGAAGCCAGGCAGGCCGAAGCCGCACAACGCAAACAGGCAGAATGCCAGCGGCTGCGCAACGAGACGGCCTATATGCAGGAAGGTCGCCGCGTCGGCACCGCGCAGGCCGATGGCTCGATCGCGTACATGGACGACAACCAGCGCGCCGCCGCGGTTCAGCGCAACCAGGCCGCGATCAGCGCGAACTGCAGCTGAGCGCGCGTCATTCCACGACGTCGCCCTTGGGCGCCTCGTTGCGCAGCCATTTCAGTCCTTCGCGCGTGCCCGTGGCACGCACCTTCTGCACGCGGCGGCGACGCGCGGTCTTCGGGTCGGCAATCAGCGGCCCGAGGATTTCCACGCGGTCGCGCGCGTGCAACGGCGCATCGGGCGTCGTGCGCTTGCCGTAGACCGCCAGCCGGCACGCGTCCGATGCGAGTTCCGATTCGTTGAGCAGGCCGGACGCGCGCACCGCGTCGGCCACCGTCGCGCGGGCAGGCACCCGCACATGGACGAGCCTCGGCGGCACGACCGTCGCCAGGCAGACCATCACGTCGATGCAATCAGGATTCGCCATAGACCGTCTCGGCGCGCTTGACGAACGAATCGACAAAGGTGTTGGCGATCATGCTGAACACCGGGCCGATCAGCTTTTCCAGGATCACGCTGGAAAATTCGTAATGCAGGTGGAAGTTGATCTTGCAGGCATCGGCGCGCAGCGGCGTAAAAATCCAGAAACCGGTGAAGGCCTTGAAAGGCCCGTCGGCGAACGTCATATCGATGCGTGTCGGCCGTGTTTGCGTGTTGCGCGTGCGGAAGAACTGGTGGATGCCCTTGAAAGCGATGTCCACGCGCGCGTCGAGCGACGTTTCGGTCTGCTCGTAGATTTCCACCCCGCCGCACCACGGCAGGAAGTTCGGATAGTCCTTGACGTTGGTCACCAGGTCGAACATCTGTTCGGCCGAGTAGCCGATCAACACGGTTTTTTCAACGTCTGCCATGCGTCATCCGGAAGCTTTACGCGCCGCTTGCCCCTTGCTGATCGGGACTTGCGGCGGATTTGTTAAACTCGCCATTTTATCGCAGCGCACATGGAAGCCGCTTTCCTGATGCGCCCACCGCACATTCCAACGTATGACCATCGCCGACAACAAGAAAGCCTTTTTCGATTACTTCATCGAAGAGCGCTACGAGGCGGGCATCGTACTCGAGGGCTGGGAGGTGAAGGCCATCCGCGCCAACCGCGCGCAGATCAAGGAAGGCTACGTCGTGATCCGCAATGCGGAGCTGTTCCTGATCGGCGCCCACATCAGCCCCTTGCAATCGGCCTCCACCCACGTCAAGCCTGATCCCGTGCGCACCCGCAAGCTGCTGCTGCATGCCGAGGAGATCAAGAAGCTCATCGGCAAGGTCGAGCAGCGCGGATACACGCTCGTGCCGCTCAACCTGCACTACACGCGCGGCCGCGTGAAGTGCGAAATCGGTCTGGCCAAGGGCAAAAAGCTCTTCGACAAGCGCGAAACCGAAAAGAACCGCGACTGGCAGCGCGAAAAGGCGCGCCTCATGCGCGAAAAGGCCTGAGCCGCCCCGCGCATTCCCTTCACTGCGCTTCAGGCGCTGGGCCGCTGCTGCTTCACGATCGTCAATGCTGACGCAATCATCGTGCTCAGGTCGCCCATGTTGCCCGGCACGATGAGCGTGTTGCCCTGCTTGGCCAGGTTGCCGAACGCGCTCACATACTCCTCCGCCACCTTCAGGTTGACCGCGTCGATACCGCCTTCGGTGCGGATCGCCTGACCGATCTTCTGGATGGCCTGCGCGTTGGCCTCGGCCACGGCAAGAATGGCTGCCGCCTCGCCCTGCGCCTTGTTGATGGCCGCCTGCTTCTCGCCTTCCGACTTCTGGATCGCGGCCTCGCGCGCGCCGGACGCCAGGTTGATCTGCTCCTGGCGCTTCCCTTCCGATGCCGCGATCAGCGCACGCTTTTCGCGCTCCGCCGTGATCTGCGCCTGCATGGCGTGCAGGATCTCCTTCGGCGGCGTCAGATCCTTGATCTCATAGCGCAGCACCTTCACGCCCCAGTTCGAGGCCGCCTCGTCCAGCGCGTTGACCACGCTGTGATTGATGAAATCGCGCTCCTCGAACGTCTTGTCGAGCTCGAGCTTGCCGACCACGGAGCGCAGGGTCGTCTGCGCGAGCTGCGTGATAGCGATCACGAAATTGCTCGAACCGTACGAGGCCCGCATCGGGTCGGTCACCTGGAAGTACAGGATGCCGTCCACCTGCAGTTGCGTGTTGTCCTTGGTGATGCAGATCTGGCTCGGCACGTCGAGCGGGATTTCCTTGAGCACGTGCTTGTAGGCGACCCGGTCGACAAACGGCAGCACGATATTGAGCCCCGGCGACAGCGTTGCGTGGTACTTGCCCAGGCGCTCCAGAATCCAGGCGTGCTGCTGCGGCACGATCTTGATGCCCTGCGCGATGAGCACAATGGCCGCAAACAGGACGATGATCGCGAGTCCCCAGCTCGAACATAGAACCTCCGTGGTTGGGCGTGTGGGTTGTTATTTGGGGGCAACGACAAGCACGTTGCCGCGGACTTCAACAATGCGGAATTCACCGGCCGACGCCGCTGCATCGGGTGCCAACTCAACGTCCCAGGCGGCACCGCGGTATTGCACGCGCGCGCGGCGCTCGGGCGACCACGCATCGACCCGCAGCAGCTCGCCGATATCCAGATTGACGTTGCGGTTGCGAGCGGCATCTTCGCGCGGGATGCGGCCGTAGCGGGACCGCCGCAACGCCACGATGCCGAACACCGCGACGATTGCCGCGACCACGGCCTGGGCGGGGAATGCCAGGCCGGACAGCGCCGCCAGGCCGCCAGCCACCAGGCCCATCGCGACCATCAGCAGATAGAACGTCCCCGTCATCAGCTCGCCGATGACGAGCAGCACGGCAAGCACGAACCAGACGGTCTGAGCCGACATACTCCCTCTCCCTGAATCCCAGAAAAAAGCCCCCGCGACGCTGCACGTCTGCGGGGGCATGTCGCTCGGCCCCCGCCAGCATCTCGCGCTGCCGGGCACTTCGCGTTCTTGTTGGCGCGCACCCCGAAGGATACGCACCTTGTCTTACAACACTCTAGCTCAGGCCGAGCCCAGCTTCTGCCAGGTTTCGATCACCGAATCCGGGTTCAGCGAGATCGACGAGATGCCTTCCTTGGCCAGCCACTCGGCAAAATCCGGATGATCGGACGGGCCCTGACCGCAGATGCCGACGTACTTGTTCATCGACAGCGCCGTGGAGATCGCGCGCTGCAGCATGAACTTGACCGCCGGATCGCGCTCATCGAAATCCTTGGCCAGCAGCTCCATGCCGGAGTCCCGGTCCAGGCCCAGCGTGAGCTGCGTCAGGTCGTTCGAACCGATCGAGAAGCCGTCGAAGTACTGCAGGAACTGCTCGGCCAGGATCGCGTTGGACGGCACTTCGCACATCATGATCAGGCGCAGGCCGTTCTCGCCGCGCTTCAGGCCGTACTTGGCCAGCAGCTCGACAACCTTCTCGGCCTGGCCGAGCGTGCGCACAAACGGGACCATCACCTCGACGTTGGTCAGGCCCATCTCGTCGCGCACGCGCTTCATGGCGCGGCATTCCATCTCGAACGCTTCGGCAAAGTCCTCGGCGATGTAGCGCGAGGCGCCACGGAAGCCCAGCATCGGGTTTTCTTCGTCCGGCTCGTAGCGCGAACCGCCGATCAGCTTCTTGTACTCATTGGACTTGAAGTCCGACAGGCGCACGATGACGGGCTTCGGATAGAACGCGGCGGCAATCGTCGCCACGCCCTCGGCCAGCTTGTCGACGTAGAACGCGCGCGGGCTGGCATGGCCGCGGGCCACGCTTTCCACGGCCTTCTTCAGGTCGCTGTCGACCTGGGGATAGTCGAGAATCGCCTTCGGGTGGACGCCGATGTTGTTGTTGATGATGAATTCCAGACGGGCCAGGCCCACGCCGCCATTCGGGATCTGGCAAAAATCGAACGCCAGCTGCGGGTTGCCGACGTTCATCATGATCTTCGTGCTGATCGTGGGCATTTCGCCCCGCTGCACTTCGGTCACTTCGGTTTCCAGCAGGCCGTCGTAGATCTTGCCTTCGTCGCCTTCGGCGCAGGAAACGGTCACCAGCGTGCCGTCCTTCAGCACGTCGGTGGCATCGCCGCAGCCGACCACGGCCGGCACGCCGAGTTCACGCGCGATGATGGCTGCGTGGCACGTACGGCCGCCACGGTTCGTGACGATGGCGGAGGCGCGCTTCATCACCGGCTCCCAGTTCGGGTCGGTCATGTCGGCGACGAGCACGTCGCCCGGCTGCACGCGTTCCATCTCGGCCGGATCGTTGATCACGCGCACCGGGCCCGTGCCGATCTTCTGGCCAATGGCGCGGCCGGTGGTGAGCACCGGTGCCGAACCCTTTAGGCGGAAGCGCTGCTCGACCTTGCCGGCAGCCTGGCTCTTCACGGTCTCGGGGCGGGCCTGCAGAATGTAGATCTTGCCGTCCTTGCCGTCCTTGCCCCACTCGATGTCCATCGGGCGGCCGTAGTGCTTCTCGATGATGACGGCGTACTTGGCCAGCTCCGTTACGTCGTCGTCGGTGATCGAGTAGCGGTTGCGCAGCTCACCCGGCACGTCGACGGTCTTCACACGACCGGCTTCGCCTGGCGCGGTGAATTCCATCTTGATCAGCTTGGAGCCGATCGAGCGGCGGATGATCGGGTACTTGCCCGCCGCCAGCGTCGGCTTGAAGACGTAGAACTCGTCCGGGTTCACGGCGCCCTGCACCACCGTTTCGCCCAGGCCGTAGCTGGAGGTGATGAAAACGACATCCTGGAAACCCGATTCGGTATCGATCGTGAACATCACGCCCGAAGCGCCGCAATCGGAACGCACCATGCGCTGGATACCGGCCGACAGTGCCACCACGTCGTGGGCGAAGCCCTTGTGGACGCGGTACGAAATCGCGCGATCGTTGTACAGCGAGGCGAAGACGTGCTTGATCTTGTCGAGCACATCGTCGATACCGAGCACGTTGAGATAGCTCTCCTGCTGGCCAGCGAACGACGCGTCGGGCAAGTCCTCGGCGGTGGCGGACGAACGCACCGCGAAGGAGGCCTCGGCACCTTCGCGCTTGGACACGCGCTCGTAGTGCTCGCGGATCTCCTGCTCCAGGCGCGGCTGGAACGGCGCGGTGGCGACCCACTCGCGGATCTCCTTGCCGGCGGCGGCCAGCGCCTTGACGTCATCGACGTCGAGGCTGGCCAGGCGCTGGGAGATGCGCTCGGTCAGGTTGTTGTGTGCAAGGAAATCGCGGAACGCCAGCGCCGTGGTGGCAAAACCGCCCGGAACGCGCACACCGGCGCTGTCCAGCTGGGAGATCATCTCGCCCAGCGAAGCGTTCTTACCGCCAACGACCTCGACATCGGTCATCCGCAATTGCTCGAACGGCAGCACATAGGCGCCGTCTTGCGACAGGTTAGTCATACAAGCCCCTAAACTAAGTGAAAAACCGGTCGGATGCGCGCGGGCTTTGTTCTTGTCGTCTGGCCGCACGAATCGCTTGGCTAAGCCATCCGCAGCGACGCCGCGACGGCCGCTCTGGCATTGTCTGGCGCCCGATGGACCCGAATTGCTTAGCTAAACGATCGCCGCTATTCTACCGTGCCGCAGCACGAATTCCTGCCGGCGTGCTGGAAAAACCCCTCGTTTTCAATGACTGACCTCGCCGCCTCATCTGGCACCCCCGCTGCCGCCCGCGCGCCCGTCCGCACCGTGTTCATCGTGTCGGATGGCACCGGGATCACCGCTGAGACCTTCAGCCATTCGATCCTGGCCCAGTTTGAAATGAAGTTCCGCCAGGTGCGGATTCCGTTTGTCGACACGATCGACAAGGCGCATGTTGCAGTCGCCAAGATCAACGAGGCGTTCCACGCCGAAGGGGTGAAGCCGATCGTCTTCACCACGCTGGTGGATGCGGAGGCCAACGAGATCGTCCATCGGGCCAAGGCCACCATCCTGGACATGTTCCAGACCTTCATCGAGCCGCTCGAGAAGGAACTCGGCCTGAAGTCGACCCACGCCATCGGCCGCTTCCACCAGAACGCCGATACCGAGGCGTACAAGAACCGCATCGAGGCAATCAACTTTTCACTTGCGCACGATGACGGTCAGTCACACAAGAACCTGGCGGAGGCCGATGTGATCCTGGTGGGGGTCTCGCGCAGCGGCAAGACGCCGACGAGCCTCTACCTGGCGATGCAATACGGCGTGAAGTCGGCCAACTACCCGCTCATCCCGGACGATTTCGAGCGCGGCAAGCTGCCCTCGGTGCTGTACGACTACAAGAGCAAGATCTTCGGCCTGTCCATCGATCCGCAGCGCCTGTCCGAAATCCGGAACGAACGTCGCCCAGGCAGCAAATATGCGGCCCTGGAAAACTGCCGCTATGAAGTGAACGAGGCGGAATCGTTGATGCGGCGCGAGGGGATCAAGTGGCTGTCGTCGACGCACAAGTCCATCGAGGAAATTGCCACGACGATCCTGCAGGACATCAAGATGGAGCACAACAACTACTGAACGCGACGTTCCCGAGGAAGACGGCCGGCATTGCACCGGCCGTTTTGCTTTTGCGGCGCCCGGTCAGGCTCCGTTGCGCACCCAGTTGCCACCGTGGGCAGCGGCTTGCGCCGCGGGCGAGCTCGCCAGATATGCCAGTGCCTGCTCGGTGGAGCCCTCGTGATGCGGCGTGTAGCTCGGCCGGAAATAGCGCAGCGCCGCCCCCAGCATCTTCCAGAACGACGGCAGGCAGCCTCGCCGCGAGCCGTGCCACCATCCGCGGATGAAGCCGGGAAAGCGCCCCGCGCCCGGATCGCGCTTGTACATGAAGCGGAAGCCCGTGACGAGGAAATACAGCAACAGCAGGATCGTGGTCAGCATGTGGAAGCAGCGCTCGGCGTACGTCCCACCCATGTGGCGGAAGATGTCGAACGCCACGGTGCGGTGCTCGACTTCCTCGGCGCCGTGCCAGCGCAGGAGGTCGAGCATGACCGGATCGGCGTGGGCGGCATCCAGCCCCTTTGCGTTGAGCACCCAGTTACCGAGATAGCCGAAGAAGTGCTCCAGCGCGGCGATGATGCCGAGCTGCTGTCGCAACCAGAAACGGGTGTGGCCGATCCTCAGGCCGAGCGGCCGTTCGCCGAGCACCTTCGAGAACAGCCAGTCCAGCCGTTGCGTGAAGGGTTGCGTGTCAATGCCGTGGTCCTTGTAGTAATGCGCAAGCACACCGCCATGCGAGCGCGAATGGACGGCCTCCGGCCGCAGGAAGCCCTCCGCGTCGGCGCGCAGCTTCGTGTCGGCAATCAACGGCAGGGCCTTGTTGTAGACGCGGCAGAACCACAACTCCCCAGCGGGAAACAGCAGGTTGAGGATGTTGATGATGTGCGTGCTGGACGGGTCGCCGGGAATCCACTGGATGGGCGTGTTCGCCCAGTCGAAGCGGACGTGGCGGGCCTTGATGTAATAGTCGGGCGCGGTCATGGCGGGTCTCCTGTCGTTCTCGTTCGCCGCACTCAATCACCGGTGATGCTCACACGCGCGATCAGCCTGCCGAGCCATGGCGCATAGCGGGAGATCAAGCGCGATGCATGCGCCTCGATGCCGATCGTGACGACGGGCTGGTTGCGCAGCACCGCGCGCAGCATCGCTTTGGCGACCATTTCGGGTTTCAGGCCGCGCAGCTGGTAGAGCCGGGTTGCGCGGGCGCGCAATTGCGCCTGCCGCGCCACGGTGGCACCGGCATAGACGGTCGAGGCCATGATCCCGGTCTGCGCAAAACCCGGGCAGATGGCCGAAACGCCGATGCCGTGCCCGGCGAGCTCGCCCCGCATGCATTCGGACAGCATCAGCACTGCGGCTTTCGTCGTCGCATAGGCCGCGAGATCGCGCGACGGAGCAAACGACGCGGCCGAGGCGGTATTCAGGATGTGCCCGCCCTGCCCACGCTCGACCATCTGCCGCGCGAACAGCCGTGCGCCGTGGATCACGCCCCACACGTTCACATGCAGGACGCGTTGCCAATCGCCCTCGGTGGTGTCGACAATGCCGCCGGCCATGCCGATGCCCGCGTTGTTGACGACGATGTCCGCGCCGCCAAGCGCCTTGCCGACCCACTCGACCAGCGCCTCCATCTGCTCCGCGCTGCCGACGTCGGCGGCGCGCGCCCACGCCACGCCGCCGCTGAGCCGGACCAGCGTGGCGGTGCGCTCGGCGTCTTCGGCCCGGATGTCGACGGCGACAATGGCTGCGCCCTGCTCGGCAAACTCGAGCGCCGCACACCGGCCGATGCCGCTGCCCGCCCCCGTGATGACGGCCAGCTTGCCCGCGAGTGGCCTGCGGTCGCCATGTTGGCGGGCGCGCTGCAGCGCTTCGGGCTCCGGCGCGCCTTCGATGTGGTCGATCAGCTCGCGCGCCAGCTCGGCCATGCGCCCCGCGTGCGTAACGGGCAGCCAGTGCCCCGCAACGACCTCCCGCCGCCAATACTGCGGCGCCCAGCGCGACAGGTCTTCCGACAACGCTGGGCTGACGTACTTGTCCAGCGTCGGCACGATGACCTGCACCGGCGCGTGTGCGACACGCTTGCGCGGCGCAAACAGGCTGCGGATGAAGTTGGCGCGATACAGCGACACTCCGTTCACGCCGTCTGCCGTCTGTGTCGCGCGCGGCGTGATGGCGGTCTTCTCCACGCGGCGAAGCACGCGTGGCCAGGCGCGGCCCAGCCACAGGCGCCAGCTCAGCTCCGGCACGATCGGCAGGTGGAACAGCAGCACGTACCACGAGCGCACGAGCTGCCCCAGCATCTTGCCCAGCGACGCCGGCGTCGGCCGCAGCAGCCGCGCGCGCATCCAATGCCCGACGTGGTCGAGGCACGGTCCCGAGCACGACGTGTACGACGCGATGCGCCCGCGCAGGCGTTCCTCCGTCACGAATTCCCACGACTGGATCGAGCCCCAGTCATGCGCGATGAGGTGGACGGCCTTGCCCGGGCTCAGTGTATCGATGACAGCGATGAAGTCCCCGGTGAGCCGCGCGAAGGTGTAGTGGCGCATCCCCCTGGGTGCGCTCGATCGCCCTGCGCCGCGCACGTCGTAGGCGATGACGTAGTAGTCGCGCGCGAGCAGCGGTGCCATGTCGTGCCAGACCTCGCTGTTGTCGGGATAGCCGTGGACGAGCACGACGGTCGGGCGCGCCGGGTCGCCCCACGTTTTGACGGCCAGCGTGACGTCGCCGGAGTGCACGGTGCGCTCGGCGCGCGGGAACGCCGCGGCCGGCTCGAACAGCGCCAGCGGGGCCTCTTCGAGAAGCGTCTGCATCGGAAACCTCCGGCGCCGTCAGGCCGCGCGCTGTTGTGTCATCTGGCGCTGCTGCCAGCGGCGCACGTGCGGCAGGTCGTCGTCGAGCCAATACGCATCGTCCTCCGTAATGACGAGCAGCTCCTCGAACTTGGCGCCAACGCCGTGGAAGCCCAGGTGAGGCTCGACCGCCCACAGGCCGGGCACCGGTGCATGTTCCGAGCGCCGGTCGATCGACCACAGCGGCGACCACCCCTCCTGCTTGCCGCTGCGCACCTGCTCGAGCATCAGGTTGCGCGTGGCGTTCAGCCCGAACCGCGCCACGAAGCGCGGCGTGGACGGCCTCTGCAGCTTTGCCACGCGATGCGCGAGCACCTTGAACGGATACGCCTTGTGGCGCGGTTCCACGCCCTGCTTCATGCAGAGCTGGTCCACCGCACGTGCCACATCCGCCATCGAGCGCCGCTCGCGGACCAGCCGCACGATGCGTTCGCGGTGCGCCATCAGGTCGTCCTGCAGTTGCTCGAGGATGGCGTTCTCCCCGAGGCACATGGCGTAGCCGACATCGGCAATCACGCCATTGCGCACCGGCGCCACGTCGAGGATGACGGGCATGTTCTCTTCCAGCCGCCGCGACGATGGAAAGAACGCCAGATTGAAACCGCCCAAGTGAGCAAGGCCCGAAAAACCCTGGAACGCCGTGCGATCACCAAACCAGGCAAACGGCTTGTGCAGCCAGTCGTGTACGCCGCGATCGCCAAGCCATTCGGTGAGCAGCTTGGCAGCATCCTTTTCCGTCATGCCCGGGCGAAGCATGGCTCCGACGGCCTCGACGCACTGGTAGGCAAGCTGCTGGATTTCGCGGAATTGCGCCAGTTCGTCCATATTGACGTGCGCCAGCGTGGGGGTCGGCATGGCGGTCTCCTTGAGTCTGGTTATCTGGGGCGCTCAACGGTGCCGCCACCAATGTTCCATTACTCAATGGCAAAGTCAATGCAGGTTTTGGCGTTTGAAAACACCGTGTGATGGACAGTCGGCAGAAAAATGGCGCCCTAACGCGCCCGACGTTGGCGCACAGCCTCGAACAGGCAGATGGCTGCCGCGGCAGCCACGTTCAGGGATTCCATCCCGCCCGGCTGAGGAATCACGACGGGAGTGGTCACCGCGGAAAGCCAGACGTCCGACACGCCTGCGCCTTCATTGCCGAACACCCAGCCAACGGGCGTATCGAGCCGTACATCGAACACCGCCTGCCTGGCGTGCGAGGACGTCGCCAGCAACGGCACTTGCAGGCGCGACTTCACGCTCTCGAACGTGCAGTGCTCAACGATATTGAGATGGAAATGCGCGCCCATTGCCGCGCGCAGCGTCTTGGCGGACCACGCAAAGGCACAGCCTGCCGTCATGAAGACGTCGCGCACACCCGAGGCGGCGGCGCAGCGCAGGATCGAGCCCACGTTACCGGCGTCCTGGATGCCATCGAGGATCACGCAGTCGGCATCGATGACATGCGGCAGGCGCCCTTCCGGGGTGTCGATCAGGGCCATCACGTCGACCCCGTTCACGACCGTCGTGAGTTGGCTGAACAACGGGTCGGCCAGCAGAATGATCGTCTGCGGATCGACGCGATCCAGCAGTGGCGCGACCTCGGGATGGGCCAGGTGCCGTTCAGAGACGAGGCACTGCTGCGGTATGAACCCGGCATCGAGATAGGCCGCGACGAGATGCACGCCATCGAGCATGGACTGCCCGGCGCGCCGGCGCTGCTGCGTGGAACCCGACAGCGCCTTGAGGTGCTTGAACACCGCGTTGTCGCGGGAGGTGATGTGCTTCACGGAATGATCGGGCCCAATGTCAGTCGTCCCATGCGCTTTGGGCCGCGGCGGCTTCGGCGGTCATCACCGTGAGGCCTTCCAGCGCGCGGCGCACAGGTGCGAACGAGCGGCGATGATGCGGCGTCACGCCATGCAAGTCGATTGCCGCGAGGTGTTGTGGAGTGCCGTAGCCGGCATGGACGTCGAAACCATAGTGCGGGAATTCGACATGCAGCGCGGCCAGTTGCCGGTCGCGCGTGACCTTGGCCAGGATGGACGCCGCCGAGATGGCCGGCACCAGCGCATCGCCCTTGACGACGGCCTCCACGGCAAACGCCACCTGAGGGCAGCGGTTACCGTCCACCTGCACGAGGTCGGGCAGCGCGCCTTGAGCGGCCACGCCCTGCACGGCGCGCTGCATCGCGAGCATCGTGGCGTGCAGGATGTTGATGCGGTCGATTTCTTCAACGGTGGCTTCGGCGACGTGCCAGGCCACGGCTTTCTCGACGATCTCTTCGTACAGCGCCTCGCGCTTCTTGGCGGTGAGGATCTTGGAATCGGCCAGGCCCTTGATGGGCTTGCGGGGGTTGAGGATCACCGCAGCGGCCGTCACGGGCCCGGCGAGCGGCCCGCGCCCGGCCTCGTCCACGCCGCAGAGGATGCGGCGCACGCGCTTGCCCGCCGGCGCTTGCACGAGCGGCAGACCCAGTTGCGCAGGATCGGGATTGCGTCCAGCCATGGTGTCAGAGCCTGCCGCGGCTGCGCAGCAGATCGACCACGACCTTCGCGCCGATCTCCGCCATGTTCTGCTTGAGCGTCAGGTGCATCTGCGTGAAGTGCTCGCGCAGGAACGTGGCGTTGGCGTGGTCGCTCAGCTGCAGCAGCGTCTCGCGCGCGAGCGCCTGGGGCGTCGCGTCATCCTGCAGCAACTCCGGCACGACGAAGCGGCCCGAGAGAATGTTCGGCAGGCCCACGTAGGGCAGATAGCCCTTGCGCTTCATGATCTGCGCCGTGAGCCAGGGCACCTTGTAAGTGATGACCATGGGCTTCTTGTACAGCGCGGCTTCGAGCGTGGCCGTGCCGCTGGCCAGCAGGATGACATCGGCCGCCTCCATCGCTGCATGTGACTGGCCGTCCACCACCCACAGGTGCAGGCCCGGATGCTGGGCACGCAACGCATCGATGCGCTCCCGCAGCATGGCATTGGCCGCCGGCAGCACGAATGCGAGGTCCGGCTCCACCAGCTGCATGCGGGCCATGGCGGCAAACAGGGTCGGCCCGAGATGCTTCACCTCGGAATTGCGGCTGCCCGGAAGCACGGCAACGACCTTGCGGCCCAGCGGCAGCCCCAGGCGCGTGCGGGCGCCTTCCACGTCCGGCACAAGCGGGATCTCGTCGGCCAGCGGATGCCCGACATAGGTGGCCGGAATCCCGGCCTTGGCATAGATCTCTGGCTCGAACGGGAACAGGCACAGGATGTGGTCGACCGCCTTGGCGATCGTCTTGATGCGGCCCGCGCGCCACGCCCAGATCGACGGGCTCACGAAGTGCACCACCGGCACACCCGCCTGCCGCATCGCGATCTCGACGTTGAAATTGAAGTCCGGCGCGTCGACGCCGATGAAGGCCAGCGGCGGCTTGGCCAGCAGGTCCTGCTTGAGCTCCTTGCGGATCGCCAGGATCTCGCGCAACTGGCCGAGCACCTCCACATAGCCGTTGACCGACAGCTTGTGCATCGGCCAGTTCGACTGAAAGCCCTGCTCGGCCATGCGTGCCCCGCCGATGCCGCGGTAGGCGATGTCGGCGGGCAGCTGCGCATGCAGCCCCTTGAGCAGCAGCGAGGCCAGCAGATCGCCGGACGCTTCGCCGGCCACCATGCCGATGCGGCGCACCGGCGCGGTCGGCTCGGTCAACGCACGATGCCGCGCTTGGTCGCGGCAATGAAGTCGGCAAACGTGCTGAGCGCCTCGCGGGTCGGGGCATCGCTTGCCTGGGCCATCTGCGCGGCAATTTCGGCCTTGGCCTGGTCGAAGCTCAGATCGCTCTTGTAGAGCAGCTTGTACGCCTGGCGCAGGCCGGTGATCTGTTCCGCCGTGAAGCCGCGGCGACGCAGGCCTTCCACGTTGATGCCGTGCGGGGCGGCCTTGTTGCCGCCCTTGTCGCTCGCGGCGATCACGAATGGCGGGACGTCCTGCACGAGCGCAGAGGCGCCACCGAGCATGGCGTGGGCGCCAATCCGCACGAACTGGTGCACGCCGGACATGCCGCCCAGGATCGCCCAGTCGCCCACTTCCACGTGGCCGGCAATCTGCGCGTTGCTGGAGAACACGGTGTGGTTGCCGACGCGGCAATCGTGTGCGATGTGCACGTAGGCCATGATCCAGTTGTCATCGCCGATGGACGTGATGCCCGCATCCTGCGCAGTGCCAGTGTGGATCGTGGTGAACTCGCGGATGGTGTTGCGATCGCCCACGATGAGCTGCGTCGGCTCATCGCGATATTTCATGTCCTGCGGGCGGCCGCCCACGGACGCGAAGTGCCCGATGCTGTTGTCGCGGCCGAGCGTCGTGTACCCCTCCACCACCGTGTGGTGGCCGATGCGCGTGCCCGCGCCGATACGCACGTTCGGCCCCACGACCGTGAAGGCCCCGACTTCCACGCTCGAGTCGAGCTCAGCCTTGGGGTCGATCTGCGCGGTCGGATGGATCTTGGTGGCGCTCATGCCTCACCCTTCGGTTCGTCCTTGATGATGGCGCACATGATCTCGGCCTCCGCCGCAAGCTCACCGTCCACCATGGCGAACACCTTGAACTTCCAGAAGCCGCGCTTGCCGCGCAGCACTTCGGCGTTCAGGGAAAGCTGGTCGCCCGGCACAACCTGACGCTTGAAGCGGGCGGCGTCGATGGCCGTGAACAGGTACAGATCGTTCTCCTGGCGCTTATGATCCGGATCGCCAAACGTCAGCAGCGCAGCGGTCTGCGCGAGCGCTTCCAGGATCAGCACGCCTGGCATGACCGGATGCCCCGGAAAGTGGCCATTGAAGAACGGCTCGTTGAACGTCACGTTCTTGATGGCCTTGATGCGCTTGCCGGCCTCGAGCTCCACCACGCGATCCACCAGCAGCATCGGATAACGATGCGGCAGCAGGTCCAGAATTTTCTTGATGTTGAAATCGCTGACGAGGCTCGTCGTCGCGTTAGATGCTTCGGTCATGATTCTTGTCGCAGGTCCTTGACCTGCTGTTCCAGTTGTTGCAACCGTTCGCGCATGCGCGTCAGGCCTCGAACGATGGCCGCGTTGCGCTCCCAGTCGCCATGCGGCATGAACGGGAAGACGCTGGTGAAGTGGCCACCGGGTTTGGTGATGGACTTGGTGATGGACGTGCCGCCCGACACCGTCACGCGATCGGCAATCGTCAGGTGGCCGGCAAAATTGGCCGCGCCGCCGATGATGCAGTAGCGCCCGATCTTGGTGCTGCCCGAGATGGCGGCACAACCGGCGATGACGGTATAGGCGCCCACATGCACGTTGTGCGCGATCTGCACCTGGTTATCGATCTTGCAGCCCTGTTCGACCACCGTGTCGGCCATGGCGCCGCGGTCGATGGCGGTGTTCGCGCCGATCTCGACGTCGTCTCCAATGACGGCCCGGCCCATCTGCGGAATCTTCACCCACTCGCCGCCCTGCGGCCCAAAGTCCGGTGCAAAGCCAAAGCCGTCTGCGCCGATCACGGCGCCGCTATGCACGATGCATCGCGCGCCGATCACGCAGCCGTGGTAGATCGAAACGTTGGCGTAAATGAGCGAGTCATCGCCGATGCACGCACCCGCACCCACAAAGCTGTTGCCGACGATTCGCACGCGTTCGCCCAGCACCGCGCCGGCTTCGATGATGACGTTCGGCCCGATCGAGCACGACGCAGGCACCACAGCACCCTCGCCCACGCTCGCGCTCGGGTGAATGCCGGGCGCAACGGGCCGCGCCGACAGCGCAACAAAGCGCTGCGCCACGCGCGCAAATGCAGCATACGGGTTGGCGGCCACCAGCCAGTTCCGGCCGGCAACGTGCCCCTGGCTTTCGAGCGTCTCCAGATCACGGGCCGACACAATGATCGCGCCCGCGCCCGAACTCACGGCCTGGTTGAGGTACAGCGGATTGGAAAGAAAAGCGAGCTGATCGGCGCCCGCCTGATCGAGCGGCGCGATCGACTTGACGATCAGGCCAGCGTCACCCTGGACGGTCGCGCCGAGCGACGCGGCAAGCTCACCAAGCGAAAACGACATGGGAACAACCTCATTTCGCCGATTGCGAAGTGTTCAGGGCCTTCAGCACATCGTCGGTGATGTCGATGCGGGGATTGACGTACACGGCTTCCTGCACGATCAGGTCGTACTTGCGCTGTTCAGCGATCGACCGGATGACGCGGTTGGCGCGCTCGAGCACCTGGGCCAGCTCTTCGTTGCGACGCTGGTTCAGGTCTTCACGGAACTCGCGCTGCTTGCGCTGGAAGTCACGGTCGAGGTCCGACAGCTCACGCTGACGGCGCGTCCGGTCGGAATCGGCCAGCACGGCGGAATCCTTGTCGAGCTTGTCCGACATGGCCTTGAGTTTGGAGGCCATGTCCTGCAGTTCGCGGTCGCGCTTGGCGAACTCGGCTTCCAGCTTGGACTGGGCCGCCTTGGCCGGCTGCGAATCGCGCAGGATGCGCTCCGAATTGACGGCAGCGATGCGGGCTTCCTGCGCCGCGGCAGGCGACGCAACACCGGCAGCAGCCAGCGCGACAAATGCAGCGGACACGCCCATGCGGGACAACGTGATGCGCGTGGATTTCATGATGAATGCGGTCATTAGAATGCAGTCCCGATCTGGAACTGGAAGCGTTGCGTTTGATCTTCGGTCTTGCGCTTGAGCGGGAAGCCCATGCTGATCTTCAGCGGACCGATCGGCGAGAGCCACGACAACCCGAAGCCTGTCGAATACCGCATCTCGCTGAACTTGTACGGTTGGCCTTCTGCAAACACGTTACCGTAGTCGAAGAACGTGAACAGGCGAACGGTACGGTCAACGCCCGAACCCGGCAGCGGGAAGATGAACTCGATGTTGCCGACGAACTTGCTCGCGCCACCGATGGCCACGCCGTTGGCGTCGCGCGGGCCGAGCGTGCTGGTTTCATAGCCGCGCACCGAGCCGATACCGCCGGCGTAGTAGTTCTTGAAGACCGGGAAGTCGCTCTTGCCGTAGCCGTGGCCGTAACCGATTTCGTTGTTGAACGCCATCGTGAACGACTTCGACAGCGGATAGAAGTACTGGTGCTGGTAGTACGCACGGTAGTACTGCAGATCGCCGCCCGGAATGCCGAATTCCAGGTTGGCCTGCTGATAGCGGCCGCGCGTCGGCACCAGGGCACTGTCGCGCTGGTCCTTCGACCAGCCGATCGTGATCGGGAAGTTGTTCGTGATGCGGCCGTTCTTGGCAACGTAGTTCTGATAGGCCAGCGGCGTGTTGGCCGTCACGTCGATGGTCGTGCGCTCGTAGCCGATACCGAAGAAGACCGTATCGGTTTCCGAGAACGGCACACCAAACTTGACGTTGCCGCCCTGCTGGACGACGCGGTAGTCCTGGTCACCCGTGTAGTACAGCGGGCGGTACGTGCGGTAGTACAGCTCGGTCGAGCGGCTGATGCCATCCACTGTGAAGTACGGATCGTATTGCGTGACGGCAATCGTGCGGTTCGACTTGGACGTGTTCACATCCAGGCCGAGGCTGGTACCGGAGCCGAACACGTTGTCCTGGCGGATACCTGCCGACAGCACCAGCTTGTCGGTCGACGAGAAGCCCACACCCAGGTTGATCTGGCCGGTCGGCTTCTCGGTCACGTTGACGTTCACATCGACCTGGTCGGCCGTGCCCGGCACGTCCTCGGTGGTGATGTTCGCGTCGGTGAAGTACCCCGTGCGGTTGATGCGGTTCTGCGAGAGTTGCAGCTTTTCGCCGTCAAACCACGAGGCTTCCATCTGGCGCATTTCGCGGCGCACGACTTCGTCGCGCGTCTTGCTGTTGCCGACCACGTTGACGCGGCGCACGTACACGCGACGGCCCGGATCGACCACCAGCGTCAGCGCAACCGTGCGGTCCTTCTGGTTGATCTGCGGCTGCGGGTTGATGGTCGCAAACGCGTAGCCGTACGTGCCGAGCAGGTCGGTGATCGCCTTGGTCGTCGACGACAGCTTGGCCGACGAGAACACGTCGCCCTGCTTGAGCTTGATGAGCTTCTCCATTTCGGGCTGCTTGCCCAGCAGCTCGCCGGTCAGCTTGATGTCGGACACCTTGTACTGCTCACCCTCGTGGATGTTCAGCGTCAGGTAGATGTCCTTCTTGTCCGGCGTGATGGAAACCTGGGTCGACTCAATGGCGAATTCGAGATAGCCGCGATCGAGGTAGAACGAACGCAGCGCCTCCAGGTCAGCCGTGAGCTTCTGCTTCGAGTACAGATCGTTCTTGGTGTACCACGACAGCCAGTTCGGTGTGGAAAGCTGCATCTCGTCGCGCAGGTCCCCTTCGGAGAAGGCCTTGTTGCCGACGATGTTGATCTGGCGGATCTTGGCCGTCGGGCCTTCGTCCACGGTGAACGTGATCGACACACGGTTCGCATCGACCGGCGTGACGGTGGTCGACACTTCGGCGGCGTAGTAGCCGCGCGAAACGTACTGACGCTTGATTTCCTGCTCGGCGCGATCGATCAGGGACTTATCGTAGTAGCGGGCCTCGGCCACGCCCACGCCGCGCAGCGTGCGGCGCAGCGCTTCCTTGTCGAACTCCTTGAAGCCGATGAATTCGAGCTGCGAGATGGCCGGGCGCTCTTCCACGCGGACCACGAGCACGTTGCCCTCAGCGCGGATCTGCACATCCTTGAAGAAGCCGGTGTTGTAGAGCGCGCGGATCGATTCTGCGCCCTTGTCGTCGGTGAAGGTCTCACCCACCTTCACGGGCAGATAGCCGAACACGGTACCCGGCTCGACGCGCTGTACCCCCTCCACGCGAATGTCCTTGACGACGAACGGCTCCACTGCATGAGCCTGACCGGCAGTAACGGTCAGCACGGAAGCCGCCAGCACGCTGAGCGGGAAGCGATGTTGTCTGATCAATCTAATCCCCTAATTGGATCCGGTTGGGAATCCACTTCTGAGTGTTTTCGAAACGCTGGGTTGCCCGCTCACGCCTGTGGCAACGATGAGGCTTGCAACACGTCTAGCCTCGAGTCAGGAATAACCGACTCAGATCGTTGTACAAGGCGAGCGAAGTGAGAAGCAGGATGCAGGCGACGCCGATCTTCTGAAGGACTGCTTGCCAGGATTCCGGCACGGGTCGGCCTGTCAAAAATTCCACGCAATAATACAGCAAATGCCCCCCATCCAATACCGGAACGGGCAATAAGTTCAGGACGCCGAGGCTGACGCTGATCAACGCCAGAAAGCTCACAAACGTCTGCCAGCCAAGGCTTGCCGCCTTGCCTGCAAAGTCGGCCACCGTAATCGGGCCACTCAGGTTCTGCAGCGACGCCTGCCCCACGATCATCTTGCCCAGCACCTGCAGCGACAGCACGGAAGTCTGCCAAACCTCACGCACGGCATGCGCGAATGCGGCGCCCGGCTCGTCGCGGATCAGGGCCGTTTCGACCTTCTGATTCAGTTGCGCGCCAAGCTTGCCGAGCCTCGGACCATTCGGGTTCTTCGGGTCTGCGCTGGCATCCGGACGCACCGGCAGCGTCATCGGCTCACCATTGCGCAGGATATCGATCGACGCATTCTGCTCGGGCATGGCGCGAATCTGGCGGATCAGGTCGGTCGCCTGGTCTGCGGGCACGCCGGCAAAGCGAACGATCTGGTCGCCGGCCTGCAACCCGGCACGGGCCGCCGCACTGGCCGGCAGCACATCGACAACCGTCACGGGGCCGCCTTGCAGGCGCAGACCGGTCTGGTCGATTACGTCGGCCTGCGGCGTGCGCGCGGCGCTCGGCAGGCCTTGCAGCCGGACGGTGCGCTCGGCGCCGTCGGTTCCGCGCACCACGACCACCGCCTCATGCCCGCCAATGCCGGCCGAGTACAACCGCATGCGGACGTCGCTCCAGCTGCGGACCGGCGTGGGCGCCTCGCTTTCCGTGCCGACCGCAATCACGCGGTCCTTGGCCCGCAGATCGGCTTGCGCGGCAATGCTGCCGGGCGGCGGCGCGCCCAGGATGGGCAGCGGCTCCACGGCGCCGACCCACGCCAGCGCCGCATACAGGACGATCGCCAACAGGAAATTGGCGAGCGGCCCCGCGGCAACGATGGCGAATCGCTTATAGACGGGCTGATGATCGAACGTCCGCGGCAAGTCTTCGGGCAGGATGGGCGGATCCTTCTCCGGATCGCGCGAGCCTTCGCCGAGCATCTTGACGTAGCCGCCCAGGGGAATGGCGCAGATCGTCCATTCCGTACGGTCGGGCCCCCGGCCGACACGGCGGAAGAGCACCTTGCCGAAGCCGACCGAAAAACGCAGCACCTTGACGCCGCACAGGCGCGCGACGCTGTAATGGCCCAGTTCATGAATGACGATCAGTACCGCGATCGCGAAGACAAAGGCTAAAACAGTCTGCAAGAACCTTCTCCGGATGCACTGAAGGACATGCGCAGGATCGCCCCGCGCAAAGCCGCTATGTTACCCGCTCGCTCTGACCGCCCGCTTTCAGACGGCCGGCAGTTGCACGCGGGCAGTTCCGATGTAGTGCTGCGCGTGGGCCCGCGCCTGGGCGTCGGCGGCAAAAACGGTGTCCAGCGAGTCGGCTGGAACGATGGACGCACGGCCCAGGGTATCGGCCACCACGGCAGCGATGTCGGTGAACCGGATGCGGCGCTGCAAAAATGCCTCAACGGCCACCTCGTTGGCTGCGTTCAGCACAGCAGGCGCCGTGCCGCCGGCACGTAGCGCATCAAAGGCAAGCGCCAGACAGGGAAAGCGGCGCAGGTCCGGCGCCTCGAACGTCAGCGTGCCGGTGGCCGCAAGGTCGAGCAGCGGCACGCCCGCGTCAATGCGCTCGGGATAGGCCAGCCCGTACGCGATCGGCGTGCGCATGTCGGGGTTGCCCAGTTGCGCGAGTACCGAGCCGTCGTCGTACCCGACCATCGAGTGAATCACGCTCTGCGGGTGAATCAGGACCTCCAGGCGCTCTACCGGCACACCGAAGAGCCAGTACGCCTCGATCACTTCCAGCCCCTTGTTCATCATGGTGGCGGAGTCGACGGAGATCTTGCGACCCATGACCCAGTTCGGGTGCGCACAGGCCTGGTCTGGCGTCACATCGGCGAGCGTATCGACGTCGCGCGTGCGGAATGGACCACCCGAGGCGGTCAGCACGATGCGCGACACCCCGCGCCCAAACTGCGGCGCCTGCGGCGGAAGACACTGGAAGATCGCGTTGTGCTCGCTGTCGATCGGGAGCACGGTGGCGCCATGCTGGCGCACCGCCTCCATGAACAGCGCGCCCGACATCACAAGCGCCTCCTTGTTCGCTAGAAGCACGCGCTTGCCGGCGCGCACGGCCGCCAGCGTCGGACGCAGCCCCGCCGCACCGACGATGGCGGCCATCACCGCATCGCAATCGGGGTGGGCGGCGGCGGCCTCGAGGGCATCGGCGCCGGACCGAATATCGATACCGGCCGCATCGGCGCCCAGGTGGTCGCGCAAGGCGTCCGCCGCCGCCACCGAGCCGAGCACGGCCATTTGCGGATGAAACTCGCGGCACAGTGCGGCAAGCTTGTCGGCCTGCGCGTTGGCCGTGAGCGCCAGAATGCGGTACTTGTCCGGATGGCGGCGCACCACGTCGAGCGTGCTGTCGCCGATGGAGCCAGTGGCGCCAAGAACTGTCAGGCGAATCATGTCCGGACGCCTCAGGAAATCAGCAGCGCGGCGAGCGGGAACACCGGCAGCAGCGCGTCGATCCGGTCGAGCACGCCGCCATGGCCGGGCAGCAGGCGGCTGCTGTCCTTCATGCCGACCTGGCGCTTGAGCAGCGATTCGAACAGGTCGCCGCCGATGCTCGCGGCCACCAGAAGCAGCGTCAGCACCAGGGCGACCAGGGTGCCGCGCCGATCAAATTCATACGAAAACCAGGTCGGCGCAAACCAGTGGGTCAGGCCCGCCACGGCGGCAATCAGCGCGACCAGCACGGCGCCCCCAATCGCCCCTTCCCAGGACTTGCCCGGGCTGATGCTCGGCGCGAGCTTGCGGCGGCCCACCGCCTTGCCGACAAAATATGCACCCACATCGGCTGCCCAGACCAGCACGGCCACCGACAGCAAGAACGCGATGCCCTCTGCACGCAACGTACTCACTGCATGGACAAACGCCGGCAGGATCACCATCCCAAGGAGCGCAAACACCAGCTGCCGCCCGCCTTGCAACGCGCGAATACCGCCCGCCAGCAGCATCCACGCCACGAGCCATGCGACAACGTCTGCGTAAAACAGCAGGCGGACATCGCCGCGGGCGGGAATGTCGTACCACGCGATCGTCAGCAGAACGACGACCACGGCGTACAGCAGGGGGCCCCAACTGCCCGGCAGACGCACGAGGCGGCCCCATTCCCAGGCGGCCAGGGCGGCGAACACCGTCACCAATCCGACCAGCCCGGCGGGCGGCGCGAAAAACAGAATGGGAAGGATGACAATCAGCAGGCAGACAGCGGTAACCACGCGGGTCAGCAGCATGTGTCAGGCTCCGGCGGACAGCGCGGGGGGGACATCGGTTTCGAGTTGGGCGCTGGTGCGGCCGAAACGGCGCTCGCGGTTGCGATACCACGCAAAGGCGCGGTCAAGCTCGGCGGCATCGAAATCGGGCCAGTAGCGCTCGGTGAAGTACAGCTCGGAATACGCCAACTGCCACAACAGGAAGTTGCTGATGCGCTGCTCCCCGCCCGTGCGGATGAAGAGATCCGGTTCCGGTGCATAGGCGAGTGCCATGTACGGCGCGAGCGTTTCCTCGGTGATCGCTTCGGGCGCAATGCCGGGCTGCGCGGCCAGCAACGCGCGCATGGCCTGGAGAATGTCCCAGCGCCCGCCGTAATTGGCGAGGATCGTCACGGTGAGGCCGGGGTTGTTGGCCGTCTTGGCCTCGGCCTCGCGAATCAGCAACTGGATACGCGGGCTGAACGCCGCCAGATCGCCGACCACGCGCAGGCGGATGCCGTTTTCGTGTAGCTTGCTCACTTCGCGGCGCAGTGCCGTCATGAACAGCTTCATCAGGAACGTGACTTCCTCAGCCGGGCGACGCCAGTTTTCGGAGCTGAAGGCGAACAGCGTGAGATAACCGACACCGCGGCGGGCCGCGGCTTCCACCGTGGCGCGCACGGCCTCGAGGCCGCGGCTGTGCCCGGCGACGCGCGGCAGATGACGCTCGGTCGCCCAACGACCGTTGCCGTCCATGATGATGGCCACGTGCCGAGGCGTGTCGGCGGTATCGGGTACCGCCAGTGTGGAACTGATATGCATGAATCGGATTTCCCGCCGCCCGCGCCCAGTGCGCATGCAGTGGGAGACGGCCTTACACCGTCATGATTTCCTTGTCTTTCTCGGCGACGAGCTTGTCGATCTCGGCGACGAACTTGTCGGTCAGCTTCTGAACCTCATCGCCGCCACGACGCTCGTCGTCCTCGGAGATGGCCTTGTCCTTGACGAGCTTCTTCAGTTGCTCGTTGGCATCGCGGCGCAGGTTGCGCACGGCGACCTTGGCATCCTCGCCCTCGCCCTTGACGACCTTGGCCAACTCCTTGCGGCGCTCTTCGGTCAGCGGCGGCGTCGGCACGCGGATGAGGTCGCCCATGGTGGCCGGGTTCAGGCCCAGGTCCGCTTCACGGATCGCCTTTTCCACGACTTGCACCATCTTCTTTTCCCACGGCTGCACACCGATCGTACGGGCGTCCACCAGCGTCACGTTGGCGACCTGGCTGATCGGCACCATCGAGCCGTAGTAGTCGACCTGCACGTGATCGAGCAGGCCAGTGTGCGCGCGGCCCGTGCGGATCTTGGCCAGATCCGCCTTCAGAGCCTCGATCGACTTCTGCATTTTCTGCTCGGTATTCTTCTTGATATCGGCGACGCTCATACTTCCTCCGAACGATAACGGCCGGCCAGATGCGCACCCCGGGACACGACACAGGGCATCGGCACGGCCGAAAAGACAATAGGCGATTTTACATGGAAGCCGCTCGCCAACGCCATTGATGCGGCGTCAGCGAACGGTAAAAAGACGCTTGCGGCAGCGGGCGAGGCGGCCTTAGACGTGAACGAGCGTGCCCTCGTCCTCGCCCATGATGACGCGCTTGAGCGCGCCCGGCTTCTGGATCGAGAACACCTTGATGGGCAGCTTCTGATCGCGGCACAACGCGAATGCCGTCGCATCCATCACCTGCAGGTTGCGCGAGATGGCCTCGTCGAAGCTGATGGTGGTGTAGCGGGTGGCGCTTGGATCCTTCTTCGGATCCGCGGTGTAGACGCCATCGACCTTGGTGGCCTTCAATACGATTTCCGCGCCGATCTCCGAGCCGCGCAGCGCAGCCGCCGTATCGGTGGTGAAGAACGGGTTGCCCGTACCCGCCGCGAAGATCACGATCTTGCCCTCTTCCAGCTGGCGAATGGCGCGCGGGCGGATGTACGGCTCAACCACCTGGTCCAGGCGCAGCGCCGACTGCACGCGCCCCTCGAGGTTGGCGTGGCGCATGGCATCCTGCAGCGCCAGCGCGTTCATCATGGTGGCCAGCATGCCCATGTAATCGGCCGTGGCGCGATCCATGCCGGCCGCGCCGCCCGCGACACCGCGAAAGATGTTGCCGCCGCCGATCACCACTGCCACCTGCACGCCCAGCTTCACGATTTCGGCGATGTCGTTGACCATCCCTTCGATGGTGCCGCGATTGATGCCGAAGGCATCGTCGCCCATCAGGGCTTCGCCGGAAAGTTTGAGTAGAACGCGCTTGTAGGCAGGCATGGAGATCCTCGTGACGATTCCTGAGACGGGAGACAGGAAAGGGGGAAACGACGCTGCGATTGGCGAAGCCGGGCTTCGCGCATCCCGCAACCTTCTTGCGGGGGAGCCGTCCGGGTGGAATCCCGGGCGACGCCCGCGCAAGGAGGCTGCACCTGCAAACAGGGCACCTTGCGGTGCCCTGTTTGCTCGGCATTATACGATCGCGCCGACGGAGAAAAGTTGCCCTGCCGGCCAGCGCCGGAGGGCGGATCGACTCGCCATCGGAAGCAATCGAACCAGCATTACGCCTGTTGCTTGGCAGCCGCCACCTGGGCAGCCACTTCGGCAGCGAAGTCGTCCTGCTTCTTCTCGATGCCCTCGCCCACCACATACAGCGTGAAGCTCTTCACGGTCGTGTTGGCAGCCTTGAGCATCTGCTCCACGGTCTGCTTGTCGTTCTTCACGAACGGCTGATTCAGCAGCGAGACTTCCTTCAGGTACTTCTGCACGCTGCCTTCCACCATCTTGGCAACGATTTCGGCCGGCTTGCCGGACTCGGCAGCCTTCTGCTCGGCAATGCTGCGCTCCTTGGCGATCAGCTCAGCCGGCACGTCGTTCGACGACAGTGCCACCGGCTTCATGGCCGCCGCGTGCATCGCCACGTCCTTGGCGGCCACGTCGTCGCCTTCGAAGGCCACCATCACGCCGATGCGGGTGCCGTGCAGGTACGAAGCGAGCTTCGAACCCTCGAAGCGCTGGAAGCGGCGGATCGTCATGTTCTCGCCGATCTTGCCGATCAGGCCCACGCGCACGTCTTCCACCGTCGGGCCGAAGCCGTCCTGCGACAGCGGCAGCGCGCCGACAGCCGCAACGTCAGCCGGGTTGTTCTTGGCAATCAGTGCGGCGACCGAGTTGGCGAAGGCCAGGAACGAATCGTTCTTCGAGACGAAGTCGGTTTCGCAGTTGATCTCGACCAGCGCGCCGGTCGTGCCTTCGACGGCTGCGGCCACCACGCCTTCAGCCGTGATACGCGAGGCGGCCTTGCCAGCCTTGTTGCCGAGCTTCACGCGCAGGATCTCTTCGGCCTTTTCCATGTTGCCTTCGGCTTCGGTCAGGGCCTTCTTGCATTCCATCATCGGCGCGTCGGTCTTCGCGCGCAGTTCTGCCACCATGCTTGCGGTAATTGCCGCCATTCTCATGCTCCTTGTTTCAGATCGTCGTCCGGTCGCGCGCGGTTTCATCCTCGCGTTGCGCCGTCCTGCCGTCCGGTTTCCATCGGACGCACCACCCAATACGACGCGGGCGGGTCATCCGCATGACAAATTCAAAAAAAAGGGGCGTTCGTTACGCGCCCCTGTTTGGCCATCGATTTCGGTGGGGTACCGCCTCACCGGCATGGCCTGGCGTGCGTCCCGCGCGATCACGCACGGGCGCGCGCCTTCTTGTGTTTTAGCCTTCCTGGACTTCGACGAAGTCGTCGCCGCCGCGAGCCGCTTCCACCACTTCCTGCACCGCGTTGGCACGGCCTTCCAGGATCGCGTCGGCCACGCCGCGCACGTACAGTGCAACAGCCTTGCTCGAGTCGTCGTTACCCGGGATGACGTAGTCGATGCCTTCCGGCGAGTGGTTCGTATCAACCACGCCAATCACCGGAATGCCCAGCTTGGCAGCTTCGGTCACGGCAATCTTGTGATAACCGACGTCCACCACGAAGATGGCGTCCGGAATGCCGCCCATGTCCTTGATGCCGCCGATGGACTTTTCCAGCTTGTCCATTTCGCGCTCGAACATCAGCGCTTCCTTCTTGCTCATGGTGTCCAGCGCGCCGGCTTCCTTGGCGGCTTCCATGTCCTTCAGGCGCTTGATGGAGGTCTTGACCGTCTTGAAGTTGGTCAGCATGCCGCCGAGCCAGCGGCTGTCGACGTACGGCATGCCTGCACGAGCGGCTTCCTCAGCCAGGATCTCACGCGACTGGCGCTTCGTGCCGACGAACAGGATGGTGCCCCGGTTGGCTGCCAGTTGGCGCACGTACTTCAGTGCGTCCAGGTACATCGGCAGCGTCTTTTCGAGGTTGATGATGTGAATCTTGTTGCGATGGCCGAAGATGAAGGGGGCCATCTTGGGGTTCCAGAAGCGGGTCTGGTGGCCAAAGTGGACACCGGCTTCCAGCATTTCGCGCATGGTCACGGACATGAAATTCTCCAGTCGGGTTAGGTCTGAAGCCGCCTCAGACATCTCTCGCATGCGGTACGAGAAACACCCGCGGTGAAGCGGCTCGCGATTTCAAGCGCCGCCAACCACATGGCCGGCAACTGCTTAGCCTGCGATTATAGCGACAAAAACCCAATCGACTCAACACCTTCCGCGCACTTGCAGCGAACAGGCGGAAGCTCGCCCCGCCCCCCGGAAAACCCCGTCCGGGCCGCTTTGGTGCGATAATCGGCCTTTTAGCAACGACGCAGCGCCCGCGCGTTTGCGTGCAGAAAGAGTCACAGCATGGCCGTTACCCTCCACACCGCCGAAGACATCGCGCACATGCGCGTGGCCTGCCGGCTTGCCTCCGAAGTCCTGGACTACATCACGCCGTTCGTCAAGCCGGGTGTGACCACGGGCAAACTGGACGAGCTGTGCCATGCCTACATGCGTGACGTGCAAGGCACCGTGCCCGCCCCGTTGAACTATGCGCCGCCGGGCTACCCGCCCTTCCCCGCCTCGATCTGCACGTCGGTCAATGACGTCATCTGCCATGGCATTCCTGGCGACAAGGTGCTCAGGAACGGCGACATCGTCAACCTCGACATCACGGTCATCACCAAGGAAGGCTATTACGGCGACACCAGCCGCACCTTCATCGTCGGCGAAGGCTCGATCCTGGCGAAGCGCCTGACACAGGTGACCTTCGAGTGCATGTGGAAGGGGATCGCCGCCGTGCGCCCCGGCGCGCGCCTCGGCGACATCGGACACGTGATCCAGCAGCATGCGGAAGCCGCCGGCTACAGCGTCGTGCGCGAATACTGCGGGCACGGCATCGGCAAGGTGTTCCATGAAGATCCGCAGATCCTGCATTACGGCCGTCCGGGCACCGGCATGGAGCTCAAGGCCGGCATGATCTTCACGATCGAGCCGATGATCAACGCCGGCAAGCGCGATATCCGCACGATGCCCGACCAGTGGACCGTCAAGACGCGCGACCGCAGCCTGTCGGCCCAATGGGAACACACGGTGCTCGTGACGGACACCGGTTATGAAGTGCTGACGGTGTCGGCGCTGACGCCGCCGCCGCCCGAGTTCGTCCGCGAAAGCGCTCCGGCCGCGGCCTGATCTCACACGGCAGGCGCGCCGCAGGGGCCGCGCCCATCTTTTTTTTCACAGCGACCGGCCAGTCACGCCGGTCGCTGTTTCATTCCCGCTCCATTCATGCACACTGCCGCCGTTCCTGCCGAAACGTCACCGCGCGACGCCCTGAAGGCCGAACGCGCGCACCTGTTCGCGCAGTTCGACCAGCACGCCAATGTGCAGCAGCTCGTCACCCGCCTTGCCAGGGCGGTGGACCGCACCCTCATGCAGCTCTGGCAGCAGGCCGACATGCCGTCCGACTGCGCCCTGATCGCGGTGGGCGGCTATGGGCGGGGTGAGCTGTTTCCGCATTCCGACGTCGACATTCTGCTGCTGCTCCCGCATGCCGCCGACAAGGCGCTGGAAGCAAGCCTGGAGGCCTTCATCGGGCGCTGCTGGGACATGGGGCTCGACATCGGCTCTTCGGTGCGCACGGTCGACGAATGCATCAAGGAAGCCGAGCAAGACGTGACGGTGCGCACGTCGCTGCTGGAAGCGCGCTTGCTGACCGGCGACGAAGGCCTGTACCGCACGTTCGAGACGCACTACCAGGGTCACCTTGACGCGGCGGATTTCTTCCAGTCGAAGCTGCTGGAGATGCGCCAGCGGCACGCCAAGTATCAGGACACGCCGTATTCGCTCGAGCCGAACTGCAAGGAAAGCCCGGGCGGCCTGCGCGATCTGCAGGTGATCCTGTGGATGACGCGTGCCGCAGGTTTCGGCTCCAGCTGGAGCGAGCTGCTGAGCAACGGCCTGCTCACGCGCCGCGAAGCGCAGGAACTGGCCGCCAACGAGCGCCTGCTCAAGACCGTGCGGGCGCGGCTGCATCTGCTGGCCGGGCGCCGCCAGGACGTGCTCGTGTTCGACCTGCAGACGCAACTGGCGGAGTCCTTCGGCTACCGGCCGACCACCGCCAAGCGGGCCAGCGAACAGCTCATGCGCCGCTATTACTGGGTCGCCAAGGCCGTCACGCAACTCAACACCGTGGTGCTGCAGAACATCGAGGCACGGCTGTTTCCAAGCGAGCTCGATATCACGCGCACGATCAACGAGCGCTTTGTCGAGCGGCAAGGCATGCTCGAGATCGCCGACCCGGATCTGTACCAACGTGAGCCGACGGCCATTCTGGAAACGTTCCTGCTGTATGAGCAGGTGCGCGGCATCAAGGGCCTGGCCGCCAACACGCTGCGCGCGCTGTACAACGCCCGCACGCTGATGGACGCCAAGTGGCGCAAGGACCCGGCCAACCGCGCGCTCTTCCTGTCGATCCTGCAACAGCCGCAGGGCATCACGCATGCGCTGCGGCTGATGAACCAGACGAGCGTGCTTGGCCGCTACCTGGTGAACTTCCGCCGCATTGTCGGGCAGATGCAGCACGACCTGTTTCACGTCTACACGGTCGACCAGCACATCCTGATGGTGGTGCGCAACATCCGGCGCTTTGCCATTGTCGAGCATACGCACGAGTTCCCGTTCTGCAGCCAGTTGATGGCGAATTTCGACAAGCCGTGGGTGCTGACCATCGCTGCGTTGTTCCACGACATTGCAAAGGGCCGCGGCGGAGATCACTCCGTGCTGGGCATGTCCGACGCGCGGCGCTTCTGCAAGGAGCACGGCATCGCCAAGGAAGACGCCGACCTCATCGTCTGGCTGGTCGAACACCACCTGACGATGAGCCAGGTGGCGCAGAAGCAGGACCTCGGCGACCCGGAAGTCATCCGCCGCTTTGCCGACCTGGTTGGCACGGAGCGGCGCCTGACCGCGCTGTATCTGCTGACGGTGGCCGACATTCGCGGCACCAGCCCCAAGGTGTGGAACGCCTGGAAGGGCAAGCTGCTGGAAGACCTCTACCGCATGACGCTGCGCGTACTGGGCGGCGCCACCACCGACCCGCACGCCGTGCTCGAGGGCCGCAAGGAAGAAGCGCGCGCCCTGCTGCGGCTCGCGGCGCTGGACGACACCGCGCATGAGGCGCTGTGGAAGCAACTCGATGTGGGCGTATTCCTGCGCCATGACGCGCGCGACATCGCCTGGTTCACGCGGCACTTCTACAACCGCGTCGACACCACCATCCCGATCGTGCGGGCGCGCATTTCGCCGGCCGGCGTCGGGTTGCAGGTGGCGGTGTACTCGCCTGACCGGCCCGACCTCTTCGCACGCATCTGCGGGTACTTCGAGCGCAAAGGGCTGACGATTCTCGATGCGAAGATCCACACCACCCACCACGGCTACGCGCTCGACACGTTCCAGGTGGCCGACCCCGGCACGGGCCTGGTGGAGCCCGGCCACTACCGCGACATCATCACGCTCGTCGAGCACGAACTCGCGGAGCAGATCGCGCTCGAGGCTGCACTGCCGGAGCCGCCGCGCGGCCGCATCTCGCGCCAGTCGCGCAGCTTCCCGATCAAGCCGCGCGTGGACCTGCGCCCCGACGAGCGCGGCCAGTACTACCTGCTTTCCATCTCCGCCACCGACCGCACGGGCCTGCTGTATGCCATTGCGCGCGTGCTGGCACGGCATCGCGTGTCGGTGCAATCCGCTCGCATCAACACGCTTGGCGAACGTGTGGAAGACATCTTCCTCGTCGACGGCACCCGCCTGACGCAGGACAACAAACTGCAGCTTGAACTCGAAAGCGAGCTGCTCGATGCGCTCGCCATCTGAGCGCCAGGGTTTTGATTCATGACGACCGATTCCGACGATTTTCCGGGCGACGACAAGCGCCGCGCCGACCCCACCCAACGCGCCACGCGCCCGGGCAAACGGGCGACCTTGGGTGTGCGCCGCGACGACGCAGGCAACCCCGTACGCAGCACGGGCAAGCCGCTGCGCGCGTCCGACCTGAACCGCGACCGCCTGCCGCTGCGCCCCTCGCAACGCCGCCCCAAGCCGGAAGACGGTACGGGCAAGCCGCCGCGCAAGCCGCGCCGCGACGACGTCCAGACGCGCGAAGCGCAGCCGCGCCGAATGCAGGCTGACCGCCCGCCGCGCCGCTTTGACGACGAACGCCCACCGCGCCGGTTCAGCGACGAGCAACACCCGCCACGCCGGTTCGAAGACCGCCCGCCTCGCCGATTCGACGATGCGCGCCCACCGCGCAAGTTCGGTGAAGACCAGCGCGCGCCGCGTCGATTCGACAACGAGCGCCCCCCGCGCCGGTTTGATGACGAACGTCCGCCTCGCCGCTTCGACGACGAGCGCCCACGCCGCTACGGCGACGATCAACGCGGCCAGCGCCGCGAGGGCGATCAGCGTCCGCCGCGCCGGTTCAGCGATGAGCAACGTCCGCCGCGCCGGTTCGACGAAAACCGGCCGCCGCGCCGCTATGGCGACGACCAACGCCCGGCCCCGAGGCGCTTTGACGATGAGCGCCCGCCTCGCCGCTACGACGACGAACAGCGCCCACCCCGGCGCTACGGCGACGAGCGCGCCCCGCGCCGGTTCGACAACAATCGCCCGCCGCGCCGCTTCGAAGATCGCCCGGCACGTCCGCCGCGCCCCGAGCGCGAAGCGCGCGCGCCGCACCCTGTCGAGGCGCAGCCGCAGCGGCCGGCGCGCCAGGCGGAGGACAGCGGCCTGGTTCGCCTGTCCAAGCGCATGTCCGAACTGGGCCTGTGCTCACGGCGCGAGGCGGACGAGTGGATCCCGCGCGGCTGGGTGCTGGTGGACGGCCAGCCCGTCACCGAGCTGGGCTCGCGCGTGCGCCCGGATGCGATCATCGAGATCCACCAGGCAGCGCGGTCCGAACAGGGCGAGCGCGTGACGGTGCTGCTGCACAAGCCGGTCGGCTATGTATCGGGCCAGGCGGAAGACGGCTATCAGCCGGCCGCCGCGCTGTTTGTGCCGGAGAACCAGTGGGAGCAGGACCCGACGCGCAAGCGCTTCGCACCGTGGCAGCGCAAGGCGCTGGCGCCGGCCGGGCGCCTGGACATCGACTCGACGGGCCTGCTGGTGTTGACGCAGGACGGCCGCATCGCACGTCATCTGATCGGGGAGGATTCGACGGTCGAGAAGGAATACCTCGTGCGCGTGGTGTGGAACTCACCGCAAGGCCGGGTCGAGCGCGATATCTCCAAGGTGTTCCCCGAAGAGCTGCTGGAGAAGCTGCGCTTCGGGCTCTCGCTCGATGGCGAGCCACTGAAGCCTGCCAAGGTAAGCTGGCAGAACGAAGAGCAATTGCGTTTCGTGCTGCGCGAAGGCAAGAAGCGCCAGATCCGCCGCATGTGTGAACAGGTGGGGCTGGAGGTCGTGGGCCTCAAGCGCATCCGCATGGGGCGCATCGTGCTGGGCGACCTGCCCGTCGGCCAGTGGCGCTTCCTGGGGCCGTTCGAGAAGTTCTGAACATCGCGCCCATGAAAAACCGGTCAGCGCGCCTGCGTCGACCGGTTTTTTTACATCCGCGTCACAACCGTGGCGCGCGACAGGCCGCTCCGGTTGCATTGGTCGATGACGGCATGCCGAAGACCGCCTGCGCCCCGCAGCGCGAGCCGAACATCCTGGCCTGGTCGTGCCCCACGCCCACCACTTCATGCGCCTGATGGTTGACGCGCTTGCGGCCTGCGAGATGGCGCTCGTAGCGCCAGTAGTTGCGCGCCCGGTCCAGCCGCGTCGGCCCCTCGGCTTCAGCGCCGCACGCCTTGTCGAGCACGCGGTGGTTCGGGTCGTTGTCGTTCGTGCCGACCAGGTAGGTCACGCGGCGCTGGGCATATCGGTTGAACAGCATCCGCCCGCTTTTGCCGGCTGCGTACGGCACCATGTCGACCATGCCGTATTTGTAGTGATCGTAATCGGGGCACACGCTGGTGTCGTAACGTCCAAAGCCCTTTCCCCGCGGGCGCTCGGGCGTGAAATACAGATACGACGACGGGTTGGCCACCACGTAGCGCAGGTCGATGCCGCGCTTGCGAATGCCTTCGTCCACGTTGTTGAGCACAGCATAACGCTGCACGATCTGGCCGCCGCCCGAGTGCCCCGCCACGGTCACGCGCTTCACGTTGGGCGCCCGCGTCGGGTCGGTGATGTAGGCGATCAGGTCATCCAGCACCTGGAGCGAGCTTAGGCCGGTGTACGGAGCATTGGTGGCGTTGAAGCCGCCGATCCAGCCGTCGACGGACCACACCGGCATGCCGTCAAAACCCTTGCCGGTGTCCGGCGTGCCCGGAAAATTCGGGGCGATCAGCAGGACTTCATCGGGATTGCGGCCGCTGTTCTTGAGCAGCTCGGCGCCGGCGACGTAGTAATCGTTGCCGTTGCGCTGCAGGCCGTGCTGCACGAAAACGACTTCACGGATGCCCTTCAGATCGCCATCGAGCGGATGGTTCGCATAGACGGGAAAGTCGTAGCCATCGGCGCCGCTGCCCAGATGCACGCGCTGCCAGGCCGGCCCTTGCGGCGGCTCGGCGGCGGGCGCGGCGGGCGTCGTCTCGGATGCTTGCGGACCGGCGCAGCCCGCCAGGCCCAACGCGGCCATCGCCGCCACGCACAGCACAAGGCTGCGCCACTGCTTGAACACGATGCGCTCCATATCGTCTCGGTGGTGGATGGACTTGCCCACGCCGCCAACGCGGGTGAAGGCACCCCGCCGCCGCAATCTCAGTCGTCGTGGTTGGCGGGCAATTCAGGGAACAGCACTTCCGTAAAGCCGAAGCGGGTGAAATCCTTCACGCGCATGGGGTACAGCACGCCCTGGAGGTGGTCGCACTCGTGCTGTACGACGCGGGCGTGGAAGCCTTCGGCAATGCGGTCGATGGTGTGGCCGTGCTGGTCGAAACCGGTATAGCGCAGGCGCGTGTAGCGCGGCACGACGCCGCGCAGGCCGGGTACCGAGAGGCAGCCCTCCCAGCCGTCTTCCATCTCGTCGGAAAGCGGCTCGAGCTTCGGGTTGATGAGCACCGTCTTGGGCACCGCCGGCGCATCCGGATAACGCTCGTTGCGATCGAACCCGAAGATGACGACCTGCAGGTCCACGCCGATCTGCGGCGCGGCCAGCCCGGCACCGCGCGCCGCGTCCATGGTGTCGAACATGTCCTCGATCAGCGCAGTCAGCTCCGGCGTGTGAAAACGCTCGACCGGCTTGGCGACGCGCAGCAGACGGCTGTCGCCCATCTTCAGAATGTTTCGGATCACGCCTCGTCTCCCGGATTGTTCAACAGCGCGAGCATACCCGCTTCGTTCAGAACCTTCACGCCGAGCTCTTCGGCCTTGGCGAGCTTGCTGCCGGCCTCTTCACCGGCGACCACGTAGTCGGTTTTCTTCGACACCGAACCCGAGACCTTGGCCCCTGCGGCCTCGAGCATGGCCTTGGCTTCTTCGCGCGTCAGGTGGGGCAGCGTACCCGTCAGCACGACAGTCTTGCCGGAGAGCACGCCCTCCTCGGCGGCCTCGGCCGGCATGGCGGCAAGCAGCTCTTCGCGCAGCGCATCGAGCCTGGCCAACTGCGCGCGATGGTCGTGTGCGTCCAGCCATTCGAGCAGCGATGCGGACACGTCCGCCGGCAGACCGGCGAGTTGCCCCGCATCAGCGCTTGCGAGTTGCCCCAGTGTCGGCACGGCCGCGGCCAGTTGCCTGGCGCGGGTGGCCGTCAGCTTGGGCACGCCGAGCGTGGCGTACAGCGCTGCCGCTTCGAGCTTGTCGCGCAGCTTGGGGTTGGGCGCATGTTCACCCTGCGGCGATACGCCCGCCTCCAGCAGTGCATCCAGGGCCTGCTGGTTCTTCGACTCGGCAAAGAAATCGGCGATGGCCTCGGCCACGGTGCCGCCCACGTCGGGCAGCGCAAGCAGGAGCGGCGCCGGCGCGCGGCGGATCACGTCCAGGCTGCCGAGCCAGTCGGCGAGGGTCTTGGCGGTCGATTCGCCCACGTGGCGAATGCCGAGCGCAAACAGGAAGCGCGCCAGCGGCGGCGTCTTGCTGGCCTGGATGCCTTCGAGCAGGTTCTCAGCCCATTTGGTGGCGATCTTGCCGGCGGCGACGGTCTCGGGCGTGACACCATCGCGCTCTTCGGCGCGGCGCTTCATTTCGAGGAAATCGTCGAGCGTGAGCTTGTACAGGTCGGCAATGCCGTGTACGTAGTCGAGCTCGACGAGGTTGTCGATGTAGCGCTCGCCCAGGCCTTCGATGTCCATCATGCGGCGGCCGGCAAAATGGCGGATGGCCTCCTTGCGCTGCGCCGAGCAGAACAGGCCGCCCGAGCAGCGCGCCACCGCTTCGCCCGCTTCGCGCACCACGTGCGAGCCGCACACCGGACACGTCTTCGGCAGCTCGAACGGCGGATACTTGGCGCGCTGTTCCGCGTTGAACAGGTCCGTGCCCGGCACATCTTCCATCGGGCGGCGCTCGAGCACCACGCTCACCACTTCGGGGATGACGTCGCCGGCGCGGCGCACGATCACGGTGTCGCCCACGCGCACATCCTTGCGGCGGACTTCGTCTTCGTTGTGCAGCGTCGCGTTGGTCACCGTCACGCCGCCGACGAACACCGGCACAAGGCGCGCCACCGGCGTGATGGCGCCCGTGCGGCCGACCTGCACGCCGATCGACTCCACCGTGGTCAGCGCCTCCTGCGCCGGATACTTGTGCGCCACCGCCCAGCGCGGCTCGCGTGTGCGGAAGCCCAGTTCACGCTGCAGCGCGAGCGCGTTGACCTTGTAGACCACACCGTCGATGTCGAACGGCAGGCTGTCCCGCTTGGCGCCAATGGCGGCGTGAAACTCCACCAGCCCTTCGCCGCCCTTCACGGCCGCGCGCTCCTTGCTGACGGGAAAGCCGAAATCCTGCAGCGCGTCGAGCACGCCGGAATGCGTGTCGGGCATGTCCTTCCAGCCGGCCACTTCGCCCAGGCCATAGGCGAAGAACGACAGCGGGCGCTCCGCAGCCATCTTCGGGTCGAGCTGCCGCACGGCCCCTGCTGCGGTATTGCGCGGGTTGACGAAGGTCTTCTCGCCGCGCTCGCGCTGGCGGGCGTTGAGCTTTTCGAAGTCGTCGCGGCGCATGTAGACCTCGCCGCGCACTTCCAGCACCTCCGGCACCACGCCGCCAACGGCGGAAAGGCCGAGCGGAATCTGGCGGATCGTGCGGATGTTCTGCGTGACGTCTTCCCCCGTGGTGCCGTCGCCGCGCGTGGCGGCCTGCACCAGGTAGCCGCGCTCGTAGCGCAGGCTGATGGCGAGGCCGTCAAACTTCAGCTCGGCGGCGTATTCGACGGGCGGGTCGGATGCATCGAGGCCCAGTTCACGGCGCACGCTGGCATCGAACGCGCGGGCACCATTGGCCGTGGTATCCGTTTCGGTGCGGATCGACAGCATCGGCACCACGTGTCGCACCGGTGCGAACTCGGGCAGGATCGCCCCGCCGACGCGCAGCGTGGGCGAGTCCGGCGTCCTCAGTTCGGGATGTTCGGCTTCCAGCGCCTCCAGTTCGCGGTAGAGCCGGTCGTATTCGGCGTCCGGCACGCTGGGCTGATCGAGCACGTAGTACTCGTGGGCGTACCGGTTCAGCGTGGCGCGCAGCCAGGCCGCCCGCGCCTCGGGTGTCGCTCCGGACGCGGGTTCTGCGGTCTTGCTCATCGTGGGGTTCCGTCAGTGGCTGAACAGGCGCACCGCCGTGCTGGAGCCGGCCGGAATGCCGCGCGATTCGAGCTTGTCGTACAGCACGCGCAAGTGCTTCTGAATGGCGACGAACGACTGCTCCGTCAGCGGGCGCAGGTTGTCATCCACGACCTGCGCACCCATGCGCTGCGACAGGGTGTAAGCGTATTCGCAGACGAGCTTGAAGGGCTTGGACGCCTCCTCGGCCAGCGGCACGTCCAGCAGCAACGTGATCTGGCGGCCTGCCTTGACGGTCAGGTCGTCGCGCAGGAAATTGGTGTCGCCGAATTGCAGCGTGAACAGCGCGCGCTGGACGCCGTTGGCGCCTGCGTGGAAGCGGGTGAAGCGCGTGCCGTCGCGCGACAGCACGAGACCGTCCTGCGTGGCCACCGTCTGCACGTAGGCGGCCGACCACGGTGCGCCGTCGGAGATCACGCTCACGCCAAGCTGGACGTCGCATTCGGCTGCGAACGCATCGAGCTCGCGCGCGTTGGCGATCGTCTCGTTCATGTCCGGCAGCTCCGGCACGGCATCGGCTGCCTCAGCCAGCGGGTCGATCGCGTTGATGAACTCGGAGAACTCCAGCGCATTCAGCGGGCCCGTGCGATTGGCCAGCTGCACGGCCACCTGCACGTCGAGGTAGCGCTGCCCGGCGCGGATGGCTTCCCATGCGTTGGCGGCGGGGTTCAGGCCTTCCACGTGGATCTGCTTCGTGCCGGCGCGGCGCAGCTTGGCCAGTGCAGGCAGCAGCCGGTCGCCCGACACCTCGCGCTCCGGGTGCAGCGGCACGATGCAATCGATGAGCGGGTCGATCACACCGCTGGCCGGCTCCAGCGAACCCGGTGCGAGTTCCGCCGGCTCGCTGCTGTCGCCGGCCGGCACGGTTTCGAGCGCAGCCTGCTCCTCCGACGGCGCGAGTTCGGCGCCGATCACGCCGGCTTCGGTCTCGGCGCTGCCGGTCGCATGCGCGTGCGGCTGCGGCGCAAAGCCCGGCTCGAGGCGGGGCTCGACACGGCCGATGTCGTCACGGTCGGCGGCGAGGCCGGGCTCCTGGCGTTCCGTCCAGCCGTCGGTACGCGGCGGTTCGTCAACGGGCGGCTGGTACGCCTCCGGACGACGCGCCTTGCGGATCTGCCACTGGTTGTAGGCCACGATCACCAGCACGAACACAATGCCAGCGCCCAGCAGTGCCATCACGAGGTTGTTGTCTTGCATTTAAGCGGCCTCCGCCATCGTCAGTGCGGCGTCCATATCCACCGCCACGATCCGGGACACGCCCTGCTCCTGCATGGTCACACCGATGAGCTGTTGCGCCATTTCCATCGCAATCTTGTTGTGGGAAATAAAAACGAATTGGGTCTTGTCCGACATGCGCTTGACCATGTTGGCGTAGCGCTCGGTGTTGGCGTCGTCCAGCGGCGCATCCACCTCATCAAGCAGACAGAACGGCGCCGGGTTCAGCTGGAACATGGCAAACACCAGCGCAATGGCGGTCAGCGCCTTCTCGCCGCCCGAGAGCAGGTGAATGGTCGAATTCTTCTTGCCCGGGGGCTGCGCCATCACCTGGACGCCCGCGTCGAGAATCTCCTCGCCTGTCATGATCAGCTTGGCCTGGCCGCCGCCGAACAGCGTCGGGAACAGCTCGCCAAAGTGATGGTTGACCTGGTCGAACGTGCCTTGCAGCAGCGCGCGGGTTTCCTGGTCGATCTTGCGGATGGCGTCTTCCAGCGTATTGATGGCGTCGGTCAGATCTGCCGACTGCGCATCGAGGAAGCCCTTGCGCTCGCGCGCCGCCGCGAGTTCTTCCAGCGCAGCCATGTTGACCGGCCCCAGCGCGTTGATCGCGTTGTTGATGCGCGTGACCTCGCCTTGCAGGTAGGACGGCTTGAGGTCACCCGTGAGGCGTTCGGCCAGCGCCGCTTCGTCCACATTGGCAGCGGCGAGCTGCTCCGAGAACTGCTCCTGGTTCAGGCGTGCGGCCTGTTCCTTCAATTGCAGCTCGGTGATGCGGTCGCGCAGCGGCTGCTGGGCACGCTCGGCGGTCAGGCGCTGCTCATCGAAGGCGCGCAGTTGCGCCGACAGCGCATCGAGCTCCGTACGCGCGATCGTGAGCTTTTCTTCCTTCTCGGCGCGGCGCTCCAGCGCTTCCTGCAGGCCGGTGTGGGCGGTCTGCTCGTTGATCGTTTCGAGTTCGGCGCGTGCATTTTCCAGCGTGAGAACGATCTGCTGCGCCTGGTCGTTCGCCACCTGGATGTTGCGCTTCAACTCTGCGATGCGGTTCTGCAGGTTGCGCTCGGCAAAGTGCGCCTCCTGGGCGCCGCGCTCCAGCTCACGCAGCGCATTGCGGGCGTCGCCCAGGCGCGCTTCCAGCGCTTCGAATGCCTGCTGGCTGTCTTCGAAACGGGCCTGCATGTCGGCGAGCGCCGCGTCGTGCTGCTCGAAGGTCGCCTCGGATTCGGCACGGATGGCGCGCTGCTCTTCGATCTGCGCACGGATCTCTTCGAGCTCGCTGTCGATCTGGCCGCTGCGGGCGTTGTAGCGCTCCATGGCTTGCGAGAGCTTGAGCACGTCCATCTGGAGCACGTGCACGCGGCGCGTGGCCTGCTCGGCGCGGGCGCGCACCTGGGTGAGCGTCTGGCTGGCCTGGGTGTAGGCGGCTTCGGCGCGCACCGCCGCGCTCTTGGCTTCGTCGGCCAGCAGCATCTGCGCACGCACCTGCTTCTGCAGGTTTTCGATTTCCTGCGCGCGGGCCAGCATGCCGGCCTGCTCGGAATCGGGCGCGTACAGCTGCACCGACGATCGACCGATCAGATGCCCGGCCTTGACGACAAACGTGCCACCCTCGGGCAGCGTTTGCCGCGCGTTCAACGCAGCCTGCATGTCGTCGGCGATGTAGACGTCGGCCAGCCAGTCTTGCAGCACGGCGCGGATGCCCGGTTCGGTCACCTGCACGAGCGACATCAGCGGACGCAGCCCGGCGGGCGCCTCGGCCGGCACGGCAGCAGCCGGCGGCGTATAGAAGGCGAGCTTGGCGGGCGGGGCGTCGGCGGCAAACGCCCTGATCCAGTCGAGGTTCGACACCTCCAGTGCGCCGAGCTTCTCACGCAGCACGGCCTCGAGCGCAGGCTCCCAGCCCTGTTCGATCTGCAGCTTCTTCCAGAAGCGCGGCAACTCGCTCAGCTCGTGCCTGGCCAGCCACGGCTGGACCTTGCCGTCGGTCTGCACGTTTTCCTGCAACTGCCGGAGCGCGGCAAGGCGGGCTTCGAGATTGGCAATGGCAGCGGCTTCCGATTGCACGCGGTCTTGCGCGGCGCGGCGAGCCTCGTCGAGTTGCGGCAGTTTCGTCTCGGCGTCTTCGAGCGCGGCCTGCGCTTCGGCGAGGATCTCTTCCTGCTCCGCAAGTTCGGCACGCAGCGCTTCGAGCTGCGTGTCGTCGGGCTTATCAAGGCCGCTGGCTTCCTGGGTGAGGCGTTCGCGGCGCTGTTCGAGCTGCTGCAGGGCCTGGTCGGCATTGCGCTGATGCGCGGCCTCCAGCTTGAGCGCCTGTTCGGACTGCAGGATCGCCGCACGCTGGTCGTTCAGGGCGGCCTGCGCGTCGCGCCACTGCGCTTCGAGGGCCGGCAGCTCGTCGGACTTGCGGGCGACCTCCTCGGCGGCCTGGGCGGCGCGCTCTTCGGCCATCGCCAGTTCTTCTTCGGCGGCCGCGAGATCGGCCTGCGCCTGCTCGCCCTGCGTGTGCCATTGCTCCTGCTGCGCGGTGAGCGTGGCGATCTGCTGCTGGATACGGTTGCGCGATTCCACCACGTAGCGGATCTCGGCCTCCAGGCGGCTGACCTCGGCGTTGGCCTCGTACAGCGCGCCCTGAGCCGCGTGCATGGCGTCGGACGACGCATAGTGTGCGGCGCGCATCGTTTCGAGTTCGGCCTCGATGTGGCGCAGCTGCGCGGTCTGCGCATCCAGATCGATCTGCGCCTGCTGGATCGCACGCTGGTGGCGTTCCTGCTCGCCTTGCGCTTCACGCTTGCGCAGCAGCCACAGCAGGTGCTGCTTCTCTTCGCCTTCCGCCTGGAGTGCCTGGAAGCGCTGCGCCACCTCGGCCTGGCCTTCGAGCTTTTCGAGGTTGGTGCCGAGCTCGCGCAGGATGTCTTCCACACGGGTGAGGTTCTCGCGCGTGTCCGACAGGCGGTTTTCGGTTTCGCGGCGGCGCTCCTTGTACTTGGACACGCCCGCGGCTTCTTCCAGGAAGATGCGCATGTCGTCGGGCTTGGCCTCGATGATGCGCGAGATCATCCCCTGCCCGATGATGGCGTACGCGCGCGGGCCCAGGCCCGTGCCAAGGAAGATGTCCTGGATGTCGCGGCGGCGCACCGGCTGGTTGTTGATGAAGTACGAAGAGGTGCCGTCGCGGCTCAGCACACGCTTGACGGCGATCTCGGCGTACTGGCTCCACTGGCCGGCGGCGCGGCCTTCCGCGTTGTCGAACACGAGTTCGACGCTGGCCCGGCCGGCCGGCTTGCGCTGCGTGGAGCCATTGAAGATGACGTCCTGCATCGACTCGCCGCGCAGTTCCGCGGCGCGTGATTCACCGAGCACCCAGCGCACGGCGTCGATGATGTTGGATTTACCGCAACCGTTCGGGCCGACGATGCCGACAAGCTGGCCCGGAACATGGAAATTGGTCGGATCGACGAAAGACTTGAAGCCTGCGAGCTTGATCGAAGAGAGGCGCACGTTGAGTCGTCTCGAAGGGATCAGTAAGGGTGATAAAGCGGGCGCCCGAGACACGCGCCGCCGTCATCACATAAGCGCCGTACGAGGCGGGATGACACGGCACGCGCCAGGGGCGCGGATGGCGCCATCATACCATTCGCTCCCCTCCGTCCAGCCAACCGAATCGCTACAAAAATGGACGAAATTTGCTGCATCCGGCGGCGAATTGCTGCTCATTTGTCAGCAGTTTCATCCTTTCGACAAATCGTGTCAGTCGGGCCGGCGCGTGCGCGGCGCTTCCGGGCCGGCAAGCCAGTCCAGCAGCGCTTTGTGCAGCGCATCAGGATCCTGGATCTGCGGCGCATGGCCTGCATCGGGCAACTCCACCAGCGTGGCGCGCGGAATCGCCTTTGCCGTCGCCCGGCCGAGTTCGGGATAACGGCCGAGCTGCGCGCGTGACTCGGCCGGGGCGAGATCCTTGCCGATCGCCGTGGTGTCTTTCTGGCCGATCAGCAGCAGGGTCGGCGCGCGCACCTGGCCGAATTCGTAGACCACGGGCTGCGTGTAGATCATGTCGTACAGCAGCGCGGAGTTCCAGGCCACCAGTTCCCGCCCCGGGCCGCGGTACATGCCGGCCAGCATCTGCACCCAGCGCTCGTAGTCGGGCCGCCACTGCCCGGCGTAGTACGTCGACTGCTCATAGGCGCGGATGCGCTCGGCGGTGGTCTGCTTCTCGCGCGAGAACCACTGGTCGACCGTCAGCGACGGCACGCCCTTGACCTTCCAGTCCTCCAGGCCGATCGGGTTGATCATCACGAGCCGCGACACCTCGGTCGGATACATCAGCGCATAGCGGGTTGCCAGCATGCCGCCCGTCGAATGGCCGACCACGACGGCCTGCCCGACGCCGAGCGAAGCCAGCAGCGCGTGCGTGTTGTCTGCCAACTGCTGGAACGAGTACTGATACGCACGCGGCTTGCTCGATTTGCAGAAGCCGATCTGGTCGGGCGCGATGACGCGGTAGCCGGCGCCCGCCAGCGCGGCGATCGTGCCTTCCCACGTGGCCGCGCAGAAGTTCTTGCCGTGCAGCAGCACCGCGACCTGGCCGTTGGGCTGCTTCGGGGCGACATCGAGGTAGGCCATTTCCAGTGCGTTGCCCTGCGACTCGAACTTGAACAGCCTGACCGGTGCGGGATAGTCGAAACCCTCCAGGCGCGGGCCGTACGCGGGGCCGCCTTCAGCGGGCGCGGCCTGCGCGGCGGCGGCCGCCATCGACAGGGCGACTGCCACTGTCATGACCATCGAACGAAGCAACATCGGCAGCTCCTCCGGTTGATACGGGAAATACCGCAGCCTACTTGCGCCGCGACAGGCCGGACAGCGCGCCCGCCAGGATGATGCAGGCACCGCCGGCGATCTCCTGCGCGGACAACGTCTCCGACGTCAGCAGCGCCGACGACACCGCCGCCACCACGATCTCGAACAGCATCAGCAGCGCCGCGCGGTTGGCCGGCAGGCGCTGCAGGCCGCGCTGCACCAGCGCGTTGCCGCCCACCAGCACGCAGGCCATGGCGGCCACCAGCATCCATGTCGTGCCCTGCGCCAGCGCGGCAGGCACCGCACGCGCGCCATCGAACAGCAGCGCTGCCGGAAAGCCCACCCATGCGCAGCCTGTAAACACCACCACCGTGCGCATCTCCGGCCGCATGGTCGGATGCCGCTGCCCGACGAGGCGCGACAGCACGTTGTTGCAAGCAAAGGCAAAGCCTGCGATCAGGCCCGCCCACTCTGCGGCCGAACCCGGCCACGGCGTGCCGGCGTCGCCCGACCACAGCATCATCACCGCGCCGGACAGCGCCAGGGCAAGCAGCACGCCGCCACGCCAGCCCAGGCGTTCATGCAGCCACAGCCGTGCGAGCAGCGCCGTCCATACGGGCGTGAGATAGAACAGCAGCAACACCCGCATCACCGTGCCATGCACCGTGCCCCACACGAAGCCCGCGTTGGTCACACCGGCGGCCAGCCCCAGCGCCGGGATCAGCCACGACCACTGGAACGTATGGAAGTGACGACGCAGCAACACGGCGGCCAGTATGGCGGCCGCGGCACCGGTCATCGACGAGGCGATCATGCTGCCCAGGCCCCAGCCCGCCAGCAGACGGTACGGATACCAGGAAATGCCCCAGACTGAGGCGCCCAGCAGAATGAAGAGCGCGGCCGTCCATTGCGGCTCGGGATGGGTCGTGGCGTCTGCCGGTGAAACGATTGCTGTCATGGAACCAATAAAAAAACGGCGGAAAACCGCCGCAGCCTGCAATGTCTTGGGATCGTCAACACCCGTTGGCCGTATAATTTCCGGCTTCCCGCCAAGCGCCCGGCTTGGCCTACAACCCAGCCCAGCACCGTGAATCCGCGCCTGTCCGCCCTGCAGCCGTATCCGTTCGAAAAACTGAAAGCGCTCGTCAAGGACGTGACGCCCAGCCCCGCGCATACGCCGATCAGCTTCGGCATCGGCGAGCCCAAGCACCCGACACCGGCGCTCATCAAGGATGCGCTCGTCGCCGCGCTCGGCGGGCTGGCGAATTATCCCACGACCATCGGTTCCGATGCACTGCGACAGTGCATCGCCGGCTGGCTGGAGCGCCGCTACGGCCTGCCGAGGGTCGATCCGGCCACGGAGGTCATTCCCGTCAACGGCTCGCGCGAGGCGCTGTTCTCGTTCGCGCAGACCGTGATCGACGGCAGCAAGCCCGGCGCCCGCGTGCTGTGCCCGAACCCGTTCTATCAGATCTACGAAGGCTCGGCGCTGCTGGCCGGCGCCACGCCGCTGTTCGCCAACAGCGACCCGGCGCGCAACTATGCGCCCGATTTCGCCGCGATCACGCCCGAAGAATGGCGCAACGTGCAGCTCGTCTTCGTATGCAGCCCCGGCAACCCGACCGGCGCCGTGCTCACGCTCGAAGACTGGAAGCAGCTCTTCGCGCTGTCGGACGAATACGGCTTCATCATCGCGTCGGACGAGTGCTATTCCGAGATCTATTTCGACGAGGCCAATCCGCCGCTCGGCGCGCTGCAGGCCGCGCACCAGCTGGGCCGCGGCTTTGATCGCCTGGTGATGTTCTCGAGCCTGTCCAAGCGCTCCAACGTGCCGGGCATGCGCTCCGGTTTCGTGGCCGGCGACGCCAAGCTGCTCAAGGCATATCTGCTGTATCGCACGTATCACGGCAGCGCGATGAGCCCGTCGGTGCAATCCGCTAGCATCGCTGCGTGGAACGACGAGACCCATGTGCGCGACAACCGCGCGCAGTACGTCAAGAAGTTCCAGCAGGTCACGCCGATGCTGGCCGAGGTGCTGGACGTGGCCCTGCCCGATGCAGCCTTCTATCTGTGGGCCAACGTCAAGCGCACGGGCCTGTCGGACACCGAATTCGCACGCCAGCTGCTGGCCGCCAAGAACGTCGCCGTGCTGCCGGGCAGCTATCTCGCGCGCGAGGCGCATGGCACGAATCCGGGCCAGGACTACGTGCGCATCGCGCTGGTGGCCGGCGTGGACGAATGCCTGGAAGGCGCACGCCGCATCGTCGAGTTCTGCCAGCAACGCTGATCCTGATTTTTCTCTTCTGCTTCCTCTCCGAGAGCCAACAAGACCATGACGCAACAACTGCAATCCCTGATCGACCAAGCGTGGGAAGACCGCGCCAACCTGTCGCCCAAGTCCGCTCCGGCCGATGTCCGCGAAGCCGTCGCCAACGTGATCGGCCAGCTCGATCGCGGCGCGCTGCGTGTGGCCGAGAAGAAGGACGGCGAGTGGATCGTCAATCAGTGGATCAAGAAGGCCGTGCTGCTGTCGTTCCGCCTGGAAGACAACGCGCCGATGGCTGCCGGCGGCTTCACGCAGTTCTACGACAAGGTGCCGAGCAAGTTCGCCAACTACACGGCAGAAGACTTCGCGGCGGGTGGCTTCCGCGTGGTGCCGCCGGCCGTGGCGCGCCGTGGCTCGTTCATCGCCAAGAACGCCGTGCTGATGCCGTCGTACGTGAACATCGGCGCTTACGTTGACGAAGGCACGATGGTCGACACGTGGGCCACCGTCGGTTCGTGCGCACAGATCGGCAAGAACGTGCACCTGTCGGGCGGCGTGGGCATCGGCGGCGTGCTGGAGCCGCTGCAGGCCAACCCGGTCATCATCGAAGACAACTGCTTCATCGGCGCACGCTCGGAAGTCGTGGAAGGCGTGATCGTTGAAGAGAACTCGGTGATTTCGATGGGCGTGTACCTGGGCCAGTCGACCAAGATCTACGACCGCGAAACCGGAGAAGTCAGCTACGGCCGCATTCCGGCGGGCTCGGTGGTGGTGGCGGGCAACCTGCCGTCGAAGGACGGCTCGCACAGCCTGTACTGCGCCGTGATCGTCAAGAAGGTCGACGCCAAGACGCGCGCCAAGGTTGGCCTGAACGAACTGCTGCGCGGCGATTAAGCACCGGCGCAAGGCATGCCTGCTAGTCTTGCGGGCATGCCAACCACTTCAAGCGCAGCCATGTCCGAACGCAATGCCACCGGCTCCCGCTTCGGCAAGCTGCGCCAACGCATCATGGGTCTTGATCCAAACACCATCGGGACTGTCCTGTCGCTGCTGCCCACCATCCTGGAGCAGGCGAACAAGACCATCGACAAGTTCAAGAACCGCAAGAAAACCGGCACCGAAGCTGCCCGCGCAGAAGGCGCCGCGCCCGATCCGAATACACGCATCGCCGAGCTGGAAGCGGCGATCCTGCAGCAGGCTGAATCCGTCAAGCTGCTGGCTGAGCAGCACGCCATCACCATCGACGCGCTGCGCGACGAAGCCGCGCGGCTGGAGCGCCGCCTGAAGCGCATGACATGGCTGGCGTCCATCGGTCTTGCCTTGGCCGTTGCGGCCCTCGCGTTTGCCCTGCAAGCCTCTCGACACTGATTGCGAATCCCACCATGACGACCCTGCACGGCATCCCCAATTGCGACACCGTGAAGAAAGCCCGCACGTGGCTCGAATCGAACGGCGTTGCCTACACGTTTCACGATTTCAAGAAGCAAGGCGTGAGCGCCGACATGCTGGCCGGCTGGCTCAGGCATGTGCCGCTCACCACGCTGCTCAACCGCAAGGGCACCACGTGGCGCGCCCTGTCTGACGCCGACAAGGCCCGCGCCGAAGACGAAGCCGGCGCCATCGCGCTGATGCAGGCCAACCCGTCGCTCATCAAGCGTCCGGTGCTGGTGCACGGCAAGACCGTCAACGTGGGCTTTTCGGCCGAACAGTACGCCGCCCTGTTCTAACCAAGACAACATCATCGTGACCGACATGTCGCCCACGCTTGCCCTCACTGAAGACCTGATCCGCCGCCGCTCCGTCACGCCCGAAGACAAGGGCTGCCAGGACGTGCTGATCGAACGCCTGAGCGCCGCCGGCTTCGAATGCGAAACCGTGGTCAGCGGTCCGGACCACTTTCGCGTGACCAACCTGTGGGCGGTCAAGCGTGGACGCGCCGGCACCGGCGGCAAGCTGCTGGTCTTCGCAGGCCACACCGACGTGGTGCCCACCGGCCCCGTCGAGCAATGGCACTCCGACCCGTTCGAACCCACGCACCGCGACGGCAAGCTGTACGGCCGCGGCGCGGCCGACATGAAGACCTCCATCGCCGCCTTCGTGGTGGCATCGGAAGAGTTCGTTGCGAAGCATCCGGACCACGCCGGCTCGATCGGCTTCCTGATCACCAGCGACGAAGAAGGCCCCGCGCATGACGGCACCGTCAAGGTGTGCGACCTCCTGCGCGCACGCGGCGAACGACTCGATTACTGTGTCGTCGGGGAACCGACCTCGGTGTCCACGCTCGGCGACATGGTCAAGAACGGCCGTCGCGGCTCGCTGTCGGGCAAGCTCACGGTCAACGGCGTGCAGGGTCACATTGCGTATCCGCATCTGGCGAAGAACCCGATCCACCTGGCCGCGCCCGCACTTGCCGAACTGGCCGCCGCCAAGTGGGACGACGGCAATGAGTACTTCCCGCCAACCACGTGGCAGATGTCGAACATCCACGGCGGCACGGGTGCGACCAACATCATCCCGGGCCACGTCACCGTCGACTTCAACTTCCGCTTCTCGACGGCGAGCACGCCCGAGGGCCTGAAAGCCCGCGTGCACGGCATCCTCGATGCGCACGGCCTGGACTACACGCTGGACTGGACGCTCGGCGGCGAACCCTTCCTCACCCCGCGCGGCGAACTGTCCGAAGCGCTCAGCGCCGCCATCCAGGCCGAGTGCGGCGTCACCACCGAGCTATCGACGACCGGCGGCACGTCGGACGGCCGCTTCATCGCCAAGATCTGCCCGCAGGTGATCGAGTTCGGCCCGCCGAACGCGAGCATCCACAAGATCGACGAACACGTCGAAGTGGCGTTTATCGAGCCGCTGAAAAACGTATATCGCCGCGTCTTGGAAACGTTGATCGCCTGAGGTTGCCCCGATGGCGCGCAACGTCGAGATCAAGGCGCGTGTGCGCGATGTGGCTGCGCTGATTGAACGCGCGGCCGCCATCGCGGATTCCGGCCCCGAGCGCATCGAGCAGGACGACACGTTCTTCGCCTGCGCGAACGGGCGCCTGAAGCTGCGGCAGTTCTCGCCCGAGCGCGGGGAGCTGATCCACTACTTCCGTGCCGACAGCACCGGCCCGCGGGTGTCCAGCTACCACATCGTTCCGACCAGCGCGCCCGATGCCCTGCGCGACACGCTGGCCGCCGCCATCGGCACCGCCGGCCGGGTCATCAAGGTGCGCCAGCTGTATCTCTCCGGCCAGACGCGCATTCATGTCGATGCGGTGAAAGACCTCGGCGATTTCGTCGAACTCGAAGTCGTGCTGCGCGATACGCAGTCCGAAAACGACGGCGTGAAGACCGCCCATCAACTGATGCGCACCCTCGGCATTGCCGAATCCGACCTGCTCGACGTGGCCTACGTCGACCTGCTCGCTGCCACCCAACGCTGAGCCAACTCACGTCACCCATGACCACGCCTACCCTCCCCGCTTCCCACCCGTTCACCACCGTGCGCGACCTGCTGCGCTACGCCGTGTCGCGCTTCACCGCGGCGGGCCTCGTCTTCGGCCACGGCAGCGAGAACGCCTACGACGAAGCCGCCTACCTGATCCTGCACACGCTGCACCTGCCGATCGACACGCTGGAGCCGTTCATGGACGCGCGCCTGCTGCCCGAAGAAGTGGCGGCCGTGCTGAAGGTGATCGAGCGCCGCGCCGTCGACCGTGTGCCCGCTGCGTACATCACGCACGAGGCGTTCATGCACGGCATGCGCTTCTACGTGGACGAGCGCGTGATCGTGCCGCGCAGCTTCATCGGCGAATTGCTCGAAGACGGGCTGGAACCGTGGATCGACCAGGAAGACGGCCCGACCGACGTGCTGGAGCTGTGCACCGGCTCGGGCTGCCTGTCGATCCTGGCGGCGCTGCAATGGCCCAATGCGACGATCGACGCGGTGGACCTGTCACCGGATGCACTGGTGGTGGCCAATCGCAATGTCGACGAATACCGCTTGCAAGACCGCATCCGCCTGCACGAGGGCGACCTGTATGCGCCGCTGCCGCCGGGCGTGCATTACGACGTGATCCTGACGAACCCGCCGTACGTAAACGAAGCGTCGATGCAGGCGCTGCCGCCCGAGTATCGTGCCGAGCCGCACATGGCGCTGGCCGGCGGCAACGACGGCATGGACGTCGTGCGCCGCATCCTCGCCGACGCACCGCGCCACCTCAAGCCGCACGGCGTGCTGGTGGTGGAAATCGGCAACGAGCGTGAAAACGTTGAGGCGGCGTTCCCCGATCTCGACCTCATCTGGCTGCCGACCAGCGCGGGCGAAGACCAGGTGTTCCTGATTACGCGCGAGGCGCTTTAAGCGCCGAGTGTTCTGCCCACGCGCGGGCTTCGGAACCGGACGCACCAAGCGCAACTCGCAGGCGAGGCTGCAACGGCCGCCGCTGCCGAAACAGCGTCAGGACCTCACCTCATCGCACGCGTCTTTCACGACGCAGATGGAAAAACGCTTGTCGAACACCTGGCCGCTCGGGCAGCGGTCGAGCACGGCCCGGGACTGCGCATCGCACGTGGCGTAGGCGGTGGTGCAATTGGTGCGCTCGGGCTGCTTCGGGCCGCGGTTGGTGCCGTCGTCGACCATGAATCGGGCGGAAGGCCCCGGGCACTTGAATTCCGCGGCGGCTTTGGCCAGCGCGGCGGCCTCTTTCTCGGCCTTGGATGTTTGGGGCGCGGGCGGATTGGGAGATGGGCGGCGGTCGCAGGCGGTTACCGTGACGACTGCTAGCGCACACAGCAACGTGGTGAGTGTGAGTGCGCGGGTCATGGGGGGCTCCTTCGGGGGTTGGATGTGCTGAAGTTTACGCTGTGATGTGCGTTTTTGGTCCATCCCTGTTTCGTCCCCTGTCGGGGCCGACCGACTTTCTTTGTCTTGCCAAAGAAAGGTAGGCAAAGACAGGCGCGCCCGAGATGGCGACCCACTCCTTGAATTTCTGTAACCGGGCGGAGCCGGGGAAAACTCGCTGCGCTCAGACAGTTCCCCGTCTTTTTTCCGCCTGCTTACAGAAATTCAAGGCGCCATCTAGGGCATGAACGGCCAAACCGTCGGGGCGCGTGCGCTGCCGCCGTGACGCGTCGAGCTGGTGCTTAACGCAGCATCGCGGACATGGCGGAGAGGCTGTTGAGCATGCGCACGGCATGTTCTACGGAGTCGGCGGCGAAGCGCAGCATCGTGCCGTCGACGCGCTCCAGGGCGGGCCATTGGCAGAACAGATCGGCCAATGCGGGCGTTTGCGTTTGCAGGCGGCAGACGATCGGTGCCTGGAGGCGCAGCGGCATGCTGAAATGGCCGCGCCGTACCGTGGCTTTGACCGCTGCGTAGATGGCTTCGCACGACTGCTCGGGCGAGAGCGATGTGCCGGCGTTCTGGCCTTCGGCCTGCTTGGTCTCGACAAACGTGGTGTGCGGCAGCAGCGGCTTGGTTTCCTTGATGAACACGTCGTCGCCGCTGGCCACGGCCACCGGCACACCGCGCTCGCCGGCCAGGGCGCCGTAGAGGCCGGCTTCGCCCAGTTCCTGTTCGTTGAACCAGACGCGCGCAAACGCGAAGCTGTTGATGGTGTGTGCCAGCACGCCACGGCTGCCGGCGCGCGCGTGGTAGCCGATCATGCAGACGGCATCGCAGCCGTCCACGCCGGCCATCATGCTCAGGTAGCGCGGCTTGCCGAGGACGAAGCGTGCGCGGCGATCGATGGAATCGGGGATGAGGTTGCGGAAACCTCCGTGCGAATCGTTGACGAGCACGTCCGTGGCGCCGCCGTCGAAGGCACCGCGCACGGCGGCGTCGGCTTCGGCGGTCATCCAGCGGCGGGCGCGTTCGTATTCGCCGTTGCCGGGGCGCGTCTGCTCGGGGTGGAACACGTTGGCCACGCCTTCGATGTCGGCGGAAATCAGGATTCGCATGGAGTCAGGTCAGATCAATTCGGTCAGTGCGCGGCGCGTGTTGCCGTCGCGGCCGGTGACGGCCGTTGCGTGGAACAGCGCGTGCACGATGGCTTGTTCGACGCTGTCGGCGGCGGCCTGGAACAGCGGGTCGAGGTGCGATTCGTGGGTCATGGCGACGGCCGGCATGGCGCGTGTGCCTTCGTGCGGCACGGTGTAGGCAGTGGAGAACGCGAGCGCGATGTCGCCGCTGCCATGGCCGAAGACGGAGCCGGTGCGCGCCAGCCCGGCGCCAGCGCGCAAGGCAAGGCGGCGCAGCTGGCGTGCATCAAGCGGTGCATCCGTGGCGAGCAGCATGATGATCGAGCCCTTTTCCGGCGCCGGTGTGCCGGCAGACAGCGCTTTTGCCAAGTCCGCACCGACGTTGCGCCCGGCAAGCGTCAGGTTTTCCGTCACGCCAAAGTTGGACAGCACCAGCGCGCCCACCGTGCGTTGCGTGCCGTCAGCAAGCGCCACCACGCGCGACGCAGAGCCGATGCCGCCCTTCACGCCAAACGACGACATCCCGCGCCCTGCCCCGACCGCGCCCTGCTCAAACGCTTGGGCTGCCGCAGCGTAGGCCGCGTCGTAGTGGACGTCCTGCACGGCAAACGCCTGCAGGTCGTTCAGGTAGCCGTCATTGCATTCGAAGACGAGCGGATTGACGGTCGACCATGCGCGGCCGATCTGCGGGTTGGCGGCAACCGCCTGGCGGATCTGCGCCTGCGCCACCGCGCCCACGGCAAACGTGTTGGTCAGCGCAATCGGCGTTTCCAGCACGCCGAGTTCGTCCACCTGCACCAGGCCGATGCTCTTGCCGAAGCCGTTGAGCACGACGCTGGCGGCGGGCACCTTGTCGAGAAACACGTCGCCCGCGTGCGGGCGTACCACGGTCACGCCGGTCTGGATGTCGCCGCCGGCAATCGTTGCGTGGCCGACCGTGACGCCGGCCACGTCGGTGATGCTGTTGCGTGTGCCGGCCGGCAGCGTGCCGATGGCAGGAAGGCGGATCGGCATATCAACGGCGGTCGATCTTCGGATCCAGCGCGTCGCGCAGGCCGTCGCCCAGCAGGTTGAACGCCAGCACGGTCAGGAAGATGGCCAGGCTCGGGAAGATCGCCACGTGCGGCGCCGTCACCATGTCGGCGCGCGCCTCGTTGAGCATCGCGCCCCACTCCGGCGTAGGCGGCTGTGCGCCCAGGCCCAGGAACGAAAGGCTGGCAGCGGTGATGATCGAGGTGCCGATCCGCATCGAGAAGTACACGACGATGGACGAAATCGTGCCCGGCAGGATGTGCCGCATGATGATCGTCCAGTCCGATGCGCCGATGCTGCGTGCGGCTTCCACATACGTCAGGTGCTTGAGCATGAGCGTGTTGCCGCGCACCAGCCGCGCAAACGCCGGAATGCTGAACACCGCCACGGCAAAGATCACGTTGATCATGCCGTTGCCCAGGATGGCGACGATGCCGATGGCCAGCAGGATGCCCGGGAAGGCGAACAGCACGTCGGAGATGCGCATGACGATGCGGTCCCACCAGCCTTCGTAGTAGCCGGCCAGCAGGCCCAGCATGGTGCCCACGATGGCGCCGATGATGACCGACACGAAGCCCGCTTCCAGCGAGATGCGCGTGCCCATCAGGATGCGGCTGAAGATATCGCGGCCCAGCGAGTCGACGCCAAACCAATGCTGCGCCGACGGCCCCGCGTTGAGCGCGTCGTAGTCGAAATAGTTTTCCGGGTCGAACGGCACGATGTGCGGCGCGAGGATGGCGATCAACACCAGCGCGATCACGAACACACCGGCGCCCATCGCCAGATGCTGCTTGCGGAACTTGCGCCAGAACTCCGTCCACGGGGTGCGGACGGGTTCGGTGGCGGCTTGCGGTGCGACCGCCTGGCTTGTGGCTTGGGTCATGGCGGCCTCCTTACTTCTTGTAGCGGATGGTGGGGTTGATGACGGTGTACAGCATGTCCACCACGAGGTTGATCAGGATGAACTCCAGGGAGAACAGCAGCACCTCGGCCTGGATGACCGGGTAGTCGCGCATCTCCACCGCATCTACCAGCAGGCGCCCGAGACCCGGCCAGTTGAACACCTTCTCCACGACGATCGAGCCGCCCAGCAGAAAGCCGAACTGCAGACCCATCATCGTCACCACCGGGATCATCGCGTTGCGCAGGCAATGCTTGATGACCACCACCGTCTCGCGCACGCCCTTGGCACGGGCGGTGCGTACGAAGTCTTCCTGCAGCACTTCCACGAACGATGCACGCGTGAAGCGCGCCATCACGGCGGCCACGGCCGCGCCCAGCGTGAGCGAAGGCAGGACGTAGTGCTTCCAGCTATCCGCGCCGATGGACGGCAGCCAGCCGAGCTGCACCGAGAACACCTCCATCAGCAGCATGCCCAGTGCGAACGCGGGAAACGAAATGCCCGACACGGCGAGCGTCATGCCCAGACGGTCGGGCCACTTGTTGCGCCACACGGCGGATGTGATGCCGATCACCATGCCGAAGATCACCGCCCACACCATGCTGGTGATCGTCAGGTTGAGCGTCGGCCAGAAGCGTTCGCCAATCTCTTCGCTCACCGGGCGCTTGGTGCGGATGGAGTTGCCGAATTCACCGCGTGCGGCGTTGGCGAAGAAACGCACGAACTGCTCGTGCATCGGCTTGTCCAGGCCCAGGTCCTTGCGTACGAGATCGACCGTCGTCTCGTCCGCTTCGGGGCCGGCGGCCAAACGCGCCGGGTCGCCGGGCAACAGATGCACGAACAGGAACACCAGCACTGCCACGATCAGCAGCGTCGGGATCACGCCCAGCACACGTTTTACGAAGTAATTCAGCATGGCAAATCCACCGCAGGCGGAAATTCAGTGGCCCGCACAACGCCTGCGCGGGCCGGCACAACGTTGAGGCTTACTGCTTGATGTCGATGTCATCAAAGCTGAACGAGCCGTCCGGCGCCACGTAGGCCCCCGACAGACGCTTCGAACGTGCGTAGACGATCTTCTCCGTCACCAGGAAGGCCCACGGTGCGTCTTCCCAGATGCGCTTCTGCGCGTCGGTGTAGAGCTTCGACTTCTCTGCGCGATCGGTCGTGCGCAGCGCGCCCGCGATGTCGGCATCGACCTGCTCGTTCTTGTAGTACGCCGTGTTGAACGACTTGGGCGGCATGGCTTCCGATGCCAGCAGCGGACGCAGCGCCCAATCCGATTCACCCGTCGACGACGACCAGCCTGCGTAGTACATGCGCACGCCGGCGTCTTCCGGCTTCGGCACGCTTTCGACGCGCTCGACGCGCTGGCCGGCTTCCAGCGCCAGCACGGACGCCTTGATGCCGACCTGTGCCAGTTGCTGCTGCACGAACTGGATGATCTTCTGCGCCGTCGTGTGGTTGTAGGCCGACCACAGTTGCGTCTCGAAGCCGTTCGGATAGCCTGCTTCCTTCAGCAGCTCTTTCGCCTTGGCCGGGTTGTACGGCCACGGACCCAGCTTGACGGCGTAGTCCACGCCCGGCGGCACCACACCTTCAGACGGCACGGCGTAGCCCGCAAACGCCACCTTGGTCAGCGCATCCTTGTTGATGGCGTAGTTGATTGCCTGACGCACCTTGGGGTTGTCGAACGGCTTCACGTTGGTGTTGAAGCTGACATAGCGCTGAATGATCGACGGCGCTGCAATCAGGTCAACCTTCGGGCTGCTCTTGAGCACCGCGGCCTGCTCGAACGGAATCGTGAACGCAAAGTCGGCTTCGCCCGTCTGCATGACGGTGGCGCGCGTGTTGTTGTCGACCACCGGCTTCCAGGTGATGGTGTCGATCTTCGGCAGGCCATGCTTCCAGTAGCCGTCGAATTTCTTCCCCTTCAGGTAGTCGGTCTGCTTCCATTCGACAAACTCGAACGGGCCGGTGCCGACCGGGTGGAAGGCGATGTCCTTGCCGTACTTCTTGAGCGCCGTGGGCGAAATCATGGCTGCCGACGGGTGCGCCAGCACGTTGATGAACGGCGAGAACGGCTCCTTGAGCGTCACGCGCGCGGTGTACGGATCCACCACTTCGGTCTTCGCCACGCGGTTAAACAGCACGAAACGCTTGAGCTTGTTGGCCGGGTCCGTCACGCGGTCCAGGTTGGCCTTGACGGCGGTGGCGTCAAACGTGGTGCCGTCGTGGAACTTCACGCCCTTGTGCAGCTTGAACGTGTAGACCAGGCCGTCCTTGCTGACGTCGTAGCTGTCGCACAGCACGTTGACCAGCTTCATGTCCTTGTCGAAGCCGAACAGGCCTTGATAGAACGACTTGGCGGCGCTGAACGACAGCGTGTCGTTGGCGTCGTACGGATCCATCGTGGTGAAGGTCGAGTAGACCGCCATCACGGCGTCCTTGGCGGCAAAGGCCGGCATGGTGAATGCAGCCAGGGCCAGGCCGCTGGCAACCATGGCTGCGCGCGGGCCGAATGCGACTCGGTGGGCAAAGCGATTGAACATTTCCTTCCTCCTCATCAAAGATGACGTCTCACTGCGTTCTGTATTGCGATTAATACGCGCCGCCAATCGAATGGCGGGCAACAAAGTGGTCTGGCGCCACTTGCACCAACGGCTGCACCACCGGCAGGTCGCCAACGGCACGGATCGGGCTGGGAATTTCGTGCGTGGAAAGTTCACGCTTCAGGTGACGGCGCGCCGGGTCCGCAATCGGCACGGCCGACATCAGCTTCTTCGTATAGGGGTGCTGCGGGTTTTCGAAGATCGCGCGGCGCGGGCCGATCTCGACGATCTGGCCCAGGTACATCACGGCCACGCGATGGCTGATGCGCTCCACCACCGCCATGTCATGCGAGATGAACAGGAACGCAACGCCAAACTCCTTCTGCAGGTCGAGCATCAGGTTGACGATCTGCGCCTGGATCGACACGTCCAGCGCGGACACCGACTCGTCGGCAATCACCACTTTCGGGTTCAATGCCAGCGCGCGCGCAATGCAGATGCGCTGGCGCTGCCCGCCCGAGAACTCGTGCGGATAGCGCGACGCATGCGCGGCCTGCAGGCCCACCTTGTCGAGCAGCCATTCCACGCGTTGCTGCGCCTCTTTGCCGGAAGCCACCTTGTGCACCAGCAGCGGCTCCATGATGGAGTAGCCGACCGGCACGCGCGGGTCCAGCGAGGCGAATGGGTCCTGGAAGATGAACTGGATGTTTCGGCGAAGCGTCTGGAGCGCGGGCCCCTTCAACTCGCCGATGTTCTGGCCGGCAAATTCGATGCTGCCGCTCTGGCACTCCACCAGACGCAAGAGCGACCGTCCCGTCGTCGACTTGCCGCAGCCCGATTCGCCGACCAGCGCCAGCGTCTCACCAGGGTAGAGATCAAAACTGACCTGCTCCACCGCATGCACCCGGCGCGTGACGCGGCCGAAGATGCCCGTGGGCACGTCAAAGCGCGTGACGAGATCACGCACACGCAAAATGGGTTGCACATCGTGCGACGCCGCCGGTTGCGGTGTCGTATCGACCGCGGCGGCCGTGCCATCCACACGCAACAGCGGAAAGCGCGCCGGACCATCGGTGCCCTGCATCGAGCCAAGGCGCGGCACCGCCGACAGCAGCGCACGCGTATACGGATGCGCCGGCTGTGCGAAGACCGTGGCCGACGGGCCCTCTTCCACGCGATCGCCCTTGTACATCACGAGCACGCGGTCGGCCACTTCCGCCACCACGCCCATGTCGTGCGTGATGAACACCACGGCCATGTGCAGCTCCTGCTGCAGCGCGCGGATCAGTTGCAGGATTTCGGCCTGGATGGTGACGTCCAGCGCGGTGGTCGGCTCATCCGCAATCAACAGCGACGGTTTGCATGACAGCGCCATTGCGATCATCACGCGCTGGCGCATGCCGCCCGACAATTGGTGCGGATAGCGCCCCAGCACATTGCGCGCCTCGGGAATGCGCACCAGCTCGAGCATGCGCAGTGCCTCGGCCTTGGCTTCACTGGCGGGCTTGCCCTGGTGCAGGCGGATCGATTCGGCAATCTGCTCGCCCACGGTGAACACCGGGTTGAGCGAGGTCATCGGCTCCTGGAAGATCATCGCGATATCGGCGCCGCGCACGCCACGCATGGCCGCCGGGCTAGCGTTGGCCAGGTCCAGGACCTCGCCGTTGCGGCGGCGCAAATGCATCTGCCCGCCGACGATCTTGCCGCCGCCGTGCTCCACCAGCCGCATCAGCGCCAGCGACGTCACCGACTTGCCCGACCCCGATTCGCCCACCACGGCCAGCGTCTCGCCGCGGTCGACATGGAACGACAGGTTGCGCACCGCGTCGACCACACGTTCGGACGTGGCAAAGCGCACGCTCAGGTCCTGCACCTGCACGACGCGCTGATCGGGCATGGCAATGACGCTGCTGGCACTGGGCTGTTTGTTTGCTGTCACGACAAATCTCCTGCTGTCCTGCTCGCTTCTCTGCTGGGCTCGTGCTTACCGGTAGATCGACACGACGGGCGCTTCGGCCCCGCGCGCAAACCCGCGGTACATCCCTTCGGTGTTGAACGGCAACGCAACGTTGCCCTGCGCGTCGACGGCGATCATCCCGCCGCGGCCCTCGATGGCGACGAGCTTGCGCATCACCACATCGTCCGCCGCGTCGGCCAGCGACTTGCCGGCGTACTGCATCTGCGCGGCCACGTCGTAGGCCGCGACGGCGCGGATGAACATCTCGCCCGTGCCCGTGCACGACACCGCCGCCACGTTGTTGGCGAAACACCCTGCCCCGACGATCGGCGTATCGCCCACGCGGCCGACCTCCTTGTTGGTGACGCCGCCCGTGGACGTGGCCGCCGCCAGCCGGCCTTGCGCATCGCACGCCACGGCACCCACGGTGCCGAACTTGCTGTCCGGGTCGATGGGTTCGGCCGGCTTGGCCATGAGTGATGCGGCGTCGTGGTCGAGGAACATCGCCATGCCGTCTTTCTGGCGGGCACGCTGCCACTGGGCGTAGCGGGCCTCGGTGTAGTAATAGCCGGGCTCGACGAACTCCAGGCCCTGTGCCTGGGCGAATGCCTCGGCGCCCTCCGAGGTGAACAGCACGTGTTCGCTGTGTTCCATCACGGCACGGGCCGCGAGGATGGGGTTGCGCAGCCGTTTGACGCACGTCACCGCGCCGGCGGCCAGCGTGGTGCCATCCATGATCGACGCATCGAGTTCGTACGTGCCGGCGCTCGTGAGCACCGCACCCTTGCCGGCATTGAACAGCGGGCATTCTTCGAGCAGGCGCACGGCCTCGGTCACTGCATCGAGGGCGCTGCCGCCGTCCACCAGGATGCGCTGGCCGGCAGCCAGGATGTCGTTGAGCGCCTGCTGGTAGGCGGCTTCCTTGTCGGCGCTCATGTCCGAACGGGTGATGGTGCCGGCGCCGCCATGGATGGCGAGAATGGGCGTGGTCATGCGTGGCTCTATGAAAATCAGTTTTCAGCGGCGCGCTTGCGGCCGCGGCGAGAGGTGGTGGACGCGCCGGAAGCGTCGGCGCCCGATGTGCCTGGGCGCGATGCCTGGCCGGTATGCAGCCAGGGCAGCACGAAGGCAGTCAGGCGCTCGGCAGACTCGAGCGAATGCGCAGAGCGATGCGCCACCGCGCCGCAGAGCGCCTCGAACAGCGCCACGGCGGCCGTGTCCGACGTCGCGGAGAACTGCCGCTCGGTGCGCGCATACAGCGCGATGCCGGCCAGCGGCGCGAGCGGCGAAGTCGGGCCATCGGTCAAGGCCAGCACCTGGCAGCCCTGCTCGCCGGCTTGCCTGGCCAGGGTGATGGTGTCGGCGGCATAGCGCGGAAACGCGATGGCGATCAGCAGGTCCTTCGGGCCGATCTTGCGCAGCTGGCGGGCCGCGTCCGATGCGCCGCCCGCCTGCGAGACGGAAATCACCGTGTTGCAGTACAGATCCAGCCCGTGGCGCAGCAGCCCGGCGAGGTAGCCGCTGGCGCCAAAGCCCATCACGTAGATGCGCTGCGCACCGAGGATGGCATCCACCGCGCGCTCGCAGGCGGCGGCATCGACCATGCGGCGGGTGGCATCGAGGTTGGCAATGTCTTCGTTGAGCGAGGCGGCGAAAATCTCGGCGCTGGTGGCCGGCCGGGCCAGCTCGTGACGCAGCTTCTCGACCGGCGCGAGCGTCGCCTCGAAGCCGCGCAGCAGCTCCGCGCGAAACTGCGGATAGCCGTCAAAGCCCAGCGCCAGCGCAAAACGGTTGGCCGTGGCAATCGACATGTCCACCGCGGCGGCAAACTCGTCGATGCGCATGGTGGCGGCGCGAAACGGGTTCGCCAGCACGTATTCGGCCATGCGCTGGTGCGCCGGCGTGAGCGTGGCAAGCGCCGCTCCGATGCGCTCGGAGACCGAGGCATCGGCCGCGAATGCGCCCTTGGACACATCCGTACGCTTGCTGGTGGGTTTCGCCATGTTCCTGGGCTGTGAAAATTTTGTGTAAATGTATTTTCACGAATGGCGCATGTAAAGAAAAAAACTTTCATGCAGACCTATGGTTTTCCCTAGGTCAAAAGCGTCCGCACAGATGCCGGGCGCGCGGCGCGCTTCAACGGTGCAATGCACCACATCGGCCGCTCCCGGCGCGCCAGGATCGTGCGCGGCGGCAGGCTACAATCGCACCCTTCTCCGATTGTCCAAAAGCGCAGTTCTTCGTGATCCGATTCGACGACCTCGTCCTCCAGCGCGGCACCAAGGTGCTGTTCGACCACGCCACCGCCACCCTCAACCCTGGTGAGCGCGTGGGCCTCGTCGGCGTGAACGGCAGCGGCAAATCCACGCTGTTTGCGCTGCTGCGCGGCGACTTGCATGCCGACGGCGGCGAGGTCGCCATCCCGCCCACCTGGCGGATTGCCCACGTGGCGCAGGAAACGCCCGCGGTTGACCGCAGCGCGCTGGACTACACGCTCGACGGCGACACCCGCCTGCGCGACATCGAACGCCGCCTGGCCGCCGCCGAAGCTGCGCACGACGGCCACGCCCAGGCCGAAGCCCACGCCGCCTTCGCCGATGCCGACGGCTACACCGCACCGGCGCGTGCGCAGGCGCTGCTGCTCGGTCTCGGTTTCACGATGGCGCAGACCACACAGCCGGTGGCGAGCTTCTCCGGCGGCTGGCGCATGCGGCTGAACCTCGCGCAGGCGCTGATGTGTCCGTCCGACCTGCTTCTGCTCGACGAACCGACGAACCACCTGGATCTGGACGCCGTGGTCTGGCTGGAAGACTGGCTTTCGCGGTATCCCGGCACGCTGGTGACGATCTCGCACGACCGGGAATTCCTCGACGCCGTGTGCAACGTCACGCTGCACATCGAGCAGCAGAAACTCAAGCGCTACGGCGGCAACTACACGCAGTTCGAGACGCAGCGCCTGCAGCAGATGGCGCAGCAGGAAGCCGCCTACGCACGGCAGCAGAAGCAGATCGCGCATCTCGAATCGTTCATCACCCGCTTCAAGGCCAAGGCCACCAAGGCCAAGCAGGCGCAAAGCCGCGTCAAGGCGCTCGAGCGCATGGAGCGCCTCGCGCCCGTGCATGCGGCGGCGGGCTTCTCGTTCGAATTCCGCGAACCCGATGCCGCGCCCAACCCGATGCTGACGTTCGAGGCGGTCGATTGCGGCTATCCCGGCCCGAGCGTTGATGAGCCCATCACCATCCTCAAACACCTGACGTTCTCGATCCAGACCGGCCAGCGCATCGGCCTGCTGGGCGCCAACGGCCAGGGCAAGTCGACGCTCGTGAAAACGCTGGCCGATACGCTCGCGCCGCTGTCGGGCACGATCCGTCGCGGCAAGGGCCTGCAGATCGGCTACTTTGCCCAGCACCAGCTTGAGACGCTGGACGACAACGCCTCGCCGCTGCTGCACCTGGCGCGCCTGGCCCCCGACGTGCGCGAGCAGGAGCTGCGCGACTTTCTCGGCAGCTTCAACTTCCGCGGCGACATGGCGACTGCGCCCATCGCCCCATTCTCCGGCGGCGAAAAGGCGCGCCTGGCGCTCGCGCTCATCGTCTGGCAGCGCCCCAACCTGCTGCTGCTCGACGAGCCGACAAACCACCTGGACCTCGACACGCGTGAAGCGCTGACGATGGCGCTCGCCCAGTTCGATGGCACGCTGATCCTCGTCTCGCACGACCGGCACCTGCTGCGCGCCACGACCGACCAGTTCCTGCTGGTCGGCCAGGGCACCGTCGCACCGTTCGACGGCGACCTGGACGACTACCGCGACTGGCTGCTCAAGCAGGCGGCCGCCAAACGCGCCGCGGCAAGCGCGCCGGCCACCGAGGCCGGCGCCGCGCCCGCAGCCAATCGCCGCGACCAGAAGCGCGAAGAAGCCGAGCAGCGCCAGCGCCTGGCCGCCCTGCGCAAGCCGCTGCAAAAGGACGTGGACGCCATCGAAAAGCGCATGGCCCCGCTGCAGAAGGAAAAGGCCGAGCTGGAGGCGTTCCTGGCCGACAGCGCCGCCTATGAGGAAGCCAACAAGGCACGCATGATGGAAAGCCTGCGCCGCCAGGCCGAGATCAACACCGAACTCGGCGCGCTGGAAGAACGCTGGCTCGAACTGCACGAACAACTCGAACAGATCGGATAACGCCGGCACGTCCGGCCAGGGAGACTTGCAGATGACCGTTTCCGCTTCGTCGCCGGACGCCCCCACCGCCACGCAGCACCCACTGGCCGGCGTGCGCGTGCTCGACCTCACGCGGCTCTTGCCGGGCCCGGCCGCCACTCGCCATCTGGCCGACCTTGGCGCGGACGTCATCAAGATCGAAGACCCTGGTCCGGGCGATTACGCGCGCGACATGCTGCGCTCGTCCGCCGATCGCGAAACCGGCCGCCCCAGCCTGTTCTTCCGCTCGCTCAATCGCGGCAAGACCGAGGTGCGGCTCGACCTCAAGCCCCCCGAAGGCCGTGAAGCGCTCATCGAGCACGTGCGCCATGCCGACGTGCTGATCGAGAGCTTCCGCCCCGGCGTGATGGCGCGCCTCGGCCTCGGCTGGGATACGCTGCGCGCCGCCAACCCGGCCCTGGTGATGTGCTCCATCACCGGTTACGGCCAGGACGGCCCGCTCGCGCACGCGGCCGGCCACGACATCAACTACGTGGGCTATGCGGGCATGCTCGATCAGCTCGCCGGCGCCGACGGCGCGCCCATCGTCCCCAACGTGCAGATCGGCGACTTGCTCGGCGGTGCCCTCACGGCGGTGGTCGGCATCCTGGCCGCGTTGGTGGATGCGCGCGCCACCGGCCGCGGCCGCTACATCGACGTATCGATGACCGACTCGGTCTTCGCGCACAACCTGATGGCGTTCTTTGCGGTGGGCACCCGTGGCAAGGCGAGCCCGGCCGGCACCGACCTGCTCAACGGCGGGGTTCCGTGCTACGGCGTGTACCGCACGGCAGACGATCGCTTCATGGCGGTGGGCGCGCTCGAATTGAAGTTCTGGCAGACGATGTGCGACGTCATCGGCAGGCCGGAGTGGAAAGACCGGCATTGGTCGCTCGGCCAGCCGATTGGCGGTGAAGACGCCCGCGGCATCCATGATGAACTGGCCACGCTGTTCCGCACCGCCACGCAAGCCGAGTGGACAGCGCGCTTTGCCCATGCCGACTGCTGCGTTACGCCCGTGCTGCGCATGGAAGAGGCCATGCGGCATCCGCTCTTTACCGAGCGCAACAGCGTGGTCAACGAGAACGGCGCGCCGGTACAGCTCGCCCTGCCGTTACGGTTTGCCGACTGAACCGTCGCGATCGAGTATGGCCAGCAGATGCGCCGCGTCTTCCAGCTGATGCTGGCTGAAGACGCGAATCCCGTGCTGGCGCAGTAGCGCCGCCGTCACGCCCTGGCCCGGCTGCAGCTGACCGGAGAATGTTCCGTCGTAAAGAAACGCCGAACCACAGGAGGGGCTGCGCTCGGTGAGCACGGCCACCTGCGCGCCGGCCTCCTGCGCTGCCGCCAGGGCGCGTTGCGCGCCCCGAACAAATGCGCCGGTGACATCGCGACCGTGGTGCTCGAACACGCGGGCTGCGCCGCGCAACACAGCGGCGCCGCCGCCTTCGCCATGGATTTCCGCCGGCGGGCGCGGCACCGGCAAGCCGCCTGCCATCTCCGGGCAGACCGGGATCACCCGGCCTTCCATCTGCCAGCGCGCGAGGATGCCGCCCTCCGTGACGACCGTACCGCCGTCGTAGCGCACAGGCTGGCCCAGCAGGCAGGCGCTGACCAGTACGCGCTGCATGGCCCGCTTGGCTCCCTCAGCGGCGCTCGCGGCGGATCATCGCCACCACCAGTGTCAGCGCAAGGATGACCATCCAGATCAGCGACCATGCCGGGATTGACACGCCCAGAATGGGCGGCGTCGGCGCCGTGCACAGGCCATCGGACTCGAATACCTGCGGCAGCCATTTGGCTGTCGGCAGCGCGTTGACCCAGTTCTCGATCGGGTCGATACCGCACGTGGACTTCGGGTTCAGCAGCAGCGACACGTGATACCCCGCCACGCAAATGCCGGCCAGGCCCGACAGCATGCCAAGACCGTGCCACAACAGCCGCGTGGCGGACGACAGCGCCGCCAGCAGCGAAAACACCCCGATCCCGAGCAGCGCAAACCGCTGCAGAATGCACAGCGGACACGGCTGCAGCCCCTCGGCGTGCTGCAGATACAGCGCATAGCCGACGAGCCCGAAGGCGATCACGGCAATCAGCAGGAAAAAGGCGCGCGAATTGGCTTGCATGGCGGCGTCTGGACAGAAAGATTCAGCGGGAAAAGTTGGCGGATTATCGCATTGCAACGGCATCGGCATTTTCAGATCGCCCGCCGAGACCGTTGCAAGTTGTTGAACGATCAGGCCTCGAGCGCACGCACGCGGTCGATGGCCTGCTCGATGCGCTCGACCGCAATCACGTCCAGCCCGTCGATGGGCTGCTTCGGTGCGTTCGATTTGGGGATCACGGCGATCGAGAAACCCAGCTTGGCCGCTTCCTTCAGGCGCTCCTGCCCGCGCGGCGTCGGGCGGATTTCCCCGGCCAGGCCGATCTCGCCGAAGACCACGAGCCCGCGCGGCAGCGGCTTGTTGCGCATCGACGAATGAATGGCCAGCAGCACCGCCAGGTCCGCCGCCGGCTCGGTGATCTTCACCCCGCCCACGGCGTTGAGGAAGACGTCCTGGTCAAAGCAGGCGATGCCGGCATGGCGATGCAGCACCGCCAGCAGCATCGCCAGCCGGTTCTGCTCCAGGCCTACCGCCAGGCGGCGCGGGTTGGGCACATTGGCCGTGTCCACCAGCGCCTGGATCTCCACCAGCAGCGGCCGCGTCCCTTCCTGCGTGACGAGCACGCACGAGCCCGGCACCACCTGTTCATGCTGCGACAGAAACAGCGCCGACGGATTGGCCACGCCGCGCAGGCCGCGCTCCGTCATCGCGAACACGCCGAGCTCGTTCACGGCGCCGAAGCGGTTCTTGAAGGCGCGCACCAGCCGATAGGCCGAATGCGTATCGCCCTCGAAATACAGCACCGTGTCGACGATGTGCTCGAGCACGCGCGGCCCGGCCAGTGCGCCCTCCTTGGTGACATGGCCGACGAGGATCGTCGTCACATCCAGCCGCTTGGCGATGCGCGTCAGTTGCGCCGCACATTCGCGCACCTGCGCCACGGAGCCCGGCGCCGAGGTCAGCGCCTCCGAATACAGCGTCTGGATGGAATCGATGACGACGACCTCGGGTTTCTCCGCCTCGATGGTCGCCTGGATGCGCTCGAGCTGGATTTCCGCCAGCAGCGCGAGGTTCGGGCTTTCGATGCCCAGGCGCCGCGCCCGCAATGCGATCTGCGCGCCGGACTCTTCGCCGCTCACATACAGCACACGGCGGTCGGCCGACAGGTTCGACAGCGCCTGCAGCAGCAGCGTCGATTTGCCGATGCCCGGATCGCCGCCGATCAGCACCACGCCGCCGCTCACCAAGCCGCCGCCCAGCACGCGGTCGAACTCGTCGATACCGCTGGAGAAGCGCGGCACGTCCACCGCGTCGATGTCCGACAGCTTGCGTACCGTGGCACTGGACGCCAGCGACTGGAAACGCGCGCCGGCGCCGGTCGCCGGCTGCGCCACTGTCTCGACCAGCGTGTTCCACTGCTGGCAATTGGGGCACTGCCCCGCCCATTTCGGCGACGTGCCCCCGCACTCGGTGCACGTATAGACCGTCTTGCTCTTGGCCAAGCAACCCCCTGCTGACGGCCGCTGCGCTCGGGCGGCGGCCGCTTGATCTTGATGTGATGTCGATGCCGACGATGACACCGGCGGGCAACCGCCCTCAGGCCGCCTTGCCGAGCGTGTCGCCCGTGTCCGCTGTGCCAACCGGCTCGACGAGCACCGGCACGCGGGGCGCCAGCGCGCACATCAGCTCATAGCCGACGGTGCCCGCGGCGTGCGCGACATCGTCGATCGGCAAGCCTTCGCCCCAAAGCGTCACCGGCGTGCCGACGCGCGCGTCCGGGACGCCGGTCAGGTCCACGGTGATCATGTCCATCGACACGCGGCCCACGAGCCGCGTGCGCACGCCGTCAACGAGCACCGGCGTGTGGTTGCCACCCCAGCCCGGCGCATGGCGCGGGTAGCCGTCGGCATAACCGCACGCCACGATGCCGATGCGCATCGGCTGCTCGGCGGTAAAGCGCGACCCGTAACCGACGGTCGCGCCGGGCTGCAGATCCTGGATGGCAATCAGCTCGCTCTTGAGCGACATGGCGGGCAGCAGGCCCGTACCCTCGATGTCGGCTGCCACGCCGGTGGGCGATGCGCCGTACATGATCACGCCGGGGCGCACCCAGTCGCGATGCGCCTTCGGGTGCCACAGCGTGGCGGCGGAGTTGGAGAGCGATGCCTCCCCAGGCAAGCCCTGCGTGGCCTGCTCGAACGCCGCGAGCTGGTGCTCGATCCCGCGCGGGCCGTCGGCATCGGAAAAATGCGTCATGTGCACGATGGTGCCGACACCCGAGATGGCGCGGGCGCGCTCCCATGCCGCCCGATACGCGGCCGGGGCAAAGCCGAGGCGGCTCATGCCCGTGTTGATCTTGAGCTGCACGCTGATCGGCCCCTTGGGGCGGGCCAGTTCCAGCATACGCAACTGCTCTTCGTTGTGGACGGTCGTCGTCAGGCGGTACTGCTCGACGATCGCCAGATCCTCCGGTTTGAAGAAGCCCTCGAGCAGCAGCACGGGTCCCTGCCAGCCCAGCTCCCGCAGGCGGATCGCCTCGTTCAGGTCGAGCAGGCCAAAGCCGTCGGTCTGTCGCAACCCCTCGTACACGCGCTCGATACCGTGCCCGTAGGCGTTGGCCTTGACGACGGCCCACACGCGCGAGTTGGGCGCGTGTCGACGGGCAACCTGGAGATTATTGGCGAGTGCGGGACCGTGAATGACGGCGTGGATGGGTCTAGGCATGACGGCAAACCTGCAAAACGTTGGGACGATGGGCGCTCGTGGCGCGGCGTCGGTGTTGCACTGCAATATGTCTGTATAGCAGACCGGACCGATGTACCCGGCCCTGCATGATGAGCGTTCTATTTGACCACAGGACGCCCACTGGTTCGCCCCCACCGGCCGAGCGGGAGAAAAGAAAGTGCCCGATCGTCACCGGAAGCCCGCAAGTTTCGTGATATAAAGCCGTTCAATTTAGGCATGGGAAAACAGTCGTGATGCGCTCGCTGCATACGGAAAGTTGGGCAATAGCCACTTCTTTTTGCGCGATGGCGCCACATTCGGTTTGACCATGCACGCAGGCGAGAAGAAAACCCGCACCGGGCGGAACACACGCCCCGGACGCCTGTCTGTGAAGATTCCCGCGGCAACCCGGCGATGCGTGCCGGCCATGCCCAAGGGAGCCACGATCTGGGGAGCCCGCGCGCGTGACGACACCCGTGCCGCAAGCGCGCAGCTGCACGTTGCTCTGGCCGGTCAGCCGGAGCACCGCCTGGCCGGTCACCCCCGGGAACACTTCGGCCTGCCGGCACGCTGCCGGCAAGTCGTGAAGACCGGAATGCCACCGCGCTCTACGGGGACGAATTCGAAGGTATGAAGAAGGGTTTTTACACCATCATGGCGGCGCAGTTCTTCTCGTCGCTGGCTGACAATGCGCTGCTCATCGCGGCCATCGCCCTTCTGACGGAGATGCATGCACCGCAGTGGATGACCCCGCTGCTCAAGCTGTTCTTCGTGCTCTCTTACGTTCTGCTTGCCGCCTTCGTGGGTGCGTTCGCAGACTCCATGCCCAAGGGCAAGGTGATGCTCATCACCAATGCGATCAAACTCGTGGGCTGCGGCGTCATGCTCACCGGCATCCATCCTTTGCTCGCGTACGGCGTGGTCGGCTTTGGGGCGGCGGCCTACTCGCCTGCCAAGTACGGCATCCTCACCGAGCTGCTCCCCGCCGAGAAGCTCGTCGCCGCCAACGGCTGGATCGAAGGGCTGACGGTGGGTTCCATCATCCTGGGGACGGTGCTTGGCGGGGCGTTGATCTCCAAGCATGTGTCGTCGTGGCTGCTGTCGTTCGATATTCCCGGGCTGGAAGCCATCGACACCCCCGCTGAGGCGGCCATGCTGGTGATCATGGTGATCTACCTCGTTGCGGCCCTGTTCAATACGCGCATTCCCGACACCGGGGCACGGTATCCGCAGCAGGAAAAGAACCCGGTCCGCCTGATCTCCGAATTTGCCGACTGCTTCAACGCCCTGTGGCGCGACAAGCTCGGGCAGATCTCGCTGGCCGTGACGACGCTGTTCTGGGGCGCGGGCGCCACGCTGCAGTTCATCGTGCTCAAGTGGGCGGAGCAATCGCTGGAACTGAACCTCTCGCAGGGCGCCATCCTGCAGGCCGTGGTGGCCGTGGGCGTGGCCGCTGGCGCGATGGCCGCCGCCGTGAAGATCCCGCTGCGCCGCTCGCTCGACGTGCTGCCGGTGGGTGTGGCGATGGGCGTGGTCGTCATGCTCATGGCCTTCTACACCAAGCACACGATTCCGGAAGTCACCTTCCAGATCGGCACGATGAAGCTGCCGCTGTACATGCTGATCGCCTACCTGTTCCTGATGCTGGTGGGCGCCATGTCGGGCTTCTTCGTGGTGCCGATGAATGCGCTGCTGCAGCATCGGGGGCACGTGCTGCTCTCGGCCGGCCACTCCATCGCGGTGCAGAACTTCAACGAGAACGTTTCGGTACTGCTGATGCTGTGCCTCTACGCCCTGCTCATCAAGCTGAACGTCTCGGTGGGCGTGGTGATCGTCTCGTTTGGCCTGTTTGTCTGCGCGACGATGGCCCTGGTCATGCGCCGGCATCGCCTCAACGAAAAGCTGTACCACTCCGCCGCCCTCATCGGCGAGGACAAGCACCACTGAAGCCACACGCCGCGGCGGTCCATCAGTGGCCGCCGTGCTCCGCGTAGACCTTGCGCGCCAGGCACAGGTCTTCCCACGCGCGGGCCTTGTCGCCCAGGGTGCGCAACAGATACGCCGGGTGGTAGGTCACGACCACCGGCACGCCTTCCACCTCGTGCACCTTGCCCCGCAGCTTGCTTACAGGCGTCTGCGTCTGCAGCAGGTTCTGTGCGGCCACGCGCCCCAACACGACGATGATGCGTGGCTTGACCAAGGCAATCTGGCGCTTGAGATACGGGTCGCACATCGCGACCTCGTCCGGCTCCGGGTCGCGGTTGCCCGGCGGGCGACACTTGAGAACGTTGGCGATGAACACGCCTTTGCCCTCACCCGGCTGACGCGACAGGCCGACGGCGCGCAGCATGCTGTCCAGCAGCTTGCCGGCCTGGCCGACGAACGGTTCGCCCTGCTTGTCTTCGTTTTCGCCGGGCGCCTCGCCGATCAGCATCCAGTCGGCCTGACGGTCGCCCACGCCGAACACCGTATTCGTGCGCCGTTCGCACAGCTTGCAGGACGTGCAATTCGAGACAGCGGCCTCAAGCTCGGCCCAGCCGAATGCCGCGATGCGCTGCGCGCGCGGAATCGCCGCCTCTGCCCCGCCCCCGCCCACCGGAATCCCGATCTCGGCCGGCGGCATTTCGACTCGCCCGGGTGCGGGCTCGGCAGCCACCGCAGCGGCAAAGGCTTCGGCCTCGAGCGGCGGCTCGACGACGGCAATGTCCTCGACCTGCTCGGCGGGCGGCTGCGCACCGCGCAAGGTCCATTCCGTGGAAACGCCCAGCGCTTCCAGCATCCGGGATCGACGATTCATGCTGCCTCCACGCCGCTTGCCTCGCAGCTGATGCGCATGACGAGGGCATCCTCCCGCGTGTTGTTCTCTGCCGGGTAATAGCGCTTGCGACGACCAATCTCGGCAAACCCGGCGCGGCGATACAGCGCAATGGCCCCCGTGTTGGACGGACGCACCTCCAGCAGCAGGCTGCCGAAACCGTGCGCGAGTGTGAGCGCCACCGCCAGCCGAAGCAGCCAGCGGCCCAGGCCCTGGCGCTGCCACACCGGCGCCACTGTCACGTTGAGCAGGTGCATCTCGTCGACCACCGGCATGAGGATCAGGTAGCCCGCGACCTCGTTGCCCCCGTCGCGCAGCACGATGCCAAGGTGGCCAGACTTGAGCGAATCCTCGAAATTGCCGCGCGACCAGGGGAACGCAAACGCGGTCTGTTCGACGGCGGCAACGCCTGCCACATCGAGCGCAGTCATGCGCTCGGCGCGCCACCCGGCGGGCAGCGGCGTCTGTGCGGCAACGCCTGCGAGCGCGGTGTCGATGAGGCTCATGCGCCGGCACCTGCTGCCGCAGCCTTGGCCAACTGCACAGCCTGGCGTTCTTCAATGGTGAGCGCGACCTTGTCACGCACATAGAGCGGCGCCGCCTCTTCGGGCCGGACCGTATGCCCAGCCGCCAGGAGGCGCAAGCCGACCGCAACAACCTCACGCGCGTGTGGCGCAACCTCAGGCAGCACCGCAGCAGCCCCTGAGGCCACGGCCAACCGGTCGCCGAACACCGTCACGGCGTTGCCGGCCAGCCAGTACGGCTGCGATGGCGCCACCACGCTGTCCGGGCTGCTCACCTGGATGGCGGAAAGCGCGTGCCACCCGGAGGCCTCCTGCGCCGTGTCGGCGGGCATGAAGCTGGCCCAGTAGCACTCGTCCATGCGGGCATCCAGCGCCACCGTCACAGCGGTGCCAGCGGGCAGGGACGCCCGCGTCTGTTCTGCGCAGGCCACCAGCGAGTTGACCGGCACGACCGGCAGGTCCGCGCCGAAGGCCAGGCCCTGCGCGACCCCGCACGACGTACGCAGGCCGGTAAAGGAACCCGGCCCCGCGCCGAACGCGATGGCCGCACAATCGGCCAGGGCGATACCGGCCTCGGCCAGCAACTCGGCGGCGGCGGGCAGCACGCGACTGCTCGATCGCGCCCCCGTGTGTTCGTGGCGGAACAGTGTGCGCGTGCCGTCACCGAGGGCGACGGAACAGAACTCGGTGGAAGTGTCGAAAGCGAGAATCCAGGGCATCCCGGCATTGTAACGGCTGGTGTGTCGCATGAACGCGCGAACCGGCGGCGGCGCACGCCGGAAACCGAAGCCATCCTCGAATTCAAACGGCGTGGGAGCGCCCCCCGGACGCTATCATCGCCAGACCATTGTCTTTCAGCCGGGAATCATCATGAGCGACCTGCAAGCCCGTTTCGAGCAAGCCCAGATCGACGTCAAGGGCCTCTCCGAGCGCCCCAGCAACATGACGCTGCTGCGCCTGTATGCCCTCTACAAGCAAGGCGCCGAAGGCGACGCGCACGGCGACAAGCCTGGCTTCACCGACATCGTCGGCCGCTACAAGTTTGAGGCGTGGGAAGGCCTGAAAGGCACGTCGCAGGATGAGGCCAAGCAGAAGTACATCGACCTCGTCGAAGAACTGAAGAGCGGCGCGACGACGTGATCGGCACTGCGCCATGCACGGACCGGGCCCCGCGCCCGGTTTTTCATTGCGCAGACGACATGGCGACCGCCGGCCCGCTGCGGCGCATGCGCCACGCCGCCGCCACCGCAAGTGCGCACAGCGCACCGAGGAGGACGAAGGTCTCGTCGAAAGCGACGAGCCGCGCCTGTGGGTCGACTGCGGCGCCGTGCACGGTCTCGATGCCGCGCGTGGCGAGCCGCCATTGCAGGAAGATGCCCGTGGCCGACACGCCGATCGCCCCGCCGAGTTGACGCAGAAAGTTGACCGCACTCGAACCTTGGGCGATCAATGTGAAATCGACGCCGCGCATCGCGCCCAGGCTCAGCGACGGCAGCACGAAACCGAGCCCGACGCGCCCGACGACGGCAATGGCGATCAGCAGCAGATAACTGGTGTCGCGCGTGTTCGTCGCCATGAGAAAGAACGACAGCGCCAGCGCTGCCAGCCCGAACGACACCAGCCGGAACGGCTCGATGCGGTTGGTCAGCCGCCCCGCCAGCATGATCGTCACGGCCAGCACCAGCCCGGCGGGCAGCAGCACGAGGCCCGCGCGCGACGGCGCATACGCGAGCGCCACCTGCATGTACACGGGCACCAGGTATGTCGATCCATACAGCCCGGCGCCGTAGATGAACGCCACCACCGCGCCCATCGCAAACTGCCGGTAGCTGAAGAGGCGCAGGTCCAGCAACGGCGACTCCACCCGCCGCTGCCAGGACACGAAGCCCGCCACGCACACGCCCGACACGAGCATCAGCACCGCGCCGTGCACCACATCGCCGTGCAGTGCCACCAGCCCGTTCAGCAGCGAGACCGTCGCCGCGCCAATCAGCAGCAGGCCGCGCCAGTCCAGCGGCTTCGGGTCGCCCGCCATGGATGAATTGATGGCCATGAAGCGACGCGCCATCGCCCAGCCGAGCAGCGTGAACGGCACCACCACGAAGAAGATCGAGCGCCAGCCAAACAGCTCCACCAGAAAGCCGCCCACGCTGGGGCCGACCGCAGGCGCGAGCACCACGCCAAAACCGAACAGGCCGAACGCCTTGCCCTGCTCCCGCTCCGGAAACACGCGCAGGATCAGGATGTTGGGCAGCGGCTGCATGATGCCGGCGGCAACCCCCTCGACGACACGCATGGCGATCATCACGCCGTAGTTCGGCGACAGCCCGCCCGCCAGCCCGCCCACACCGAGCAGCACCAGCGCGCCGATGAACGTGCGCCGCAACCCGAAGCGCAGCAGCAGCCAGGGCGTGAGCAGCATCGACAAGGTCATCGCAACCATGAAGCTCGCCGACACCCACTGCGCCCGCTCCTGCCCCAGCACGAAATGACGGCTCAGGTCGGGAATGGCCACGTTGACGATGGTGGCCGAGATGACCGACGACACCGCACCCACCATCAGCGTGAACAGCACGAGCCACTTGAAGTGCTCCCCGTGGCGCGCGCGCAGGGCCTCGAGCGTGGGCGTGAATGTCGTCATGGTCTCGTTCTGATGCTCTATGAGACGACCAGGAAGGGATCAGCCCGACCTGCACATCCTCCATGCAGGGCCGGGGTGGCAGGTCAGCCGAGGCGGCCGGTGGCGGCGATCTCGCGGATGCGGCGTACGGTGTCGATATCGGATTCGCGGTAGGCCGACTTGACGATCTCGGCATAGCGCGTATCGCCGCTCTCGTCCGCGTTGGGCAGCGTGGTGTCGTAGACGAACCGGATGAACGCCGCGTTGTTGTCGCCGGTTTCGATGGTCATGGTCAGGGAGCCGCCGGCGTGCTCGCCCGTGGCAGCCGTGGTGTACGTCACGCGGGTATGCGGCTCCAGGGTCACACGATCCTGGATGCGCGCGCGGCCGTACACCAGTTCGCGCTCGACCCAGCCGTCGCCTTCGGCCGTGATGATGCATTCGTCCAGGCTTTCGACGAATTCCTTTTGCTCGCGCACCCGCAGCACCAGGCCTTGCCAGATCTGGTTGGGGGTCAGCGCGTCGATGAGGGGGTTCAGTGGATCGTTGACTTCCACCAGGTGTTCAAAGCGCAAAGCAGCCTCCGCAAGATTTCGTGACATTATCGCGCGGCTTGGCCCGCGCTGCGCCAAATGAAAAACGCCGGCGGGTTGCCCCGGCCGGCGTTTTTCATCGCGATGCCTGAAGCGTCGCCTGGCTTCAGATTTCTTCGTAGAGCGGCAGCGTCAGGAATTCTGCAAAGTCTTCCGAGGTCGACATCTGTTCGAAGATTTCTGCCGCGCGGTCAAAATGCCCCACCGCGCCCGTCTCCTTCACCTTGGCCAACTCTTCGGGGATCAGCTTGCGGACGAGTTCGGCCGTGACCTTCGTGCCGTCTTCGAGCTTGCCCTTGGGCGAGCGGATCCACTGCCACACCTGCGAGCGCGAAATCTCGGCCGTGGCGGCGTCTTCCATCAGGTTGTGGATCGGCACGCAACCGTTGCCGGCCAGCCAGGCACCCAGGTAGTGGATGCCGACGTTGATGTTCATGCGCAGGCCGGCTTCGGTGATCGGCGTTTCGGGCTGGAAGTTCAGCAGGTCGGCGGCCTTCACGTCCACGTCCGGACGCTGCTTGTCGAACTGGTTCGGCTTGTCGCCCAGCACCGCCACGAACTCCTTCATGGCCGGCTCGACCAGGCCTGGGTGAGCCACCCAGCCGCCGTCGTAGCCGTCGGTCGCGTCGCGCTTCTTGTCGTTGATGATGCCCTGCATGGCGATGGCGTTCTTCTCCGGATCGTTCTTGATCGGGATCAGCGCGCTCATGCCGCCGATGGCCGGTGCACCGCGCTTGTGACAGGTCTTGAGCAGCAGCAGCGCGTAGGCACGCATGAACGGCGAGGTCATCGTCACCTTGGCGCGGTCGGCCAGGCAGAAGTTCTTGTCGACCTTGAACTTCTTGATGCACGAGAAGATGTAGTCCCAGCGGCCGGCGTTCAGGCCAGCGCTGTGCTCGCGCAGTTCGTACAGGATTTCCTCCATCTCGAAGGCGGCGAGGATCGTCTCGATCAGCACGGTGGCCTTGATTGTGCCTTGCGGCAGGCCGATCTCGTTCTGCGCCATCACGAAGATGTCGTTCCACAGGCGCGCTTCCAGATGGCTCTCCATCTTCGGCAGGTAGAAGAACGGACCGGCGCCGCGGGCGATCTGCTCCTTGGCGTTGTGGAAGAAGAACAGCGCAAAGTCGAAGATGCCGCCGGAGACGCGCTCGCCGTCGACGGTCACGTGCTTCTCGTCGAGGTGCCAGCCGCGCGGACGCACCTGCAGCGTGGCGATCTTGTCGTTCAGTTTGTACGTCTTGCCGTTCGATTCCAGCGTAAGCGTGCGACGCACGGCAGCCTTCAGGTTGACCTGGCCTTGCAGCTGGTTGTGCCAGTTCGGGGTGTTGGAATCCTCGAAGTCGGTCATGTAGCTGTCCGCGCCCGAGTTGAACGCGTTGATGACCATCTTGGCATCGACCGGGCCGGTGATCTCCACCCGGCGGCAGTGCAGCGCGGGCGGGATCGGCGCAACCTTCCAGTCGCCCTCGCGGATGGCCTTCGTCTCGGGCAGGAAGTCCGGGCGCTCGCCGGCGTCCAGGCGCTTGGCGCGCTCGACACGCGCAGCCAGCAGCTCTTTGCGGCGCGGCTGGAAGGCACGGTGCAGCTTGGCGACCAGCGCCAGTGCTTCAGGGGTCAGAATGTCTTCGTAGGCCGGAAGGATCTCGGCCTTGATCTCCATGCCTTGGGGCAGCGTGAGCGCCATGGTTGTTCTCCAGAGGATGATGTGAGGGTTGAACGGGTTCGGTCCTATGGCTGGACCGATGAAATGCAATGCCTTACGTCGCTTGTGTTGCCTGCACGAACTGCAGCAGATCGCGCATGTCGTGGCCCGCCGCAGTGGGCGCCACGTCGAGCGCCTCGGGCGGATGCCCCAGGCGATTGATCCAGAACGTCTTGAAGCCGTACCACGTCGCGCCGCAGGCATCCCAGCCATTGGACGAGACAAACAGAATCTGTTCCGCCGGCACACCAAACGCTTGTGGCGCCAGCGCGTAGGCTTGCGGCGCGGTCTTGTAGAGCTTGACCGCATCGACCGACAGCACGTGATCGAACAGCCCGGACATGCCGGCACTCTTCACGGCAATGTCAAGCATCTGGGGGTTGCCGTTGGAGAGGATGCCCAGCGGCAAGCCCATCTCGCGCAGGCGGCGCAGCGCAGGCACGTTCTCGGGAAACGCCGACAGGCACGCATATTCGCGCATCAGCGTGGCCTCGTCGTGGGCGGAAAGCTCGACGCCCAGGCGGGCCGCGGCGTAGCGCAGCGCGTCGACGGTGATGTCCCAGAACGGCTTGTAATGCGCGCCCGAGGGGCCGGCCAGCGAGCGGATGCGGGTGTAGTCGATCTGCTTGTCGCGCCAGAGGACCGACAGCGCCTCGCCCTTGCCGGCAAAGAGCTGCTCGGCGCGTGCCGCCACCGAATACACGTCGAACAACGTGCCATAGGCGTCGAAGACCACCGCGCGAATCGAACTCATGCCTCAGCTCCACGGACCCGAAGGCCGGTACTCCGCGCGTTCCGCTCTGCAGAACGCTTCTCCGACCTTCGCAACGAGGGCCATTCTAGAAAAGGTGACGCGCTGCACAAAGACGCCAACGGTCACTTGATCTTTAACTTTTACCCGACGAATGGCGAGTGATAACCTTTATATTCGTCACAATCCCGCAGCACGCGGTATAAGCATCGGCCATGGATCATTTCAAGCAGCTCGAAACGTTTGTCGCCGTGGCCACGCGCGGCAGCCTGTCTGCCGCGGCCGCCGCCGAGGGCGTCGCGCCCGCCATCATCGGGCGCCGCATCGACGCCCTCGAAGAGCGCCTGGGCGTGAAGCTCCTCGTACGCACGACGCGGCGCATCACCCTCACTTTCGAGGGCTCGGCGTTCCTGGAAGACTGCCAGCGCATCCTCAATGACCTGCACAACGCCGAGGCCAGCGTGTCGGCGGGCGGCGTGAAGGCGAGCGGCCATCTGCGCGTGACGGCTCCGGCGGGCTTCGGCCGCCGCCATGTCGCGCCGATGGTGCCCGACTTCATTGCGTCGCATCCGGACGTGTCGATGACGCTGGACCTGGGCGACCGCGTGGTGGATCTCGTCAACGAGGGCTTCGATTGCGCCATCCGCCTCGGGGACCTTCCGGACTCCAGCCTCGTTTCGATCCGCCTATGGGAAAACCGCCGCGTGGTGGTGGCCGCGCCGAGCTACCTCGAGCGCCGCGGTGTACCGACGCAGGTCGAGCAGCTTTCCGCCCACAACTGCCTGGCCTTCGGGGCCAGCGCCAACGTGCAGCGCGGCTGGGTGTTCCAGCAAGGCGGCAAGGCCATCACCGTGAAAGTCTCGGGCACCATGGAATGCACCGACGGCGCGGTGCTGCGCGAGTGGTGCCTGCAGGGCCACGGGCTGGCCTGGCGCTCGTGGTGGGAGGTCGGGCACGACATCGCCACGGGCAAGCTGGTGACGGTGCTCGATGCCTTCGAGGCGCCGCCGATCGGCATCCACGCGGTGTTTCCGCAGCGCAAGCACCTGCCGTTGCGGGTGCGGCTCTTCATCGATTTCCTCAAGAACACGTACGGCAACCCGGCCTACTGGCGCCGCGCCGACGCGGTGATCGGCATGGATTAGCGATCACCCTGAGTGGGTGGAACCGCACGTGCGGCCTACAATCAAGACAAGACCCTCTTTCGCACCCTCACTCCGGAGGCCGCATGTTCCAGCACATCCTCATCCCGACCGATGGTTCTGAGCTGTCGCGCAAGGCGGTGGCGGGCGCGCTCGACTTTGCCAAGACCCTGGGCGCGCGCCTGACGGCATACACGTGCCTCGAGGAGTATCCGTACACGCCCTTCTCCGAGATCGTCGTGGAGACGCCGCAGGCGTTCAAGGAGCGGGTCGAAGCGCAGGCGCGCGTGGTCCTCAAGGACGTCGAGGACGCCGCCCGCAGCGCCGGCATCGAGTGCGACACCGACATGAGCTGCTTCCCGGTGCCCTACATGGGCATCATCGACGCGGCCGAACGCCATGGCTGCGACGTCATCTTCATGGCTTCGCACGGGCGGCGCGGGCTGGCCGGCCTGCTGCTCGGCAGCGAGACGCAGAAGGTGCTGACCCATACCGAAATCCCGGTGATCGTGTACCGCTGAGAGCCGCTCGGGCCCATGCCGCACAGCCGTCCTTGGGGACGGCTTTTTTTCTCCACGCGCGAGGCGGTCTCACGCACGTGCCTGATCATCACGCTCTACGACCGCCCCGGCCTGCCCGCATGCCCCGAACATGAGCACGACACGCTCACAGAAGCCATCGCGACCCGCAACGTCGAGCGCGCACACGACCTGATGCGCGAGCATTTCCAGCACATCGAGCAGTCGCTGGACCTGCATGCGACGCCCACGTCGGCACTCGACCTCGAATCGATTTTCAAGCGCACATAAAAAAAACCGCGCCACTCACTGGGGCGCGGTCCGAGCGGCCGGCGTGTGGTCAGCACACCGGCCCAGGTGACCTGGATGCCGGATGCGTCGGCAACCTCAAGCGACCTTTTTGGCTTCCGCCTTTTCTTCGAAGAATTGCTCGTCTTCGGTCGAACCCTTGAGCGCCGTGGTCGACGCTTCGCGCTCGATGGTCTGCGTCACGGCATCGAAGTAGCCCGTGCCGACTTCGCGCTGGTGCTTCACCGCGGTGAAGCCACGCTCGGCGGCCTTGAACTCGGCCTCCTGCAGCTCGACGAAGGCGCTCATCTGGTTGCGGGCGTAGCCGTAGGCCAGGTTGAACATCGAGTAGTTCAGCGCGTGGAAGCCGGCCAGCGTGATGAACTGGAACTTGTAGCCCATCGCACCGAGTTCCTTCTGGAACTTGGCGATCGTGGCGTCGTCCAGGTTCTTCTTCCAGTTGAACGACGGCGAGCAGTTGTAGGCCAGCATCTTGCCGGGGAACCTGGCGTGGATGGCCTCGGCAAACTTCTTGGCGTACTCGAGATCCGGCTTGCCGGTTTCGCACCACACCAGGTCGGCGTATTCGGCATAGGCCAGGCCGCGCGAGATGGCCTGCTCCAGGCCCGGCTTCGTGCGGTAGAAGCCTTCGACGGTGCGCTCGCCGGTGCAGAACGGCTTGTCGTTGTCATCCACGTCGGTGGTCAGCAGGTCAGCGGCTTCCGCGTCGGTACGGGCGATCAGCACGGTCGGCACGCCCATCACGTCGGCGGCCAGGCGTGCGGCCACCAGCTTGCTCACGGCTTCACGCGTGGGCACCAGCACCTTGCCGCCCATGTGGCCGCACTTCTTCACAGCGGCCAGCTGGTCTTCGAAGTGCACGCCAGCGGCGCCCGCTTCGATCATGGCCTTCATCAGTTCGAACGCGTTCAGCACGCCGCCGAAACCGGCTTCCGCATCCGCCACGATCGGCGCGAAGAAGTCGATGTCGTCCTTGCCTTCCGACCACTGGATCTGATCGGCGCGCTGGAACGTGTTGTTGATCTTCTTGACGACCTTGGGCACCGAATCCACCGAGTACAGCGACTGGTCCGGATACATCTCGCCGTTGCTGTTGGCATCACCGGCCACCTGCCAGCCCGACAGGTAGATCGCTTTCAGGCCCGCCTTGACCTGCTGCATGGCCTGGTTGCCCGTCAGCGCGCCCAGGGCGTTCACGAACGGCTCGTTGTTGATGAGCGTCCACAGCTTCTCGGCACCACGCTTGGCGAGCGTGTGCTCGATCTGCAGCGAGCCGCGCAGGCGCACCACGTCTTCCGCGGTGTAGCCGCGCTTGATGCCCTTCCAACGCGGGTTGGTTTCCCATTCCTTCTGCAGCTTTTGCACTTCGAGTTCGCGCGACATCACACTCTCCTTTTTGATCGCATCCATCAAATAAAAACTGGGGTAACTCTCACTCGTCGCCTAGAGCCGCCGGCGCCTTTTTGGGGTGCCGCTGGGTGGCTCAAGTCATATGTCTTATATAAGAGTGTAGGGAAGCCCGGTGCAGCGCAACAAGGAGAACTTTGTCTTGCGTAAAAGTTTTTATTCCTTATTTTTCATATAGTTATGTGCCATATTTCGGGATGCGGAAAGATTTTTCCTATCATGAAAGACAGCGATGGTGCTGTGCGGCGCGCAATTTTTGCGGACCAAAACGACTTTCCGCATTATGAAACACCTCGACTTCCGCCCGACGCATCGCCGCCCCCAAAAAAACGCCGCAACAGCGGCGTTTCCTGGGCACAAGGAGGGGGATCACCCACGGACCAGCCGATGCGCCACCCAATCCCCGCCTGTAATGACGGGCCGCCCAGCGACATGCTGCGCGCTCACCGGATACACGATGCAGTCGACGGTGCTGCCTCCAAGCACGACCGCATGGTTCTCGCGCACAAACAGCGCATCGCCGCCGGGGTAGACCTCTTCGATCTCGTCCAGCACGGGGACGAGCGCGGCATCGATGCGATAGATATCGCCGCGCACGGCGGTGCCGGTCGGGTCGAGCACCAGGCCGGGGTACGCGCCGAAATCGTACAGACGGCCGTGCAAGCTGGCGGACCCCAGCAGTTCAGGCTCGGGGATGCCGCGTGCGGCGGCGGCCACGCGCAGGTCGTTGGCCTCGCCGGCGCGCAACGTGCCGTAGACGAAGACATGGATGAGGCCGGGGTTGGACGCCGGAAGGTTCATTGGCTGGCTCATGCGAGTTTGTCCTGCGAAACCAGCACGCCGTCTTCATCGGCATAGATCCACTCGCCCGACTGGATGTACGCGCCGGGCATCTGCACGCCCACCTCGCGCTGGCCAGCGTTCTTCTTGATACTCTTGCGCGGGTGCACGGCCAGGGCGTGGATGCCGACGTTGCACTCCGCCAGCTCGCGGGTATCGCGCACGCAGCCGTTGACGAGAATGCCTTCCCAGCCGTTCTCCTCGGCCAGCTTGCCGAGGTTGCCACCCACCAGCGCGCAGCGCAGCGAGCCGCCGCCGTCGATCACCAGCACGCGACCGGCCCCCTGCTCTTCAAGCGCGGCACGCACCAGGCCGTTGTCTTCAAACACCTTGAGCGTGGAAGCAGGGCCCGCAAACGCGGCGCGCTTGCCAAAGCTGCGGAACACCGGCGTGAGCACGCGCAGGCTTCCGTAGATGAGCTTGTCTTCGTGCAGGTCGCACAGGTCGGTCACTGGGATCATCGTCATGGCAAATGGGATGTGAAAGGCGTTGGCGAATGCGGGTTCAGGGGCGGGCGCGGCTTGGTGACTGGGCGCGCAGCGAATCGATGGTCGCACGCGGGCTGATGATGTTCGGGTCGGTCTGTACCTCGATGAGCGTGGCCACCGGCGAGGCCAGCGCGGCCTCCACGGCCGACTGGAACGCTTCGAGCGTGCGCACGGTATGGCCTGCGGCGCCATACGCGCGGGCCAGCGCGGCAAAGTCCGGGTTGCGCAACTCGGTGCCGCTCACGTGCTCGGGGTATTCGCGCTCCTGGTGCATGCGGATGGTGCCGTACATGCCGTTGTTGACCACGATGAAGATCACCGGCGCGTTGTACTGCATGGCAGTCGCCAGCTCCTGGCCGTTCATCAGGAAGCAGCCGTCACCGGCCATGCAGATGACGGGCGTATCGGGGCAGACGATCTTGGCCGCCACCGCAGCCGGGGCGCCGTAGCCCATCGCACCGCTGGTCGGCGCGAGTTGCGTGCGCGAACCGGCGGCCAACGCACCGTATTGATAGAAACGATGCAGCCACGTCGCGTAATTGCCCGCGCCGTTCGTCAGGATGCTGTTGTGCGGCAGGCGCTCACGCAGCCACTGCATGGCGCGGGCCATGTCGATGCCGTGGCCGCTGAACGGCGGCGGCGTGATGTTGGCGAGGTAGTCGGCGTGCGCGGCTTGCCTCCACGCGGACCAGCGGGGCGCGGCATCGGGCGAGACGCCGTCCAATGCCTCGGCCATCGCCGGCATTGAGGCATGGATCATCAGCTCCGCCTGATAGACGCGCCCCAGTTCTTCGGCGCCGGCATGCACGTGGATGAGCGTCTGCTTCGGGCGCGGCACATCGAACAGCGTATAGCCGGACGTGGTCATCTCGCCCAGGCGCGGTCCGATGGCGAGCACCACGTCCGCCTCTTTCACACGCGCGGCCAGCTTCGGGTTGATGGCGATGCCGACATCGCCGGCGTAATTCGGGTGGCGGTTGTCGAACAGGTCTTGCCGGCGGAACACGCAGGCGGCAGGCAGATTCCAGCGCTCGGCAAACACCTGGATCCGGGCGGCAGCGGCCGGCGTCCAGCCCGAGCCGCCCAGCAGCAGCATCGGGCGCTCGGCGCTCTGCAGCAGCGTCTTCAGCTGCGCCAGGTCGCGCGGGCCGGGCCACGCCATCGCGCGGGGCATCGGCGGTACGTCCGCCACAGCGGCAACGTGCGTGAGCATGTCTTCGGGCAGCGCCAGGACCACGGGGCCCGGCCGGCCCGCGGTGGCCGTCTGGAATGCACGTGCGACGTATTCGGGAATGCGCTCCACGCTGTCGATCTGCGCGACCCATTTGGCCATCTGGCCGAACATGCGGCGGTAGTCGATTTCCTGGAATGCTTCACGGTCGACAAAATCGCGGCCGACCTGGCCGATGAAGAGGATCATCGGCGTGGAATCCTGGAACGCGGTGTGCACACCGATGCTGGCGTTGGTTGCGCCCGGGCCGCGCGTGCAGAAGACAATGCCGGGCCGGCCCGTGAGCTTGCCGTACGCATCGGCCATGTTGGCGGCGCCGCCTTCCTGCCGGCAGACGATGAAGCGTGCGCGGTCGCGCCGCTGGTAGAACCCTTCGAGCACCGGCAGGTAGCTTTCGCCCGGCACGCCAAAGGCGATGTCGACGCCATGCGCAACCAGCGCATCGACAAGGATCAGGCCGCCGTGACGCGGTTCGATGAGGGGGCTCGCGGCGCGTGCTGCGGTCTGCATGGCGGGTGGTCTCGCTCTCGATTCGTTGACGACACAACGGATCATAGCGGAACGCACCCCGCACGCGCACGCGTTCGCTACATCTGCCGGAACAGGTGCGCGTACTGGCGCGCCACGGGCAGCGTCTCGGTGCGCCCGCGCATCTTCAGGCCGAGGCGGCCGAGCGACAGGTGCACGGCGCTGGCCACATGCGCCACGTTGACCACGGTACCGCGATGCACCTGCCAGAAGTGCTCCGGGTCCAGCTGCGTCAGCAATTCGCGCAGGCTCATGCGGATGAGCGATTCGCCGCTGCTGGCCACGACGTTGACGTACTTGTCGGTGGCTTCCAGGTACAGCACCTCCTCCACGGGGATGAAACGCACCTCCTGCCCGACCAGCGCCTTGATGAAGCGCAGATACCCCCCCTGCGGCGCAACGCGCGTCTGCGCGGCGCTCTGCAGCCCAGCCAGCCGCTCGACGAGTTCTGCGAGCGTCTGCGCGGGGTCGGCCGCCGTCGTACTGTCTGCGCGTGTGCCCAGGCGCGCCTTCAGGCGCTTGACGGTCTCGGCCAGGCGCTCCGTCTGCACGGGCTTGAGCACGTAGTCGACCGCCGCCTGCTCAAACGCATCGAGCGCGAACTGGTCGTAGGCCGTGACGAACACCACGAGCGGACGGACCTCACGTTTCGACAGCTCCCGCGCCACGTCAATGCCGGACAGGCCCGGCATGCGGATATCCAGAAAGACGACGTCCGGCCCCTGCCCCGCGGCCGTATCGTCGATCACGTCGAGCACCGACTGCCCGTCGTACACGGCGGGCAGCAACGTGGCTTCAGGCCAGAGGGCTGTCAGTTCCGCGAGCAGGCTATCGGCCAATGCGGGTTCATCGTCGGCAATGAGCAAACGCGGGGAGGCGGGCATCGATCAGGTTCCGGCAGACGCGCGCGAAGACAGCGCGGAGTTGGCAGGCGAACGCGAGGGTTGTGAAAAGCGGCAGCGCCATTCGGGCGCATCGGCGTGCACCGGCGTGTCGGCGCTTTCACGCGCGAGCGGCAGCTCGACGATGATCGTCACGCCGTGCGGCACGGTCTCCGTAATCGTCAGGCGCGCATCGCCGTCGAACAGCCGCGACAGGCGCTCGCGCACGTGGGTGAGCCCCAGGCCCGAGCCCTTGCTGCCGTCGTTGCCGAAACCGACGCCGGTATCGCGCACCTCCAGCACGAGGCGCTCGCCTTCTTCGCGGGTCACGCGGCGGGCCGACAGCGCGATCTCGCCGCCTTCACGCGCGGGTTCGATGCCATGCACGACGGCGTTCTCGACGAGCGGCTGGATCAGCATGGGCGGAATGACGATGTTGGCGATGGCATCGTCCAGCGCTAATGAGAAACGCAGCCGATTGCCGAAGCGCAGCGCCTGGATATCGAGATACGCACGCAGCAGCGCAAACTCCTGCGCCAGCGTGCATTGCTCGGCGCGCGCATGCGAGAGCGACGCCCGCAGGAAGCCGATCAGATGCTGCAGCAGACGCCGCGCGCCGCCGGGGTCTTTCGCAATGAGCGCATCCACGTGGGCCAGCACGTTGAACAGGAAGTGCGGCTCGATCTGGGCCTGCAGCGCCATCAGCTGCGCGCGCACGACCTGCTTCTCGGCCTCTTCGCGGTCGAGCGCATCGAGCGCAGCCCGGCGCTCGAGGGCCGCGAGCTTGCCGCGCGACCAGTAGTAATACGTTGCGCCCAGCGCCGCCAGCATCGCGATGATGAAGCTCATGCGCAGGCTGTCGGCGCGCCACGGCTCGGCGGTGCTTCCGTTCAGGCACAGAATCGTGCGCGCGATCCACTGCCCCAGCGGCACGCCGATCACCACGGCGCCCACCACGATCCACGGAAACAGCTTCTTGTTGGGCGGGCCGTCGCCCCAGAACACGTGGCGCGGAATGCCGATCAGCGAGAACATCGACAGCCCGATCGCCTGGCTGAACACGAAGCTTTTCCAGAACGACTCCTCGGGCCGGATGCCGAACGCCAGCACGGCCGCGATCAGCGTATTGATGACGATGATGACGGCATAGCGGATGACCCAGCGCCGCACGAGGCGCAGGCACTCCGCAAGAGAAGGGAACGACACATTGGCGAACATGCCGGCGATCTTACCGGAGGGCACTTCGGCGTTGAAGCTTGGGGTTTCCCGCATCAGCGGCCCGCCTGCGCGCGCAAGCGGGCGAGTTCCTGGTCAACCAGGCGCTGATAGCCGTTGCCCATGCTCCACGCCAGGCTCAGGCCATGCGCGGCCAGGCCCATCCCCCAGCCGAGCAGCGGCCAGACAAACCAGAATTGCCCGCGCGACAGCGCCATCGCTGCCAGCACCGCATTCACGGCCAGAAACGACAGAAGGTGGATGCGGAACCCCATGCGTGCGCCGGCGCGGTGGCGGGCGCGTCGCAACAGGGCTTGATCGGATTCGGCGGGCTGCGGGTAAGAGATGGCGGACATGGTGGTCTCCGGGGCAACCGAGGATGTCCGCAGTATAGGAATGGCGCCCGGGCAGGCACCACGTCGGTGCGACGAACCGCGCAATCGCGGGGCTGAACGGTCGCCATCCCGCGCCGGATCGGCCGTGCGGGGCTAGGCGGCCAACGCCTCCACGCGCGCCGACTGCGTCACCACGGAAGACGCCACCGCTTCGGCCACCGTTTCGCGCGACAGATGCGGCGCGAACATCCCGATGAAGTCATGTGCGTAGCCACGCAGGTACGCGCCACGGCGCACCGCCACACGCGTGGTGTTCGGCTCGAACAGGTGATCCGCCCCGATGCAGACGAGGTTGTCGTCCTTGCGCCCGTCATACGCCATCGACGCGATGATGCCCACGCCGACGTCCAGCGCCACGTACGTCTTGATCACGTCGGCGTCCATGGCGGTCAGCACGATCTCGGGGTGCAGGCCGGCGCCGGCAAATGCCGCGTCGATGTTGCGTCGGCCCGTGAAGCCCGCGTCGTACGTGATGAGCGGATACTGCGCCACGTCTTCCAACGTCGGAAGCGGATTCTTCGTCAGCGGATGCTCCGGGCTGACCACCAGCACGTGACGCCAGCGGTACGCCTCGAACGACGTCAGCCCCGGCTCGTTCGCCACGGCCTCGGTGGCGATACCGATATCGGCCTGCCCCGTCAGCAGCAGCTCGACGATGTGCGAGGGCGACGCCTCCTGCAGCGCCAGCGTGACGTGCGGGTATTCCTTGCGGAACGACTGCACCACCTTCGGCAGCGCATAGCGCGCCTGGGTGTGCGTGGTCGCCACGGTCAAGCGGCCGGATTGTCGGCCGGAGAACTCCTCGCCGGCCTGGCGCAGGTTTTCGGCTTCGAGGAGCAGCCGTTCGACAATGCGGACGATCTCGCGGCCCGGTTCGGTCAGGCCCGTCAGGCGCTTGCCGTAGCGCTCGAAAATCTCCACGCCAAGCTCATCCTCCAGCTCGCGAATCTGCCGCGACACGCCCGGCTGCGACGTGTACAGCGCGTTGGCGACTTCGGTCAGGTTGAACTGGCGGCGCACCGCCTCGCGGATGGAACGCAGTTGCTGGAAGTTCATGGCTCGTGTCCTCTCGTATTGGTTGTCGTCGGAGCGTCGTGTTACACGGCGGCTTGCGCGACGGGCCGTGCAATGCCTTGCGCGAACACCCGGATCGCGCGCGGGCGCACCACCAGCGTTTCGCCTTCACGGAAGCCCTCGGCGCGGAAGCGCTCGATGGGCAGGGAGACTTCGATGATGTCGTCGGTGTCTTCGCGCTCCAGCTCCAGCTGCGCGATGGCGCCCAGCGTGAGCGCGCGGCGCAGCGTCACGGGAATGCCCTCCGCGCCCGGCGCATAGCGCTCGAGGTCGATTTCATGCGGGCGCACGAAGGCCACCGCCTGATCGGCGCGGGACGAATCCACACCGCCCGACGGCACGGCGATGGCCGAATCGCCCACGTGCAGCACGCTGCCGCCCTCGCCCTCTTCCAGGCGGCCGTGGAACAGGTTCACGTTGCCGAGGAAGCCGTAGACGAACGGCGTGGCCGGCGTGTTGTAGACCGCATCGGGGCTGCCGACCTGCTCCACCTGGCCGCGGTTCATCAGCACCACGTTGTCGGCCACTTCCAGCGCCTCTTCCTGGTCGTGCGTAACGAACAGGCTCGTGACATGCAGATCGTCGTGCAGGCGACGCAGCCAGCGGCGCAGCTCCTTGCGCACCTTGGCATCGAGCGCGCCGAAGGGCTCGTCGAGCAGCAGCACGCGCGGCTCCACCGCCAGCGCGCGCGCCAGGGCAATCCGCTGACGCTGCCCGCCAGACAGCTGCGGCGGGTAACGATCGGCCAGCCAATCCAGCTGCACGAGTTCCAGCAGCTCTTTCACCTTGGCGCGGATCTGCGCTTCGCTTGGCCGCTGCGCGCGCGGTTTCACGCGCAGGCCGAACGCCACGTTCTCGAACACCGTCATGTGCTTGAACAGCGCGTAATGCTGGAACACGAAGCCGACCTGGCGCTCGCGCACATGCTGGTCCGATGCGTCTTCGCCGTTGAGGTGAATCGTGCCCGAATCGGCATGCTCCAACCCCGCGATGATGCGCAGCAGCGTGGTCTTGCCGCAGCCCGACGGGCCCAGCAGCGCAGTCAGTTCGCCCTGCTTGAAGTCGAGCGAAACATCGTTGAGGGCAACGAAGTTGCCAAAGCGCTTGGTGATGTGTTGAACCTGGATGCTCATGCTGCGCTCCCTTCCAGCGGAGATTGCACGGAAATGTGCGAATTCGAATTGGATGTCTGTTGCGCCACGCGCTGCCCCGGACCTTCGCCCACGCCGGCATCAGCATCAGCCAGCTCACGACGGCTGCGCCATTCGACCAGCGTCTTCAGCGCCAGCGTGACGAGCGCCAGCAATGTCAGCAGCGACGCCACGGCAAACGCGGCCGCAAAGTTGTATTCGTTGTAGAGAATTTCCACGTGCAGCGGCATCGTGTTGGTCAGCCCACGAATGTGGCCCGACACCACCGATACCGCGCCAAACTCGCCCATCGCCCGCGCGTTGCAGAGGATCACGCCGTACAGCAGGCCCCACTTGATGTTCGGCAGCGTCACGCGAAAGAACGTCTGCCAGCCCGAGGCGCCGAGCACGATGGCGGCCTCTTCCTCTTCGCTGCCCTGCGCCTGCATGAGCGGAATCAGCTCGCGCGCCACGAACGGAAACGTGACGAACACCGTCGCCAGCACAATGCCCGGCACCGCAAAAATGACCTTGAAATCGTGCTCGGAGAGATACGGCCCGAACCAGCCCTGCGCGCCGAACAGCAGCACGTAGATCAGGCCGGCAATGACGGGCGATACCGAAAACGGCAGGTCGATCAGCGTCAGCAGCAGGTTCTTGCCGCGAAACTCGAACTTGGCAATCGCCCATGCCGCCGCCACGCCAAACACCACGTTCAGCGGCACGGCAATCGCTGCGGTGGTCAGCGTCAGGTAGATCGCCGAAAGCGCATCGGGCTCGATCAACGCCTCGAGATACACGTCAACGCCCTTCTTGAACGCCTCGACAAACACGCTCGCCAGCGGCACGAACAGGAACAACGCCAGGAACACGAACGAAACCAGGATCAGCGTTGCACGCACCCAGGCGGATTCTGCGGTGGCCCCTCGGCGGCCACCAGCGGGCGCCTGACCAAGTTGACGGGAAACAGTACCGGCCATGTCAGGCTCCAGCTGCCGCGTTGGCGGTCGGGGGTTCGGGGGCACGCTCGATGGCGTCATTGCGATTGCCGCGGCGGCGCGTCCACGCTTGCAGCAGATTGATGACCAGCAGCAGCGTGAACGAGATACCGAGCATGACGACGGCAATGGCCGTGGCCCCCGCGTAATCGAATTGCTCCAGCTTGGAATAGATCATCAGCGGCGTGATCTCGGAAACCATCGGCATGTTGCCGGCGATGAAGATGACCGAGCCGTATTCGCCGGTCGCACGCGCAAAGGCCAACGCGAAACCGGTCAGCAATGCGGGCAGCAAGGTCGGCAGGATCACGCGAGTGAAGGTCTGCCAGCGCGTGGCGCCCAGGCTGGCCGCCGCCTCCTCCAGTTCGGACTCCAGATCTTCGAGCACCGGCTGCACCGTGCGCACGACAAACGGCAGGCCGATGAACGTGAGCGCCACCACGATGCCCAGCGGCGTGAACGCGACTTTCAGCCCCAGCGGTTCCAGCCGCGAGCCGATCCAGCCATTCGGCGCGTACAACGCGGTGAGCGCAATGCCGGCCACCGCAGTCGGCAGCGCAAACGGCAGGTCGACCAGCGCATCGATCAACCGCTTGCCCGGAAAGCGATAGCGCACCAGCACCCACGCCACGATCAGCCCGAACACGAGGTTGATTGCCGCCGCAATCAGCGACGCGCCGAACGTCAGCTTGTACGACGCCACCACGCGGGGCGCGGTGACGGTGGTCCAGAACGCGTCCCACGTCATGGTGAACGTCTTGAGGACGGTGGCCGACAGCGGGATCAGGACGATCAGCGCGAGATACAGCAGCGAAAAACCCAGCGCCAGCCCGAAACCAGGCAGGACGTTGGCGGGCTTTCGCCGCTGGGCAGGAGAAAACGCAGAAGACAGGCTCATCAGCGCAACCAAGAAAAAGGCCGCAAACCCTGCGACCTATTGCAGATGCACCGATTGTGGCGAGCTGCCCTTATGAAGAAAACGAATATTTGCGCATGTGCATCATCGTTTTAGATATAAGGGGTGCTGGGCAAGACATCCCATTGCGCTTGCCAGTCGGCGCCATCTCGGGTGGTGCCTTCAGCACTTGCGCGGCTAATGAGGCGCTCCAGCAGGGTCAGACCGGCGTCCCAGTCGCCGAGGTTGGAATCGGCGTTGATGTGCCCGGCGTCGCCCGCATCGATGAATTCGGCGCCCCAGCGGGCCGCCCAGTCGAGGGCGCTGGCCTGCGTCATCCACGGGTCGTTGCGGCTGGCGATAACCGCGGCGGGAAACGGCAGCACGCGCTGCGGCAGCAGGTCGCGCACGCCGAACTTGTCCGGATCGGCCGGTGCGACGAGCAACACAGCGGCCACGGCGTCCTTGGGCTCCTTTCCGCGGGTTGCCCAATGCAGCGACGCCAAGCAGCCAAAGCTGTGTGCCACCAGGATCACGCGGCGGGCGCGCGCTTGGCCAGCCAGGGCGGTGCGCACGGTTTCACCCACGCGGGCAGACCAGCGCGGCAGGTCGGGCGTCGACCAGTCCGTCTGTTCCACACGGTGCCAGTCCGGAAAGCGGGCCTCCCAGCGCGTCTGCCAATGGCCCGGGCCGCTGCCATGCAGCCCAGGGACGGTCAGGACGACGGCGTCGGCAGGCCAGTGCCAGTCCAAAGCCTTCGATGCGGTTGAGGGTGCGCTACGTGCCATGGAGTGGGGCTCAGTCCGTCAGAGAAAAGCCGGCGCACTGCTGCTGTTGCAACAGCGATGCCTGCGCCATCGGCGCGATGACGGCCGGCGTGGGGATGGCCTCGGGCTCAGGTTCTGCGCCCGGCAGGATGGTGCCCTGCACGTACGTGATGCCGGCTGCCCGGGCAAGCTGCAGGTCGCCCGGACGTTCGCAGCGGCGCAGGGCCAGCGTCACGCCAAGTTCGTGCGCCGATTCGGCCAGCGACAACAGGTGCCGGACGTTCCAGTCACGCCGCGCGTCGAGCTTGAGGAACGCGGGCCTGGCGTGTACGAGCAACGCGCCGGCCTCGGCCGGGTCCGATGCCTGCACGGCCACGGCAAAGCCGTTGCGCCGGTAGTTGTCCACCACGAACAGCAGCAGGCCCAGGTCGTCATTGGCGGTGGACGGCACCTGGATGACGAACTGCTCGGGCCGCAACCCCAGCGCCGTCACTGCACGATGGAATGCCTTGCCGTGGTCGGCCGCCACCGCGGCCAGCAAGCGGCCGTGGATATTCACCACCAGCCGCCGCGCATCCGAGCGCGCAAAGTAGTTCAGCGTATGCACGAGCCGGCACAAGCGGTCGAGTTCCACCAGCGTGCTGTCGTCCGACGCCAGCGAGAACACCTTCCACGGGTTCAGGCCCAGATCGCCGTCGCGCGTCCAGGTGCGCATCAGCGCTTCATGGCCGGCGGGTGCGAGCGAGCCGTCGGCGGCAAGCTGCCAGATGGGCTCAAACAGGCTCGTGAGCGCGCAGTGGAAGAACTGGCCCTGCACGCGGCCGCTGGCGTCGCGCCACAACTGGCGATCCGGCGTTGGCGCGTTCGGCAGCGTGCCGAGAAACTGTGCGAGTGCGGTGGTGTGCATGAGACTCATCGAGATGGGGGCTCCCAAGGAAAGTCACCCCTCCTCCAAGGGCGGATGGCGCTTACAGCTTGGCGATCGAAACTTCAGTCGCCTTCACCAGCGCAACCACTTCACTGCCGATCTTCAGCCCGAGGTTGTCGACCGAGCGCGTGGTGATGACCGAGGTCACGATGCCGGCCGCCGTCTCCACGTCGATCTCCGAGAGCACGTCGCCCCGGATGATCTCCTTGATCTGGCCGCGAAACTGGTTGCGTACGTTAATCGCTTGAATGGTCATGATGTTCCTTCGTAGTAGATGACAACAGCGTGTTGTTCAATCGGATGCCGACGAATGTTCTCGGGAGAACGGCTTGCGCCGGCTTACACGGCCCAGCGCACCGCCGTGGCCGCGACGTCAAAGGGTGATGCCCACCCCGTGCGCGCGCGCACATCGGTCACTTCATTCGGATCGACCTTGCGCTGCATCACGCGGTTGAGAATGGCCTCCTCGAGTCGCGCAAACGCGGGCGAACCGCGATGGCGCGGGCGCGGCAGGTCGATGCGCTCGTCCAGCGCGATGCGGCCGTCTTCGATCAGCACCACGCGGTCGGCCAGCGCCACTGCTTCGGCCACGTCGTGCGTGACGAGCACGGCGGTAAAGCCCAGGCGCTGCCAGAGGCCTTCGATCAGGTTCTGCATGTCGATGCGGGTCAGTGCATCGAGCGCGCCGAGCGGCTCGTCGAGCAGCAACAGGCGTGGGCGATGCACCAGGGCACGGGCCAGCGCCACACGCTGGCGCTGGCCGCCGGACAGGCGCGCGGGCCACTCCCCTGCCCGCTCGGCCAGCCCGACTTGCGCGAGCACTTCGGCGGCCTGCGCGCGCTGCGTTTTTGGCAGGCCCAGCGCCACGTTGTCGAGCACCCGCTTCCACGGCAGCAGGCGTGCGTCCTGGAACATCACGCGCGCATCGTCATGCAGGCCGTCTTCGGCCTCGCCGTCGCGGCGCAGGTGGCCGCCGTCGATGCCCTCCAGCCCCGCGATCAGCCGCAACAGCGTGCTCTTGCCGCAACCGCTGCGCCCGACGATGACGACAAACTCGCCCGGCGTGATCTCCAGGTCGATGCCATGCAGGACTTCACGGTCGCCGTAGCGCTTGACGACGTGCTCGATGTGCAGTGCGGTGCCGGCCAGCGCGGCGTGCTCGGTAGCGTTGCTTTGCATGGGTTTCTCCATTGCGCTCAGGCGGCCGCCTGATAACCGGGGTGCCAGCGCAGCCAGTAGCGCTCCAGCCCTCGCGACAGCCAATCCGCCACCTTGCCCAGCAGCGCATACAGCAGGATGCCGAGCAGCACCACATCGGTCTGCAGGAACTCGCGCGCGTTCATCGTCATGTAGCCGATGCCGGCCTGGGCCGAGACGGTCTCGGCAACGATCAGCGTCACCCACATCAGCCCCAGCGAGAAGCGCACGCCAACCAGGATCTGCGGCAGCGCGCCGGGCAGGATCACCTCGCGATACAGCTGCGCACGCGACAGGCCGTAGCTGCGCGCCATCTCCACCAGCGCCGGATCGACCGAGCGGATGCCGTGGTACGTGTTCAGGTAGATCGGGAAGAACACGCCCAGCGACACAAGGAACAGCTTGGCCGACTCATCGATGCCGAACCACAGGATGACCAGCGGAATGAGCGCCAGCACCGGGATGTTGCGCACCATCTGGAACGTCGTATCGAGCAGCGTCTCGGCCGTGCGGAAGGTGCCCGTGAGCAGCCCCAGCACCAGCCCGAGCGAGCCGCCGATCGCAAAGCCCACCAGCGCACGCCACGTGCTGACCGCCACGTGCGTCCACAGCTCGCCCGAGCGCGCCAGTGCGATGGCGGACTTGGCCACGTCCAGCGGCGCCGGCAGGATGCGGTTCGACAGCCAGCCCCATTGCGCAGACGCCTGCCACAGCACCAGCAAGACGATCGGCACGATCCAGGGGGCAATGCGTTGGCGTGCCGCGCGCAGGAACGTGCTGGCTGTGCGTTTCGATTCGGAAGCCATGGCGTGCTCCTTCAGCTTGCGGCCACTTTGGGCACGATGCCGGTGGCGATCACCTCGCCAAATGGGCCGTTGAGCACGTTGCCCGGCAGCTTGTCGCGCACCGAGCGCGGCAGCAGCGGGAACACCAGTTCGGCAAAGCGGTACGCCTCTTCGAGGTGCGGATAGCCGGAGAGGATGAACGTATCGATGCCCAGCTCGGCGTATTCCTGCATGCGGGCGGCCACGGTCTGCGGGTCGCCCACCAGGGCCGTGCCGGCACCGCCGCGCACCAGCCCCACCCCGGCCCACAGGTTCGGGCTGATCTCGAGATCGGCACGCGTGCGCTTGACGCCGTTGGCATGCAGGGCGGCCATGCGTTGCTGGCCGGCCGAATCCATCTTGCGGAAGGCCTCCTGCGCGCGGGCGACGGTGTCGTCGTCGAGCTTGCTGATGAGCTTGTCGGCGGCCGCCCATGCCTCGTCTTCCGTCTCACGCACGATCACGTGCAGGCGGATGCCGAACTTGACCGTGCGGCCATGCCTGGCGGCGCGCTTGCGCACGTCGGCCAGCTTGTCGGCCACGGCCGCAGGCGGTTCTCCCCAGGTCAGGTACGTGTCGACCTGCTCGGCGGCGAGCTCATGCGCCGCCTCCGACGAACCGCCGAAATACACCGGCGGATACGGCTTCTGCACCGGCGGGTACAACACCTTCGCGCCCTTCACGCTGAGGTGCTTGCCGCTGTAATCGAGCGCGGCGCCTTCGTGGCTCGCGGCCAGGGTTTCACGCCAGATGCGGATGAACTCTTCCGATGCCTCGTAGCGCTGCGCGTGGTCCAGGAACAGGCCATCGCCGGCCAGCTCGGCCGGATCGCCACCGGTGACGAGGTTCACCAGCAGGCGGCCGTTCGACAGGCGGTCATACGTCGCCGCCATGCGCGCAGCAAGGGTCGGCGCCATCAGGCCCGGGCGCACCGCCACCAGGAAGCGCAGGCGCTTCGTCACGGGAATCAGGCTCGCTGCAACGATCCACGGGTCTTCGCACGAACGCCCCGTCGGGATCAGCACGCCCTCGTAGCCGAGCGTATCGGCGGCCACGGCCACCTGCTGCAGATAAGTGTGATCGACCTGGCGTGCGCCCTCGGCCGTGCCGAGGTAACGGCTGTCGCCGTGGGTCGGGATGAACCAGAAGACTTGCATGACAGCTCCTTGGATGGTGTTGTTCTCGCCGTTCTGGGCCGGCCCCTCACGCGCGGGCAATCGCCAGCTGCGCCGGGCTGGGATGCCAGACCAGCTCGATCGGCTTGACCGCGCGCGGAATCAGCCCCAGTCCGTGGAACGCATCGGCCACGCGCTGCTGCTCGGCAATGGCCTCGGGCGTGACGGGCCGCACCGGAGACTGCGGCCGCCGCGACAGGAACAGATGCACCGTCGCGAGCGACAGGCCCGAGAAATCGGCAATGCGCTGCGCGGCTTCCTTGCGGTTCTCCTGCACGAGCCGGTCTGCGCGCGAGAGTTCGGCAAAGATCGCGGCGATGGTGTCGCCGTGCTGCTCGGTAAAGGCGCGCGGCGCGAAATAGAACGAGTTGTTGGACGACAGCGTGCGCCCCGTCGCCAGCACGCGCGGCTTGATGGCCAGCTCCGTGGCGGCGTAGTAAGGGTCCCAGATGCCCCAGGCGTCCACGGCGCCACGCTCGAAGGCGGCGCGCGCGTCGGCGGGCGTCAGGTACACGGGCTGGATATCGGCAAAGCCGAGCCCCGCTTTCTGCAGGGCGCGCACGATCAGGAAGTGCGAGCTCGATCCTTTCTGAAACGCCACGCGCTTGCCCTTCAGATCGGCCAGCGTCTTCAGTGGCGAGGCCTGCGGCACCAGAATCGCCGAGCTGTCCGGCTTGGGCGGCTCCACGCCCACGTAGCGCAAGTCCTTGCCGGCGGCCTGTGCAAACACCGGCGGGGTATCGCCAGTGAAGGCCAGGTCAAGGCTGCCTGCGGACAGCGCCTCCAGCTGCTGCGGCCCGGCCGGAAACTCCAGCCAGCTCACCTTCGATTCGGGAAAACGCTGCTCCAGCGCGCGGCTTTCCTTGACGATGACGAGGTTGACCGCGCTCTTCTGGAAACCGATGCGCAGTTGCGCAGGCGGGGTGATCTTCGGCAGGTTGGCCGGCACGCCCGCAGCGTTGGCCGCCTGCGACACCGGCGCCAGCGTTGCCAGCGACGCACCGGCCACGGAAGCGCCCAGCAGACGACGACGTTGGATATCGATGGTCATGGCAGTCAGCGAGCGGCTTGTTGCGTGGCGGCCGGCGCGACCGGCTTCCAGGCGGAATCGGCCACCTTCACCTGACGCGGAATCAGCTTGAGCGTGTGGAACGTATCGGCAATGCGCTGCTGGTCGGCCAGCGCCTCGGCGCCGACCGGCTGGATGCCGTACGCAATGCGCGACACCGAACGCGCCACCACCGCCGGCTCCAGGCCAAGCTGCGGGCCCAGAATGGTCGTCACCTCCTTCGGGTTGGCCGCGGCCCAGGTGTCGGTCTTCTTCAGTTCATCCAGCACGATGTTCAGCACATCGGGCCGCGCGCCCGCATAGCCCTTCGATGCCAGGAAGTACTGCGAGTTGTTGACCACGCCCGTGCCGTCGGCCAGCACGCGCGCGCCCAGCTGCTGTTCAGCCGCGGCAAAGAACGGATCCCAGATCACCCAGGCGTCGACGGCGCCGCGCTCGAAGGCAGCGCGCGCATCGGCGGGCGTGAGGTACACGGGCTGGATATCGCTGTACGGCACGTTGGCCTTTTCCAACAGCTTCACCAGCAGGTAATGCACGTTCGAACCCTTGTTGAAGGCGACGCGCTTGCCTTTCAGATCAGCCACGCTCTTGAGCGGCGAGTTCTTCGGCACGATGATCGCCTCGCCGGTGGGCGCAGGTGGCTGGTTGCCGACATAGACGAGATTCGCGCCGGCAGCCAGCGCGAAGATCGGCGGCGCTTCACCCGTGGTGCCGAAATCGATGGCGCCCACGTTCAGGCCTTCCAGCAGCTGCGGGCCCGCGGGAAACTCGGTCCACTTCACTTCGATGCCCTGCGCGGCAAGGCGCTTTTCCAGCGTGCCGCGTGCCTTGAGCACCGTCAGCGTGCCGTACTTCTGATAGCCGATGCGCAGTTGCTTGGCAGCGGTTGGCGGCGGGGCATCGCTGTTGGCAGACACGGCCGGTGCACCGAGCGTGGCGAGCAGCGCTGCGAGCGTCAGGGAAGCGCGGGTCAAGGTCCTGCGCAGTTGTGAGTGGTTCTTCATGGCAAGTTCGGTCGATGCGAAATGTTGGGGCGGCACGATCCGCGCGCAGGCGCTGCGCGGGCATGACAACAACGGGAAACTCAGGAACAGGCGTGCGCGATCAGCGCATCACGCCAGACATCGCATTCGTTCTTCGTCGGCGGCCTGGAACGTGGCACGCACCGCGCTGCGGCTCGAAACGATGACCTGCGCCACGGCCGGATGCCGTGCCAGCGCCAGTGCCTGATGCACGCGCTCCACGCCGTCATCCAGGCGCTGCTGCAGCGCCGGGTCGACGCTCACGCCGTCATCTGCCACGACGATCTGCGAGTCGACTGCAAAGATGCCCGGCAGGATCGAGCGCGCCGCCAGCGCCGTCAGTACGGGGCGCAGCGCGTAGTCGATCGCCAGCGTATGGGCAAGGCTGCCGCCGGTGGCAATCGGCAGCACGACCTTGTCGCGCAGCCCGCTCTGCGGCAGCAGATCGAGAAATGTCTTGAGCAGCCCGCTGTAGGCCGCCTTGTAGACCGGCGTGGCGAGAATCACCACGCCCGCCGCTTCCACCCGCGCCACCGCATCGGCGATGGCGGGGTCCGACACCTGCGCGCCGAGCAGCGCGTCGGCCGGAAGGCTGCGCAGGTCCAGGTGGTCCGCCTGCTCGCCGGCGCGTTCGAGCTGCGCACGCACGTGGCCCAGCAGGCGCGCAGATCGCGATTGCGCCGAAGGGCTGCCGGAAATCGTCAGGATTTGCATGATGCGGATCACCCGATGTCGTTACGTCATGTGGGCCTTACTTGCCCGGTTGGTAGAGCTGGTCAAACTGCCCGCCGTCGGCAAAGTGCGTCTTCTGCGCCTTCTGCCAGCCGCCGAACGTGTCGTCGATGGTCACAAGCTTCACCTTCGGGAATTCGCTCTCGTGCTTCTTCGCCACGGCCGGGTCGGTCGGGCGATAGAAATTCTTCGCACCGATCTCCTGCCCTTGCGGCGTGTACAGGAACTTGAGATACGCCTCCGCGGCCTTGCGCGTGCCCTTCTTGTCGGCCACCTTGTCCACCACCGCCACCGGCGGCTCGGCCAGGATGGAAATCGACGGCACCACCACGTCAAACTTGTCCTTGCCTTCCACGCGTGCCGCCAGCAGCGCCTCGTCTTCCCACGCGATCAGCACGTCGCCGATACCGCGCTCGGTAAAGGTGGTGGTCGCACCGCGCGCGCCCGAATCGAGCACCGGCACGTTCTTGTAGAGCTTCTGCACGAAATCCTTGGCGGTGGCGTCCGAACCGCCCGGCTGCTTCAGCGCATAGGCCCAGGCGGCCAGGTAATTCCAGCGTGCACCGCCGGAGGTCTTCGGGTTCGGCGTGATGACGGCGATGCCCGGCTTGACCAGGTCATTCCAGTCCTTGATGCCCTTCGGGTTGCCCTTGCGCACCAGGAAGACGATGGTCGACGTGTACGGCGAGGCGTTGTGCGGCAGGCGCTTCTGCCAGTCCTTGCCGGTCAGCCCCTTCTCGGCGATCGCGTCGATGTCGTAGCCGAGCGCCAGCGTCACCACATCGGCCTCCAGCCCGTCGATCACGGAGCGGGCCTGCTTGCCCGAACCGCCATGCGAAGCGCGCAGGGTGATGTCCTCACCCGTTTCGGCCTTCCACTTCTTGGCGAATTCGGTGTTGATTTCCTTGTACAGCTCGCGCGTCGGGTCGTACGACACGTTCAGCAGTGTCGTTGCCGCATGCGCACCCACGGTTCCCCCCGCCACGATGGCAGCCGCGATGGTGTTGAAGACAAACTTGCGAATCATCTTGCAGCTCCGTTTCTGATCTCTGATGGATTTGGAATAGGAGCAAGACTACCGAGCGGGTCTTGTACGGGGAACGAATGGTTTCAGGGAATGTTCATCGTTTTTTGCATAAGGTGGAGGTGGGGGCTGCGCGGAGGGGGGCGGTCTGTGCGTGGGGGGTGTTTGTGGTGCATCCCTTGTTTCGCCCCCGGCAGGGGGGTGAAACAAGGGATGCACCACCAACAAAAAAAGCCGCTCCAGAACCCTCCGGAGCGGCTTTTCAACGCACCAAACCACAGCCTCAGTGCACAACCCTCTCAAACGTAAACTGACCATCCCGATAATCCACCGGCACCACATCCTTGGGCGCGAACTTGCCCTCCAGGATCATCCGTGCCACCGGATTCTCAAGCTGCTGCTGGATCGCCCGCTTCAACGGCCGTGCCCCAAACACCGGGTCGTAACCCGCTGAAGCGAGCTTGGCCACCGCTTCGTCGCTGATCTCCAGCGTCAGGTCCATCTGCGCGAGACGTGCCGCCAGGCGCTTGAGCTGGATCCGCGCGATCGATTCGATGTTGCGTTGGTCCAGTGCGTGGAACACCACCACCTCGTCGATCCGGTTCAGGAATTCGGGCCGGAAATGCGTCTTCACTTCCTGCCACACGGCACCCTTGATCACATCCGCGGGTTCGGTCGCCATCTGCTGGATGAGCTGCGAGCCGAGGTTCGACGTCATCACGATCACCGTGTTCTTGAAGTCGACCGTGCGGCCCTGGCCGTCGGTCAGACGGCCATCGTCCAGCACCTGCAGCAGCACGTTGAAGACGTCCGGGTGCGCCTTCTCCACTTCATCGAGCAGCACCACGCTGTACGGCTTGCGGCGCACGGCTTCGGTCAGGTAACCGCCTTCCTCGTAGCCGACATAGCCCGGCGGCGCGCCGATCAGGCGGCTCACGGAATGCTTCTCCATGAACTCGCTCATGTCGATGCGGATGAGGTGGTCTTCCGAATCGAACAGGAAACTGGCCAGCGCCTTGCACAGCTCGGTCTTGCCGACACCCGTGGGGCCGAGGAACAGGAACGAGCCGTAGGGCTTGTTCTCGTCCGCGATGCCGGCGCGTGAGCGGCGGATGGCATCCGCCACCAGGCGCACGGCCTCGTCCTGGCCGACCACGCGCTCGTGCAGGCGGTCTTCCATCTTCAGCAGCTTCTCGCGCTCGCCGGTCATCATCTTCGACACGGGGATGCCCGTGGCGCGGCTGACGACTTCGGCAATCTCTTCGGCACCCACCTGCGTGCGCAGCAGCTTGTTCGGCTGCTTCTGGCTGGCCGACTCGGCGGCGGTCGCGGCCTTCAGCTTACCTTCCAGCTCGGGCAGCTTGCCGTATTGCAGTTCGGCTACCTTGTCGAGCTTGCCTTCGCGCTGCAGCTTGGTGATCTCCAGCTTGATCTTGTCGATCTCCTCCTTGAGCGCGGCCGCACCTTGCGCGGCGCCTTTCTCGGCCTTCCAGATTTCGTCCAGATCGGCGTATTCCTTCTGCAGGCGTTCGATCTCCTGCTCGATCAGCTCCAGGCGCTTCTGCGAGGCTTCGTCGGTTTCCTTCTTCACCGCCTCGCGCTCGATCTTGAGCTGGATCAGGCGGCGGTCGAGCTTGTCCATCGCCTCCGGCTTCGAGTCGATTTCCATCTTGATGCGCGCCGCAGCCTCGTCGATCAGGTCGATGGCCTTGTCCGGCAGGAAGCGGTCGGTGATGTAGCGGTGGCTGAGTTCAGCCGCGGCCACGATCGCCGGGTCGGTGATCTCCACGCCATGGTGCAGTTCGTACTTCTCCTGCAGACCACGCAGGATGGCGATGGTCGCCTCCACGCTGGGCTCATCAACGAGCACCTTCTGGAAGCGGCGCTCCAGCGCAGCATCCTTCTCGATGTACTTGCGGTATTCGTCCAGCGTGGTCGCGCCGATGCAATGCAGCTCGCCACGTGCCAGCGCCGGCTTGAGCATGTTGCCGGCGTCCATCGCGCCCTCGGCCTTGCCCGCGCCCACCATGGTGTGGATCTCGTCAATGAAGAGGATGGTCTGGCCCTCTTCCTTGGCGATGTCGTTCAGCACGGCCTTCAGGCGCTCTTCGAACTCGCCGCGGTACTTGGCGCCGGCCAGCAGGCCCGCCATGTCGAGCACCAGCACACGCTTGTTCTTCAGGCTCTCGGGCACTTCGCCGTTGACGATGCGCTGCGCCAGGCCTTCGACGATGGCCGTCTTGCCGACGCCCGGCTCGCCGATCAGCACCGGGTTGT